>Ga0079224_100013378_pt1 | contig 11426 bp, 3 predicted proteins | sample Stecom2015_FD_80414 | JGI IMG/M metagenome (GOLD analysis project Ga0079224, IMG submission 80414) | Agricultural soil microbial communities from Utah to study Nitrogen management - Steer compost 2015 | ecosystem: Environmental > Terrestrial > Soil > Agricultural land | place: USA: Utah...
CCACCACCACGTGCGCTGCGAGCACGCCGCCGACGGTCAGCTTGGCCGGGTCCGACACCTGCACCGAGTGGATGCGCAGCTTCTCGAACGCCTTGCGCACGCGCTGCGCGTCCTCCGCCAGCCGCCGCGCCTCGGCGTAGCCGTCGCGGCCGAGCGCGGCGTGCGCCGCGGCGAGCGGCTGGTAGGCCTGCTGCAGGTACTCCTGCACCATGCGGTCCGTGTTGAACGTCGGCGGCACCGTCGCCAGGCTCTCGCGCATCCGCTCGATCCAGCCCTGCGGCAGGCCGTCCGCGTCGCGCGCGAAGTAGAGCGGCACGATGCTCTCCTCCAGCAGGCGGTAGAGCGTGCTGCTGTCGAACTGGTCCTGCAGCTCCTGGTCGTCGTACAGGCGCGCGCCGCCGATCTGCCAGCCGTTGCTCCCGTTGAACGCCTCCGGCCACCAGCCGTCGCCGATCGACAGGTTGAGCGCGCCGTTCGCCGCGGCCTTCATCCCCGACGTGCCGCTCGCCTCGAGCAGGTGCGTGGGGTTGTTGAGCCACACGTCCACCCCGCGCACCAGCGCGCGCGCGAGCGCCATGTCGTAGTCCTCGATGAAGAACACCCGGCCGGCGAGCAGGTCGCTGCGCGTGCGCCGCGCGATGTCGCGCAGGATGTCCTGCCCCATCTTGTCGCGCGGGTGCGCCTTGCCGGCGATCAGCACGCGCACCGGGCGCTCCGGGTCGCTGAGGATGCGGTGCAGGCGGTCGACGTCCTTGAACAGCAGGTGGGCGCGCTTGTACGGCGCGAACCGCCGCGCGAACCCGATGATCAGCGCGCGCTCCTCCAGACCGGACTGGATGCGGCTCAGCAGGATCGGGCTGTCCTTGCGGCGCAGGAACGCCTGCTCCAGCGAGCGCAGCACCTCCTCCAGCAGCTCGCGCTTGTCCTCCTGCTTGGCGCGCCACAGCGCGTCCGCGGACACGGTGCGCGCCGCGGCGAAGTCGGACGGACGGACCGGACGGTCGGTCGCACCGAGCAGGCGGGCGACCCGCGGGCTGGTCCAGGTCGGCAGGTGGATGCCGTTGGTGATCGAGCGCACCGGGATCTCGCTGCGCAAGAGCCCGGGCCAGAACGGGTGCAGCAGTTCGCGCGACGCCTCGCCGTGCATCTTGCTCACCCCGTTCACGTAGCTCGCGAAGTTGAGCGCGAGCCAGGTCATGTTGAACGCCCCGCCGTCGGGCTCGCTGCGCCCGAGCGCGAAGAACCGGTCCCACGGCACGCCGACCCACTCCTCCGCGTCGGCGAAGTAGCGGCGCATGACGTCCTCGCCGAACCGGTCGTGGCCGGCGGGCACCGGCGTGTGCGTGGTGAACAGCGTCGTCGCGCGCACGTACTCGCGTGCCGCCTCGAAGGTCAGACCCTCCTCCTTCACCAGGCGGGAGACGCGCTCCAGGCTCAGGAACGCGGCGTGCCCCTCGTTCATGTGGAACACCGCCGGCCGGATGCCGAGCCGGGACAGCAGGCGCTTGCCGCCGCGGCCGAGCGCGATGAGCTGCTGGATGCGCGTCTCGGCGTCGCCGCCGTAGAGGTTGCGGGTGATGTCGCGGTCCTCGGCGCGGTTGCTCGGCGTGTTCGAGTCGAGCAGGTACAAGGTCACGCGCCCGACGAGCACCTTCCACGCGCGCAGGAAGATCTCGCGCCCGGGCAGCTTGATGCGCACCTCCAGCGGCTCGCCCTTGTCGTCGCGCACCATCTCGACCGGCAGCAGGCGCGGCTCGTTCTCGACGTCGGCGGCGAGCTGCTCGCCGTCCGCGGTCAGCCGCTGCGCCATGTAGCCCATGCGGTAGAACAGGCCGACCGCGATCAGCGGGATGCCGAGGTCGCTCGCCGACTTGAGGTGGTCGCCGGCGAGCACGCCGAGCCCGCCGCTGTAGATCGGCAGCGACTCGTGCACGCCGTACTCGGCGCAGAAGTACGCGACCGGGCGCTGCGTGCTCAGACCCTCGGGCGGCGGCGGCGGCGCGGCCAGGTACTCGTCGAGCCGCGCGGTGACCGCGCGCAGCCGCGCGAGGTACTCCTCGTCGCGCGCCTTGGCCTGCAGGTCCTCGGGGTAGAGGCGCTGCAGGAACGCGACCGGATTGCGCCCGCAGTTGCGCCAGGCGAGCGGCGACAGGTCGGCGAACACGTTCTCCGCGTCGCGGTTCCAGCTCCACCACAGGTTGCGCGAGAGGCGTTGCAGCCCGCGCAGCTCCTCGGGCAGGGTCGCGGCGACCTCGAAGGGCGAGAGCCGCGGCGTGCGCCCGTGCTGCGGCGCGTGCACGACGGTGAGCTTCGGCCGGCGCGGCTGCGCCACGCCCTGCTGCGACCGCTCCTGCACCGCGGCGAGCGCGGCGGCGTACGCCTCCTCGTAGTGGCGGAACAGTCCGCGCCACTCGGTCCGGCGCGCGGTCGCGCGGCATGCCTCGCTGCGCGCCGCGGTGCCCCGGCCGAGCGCCGCGATGTGCTCCTCCAGCACCGCGGCGAGGTTCTCCATCACCACCGAGTACTGCACGTTGACCCGTTCCAGCACGGTCACGCCGTCGCGCGGGCCGAGCCCCTGGTCGCGCGCCCACACGCCGAACCCGGCGTAGTCGGAGGTCACCGTCGGCACGCCGAGCGCGAGGCTCTCCTGCGGCGTGTAGCCCCACGGCTCGTAGAACGACGGGAAGCAGGTGAGGTCCATGGCGCGGACCACCGCCTCGTACGGCCGGTTGAGGAAGCCGTCGTTCTCGGTGAGGTAGATCGGCACGTGCACGACCTTCACCCGCGCGTCGGTGCGGTTGTCGAGGCCGAGGCTGCGGCAGCGCTCGGCGATCGGGTCACGCTCGACCTCGAACAGGTTGTGCGTCGAGATTCCGATCGGTCCGTCGGCCGGCGCCTCGACGTTGCGCAGGCGCTCGAGCAGCTCGGCGCGCACGCCGGAGTTGCCGGCCGGCACGAGCACGAACAGCACCACCGGCCGTCCGGGGCGCGCGTTCATCATCGCCAGCGCGTCGAGCAGCAGGTCGATGCCCTTGTTGTGGAACTCGTAGCGCCCCGAGGTGCACAGGAAGGCCGCACCCGCCACCGGCGCGCCGAGGAAGCGCGACGCGACCCGCTCCAGCTCGCGCCGCATCGCGGCGCGGTCGGTCGCGCCGGCGAACGAGTCGATCACGTCGAGGTCGATGCCGTTGGGCAGGATCACCTCCGGCCGGCGGCCGTGCAGCAGCTCGGCCTCGGCCGCGGTCACCGCGCTGACCGTGGTGAACACGTCGGCCTCGCGCGCGCAGGTGCCTTCCATCGAGTGCTTGGCGACCACGCCGTGCTGCCGGGCGAGGTCCTCGACCGTCGAGCCGCCGAGCCCGGAGCGCGGCGAGTGGCCGAGCGACGACAGCGCCCGGCCGAGCATGGTCGCGTGGGTCGTGAAGATCGAGCCCATCGACGGCAGGCGCGGCTTCAAGTGCAGGAGCGCCGCGCCGGTCATCCACTCGTGGCACTGCACGACCGCGCGCTGGCAGGTCGCCGCGAGGTAGCGCTCCCAGTACTCCTCGATGACGCGCGCCGCGGCGATGCCGAACATCACCGGCTCGATGTAGTCCCAGCCGCCGGCGATCGAGTCGACCTTGTAGTCCTCCCACAGCCGGCCGAGCAGCTTGTCCTTCTCCTGGTAGAGCTTGCTGAACTCGACCAGGATCGTTCGCGGCCGCCCGGGGATCAGCCACCGTCCGACCCGCACCGGCGTGCCCGCCTCGCGGCAGGCTTCGGCGAAGTCCGCGAACGACGGGTCGTCCTCGAACGGGATGCTCCGATCCGTGTCCGACAGCAGCCAAGGGCCGACGGTCACGTAATCGTCGCCGAACTTCTCGACCGTGGTCTTCGCCTTGCTGGAGATGACGGTGTAGATGCCGCCGATCTTGTTGCAGACTTCCCAACTGATCTCGAACAGGCAGAACCGGCCGCTCAAGTCGTCCTCTCTCCTCGGTTGCGGGGGTCGGTCAGCGCGGCCGCGCGGGGTGGCCGGCGGCCGGGCATCGTCGTGACATCGTGCGCTGCGGGCCGGGGACTGAAGCGCCGGCGCCGCGGGCGTTCCGCTCCGGGGCCGGCGCGCGGTCCGGGCCGCGGCGCGCCCCGGCGCGCGGGGGTCCGCCGACCCGGAGCGCGCGGCATCATCGTCCCTTCTCCGCCTGCTCCAGCAGGGGCGGCGATCGGAGCCTTTCGCCGCTGTACCACGCCTGCGCGATCGTCCGGCCGCGACGATGCGGCGGGTCGCCGTCGAACACTGCGGAGACGTGCTGCAGCCCGGCGCGCCCGAGCTCGGGTTCGAGCGGGGTCCACAGCGCACGCAGCTCGGCGCACAGCTTCCGGCTCGGCGCCTGCGCGCGCAGCGCGGCCTCGATGAAGAAGCCGAGCAGCCACGGCCACACGGTCCCCTGATGGTAGGCCGAGTCGCGCTCGCGCGGGCCGCCGGCGTAGCGCGGGACGTACGCCGGGTCGCGCGGCGACAGGGTGCGCAGGCCCTTGGGCGTGAGCAGCTCCGCGCGCGCCTTCTCGACCACCGCCTTGCGCTGCGCCCTGCTCAGCGGCGACTCGGGCAGCGCGGCGGCGAGCACCATGTTCGGGCGCACCGCGCGGTCGACGCCACCGTCCTCGTGCACGCAGTCCGCGAGGTAGCCGTCGTCCGCGAGCCAGAAGCGCCTGACGAACGCCTGCTTGCAGCTTCGCGCGAGGTCGGCGTAGCGCCTGGCGCGCGCCTTGTCGCCGTGCTGCCGCCACAGGTCGGCGACGCCGGCGAGCAGCGCGTAGAACAATCCGTTCAGCTCGACCGCGCAGCCGTGCCGCGGCGTCACCGGCCCGGACTCGGTCTGCGCGTCCATCCACGTCGGGTTGAGGTCCGGCGCGCCGGCGCGCAGCAGGCCGTCGGCGGTGAGGCCGATCCCGAGCCCCGCGCTGCCGTCGGCGTAGCAGTCGGCGATCTCGCTCAGCGCGGGCAGGAACTCCCGGCGCAGGCGCTCGCGCTGCCCGCTCGCCTCGCCCCACAGGAACACCGCGCGCGCGAACCACAGCGCGGCGTCCACCGAGCCGTAGTGGCTGTCGTCCGGCGACGTGCCGTACACGTTCGGCAGCAACCCGCGGCGCAGGAATGGCAGCGCACCGGCGAGCACCTCGGTGCACGCGTCGACGTCGCCGCGCGCGAGCGTCAGCCCGGGCAGGGCGATGAAGGTGTCGCGGCCCCACTCGCCGAACCACGGATAGCCGGCGCACACCGCGAGCCGGCCGCCGGGGGCGCGGAACAAGAAGTCGTCGGCGGCGAGCGCCAAGCGGTCGCGCACCGTCGCCACCCCGGCGGCACGCGCGCGCCGGCGCTGCTCCTCGGCGGCGAACGCGGCGCGCGGGTCGGCGACCGGACCATCGACGCTCGCGGCGACGACGACCGGCGCCCCCTCGCGCAGCGGCAGGCGCAGCCGGCACGGGCTGAAGTGGTCCTCGACCGCGTCGAAGCCGCGTTCCTGCTCGACGGGGTAGAAGACGCGGCGGTACCAGGTCGGCGCCGCTTCGACCCGCGTGCCGTCCGCGCTCCACGTCAGCGCGACCGCCGGCAGCGCCGGGTAGGGCTGCACGCGCACGCCGTCGGGCAGCGGGTGCAGGGTCGGGTCGGCGTGCGGGTTGGCGAAGGTCAGGTGGTCGGCGTCGCGGCAGGCGAGCAGCGGACGCAGGTCCAGTTCGACGCCGGCCGGCCCGCCGCCTTCGACCGAGTAGCGCACCAGCACCGCGTGCCGCCCGCGCAGCATGAGGATCTCGCGGCGCACGACGAGGTCGCCGGCCTCGTAGGTGAACGTGGGATGCGGCGCGAGCGCGAACGCCGCCTGCAACAGGTCGCCGCGCGGCGCGACCGCGTCCGGCCAGCGCGCGCAGCTCAGCGCGACCTCGCCGTCCGGCCCGTGCACGACCTCGTCGATCCGGGCGAGGAACACGTGCCGGCGCCCGCCCGCGGGCACCGGGGCGACCAGCCAGCCGTGGTAGCGCCGCGTCGGGCAGGCGACCACCGTCGAGCTCGCGTACCCGCCGCACCCGTCGGTCTCGAGCCACTCGCGCGCAGTCGCCTCGACCGGGTCGTGCAGGACCGTGGCGTCGAAGCGCAGCAGGGACGCGCTCGCTTCGGGGTGCGTCTTGGTCGCCATGGGAACCCGGCAAGCCTAGCAAGCGGCTGCGCAAAACCTCGCGACCGCTGCGCGCGAACCTCGCCGCGAATCGCCACGCGCGCGTGTGTTCCCCGGCGCGGGATTCGCACCCTCGGCGCGGAGGGCGACCAGCTATCTTGCCGTGCCCGCGCGTACCCCATGCTGACCCGCGACCTGCAGCAGACCCTCGTGTTCCTTCTTGCCGGCGGCCAGGGTGAGCGCCTGCAACCGCTGACCAAGACGCGCGCCAAGCCGGCCGTGCCGTTCGGCGGCTGCTACCGCATCATCGACTTCACCCTCAGCAACTGCATCCACTCCGGGCTGCGCCGCATCCACGTGCTGACCCAGTACCAGGCGCGCTCGCTCGAGGAGCACCTGCGCTTCGGCTGGAACTTCTTGCCGCGCCGTCTGGAGCAGTTCATCTCCGCGCGCCCGCCGCACTACCACCCCACGCAACGCTGGTACCGCGGCACCGCGGACGCGATCTGGCAGAACGTCGACGAGATCGCGCGCGCCCGCGCCGAGACGGTCCTGATCCTGTCCGGCGACCAGATCTACAAGATGAACTACGGGCACATGATCCTCGAGCACCTGATGAACGACGCCGCGGTGACGATCGGCGCCGTGCCGGTGCCGGTCGAGGAGAGCCGGCGGTTCGGCATCCTGGAGTGCGACGAGCGCGGGCGCGTGCTCTCGTTCCAGGAGAAGCCGGCGCGCGGCAAGGAGATGCCCGACCGGCCCGGCTGGTGCCTCGGCTCGATGGGCATCTACGTGTTCAAGGCCGACGAGATGGTCCGCCGGCTGCGCGAGGACGCCGAGCTGGGTGACCGGAGCAGCCACGACTTCGGCAAGGACATCATCCCGAAGATGATCGGCGAGGTGCACGTGCAGGTGCACCGGTTCGGCGGCGACGACCCGGACCAGCAGCCGTACTGGCGCGACGTGGGCACGATCGACGCGTACTTCGACGCCAACATCGAGCTGTGCGGCAGCGCGCCGGAGATCAACCTCTACGACCGCGACTGGCCGATCTACACGCTCTGGCACAACGACCCGCCGGCGAAGATCACCTCGGGCGGCACGACCGGCGCGCCCGCCGAGGTCGTCGACTCGCTGCTGTGTCCGGGCAGCATGGTCGAAGGCGCCAAGCTGCGCCGCTCGATCCTGTCCAACCTCGTGCACGTCGGCGAGGGTTCGGTGCTGGAAGAATCGCTGGTGTTCCGCGGCGCGAAGATCGGACGCGGCTGCCGGCTGAAGCGCACGATCGTCGACAAGTGGACCGTCGTGCCGGACGGCACCGTGCTCGGCCACGACCTGGAGCGCGACCGACAGCGCTTCACCGTCACCGAGTCGGGGATCGTCGTCGTCCCCCGCGCCTACGTGTTCGACGACAAGTAGGGGCCGCCGCATCGCAACCCTCGAGGCGACGGTGGCAGCTCCCGATGGAACCGATCGTGCCCGCGCCGGCGCGCGATGGCGTGATCGCGGCCTGCGTGCGGCAGTCCCCCGATCCCTGCTGTGGGCCGACCCGCCGGCGCCGTGCGCCCGGCGCCCGCTCCCGTCTCCCCTCCGCGACCCCCGGTGATGGCCGACCCTTCTCCCCCCTTCCGGCAGTCGAGCGCGACCGTGCAGCGCCCGATCGATCCTCTGCTGCGCCCGCTCGCCGCGTTCTTCCGGCACAACGTCGCGGGCGCGGCGATGCTGCTCGGCGCCGCGGTCGTCGCGCTCGTCTGGGCGGCCTCGCCGTGGGGCGAGGTCTACCGCGACCTGCTGCACACCGAGGTCGCGCTGACCATCGGCCCGTACGTGCTCGGCAAGTCGATCCACCACTGGATCAACGACGGCGTGATGGGCTTCTTCTTCTTCGTCGTCGGCCTGGAGCTGAAGCGCGAGGTGCTGGAGGGCGAGCTGTCGAGCCTCGGCAAGGCGATCCTGCCCGTGCTCTGCGCGCTCGGCGGCATGGCGGTGCCCGCGGCGCTCTACGCCGCGGTCAACCTCGGCCGCGACACGATCTCGGGCTGGGGCGTGCCGATGGCCACCGACATCGCGTTCGCCCTCGGCGTGCTCGCCCTGCTCGGCGAGCGCGTGCCGCCGTCGTGGAAGCTCCTGCTCACCGCGATCGCGGTCGCCGACGACCTCGGCGCGATCGTGGTGATCGCGCTGTTCTACACCGAGGGCATCGCGTTCACCGCCCTCGCCGCCGGCGGCCTGCTCGTGCTGCTCGCCGCGGCGATGAACGCCCTCGGCGTGCGCAGCCACCTCGCGTACTTCCTCGTCGGCACGGCGGTCTGGCTGTGCTTCCTCGAGTCCGGCGTGCACGCGACCATCGCCGCGGTGATCGTCGCCTTCACGATCCCGGCGCGCACGCGGCTCGACAGCCGCGGCATGGCGCGCTCGCTCGACGAACTGGTGAAGACCTACGCCGCGCTGCCCCTGCCCGAGGGCAACGGACTGCTGAAGCCGTACGAGCAGGACGTCCTGCACGAGATCGAGGCGGTCGTCGAGAAGGGCACCGCTCCCCTGCAGCGCCTGGAGCACGAGCTGATGCCGCTCGTGACCTTCGTCGTGCTGCCGCTGTTCGCCTTCGCCAACGCCGGCGTCGTCCTGTCCGGCCCGCTGCACGAGGCGATCGCGAGTCCGATCACCTTCGGCGTCGTGCTCGGCCTCGTCGCCGGCAAGCCGCTCGGCGTCGGCCTCGCCGCCCTCCTCGCGGTGCGCACCGGCATCGCCAGCCTGCCGGTCGGCATGCGCGTCGCCGACGTCTTTGCGCTGGGCATGCTCGCCGGCATCGGCTTCACGATGTCGCTGTTCATCGGCGAGCTGGCCTTCGACGCCCCCGCGCGGATCGACGCGGCGAAGATCGGCACCCTGGCCGCGTCGGCGATCGCGGGGGTGGCCGGCTACGGGATGCTGCGGCGCCGGATCGGACGCGCGCGGTGAGGGCGCGGGAGGACGCGGACGCCCCCGCGCGACCGGCCTCGGCACGCTGCCCACGCGATCCCGGACCGGCGGGAAGGCGCGCGCACGTGCGCCGCACGCCGGGCGGGTGCGCGTCCGACGCGTGACCGGGAAAGAGAGCGGGCCGGATGGCCTTGGCGGCCACCCGGCCCTTCGAGTGGTAGCGGGGACAGGATTCGAACCTGTGACCTTCGGGTTATGAGCCCGACGAGCTACCGGACTGCTCCACCCCGCGTCGAGGTGAGGTCGGGAAGATAGCAGCTCGCCGCGCGAACGCAAGCGTTCAGAACGCACCGCGCGCGCGAAGCGCGCGGCACGCGCCGGACTTGCATGCGGTTGCGCGGGAGCGGTGACTCTCCCCTGCTCGCGCGGGCATGCGCGACCGTCGCCAGCCGGCGCCCCGCGGAAGACCGCGCCAGGTCGTGCCGCCTACAGCTTGCCGGACAGCCGGCCCTTCACCTGCTCGAACTCGACCTTCAGGTCCGCGGGCACGTCGGGCGAGAGGAACATCGACTCCTTCGCCATCAGCCGGGAAAGCACCGCGGAGCGGGTCTCGGGTTCGGCCTGGCCCTCGGCGTCGAGCCGGCGCAGGAAGCGGCGCGGGAACGCCGGGTCCGTCTCCGGGGTCTGCTGCTGCGCCTGCACGAGCCAGGCGAGGGCGTCCTTCGGCCGGCCGGCGCGGAGCAGCGCGCTGCCGATGTCTTCGGCGAGGGCCACCGACGCCGGCTCGCTCGGCACGCCCTCGGCCGACAGCTTGATCGCCTCGTCGATCTCCTGGCGCGCGAGGTGCGCGCGGGCGAGCGCCAACCGGACGCGCTCGACCTCGGCGGGCGTGAGGCGACCGTCCTTGACCTCCTGCTTGCCGCGCTCCAGCACCTCGTCCCACCGCCCCGCGGCGGCGAGCGCCTCGATGCGCAGCAGGCGCAGCGCGTCGGTGTCGGTCTCGGCCTTCTGTTCGTCCAGGTACTCGAACGCGGCGAGCACGTCGCCCAGTTCGCGCGGCGGCCACGGCTCGGTGCGCGGCTTGAGCAGCGCGGTCGCGAGCAGGACCCGCAGCGCGCGCACGACGGTCTTCTTGTCCACCCCGGCGCGTGACCGCAGGTTGAGCGGCCGCTGGCGGTCGAGCACGTTGCACACCTCGCGCCGCTCGCCGAGCTCGACCAGCGTCTCGGCCGCGCGCACCCACTTCATGGTGTCGAGCCCCTGGGTCGCGGCCTGACCGGCGAGCGCGCTGACCAGGATCTGACGGCGGATGCCGCTGCTCCCCGCCTGATGGAGTTCCTGCAGCGCGGTGCACAGACGCGAGATCACCGGCTCGAGGTCGGGCTTCTCCGGGTCGACCTGGCGCTCGATGCAGGTGATCAGACCGCGCAGCACCGCCTCGTCGGTCTCCTTGGTGAGGCGCTCCCCCGCCGCGGCGAACACGTGGGTCCGCCAGCGGTCGGCGACGTCGCGGTACTTCGGCAGGTTCTGCAGGAGCTGGGTCGCCTTCAGGCGCAGGCGCTTCTCCGGATCCTCGAGCAGCGCGACCAGGGTCTGCAGGCAGGTGTCCGCCGCGCCGGCATCGGCCTGCGCGTGCGGCAGCAGCATCACCGCCGCGCGCTCGCGCGTGAACGGCGTCTGCGCCTGGTTCTGCGCGACCTCGACGAGGACGGTGAACGCCTGGCCGAGCAACTTGCCGTCGCTGCCCTTCTGCCCGAGCACCGCGAGCGCGGCCTCGCGCAGCGGCTCGGCCGCGTCGGCGTCGCGCAGCACGCTGCCGACCAGCCCGAGCCAGGCCGGGAAGGTCTCGGGGTCGGCGTCCGGCGCGCTGCGCTCGGGCGCGGCGAGCGCGTTCAACACCGCGATCAGGACCTGGTCCTCACCCGCGGCGCGCGCGCGCGTGCCGGCCTGCACGAGGAGCTGGGTGGTCGCGAGCCCGGGGAACCGCGCGAGTCCGAGCGCCGCGGCGCGCCGCACCACGATCGACTCGTGCTCGAGCCCCGCGCGCAGCATCTCGGTGACTTCCTCGGCCTGCTTCTCCTCCCCGGGCGCGACGAGGTAGGCGCAGACTTCGAGCAGCAGCGCGCGCTGCTCGGCATTCGGACCGGCGGCGAGCTTGTCCAGCAGCTCGGCGAGGAACGCGAGGCGGTCGGGCGCCGAGCCGCCGTGCCGCCGCCCGCGCGCGAGCACCGCGCGCAGGCGTTCGAGACCGATGCGCATGGTCCCGGGCGGGTCGTCGGCGAGCACCCGCTCGGCGATCGCCGCCCACGCGACCACGTCGCGGTCGGCCAGCGCCTCGATCAGTTCGCC
>Ga0079224_100013379_pt1 | contig 11426 bp, 4 predicted proteins | sample Stecom2015_FD_80414 | JGI IMG/M metagenome (GOLD analysis project Ga0079224, IMG submission 80414) | Agricultural soil microbial communities from Utah to study Nitrogen management - Steer compost 2015 | ecosystem: Environmental > Terrestrial > Soil > Agricultural land | place: USA: Utah...
GGACACCTGGTTCGAGGTATTCCTTTCCACCCAGGCCCCAGTGCAGTTCAGTGACTACAGCGCCGATGGCAAAAGAATGTCCCTGAACACCTGGGCCGGATGCGGAAGCACCCCTTTTAGCGGTAAGCTCTCCCAATTGGGCTGCGATGGAAGTGGAAACGTGGTCAGTTTTGACGCGGATGCCACGGTCTATCTGGTGATTAAATGTGGTGGGGGCAATGTGGGCGGTATCACCGTGGACAATGTGGAACTTCGGGGGACCAATTAATAAAAGGGCGGAGCTCTTCGTTAGGTTTTAAGTTAGTTTGATTTAGTTCCAAGGCCCATGGGCCTAAAAAACCATGGGCCTTCTTAAAAACCGGTCTACGGACCCTGGTCCATATCTTGGATATCGGGATTGGACAGGAATGATTATGTTTTATTTTAACAATTAGCCATCGGGCACCCTAAAGATCTGGACCGCCCGAACGGGAAAAATTTATGGAATATGATACGATTAAAATTAATGTTGGTAGGTGCCTTGGCCCTGGTGCTGTCCCTGGCCCAATGTTCATCCGCCCCCAATGAGGGGGCGCAGCCGCCCGATCCCCCTGGGACGGGTCCCCCGACCACTCCCCCTCCTCCCACCACTGGAAGTATGGCTGTTTGGTTGACCAAGTCCGATCAAAGTGCCCTTTTGGAAAAACAGGGCAGTCTCCTTGGTTTTGGATCAGGGACCAATAATTATCCCACCATCGAACTCGATGGGGGACAGCAATACCAGAGCGTCGATGGTTTTGGGTTCACCCTGACCGGGGGCAGTGCCCAGGTCATCGGCCAATTGCCCGGGGCAAAACGCTCTGAGCTGCTCCAAGAGCTCTTTGGCACGGGGCCGGACGCCATTTCGATCAGCTATCTCAGGATCAGCATCGGGGCCTCCGACCTGCACGGGGAACCCTTCACCTATGACGACATGCCGGAGGGGGAAACGGACAGGGCCCTGGAGAATTTCAGTCTGGAAAAGGACCGCGAAGTATTGGATCTGCTCAAGGAGATTTTGGCCATTAGCCCGGACATCAAGATCATGGGGTCCCCTTGGTCCCCGCCGGTATGGATGAAGGACAATGACAGTTTTGTGGGCGGTAGCCTGCAGCCACAGTACTATGGGACCTATGCCCAATATTTTGTCAAATACCTCCAGGCCATGGAGACCGAGGGCATCCCCGTGGATGCGATCACCATCCAGAACGAGCCCATGCACGGGGGAAACAACCCCAGTCTGCTGATGACGGCCCTGGAGCAGGCCGCCTTCATACGGGATCATTTGGGCCCGGCCTTTGAGACTGCCGGCCTCTCGACCAAGATCGTCATTTGGGACCACAACTGCGACAACCCCCAATACCCCATCACGGTGCTCAACGATCCCCAGGCCTATCCCTATATCGATGGATCGGCCTTCCATCTGTACAATGGGGACATCAGCGCCCTTTCCACGGTACACAACAGTTTTCCTCAAAAGAATCTGTACTTTACCGAGCAATACACCTCTTCGGAGGGCAGTTTTTCAGGAGATCTTCAGTGGCACATCAAAAATGTGATCATCGGATCAATGCGAAATTGGAGCAAAAACGCCCTGGAATGGAACCTGGCCAACGACCCCGGTTTCGGGCCCCATACCGATGGGGGCTGTACGGTCTGCAAAGGCGGGCTCACCATATCCTCTTCCGGCAACATCATCCGGAACGTGGGCTATTATATTATCGCCCACGCCTCGAAATTTGTGCCCCCTGGATCGGTGAGGATCGCATCCAATGTACAGGGGAACCTCCACAATGTGGCCTTTAGGACCCCCGATGGGCAGATTGCCTTGATCGTCCTCAACGATGGGAACCAATTGGAATCCTTCAACATCAAATTTGAAAACAAATGGGCCACCACCAATCTGGGAGCGGGAAGCGTGGCCACCTATCTTTGGAAACCTTAAACTTGTGTTATGAAAAAATTGATCGCCCTATGTGCATTGATCATGGGCCCCATGGCCTTTGGCCAGGGATTTTTAAGAACGGATGGCCAACGGATCGTCGATGCCCAGGGTAACAATGTGATCCTTCGTGGCCTCGGATTGGGCGGGTGGATGGTACAGGAAGGCTATATGCTACAGACTTCAGCCTTTGCCGGGCCACAGCATAATATCAGGGACAGGATATCCGAACTCATAGGTCCGGAAAACACCGAGGAATTCTATGGGGCCTACTTGGCCCATGGGGTTACCAAAAGGGATGTGGATTCCCTAAAGGCCTGGGGCTTCAATTCCGTAAGGCTGCCAATGCACTACAATCTGTACACCCCCCCGATCGAAGCGGAAAAGAAAGGGCAGGTGACCTGGCTGGACCAGGGATTTGAAATGACGGACAGACTCTTGGAATGGTGCGCCGCCAATGAAATGTACCTGATCTTGGACCTGCATGCCGCTCCCGGGGGACAGGGGAACGATGCCAATATCTCCGACTATGACGACACCAAGCCCTCCCTGTGGGAAAGCGAGGCCAACCAAAAAAAAACGATTGCTCTTTGGGCAAAATTGGCCGAACGCTACAAGGACAGTCCCTGGATCGGGGGCTATGACCTCATCAACGAGCCCAACTGGAATTTTGAAGGGGAAAACCCCAACGGCTGTGATGAAAAGAACAATGCCCCTTTAAGAAAGCTCATGGTGGATATCACCCAGGCCATCCGGGCTGTTGACAAAAACCATATCATCTATATCGGGGGGAACTGTTGGGGAAACAATTACAACGGTATTTTTCCCCTTTGGGATGACAATATCGTGATCAGTTTCCACAAATATTGGAACCACAATACCCAAGAATCCATCCAACAGTTTTTGGATTACCGGGAAACCCACAACGCCCCGATCTGGTTGGGGGAAAGCGGGGAGAACTCCAATGTTTGGTTCAAGCAGTCCCTTAGGCTGATGGAGACCAACAATATCGGTTGGGCCTATTGGCCTATGAAAAAGGTCGACAATACCGCAGGGGTGACCTCGGTGACCAAAACCCCCGAATATGAAGCCCTGCTCCGTTATTGGGAGCATGGTGGGGAAAAGCCCTCGGTGGAATCTGCCAAAAATACCCTGATGCAATTGGCCGAAAACTATGCCATGGAAAATGTCACCGTGATGCCCGATGTCATCGACGCCATGTTCCGCCAGGTGCGGACCGATGGGACCAAGCCCTATGCCAAGCTGGTTGTCCCGGGCCTGGTATCGGCCACCCACTATGATATGGGCACCCAAGGGGAAGCTTATTTTGATACCGATTTTATCAACCTTTGGGTGAGCACCGGGGAGCGCACCCCATGGAACAGGGGGCGCAAAATGAGGAACGACGGGGTCGACATCCAAAAATCCCCGGACCAAGGGGGCAATGGCCATGAGGTCTTTGACATCAAGGACGGGGAATGGCTGCTCTATACCATCGAGGTGGAGGAATCCGGGATTTATGACCTGAATATCCGATATGCAAGTGGACAGGCCTCCGGGTCGCTCCATTTTGAAAGCGATGGCAAAAAATTGGGGGGAACCGTTACCCTGCAGCCCACAGGGGGGGACACGGATTACGCCACCACTACCCTATCGGGCATCGCCTTAAAGGCCGGGAAGAAACCATTGAAGCTTGTATTTGATAAAGGCGGTTTCCAATTGAACTACCTGGAATTTTCAAAAAAGGAATAGGCCCCGGGGGGTTGCCCACCTTCCCTTTAAAGAATAAGCCTACCGATTTGGAACGGTCCAAACTAGGTAGGCTTTTTTGGAGGACTTGAACCGCCCCATACCGATTCTCCCTTTGCCCGGCATATGAAACCGGACCTAGATTCCGGTTATGATGAACTCGCTCCTTCGGTTTTTTTGGTGTGCTTCCTCGGAACAGGAAACCCCATCGGCGCAGGCATTGACCAATTGGGTCTCCCCATATCCACGACCGGTGATCCTAGAGGGGGAAACACCATGTTTTACCAACCAGGCCATGGTAGACCTGGCCCTTCTTTCGGACAACCATTCATTGTATTTATGGGTCTGCCGGCTGTCGGTATGTGAGCGAATGTCCAAGGTCATGCCGGGATGCTGTTCCAGGACGTCCAAAATTTTACGCAGGTCTCCCTCGGCATCATTGCGTATGTTGGAATGGTTCAGGTCGAAATAGATAGCCTCTAGACCAAAGGTCTGGGCCAGATCGTCACCAACCTGAAGTTTCCGGAGCGTATTCTCCAAAACGATCGGATGCTCGGTGGTGCCGGTCCTTTCCGGGATCTCCACCTTGGATTCCACGGTTTGGTACCCAATCTTTTCAGCTTTGATAAAATAGCCTTTTCCACATTCCACCTGAAAACCATACCCCCCTTCCGCATCACTCAAGGTTTCCCCCATGGGTTCCATTCGTTCGTTGTATAGGACCAATCTCACTGCCGATACGTGCTCACCGTCCGTATCCAAAAGCGTGCCTGCCAAGGCCTGTTCACACTCCGGTTGAAGGGCTTCGAGCTGGGTAAAGGCATAAATGTCATCATCCCCCAGCCCCCCGGGCCGGTTGGAACTTAGATAGCCTTTCCCGGTCTCGGGATCGATCACCAGGGCAAAATCATCATGGGGACTGTTGGCAGGTTCCCCGATGTTCCGGATCTTGCCACGGACACCACTTGAATCCAGGGACACGACAAAAATGTCCAATCCCCCCAAACCGGGCCTTCCATCGGTGGAGAAGTACAGTTCATTGGCCGAGGATACAAAAGGAAAGGTTTCCCTTCCCGGGGTATTGATCCAATCCCCGAGATTCTCCGGCTCGCCATAGCCCCCATCCGGAAGGATGGCGACCCTGTATATATCCGAATCCCCCAAGGTTCCGGGCATATCGGAGGCAAAGTATAGGAACTTTTCCTCAGGATCCAGGCTTGGGTGGGCCACACTGTATTGGTCGCTGTTAAAGGGCATGGAAACCAAATCACCCCACCGGCCTTTCTCTAGGGAGGCCCGGTATAGCTTCAATAGCGTGATGTTTTCCCGGTTGTGCCCACGATCCCCCTTGATAAAATTATTCCGGGTAAAGTACATGGTCTTCCCATCCTGGCTGAACACCGGGCTGGCCTCATGAAATTTTGAGTTGATAGGGGCCTTCATTTTTTTGGGGGCCATGGATGTTTCCCCGCTGTTCGCCCAATAAAGATCGGCAAACCCGTGGTTGTTCCAGGAATGGATGTTCTTGGAGAATCCCCGTTGGTCCCTGGTGGTGGCAAAGATCAGGGAATCCCCATGTATGGCACTGCCGTAATCGGAATACTGTGAATTCAGTCCCGCTGCATTTTCCAGTTTGTACCGGCCGGAGTTTTTTGAAATTTCCTCCAGATAGTCCTGTTGTTCCATAAATAGTTTTCCCCGGGCATCCGCTTCCAATATATCATGGAAGGCCTTGAGCATTTCATCCGCCCTTGGGTAGTCCCCTACGGCCTTGAGGGTTTGGGAATACCTGTAATAGTACTCAGGATTCAAATTTTCTTTTGCGGTGAACAGCTTTTCGTACCAAGGGTGGGCCTCAACCAATTTTGCGTTGAAATAATAGGAATTGGCCAGGCGTTTCAACAGTTCCGGGGAACTGTACCCCTTATGGGCCAGGCGCTCATAGGTCCCGATGGCATCGATATAGGCATATTTTTCATAGTTTCCGTCCGCTCGTTCCATAGGGACTTCCTGTGCTGCGAGGGTAACAGCCACCAGGTTCATCCAAATAAACAGATATTGAATTTTTATTCTCATCATGGTCGGTTTTAAAAGAATCTGGGAGCAATGATATTGTTGTACTTGTTGAACAGCTCAAAACGCAAGAAAATCTCATGGGAACCCGAATTGTACCGGGAAAGATCCGTGGTCTCAAGATCATAGCCATAACCGATGAACAGACCGTGGGTCAGCTGGAACCCCACCATGGCGCTCACCGCGGAACTCCAGCGATAGGCGGCCCCTAGGACCAATTTCCCATGAATCATGAAATTGGCGGAAAGATCTACCTGTAGGGGCGTCCCCTGTACCAATTTTGTCAATACCGCAGGTTTGAACTGCAGTTCAGGCCCCAGGTCAAAAACATGGCCCCCAATAAAATAAAAGTTCAGCCTTTCGGTGTAAATTTCCATTTCTTGGTCATTGTACCTTGCGGTCTCAAAGAAATTCGGGGCGGAGATTCCCAAATAAGTCTTGTTGGAATATAGGTAGAGGCCGGCCCCTAGATTGGAGGTGAAACTATTTCCCAGATTTTGGTATTGGGGATCGCTGGCATGCTCCATATCCAGTTTGTTGACATCGAGATTGAAAAAGTTCCCGGTCCCCTTGAGACCCAAGGCCAATTTGAAATTTTCACTCACCGGTATGGCATAGGAAAGGTCCACGGAAATGACACTTTCGTCCGTGGCCCCGATTTTGTCACTGATAAAGGACAGGCCCATCCCCCAATTGTTGTTCCCCAAGGGGGCATTGATCGAAAAAGCCGCGGTTTCCGGAGCTCCCTCCAGGCCGACCCATTGGGTCCTGTACAGCCCGAACACTCCCAACACGTCCCGGGACCCCGCATAGGCGGGGTTCACTTGGATGGTGTTGTACATATACTGGGTGTATTGGGCATCCTGTTGGGCAATCCCCGACAGGGCCATAAGGCTACTGAATGCCAATAAAAGTTTTGTTTTCATGCTTTTTTTATAATATTCCATGGGGGTATCGGCTATCGGTTGAGGTTCAGGAATCCACTCTTTGTGCTGCTGCCTCCGTCAGGAGACGGAAGATGGATCAAATAATAATAGGTGCCGGAGGGCAGGGCCTCGGCCCTGCTAATGGTGGTCCTGCCATCGGAAAATCCTTGGAAAGCCTTGGAAGCGTTGTCATAGCCGCTGATATCGAAAACCAACACGCCCCAACGGTTGAAGATCTGGACCGTATTGTCCGGATAACACTCTATGCCCCGGATATGGAAGAAATCGTTCAGACCGTCCCCATTGGGCGAAATGGCATTGTGCACCTGCAGGGTACAGCCATCCAAGGCAGTGACCGTTGGATTGTCCCCCGAATTGTCGGTATCGTCCGAACTGTCGGCCACCGACAAACCGCCCTTCAGGGCCTGTCCATGGACCATCGCCTGATTGCTGATGCCCCCATTGGCGATATCCTGTTGGCCAATGGCATACACGGCCGAATAACTGCTGTTGTCACTTTCTCCGGGCAATAGTGAAATTGGGTTCCCGTTCAGAACAAGTCCGGGAAGCCCGTCCTCCACCCTTATGTTTTCCAAGGGGACATCTCCCGTATTGGTAATGGTGAAAACATAACTTATCGTCTCCCCGACATCCGCATTTCCATTGCGGTTTTCGTCATTGAACACCGCCGTTTTGATCAACGCAATCGACGGTCTTTCAAGGATCAGGGTGATGGAACAACCGGGACAGTCAGGATCGGGGTCCTGCGTCGTGGAAACCACCGTAACGGTATTGACCAGATCTGCGGTCATCTCCGTCGGGGTCTGGACCAATACCCTAAACTCTACAATGGCCCCATTGGGCAAGAGTGCCAAGGTCTGGTCCAGGTTTCCATTGCCCGACGTGGCAGGAAGATTGACAGTGCCGGCAACCACTGTGGCGCTCCATTGGGCAATGGTGGTGCCTATTGGGGCGATATCCGTCACCTGGACATTTTCCGCATCATCGGGACCTTGGTTGGCCACCCTTATCGAATATTCCACCCACCCTCCGGGAATGAAACCGGTCTGGGTAGGATCAATAGCCGTTTTTTCCGTGACCAGATCAGCTTGGGGAATATTGGGGACGTTGGTCAAAGGCGGAGTTGTACATGCCGTGCATGTTGGGTCTGGGTCAGGGGTCGGCGAACTCACCGATGCCACATTGATCAGATCTCCATTAAAATCGGAAGAGGTCTGTACCTCTACGGTATAAAGGACAGAAGCCCCGTTGGGCAATAGCCCCAGGGTCTGGTCCAAGTTGCCGCTGCCCGAGCTCACCGGAAGACTGACCGTTCCGCTGAGGACAGTGGCCGTCCACCCGCTTATGGTGGTACCCGTAGGGGCAATGTCCTCGATATGGACATTTGTGGCATCACTGGGACCGTTGTTGGTCAGGGTGATCTGGTAGGAAACAATATCACCAGGGGTGAATTCGCTCTGGGCCGGATCCGCGGTGGTCTTTACCGTGACCAAGTCCGCCTTTGGCACCGAGGTCAAGGGCGGGGCGGTACAGGCCATGCAACTTGGGTCCGGGTCAAAGGTCGGCGAACTCACCGATGCCACATTGACCAAGGTCCCACTAAAATCCGATGCGGTCTTGAGTTCCAAGGTGTACCGTACACTGGCTCCATTAGGCAAAAGGGCAAGGGACTCATCCAATTCCCATTCCCCAGTGGTATTGGGAAGACTTACCATTCCTGACAGGATCTGAGCGGTCCATTGGACAATCTCGGTGTCCCGTGGAGTCAAGTCAGAAATCCTGACATTTTCTGCATCGTTTGGACCGTTGTTGGTCACGGTGATCTGGTAGGAAACAATATCACCAGGAGTGAATTCGGTCTGGGCCGGATCCGCGGTGGTCTTTACCGTAACCAGATCCGCCTTTGGCACCGCGGTCAAGGGCGGGGCGGCACAGGCCGTACAGCTTGTGTCGGGATCAGGGATCGACGAACTTACCGTTGCCACATTGACCAAGGTCCCAATGAAATCGGAAGGGGTCTGAACCTCTACGGTATAAAGGATAGAAGCCCCATTGGGCAAAAGAGCCAGGGTTTGGGCCAGATTGCCACTGCCCGTGGTCCCAGGGAGGCTTACCGTTCCATTCAATACCGTGGCCGTCCATCCGATTATGGTGGTACCCATTGGGGCCGTGTCCTGGATATGGACATTTGTGGCATCGGCGGGTCCGTTGTTGGTGACCGTGATATGATAGGCTACAAGATCGCCAGGGGTGAACTCAAGTTGTGAGGGAATACTGGTGGACTTTTCAGTAACAATATCCGCTTCGGGCATAAAACCTAGGACCACTTCATCATATAACGTACATCCTGCATTGGACAAGGTCCATCGCAGGGTAACCGTGGTAAAGGGGTCCAGACCGATGGTGGCCTGGGGATCATAGGGATCCGATATGGTAATGGCAGGGGTTCCGTCCGCCACGGTCCATTCCCCGGTCCCCACCATAGAGCTGGCGTCCAGGACAAAATCCCCGGAATCATTTTGAAATTGATCGGGACCGGCATTCCCAATGGGCAAGGCCTGGATGGTAAGGTTCAAAGGGGTTCGGGTGGCACTTCCACAGCTTCCATTATCGGCCTGGGCATAATAGGTCACCGTTCCCAAACCGCTCCATTGGGGATCCGGGACCGGGTTCCCGCCAAGCGGGGCATCGTACCAGACAATGGTGGTTCCTGGGACCGGGGTGGCCGTGGCCCATAAGGTATCACCAAAACAACCTTCCAAATCCGCTCCTACGACCGGTGCCGCAGGGGAGGTCGGTTGTGGATCGATAATGACCGCTACTACCGAACTGTTGCAATCATTTTGGTCTTTGATCACCACCGAGTAGGACCCAGGAGCAAGTCCTGGGAATACATTACTGGTTACAAAGGTAAGCCCGCCATCCGTGGAATAAGTGGCATCCGTATAATGGGGGAGGGATATGGATCCTGTGGCCGTCGAACAGTCTGGCTGCACGACCACTGGCACTGGATTTGAAGGACTTGCATCTATGATCGTCGCCGTGACCGGACTGACGCAGTTTGTCACATTGTTCCTTGCGGTAACATCGTAATTGCCTGGGAGAACGGAAACAAAATCGGGCGAGTTTTGATAATTGGTCCCATCAATGGAATACTCGTAAATGGGACCCAACGGTTCCAATACTGTTATACTGCCTGTCCCGCCCCCACAAGTTGGCTGCCCAACCAGGAGTTCCGGTTGGCCGATGATCACCACCTCCACCGGGCTTGTGATCGAACAAAAGGTGGTTGGGTCGGTCGCTTTGATATAATAGGTCCCTGAGCTTGCCACATTGGTCGGGTCGGCCAAGGGGAGGGTGGTCGCCAGGTCGGTGAAAAATGTGAGATCCAGTGTGGAATCGCTGCCCAGGGTAACCCCAGGAACTGTCAGGTCCACCGATCCCGGCTCGCAGATCGGTTCTGGATCGGTAATCACCAGGGTAGGGGATGGATCGATCCGCAAGGTGATTTCGGTCCTTTGGGAACTGGTACAGCTTGCATTGAAGGCTTCGGCAAAATAACTTATCGATCCCACAGTGGACCATTCAGGGGAGCTGACCAGATTGCCCCCGATCGGGGCATCGTACCAGCTAACGGTATGGCCAGGGGCCACGGTGACCGCTGCGGTAAGGGTATTGCCCTGGCATCCGGTCAAATCCCCAAGGCTAATCGGGCTTGGAAGGCCTACCGCAATGGTATCGTTGTATTTGATGTTGTTACAGGATTCCATAGCGGTCCCATTGAGACATTCCACATGGGGATCGGTGGGCGGCACCAAGGGATCAGGATTGGTGGCATCGAGATCCGTGACATCCGCGGGTCTCATTATACTGGCTTCCACGGCTATGGACTGGCAAATCAAGGCATCCCCTACCGTTCCCGTAATGCTGAACTCGATGCCACAGCCACTGGGAAGATCCAACAGGGCGGTAACATGGCCACTGGCGTCAAGGGCCAGATCCGAAACCAAGGCTTCCCCACAGGTTGTCGAATAGCTCACATCGGCGATATTGGCTATGGTAAATCCTGGGGGAACCTTAAAGGCAAAAGGGGCATCCTCGGCCGACCCAGGTCCATAATTGATTACGGGGACCGCATAGGTCACGGTTTCCCCGGGGGCAATCCGGACCAGGGGTGGATCGGATGTCACCCCGGTGATGGCCAGATCCACTTCCACAATCTCAATACTTTTAGTAATCTGAGTAGCGTCCCCCAAAACATAGGCCCAAGTGTCCATGATCTTGGTATCCCCAAAATGGGAACTCCATTTATGGCCATTGAGGTTACTGGAGATTCCCAGACCATCATTTCCATTGACCAAAGGGTTTGAGGGATGGGTGGAGGTGGAAACAATTTCGCTATCGTCCCAATAGACAATATCGCTTTTAACACTACCATCATCGTTCAACTGTTCTATGATCATCCCATTGGCATTGTGTTCCACATCCACTAGGGGAAAATGTACCTCTGCTCCCTGCAATTGGACATTGACGGTTATATCCGCGGTCCCGGGGACCATGGGGTTCCCTGCACCATCCCGGCCATCCCAAAAAACGGAATTGGCCCCCAGTTCCGCAAAACCTGTTAGGTTCCGTTGTACAAAACCTCCTCCGGTCGTAATTGAAATCTTATAGGTTCCGGCCATATTGGTTTCAAA
>Ga0079224_100013380_pt1 | contig 11425 bp, 8 predicted proteins | sample Stecom2015_FD_80414 | JGI IMG/M metagenome (GOLD analysis project Ga0079224, IMG submission 80414) | Agricultural soil microbial communities from Utah to study Nitrogen management - Steer compost 2015 | ecosystem: Environmental > Terrestrial > Soil > Agricultural land | place: USA: Utah...
CAGCACCGAGCGGCGGGAGGCGGCGCGCGCGGCCAGTTCCGTGAACCCGGCGGGGACGGGGGCGGCCAGGTCGGGGCGTGTTTCCAGCAGCCCGTCCAGTGCGGCGTCCGACAGGCCCCGCAACCAGGAGGTGTAGGTGGGGACGCGCCCCGTGTCCCGGCGGGTCGCAGGCTCGGTGTCGTCGCTCATCGTTGTCTCACGCTATGCCATCGCCGCGTGCGGTCGCGCGGGCGGGCGCGCGTCCCGCCAACCCGGGGCAAACGATCCGGAATATCCCCGCATATCCGCGGTTGGCGGTCGTGTCGTGCGGCCGCGGCGACGGAGGATGGCCGTGCGTCCCAGCCCAGGCGTGCGGCTGTCTCGGTAGGTCCGTCCCGTGCGTGCCGAGGCCAGTGGACGGCGGTGCGGCGGCCGCCGGTGGAGCCCGTCACCGTAGCGGCCGCCGACCGCGGCGGCAGTCCGGGACCGCCGGATCCCGTCCCACAACTCCGCAACCGGTGGTACGCGGATGCCGCGAGTGAGAGGCCCGGAACAACTTTTCCGGGCCTCTCGTCCGTTCTGCGGGAGGGGCCGGAAGGCAAGTTCCGAAAAACGGTGGTAGCGGGAATTAACTTGCTTTTTGTTTGTTTTAAGAGAGTTATACGGTGGCTGTCCCCGACAGCCGCGGTTAGCCTGAAAGACCCGTCCGATGTTGGAGGGGCGGGGGTCCGTGGCCTGTGGTCCCGGTGAGACCGGCGTGGGCTCGGTCCCCCGGTGTTTCGACTGCGAAAGCGAAGAGGTCACACGTGCCCACTGGCAAGGTCAAGTGGTACGACGCGGGCAAGGGTTTCGGTTTCCTCACCAAAGACGACGGCGGCGAGGTCTTCCTGCATGCCTCGGCGCTTCCGCCTGGCACGACCACGCTCCGTCCCGGGCAGCGGGTCGAGTTCGGGGTCGTGGAGGGGCGCAAGGGATCCCAGGCGCTCCAGGTCCGACTGCTCGAGACACCGCGGTCGGTGGCCAAGGCGCTGCGCAAGAAGCCGGACGAGATGGTGGTCATCATCGAGGACCTGATCAAACTGCTCGACGGTGTGTCCAACACCTACCGCAGGAACAAGCACCCCGACCGCCGGGAGGCGGCCAAGATCGCCCAGGTGCTGCGGGTGGTCGCCGACGACATGGAACTTTGAGCCCCGCACGGACGCGCCCTGTGGCAGACGCCACAGGGCGCGTCCGCGCTTTTCGGAGGGGATGGAGCCGGTAACGGTCGGCTATCGATCCCCCCTGTGGTCAAGCCGGTGCTCGTAATCAGCGAAAATGGAGACGTGAGACGCACCCGTCGATCCCCCGTACCAGACAAGGCGTGTATCGAGGCGCAGGATCTCGCTCGTGCGGCGGCCGCCGAGATCGGACGCCCCGAGTGGGTCGGTGAGCACCTCGGCACCCAGGTCGAGGACAACCGCCTGGTCACCCACTTCTTCGAGTGCCTGGATCCCGCCTATCCGGGCTGGCACTACGCGGTCACGGTGGTGCGCGCCGCCCGGGCCAAGTACGTCACCGTCAACGAGTCGGTGCTGCTGCCCGGACCGAACGCGCTCATCGCACCCGAGTGGCTGCCCTGGAAGGAGCGCCTGCGCCCGGGCGACCTCGGTGTGGGCGACCTGCTGCCCGCTCCCGCCGACGACGAGCGGCTGATGCCGGGCTACGCCCAGATCGCCGACGAGGAGCTCGCCGAGGACGGCGAGGACAAGCAGATGCTGTGGGAGCTGGGGCTGGGCCGGGCCCGAGTGCTGTCGGAGGCGGGGCGCGAGGCCGCGGCCAAGCGCTGGTACTCCGGTCCGTCCGGACCGCACAGCCCCATCGCCAGCGCCGCCCCGGCCAAGTGCGCCACCTGCGGGTTCATGGTTCCGCTGGCGGGTGAGCTGCGGCAGATGTTCGGGGTGTGCGCCAACGAGTACGCGCCCGACGACGGCCGGGTGGTCTCCCTCGACCACGGCTGTGGGGCGCACTCGGAGGCCGCGCTGCCCGAGACCGGGGCCGAACCGCTCACCCCGGTGGTCGACGAGATGGGCTACGACACCATCGTGTTCGACGACACCAGCGAACTGGAACTGGTCTCCTCGGAGCAGCAGACCCGGAAATGACCGGAGGGCCTGACCGGAAACGGTCAGGCCCTTCCGCGTACCGCAGCGGTTCGGCTGCGCTGCGGGCCCGGATCCTCCAGCGGGGTCCGGGAACTCTTCGCCCCCGGGCCGTCCCCGCCACACGGAAGCCGGTCCGCGCCGCGGTGGCGGCCGAGGCCGTGGAATTCTTCCGGCGCCACCTGGAATGATGACGGTCTGATCGACCGAGGGCCGGCGGGGGACCGGAGTCCCCGGCCGGACGCCCCCACACAGCCGAGGAGTGAGCGCGTGCGCAGTGAACTCTTCAGCCAGGCCCAGGAGAACGACCTGCCGGGCATGTCCCTGCAGAACCCGCGGATGCTGCGGGTCGCCTGCGACGGCGAGTTCTACGCGCGCAAGGGGTCGATGGTGGCCTACCAGGGCGACATCGACTTCGCCTTCCAGGGCTCGGGGGCCAGGCGGTTCGCCAAGAAGATGCTCACCGGCGAGGGCCTGCCGCTCATGCGGGTCTTCGGGAAGGGCGACGTCTTCCTGGCCCGGGACGCCTGGGAGGTCCACATCCTCGACCTGGAGGACGAGTCGATCACCGTCAACGGCCAGAACGTGCTCGCCTTCGAGAGCGGACTGGAGTGGAACATCCACCGGGTGCGGGGCATGGGCATCATCGCCGGGGGCCTGTTCAACACGGTCTTCACCGGCCGGGGGCGGGTCGCCATCGCCTGCCACGGCACCCCGGTCCTGCTCAACGTCGACCAGCCGACCTACGTCGACACCAAGGCCGCGGTCGCCTGGTCCACCTCGCTGGACACCAGCCTGCGCAGCACCGTGAAGGCGGGCGCGCTCATCGGCCGCGGCAGCGGCGAGGCGTTCCAGCTCGCCCTGGAGGGCCGGGGGTTCGTCCTGGTCCAGGCGTCCGAGGGCGCGGTGCGGGCGGTGCAGCAGGGCTGAGCGGAGCCCGTCACTCCAGGTCGGCCTCGGCGCGCAGCACCGGCAGGGTCTGCGGGTCGCGCAGCAGCGCCGCGACGAGGTGGCGGCGCGCCCACTGGCCGGTGGCCCAGCACAGGGCGCGGGCCAGCCCGTCGGTGGTCGAGGCGTGCAGGTGGCCGTCCACGCAGCGCCACTCCACCGCGACCCCGTCCACCCGCAGCTCCTCGTGGTGCAGGTAGGTCAGCGGGGTCTCGCCGAGGAACGCCCGCACCTCGTCGGGGACCTGCCGGACCTCCCCCGAGGAGGTGACGCGGCCCTCGACCACCTCGGAGGCCAGGTCCAGGTCGAGCACGTCGGCCAGGGCCGCGGCGCGCTCCACCGGTCCCAGCACCACCGGCCGCTCGGTGAGCAGCGGCAGCAGGTCGGGCGCGTCCACCACCACGGTGTCCTCGGCGTCGGCCACCACCACCGCTCCGCCCCGCACCGCGCGCACCCGCTCCGGCGGCGACACCCGGTCGGCGGGCACCTCGGCCAGCGCCGCCCACAGCCGGCGCAGCACGGCGCGGGGCACCCGGCGCTCCGGGTCGCCCAGCCGGTCCAGCAGGTCGTCGGGGCCGTCCGGATCGGCGAGCAGCCTGTCCAGGTCCGAGCGGACCCCCAGGGCGCGGGCGAACTCCGGGTCCAGCGCCACGGGGATCTCGTCGTAGAGGCCGACGAGCGCGGGATCCGCGTCGGCGGTGCGCGACTCCACGGGGGTGCGGCCGCCCAGCAGCGCACCCGTGCGCAGCCACCACGCCGTGTAGGAGGGCACGTCCACCGCCCGCCCGTCGCCGGTGAACACCCGGGCCGGTTCGACGACGGCGGCGCGGGGACCGGGAGCCGCCAGCAGCTCCAGCACCCGCGGCCAGCGGTCCTCCCGGACGAACTCCAGGTCGCGCACGCCCACCAGTTCGGGGACGATCGGAGGCAGCTCGGGGTGGCCGAGCAGCGCCGAGACCTCGGCCGCCCACTCCGCCACACCGTCCAGCGGGACCTCGTCGGGGTCCTCCGCCAGCGCCGCGCCCAGCGTCACGTCGTGCGCACGGTGCACGGTGAACAGCCGCACCACGCCCACCGACTCCAGCGTCTCGGCGTCGTAGGCCTCCGCCAGGTCGTCGGCGAGCACCCCGAAGGGCGCGTCCTCGACGAGGACGTCCCGCAGCGGACTGTCGGGGTGCAGCAGCTCGGCGGCGGGCGAGTAGTCCCCCTCGGTGTCCCGCAGCGCCAGTTCGGCCAGCCACGGCTCGTCGGCGACCGTGGTGGCCGACGCCGCGACCAGCTCCAGCACGGCCCGGGCGATCGTGTCGGGGTCGTCGGAGTCCAGCGAGTTCTCGACGGCGGCCCGGGTCATCGGATCGGTGAGGACCGCGCGTTCGTTCGCCTCGACCGCACCGAGCCGGACCAGCAGCGGGTCGACCGCCTCGGGATGCACGATCCGCAGCCCCAGCGGCTCCAGCGCCGCGGCGTCCAGCGTGCCCGAGGTGAACGACGCCCCGGTGGGCAGCAGCAGGCCGCGGGGGCCGCGCACCAGCCGCCCGTCCCACAGCGGCACCGGAAGCGCCCCCAACTCGCCGAGGTCCGCGCCGCGCTGCCCGGCCGCGCGCAGCGCCGCGTACAGCCGCGCCCACCAGGCGGGCCGCCGGTCCAGGCCGGCGAGCAGGTCGGCGAGGTCGGCGAGGGAGACGCGGCGCAGCCGCAGCGCCCGCAGGCCGGGGTGGCGCAGGTCGGCGTCCCCGGGCAGCGCGTCGGGCACCAGGTCGTCCAGCACCTCCAGCAGGGTGTCGCCGCCCTCGACGACCACGGCGTCGCGGGGGCGGACGGGATCGCCCGTGACGGTCCGCAGGAACGGGACGTCCGGCAGCAGCCGTGTCACGCGGGCGCGGAAGCGGGCGTCGAACTCGGCGCCGCCGAGCCGCTCCAGGGGGACCAGGTCCCAGGTGGCGGGGGCGTCCAGGCGGCACAGCAGTTCGGTGTAGGCGGCGGCCGCGGCGTCGAGCAGGGTGTCGGCGGCCGGACCGGGGGCGATGCGACGGCGGTCCGGGGACAGCGGGAACGTGCCGATCAGCAGGGCGGGAACGTGCAGTTCCTCGTCGCTGGGGGTGGGGGCGTGCACCACGCGGGGCACGTCCGCGGGCAGCGCGGCCGCGCCTCCGGCCGGGTCGAGCGCCACCGCCCAGGTCAGCGACCAGTCGCGGCGGTCGCGTTCCTCGGCGGGGCGGTCGGCCAGCTCCTCGGGCGTGAACCGGCCCGACCTGGTCAGGGTGTGCCAGTGGGTGACGTGCTCGCCTCCGGCGTCGACGCTGCGGACGGTGACCGTGCCGTCGGAGCCGGGCGCGGAGTACAGGGAGCGGACCTGCCCGTCGGCGTCGATCTCGATCTCGGCCAGCCAGGGGAGGGCCAGCAGCAGCGCCTGCCCGGCCTCGGCCAGTTGCAGGGCCAGGCGCGCGCCCGCGTCGGCGTCGCGCAGTTGCAGGACGACGGCGCTGTCGTAGCCCTCGGGCGGACGGGTGTCGTCGGCGAACGGCAGCCGCAGCAGCGGCACCCGGCGGTCGCGCCGCGCGAGTTCCTCGGCGAGTTCGGGGCGGGCCCGCCCGGTGGCCACCAGCGTGTCGTGGACCAGGGCGGCGGCGCGTTCCCGGCTCCACCGGACCGCGCCGTCCCGGGAGGCCAGGACCACGTCGTCGCTGATCGACGCGACCGAGGTGAAGCCGACGCCGAAGCGGCCCACGGCGGCGGCGTCGCGTTTGGCGGAGGCGCGCAGGGTGGACAGCGACTCCACGCCCTCGGCGGTGAGGGGGGCGCCGGTGTTGGCGGCGGTGAACTCGCGGCCGCGCAGCACCAGCCGCAGCCGTCCCCGCACTCCCGCGCGCTGGGCGGCGTCGGCGGCGTTCTGCGCCAGTTCCACGACCACCCGGTCCCGGTAGCCGCCGAGGGCGTAGTCCTCCTCGGCGTTGGCGTCCTCGCGGAAGCGCGCGGGAGAGGCGGCCCAGCTGTCCAGGACCCTCGTGCGCAGTTCGGTCACGCCGAACGGGTCGGCCATCGTGTGTGTCAAGGAGACCTCCCCAGAACCGGTGCGGCACCACCGTAGACGACGGTTCCGACGGGGGGATGCGCGCGGTGTCCTTCCCTGGTGAAATCTCGGAAAACCCCGGATTCCGCGCCGGGGCGGCGCGGACCTCCCCGGCACGGCCGGGGCGCCGGGGTCACCGGGCGACGCGGAAGAAGCCCTCCGCGATCAGCCCGCGCAGCGACGCCGGGGTCCGCTCCCGCAGCACCGCCGGGTCCTGGCCGATCAGCTCCGCGATCGCGTCCAGCAGCGGCCCCACCGGGATCGTGCCGTCGCACACCCCCGCCAACGCGGCCTCGACCGTGCCCACCTGCGCCACGCGGCGCAGCCCCGTGGTCTGGCGGAGCAGGATCCGCTCCGGGTCGGGGGCGCCCGGCACGCTGATCCGCTCCTCCCGGACCCCCGGCACCAGGGCCACCCGGGCCGCCAGCAGGGCCGCGTCGGTGAGGCGGTGCGCGGTCATCGCCCCGTCCACCACGTCCGGCAGGTACGGGCCGACCGGCTGGTCGATCTCGTGGCGCAGCTCCTCCACCCGTACCGTGGCGTCCTGGGCGGCGTCGTTGCGCAGGCAGATCCACCCGAAGCCGATGCCCTTGACGCCCTCCCGCTCGAAGTAGTCGAGCCAGGCGTCGTAGCGCGCCGTGTACTCGGGGCTGTCCTGCTCGCAGGAGTCGCGCAGCCACAGCTCCACGTATTCGGCCGGGTCCTGCACGTCCCGCTGGACCACCCAGCCGGAGCACCCCGTGCCCGCGACCCAGCCGCCGACGCGGTCGCGCCAGTCCTCGCCGTCGACGTGCAGCCAGTTGGCGAGCAGCTGGCACCAGCCGCCGTCGGTGAGGTACGCCGGGGCGGCCGAGACGATCTCGGCGCACACCGAGTCGCCGGGCAGGTCCGACTCCCGGTAGGCGTAGCGGGCCGCACCGGGGGTGACCACGAACGGCGGATTGGAGACGATCAGGTCGAACCGCTCCCCGCGGACCGGTGCGTACAGCGACCCCTCGCGGGTCTCGACGTTGTCCAGACCGGACAGCGCACAGCTGATCCGGGTCATCCACAGGGCGCGCGGGTTGACGTCGGTGGCGCAGACCCGGTTCGCCCGCTCCGCCAGGTGCAGCGACTGTACGCCGCAGCCGGACCCCAGGTCGAGGGCGCGGTCCACGGGGCCGTCCACGACGAGCTGGGCCAGGGTGGCCGACGCCCCGCCCGCGCCCACCACGTGGTCGGGGCGGGGCTGGCCCCGCCCCGGGCGGACGGTCGGATCGGAGACGGTGTATCCGGGGCGGCCGTCGGCCAGCTCCCACGGTTTCACCTGCACCAGGGCGCGCACCCGGCCGTCGCGCACCGCCAGCAGGCCCGCCTCGGCGAGTTCGGCGAGCGGCAGGGCGCGCAGCGCGGCCTCCGGCACCTCCTCGCCCAGCCACCACAGGCGCAGCAGCAGGCCGAGGCGCTCCTCGCCGCCGGTCGCGCGCAGGGCGGGGATCAGCTGTTCACGTGCCAGGGCCCGCGCCGCGGTGTCACCGAGCCGGTCGCGGACTCCGGAGACGGTGTAGTCGGCGTCGAGCAGGATGCCGCGCAGCCGGTCGGCGAGGTGCGGCGACAACGGGCGGAACGTTTCGGACACCCGTTCATTATCGAGGACATTCTCGTGGAGCGGGGGCGGATCAGGGCTGGGACTGCCCGGAAACCCCGCCGACCTCCCGGTCGGGGGCCGACTCCGGCCGGGGGGACGGGGCGGGGCCCTCGGGGAGTTCCGCGGCGCGTCGGGCCCGGCGGCGCTCCTCGGCCTCGGCGCGGCTGCGCAGCAGGCGGGGGACGTACCAGAAACCGAACACGCCCAGGGTGATTCCGGTCACGCAGACCCAGATCCACCACCGGTCGTCCTCGGGAAGCCGGTCGCCCTGGAGGAGGAGGACGATCAGGGCGACGGTCCACGCCGCCGTGCCCACCGCCGCCGGGACGCGGTAGTCGGACTCGTGGACCTCGGGGTCGGGCTGCCGGGGTTTACGCACGTTTTCAGGCTAGACGATCCGCGCGCGGCCGCCGCCCGCCGCGGGTGTCCCGAGTGTGACCTCGCTGACGTGTGAGAACTCGGAACGGATCTGATGTTTGGCCGTGACCAGGGGATGTCAGATTAGAGCGAGTGAGTGAGTCCTCTACCCCAGTCTCCGAGGTGCCCTCCTCCAGGCGCACCGGTCTCCCCGCCACGCTCGACCGCTACTTCAAGGTCAGTGAGCGCGGCTCGAACTTCGCCCGTGAGGTCCGCGGCGGTCTGGCCACGTTCTTCGCGATGGCCTACATCGTCGTCCTCAACCCGCTGATCATCGGCACGGCGCCCGACATCAACGGCGACACCCTGGGCATCCCGCAGGTGGCTGCGGTGACCGCGCTCGTCGCCGCGATCTCGTCCATGCTGATGGGCGTCATCAGCCGCTACCCCTTCGCGATCGCCTCGGGCATGGGCCTCAACGCGATCGTCGCCTACGTACTGGCGCCCATGATGACCTGGTCCGACGTGATGGGCCTGGTGGTCATCGAGGGCGTCATCATGCTGGTGCTCGTGCTCACCGGCTTCCGCAACGCGGTCTTCAACGCCGTTCCCCCCTCGCTCAAGAGCGCGATCGCGGTCGGGGTGGGCCTGTTCCTCGCCCTGATCGGCTTCGTCAACGCCGGTTTCGTGCGGCCCGGCAGCGGCACCCCCGTCCAGTTGGGGGTGGGAGGCTCCCTGGACGGATGGCCGATCCTGGTGTTCGTCCTCGGCCTGGTGGCCACCATCATCCTGATGGTGCGCAGGGTCAAGGGAGCGGTGCTGATCGGCATCGTCTTCGCCACGGTCCTGGGCATCGTGATCGAGGCGGTGGCCAAGGTCGGCCCCAAGACCGGCGCGGACGGCGAGGTGAACGACCTGGGCTGGTCGCTGACCGTGCCCGAGGTGCCCACCTCGGTCGGCGACCTGGTGTCGCTGCCGGACCTCAGCCTGATCGGCCAGTTCAACCTGCTCGCCGACTGGCGGAGCCTGGGGATCGCCACGGTGCTCATGCTGCTGCTCACCCTGCTGCTGGCGGACTTCTTCGACACCATGGGCACCATGGTCGGCGTGGCCAGCCAGGCGGGGCTCACCGACGAGGAGGGCAACGTGCCCAACACCCAGGGGGTGCTCGTGGCCGACGCCATCGGCACCATCGTGGGCGGCGCCGCGTCGGCCTCGGTGGCCACGACCTACGCCGAGTCCGCGGCGGGCGTCGGCGAGGGCGCGCGCACCGGTGTCGCGCCGATCGTCACGGGCCTGATGTTCCTGGGGGCGCTGTTCATCACGCCCCTGGCCGCCCTGGTGCCGTTCGAGGCGGCCACGCCGGTGCTGATCGTCGTCGGCTTCATGATGATGACCCAGGTCACCCGGGTCGACTTCACCGACCTGGGGATCGGCATCCCGGCCTTCCTGGCCATCGTGGTCATGCCCTACACCTACTCGATCGCCAACGGCATCGGCGTCGCGTTCATCGCCTACACGGTCGTCCGCCTGGCCCAGGGCCGCTGGCGCGACGTGCACCCGCTGATGCTGGTGGTCTCCGTGGTCTTCCTGATCCACTTCGCCGAGGCGCCCATCCAGGGCCTCCTCGGCTGAGGCCGCCGGACCCGTCCGGTACCGTTCGGCGTCCCGCCCCCGGGGTGGGGCGCCGAACCCGTTCCTGTGAACCGGGTTGCCCGCCGTGTTCTGGGGAATACCCGCTCACGGGATATGGTTAGCAAGAGTAATGAGTCACGCTAATGAATAGTTCCCTCCCTTCCCCGCCGACCGGAACGGACGCCGGCCTGGCCGCGACGCTCCGCATGGCCGTGGGGCGGCTGGCCCGTCGGCTGCGCGCGCAGCGGCCCGACTCCTCCCTGTCCCTGGGGCAGGGATCAGTGCTGTTCGCCCTGGCCCGCCACGGGAAGATGACTCCCGGAGCGCTTGCCGACCACGAGAAGGTGCAGCCTCCGTCGATGACCCGGATCATCGCCGCGCTGGAGGCGCGGGGCCTGGTCCGCCGGATGCGCCATCCGCACGACGGCCGCCAGCAGCTGGTGGAGATCACCGAGGAGGGCGCCCGGCTGGTGGACTCCGACCACCAGCGCCGAGAGGCATGGCTGACCCGTCGGCTCGCGGAACTGGACCAGGAGGACAAGGAGGTCCTGCGCCGGGCCGCGGAGATCATGAACCGCCTGAGCCAGTCGTGAACGGGGGCGGCGGGGAGGGGCCGACACGGAGGAGCACGCCACCATCAGCAGAGCACCTTCCCCGGACCGCCGCGCGGCGGCGAACGCGCAGGTTCCGCCCGCCGACCCGCCCGCGGAGGAGGAACCCCGGCGCCGCCCCGGCATGTTCCGGTCGCTGGCCATCCGCAACTACCGCCTCTTCGCCCTCGGCCAGGTCGTCTCCAACACCGGCACCTGGATGCAGCGCATCGCCCAGGAGTGGCTGGTCCTGCAACTGAGCGGCGGCAGCGGCGTGGCGCTCGGCGTCGCCACCGCCCTGCAGTTCCTGCCCACGCTCGTCCTCGGCCTGTGGGGCGGCGCACTCGCCGACCGGTTCTCCAAACGCCGCCTGCTCATCCTGACGCAGACCCTGATGGGCCTGCTCGCCCTCGGCCTGGGCCTGCTCGTCACGTTCGGCACCGCCCAGGTGTGGCACGTCTACGTGTTCGCCCTCGCGCTCGGCCTGGTCACCGTGGTGGACACCCCGGTCCGGCAGAGCTTCGTGGTCGAAATGGTGGGACGTCAGGACCTTCCCAACGCGGTCGCACTGAACAGCGCCAGCTTCCAACTGGGCCGGGTCACCGGCCCCGCCGCCGCAGGCCTGCTCATCGGCCTCATCGGCACCGGACCGGTCTTCCTGATCAACGCGGCGTCCTTCGTCGCGGTCCTCACCGGCCTGCTCCTGATGCGCCCCGACGAACTGCACGTCAGCGAACCCGCGTCGCGGTCCAAGGGCCAGGTCCGGGAGGGGCTGCGCTACGTCGCCGGACGCCGCGACCTGCTCCTGCTGCTCACCGTGATCGCCTTCGTGCAGCTGTTCGGCTCCAACGTGCAGAACCAGCTCGCGCTCATGGTCAACAACGTCTTCCAGGCGGGCTCCGAGGCGTTCGGACTGGCCGCGACGTTCCTCGCGATCGGCTCCCTCACCGGGGCGCTGCTCGCGGCCCGCCGCGAGGCGCCCCGGCTGCGCACCGTGATCCTGGGCGCGTTCCTGTTCGGGGTGCTCCAGATCGTCGCCGGCCTCATGCCCGGCTACGCGGCGCTGCTCGTCGCGCTG
>Ga0079224_100013381_pt1 | contig 11425 bp, 9 predicted proteins | sample Stecom2015_FD_80414 | JGI IMG/M metagenome (GOLD analysis project Ga0079224, IMG submission 80414) | Agricultural soil microbial communities from Utah to study Nitrogen management - Steer compost 2015 | ecosystem: Environmental > Terrestrial > Soil > Agricultural land | place: USA: Utah...
CCTCCGCGGCGACCGCCACCGAAGATTTCGCCAAAGATGTCACCAAACGCGTCTGCGAAGCCCGCTCCGCCCATACCGCCTGCGGCGTTGGGGTCGACACCGGCGTGGCCAAAGCGGTCGTAGGCAGCACGCTTTTCCTGGTCGCCCAGGATTTCGTAGGCTTCCTTGACCTCCTTGAAGCGTTCTTCGGCGTCGGCATTGCCGGGATTGCGGTCGGGATGATATTTCATCGCGAGCTTTCGATAGGCTTTCTTCAGCTCGTCATCGGATGCGTTCTTTCCAACACCCAGCACTTCGTAGTAATCGCGTTTTGACATAGGATCCGTGGCGTCTTCGACGCCTGTCATCGAATAACAACAATGCCCGGCCTCCGGTTTGGACCTGCCGACGAATCAGGGTTTCCCCATGTTTCTGTTGACAGATCGGACACCGAAGGACCGGGCCTTCAACCGCTAGAACAACGTATTAGTCGCGCTTGACTTCTTTGAAGTCGGCATCGACCACATCCTCATCGGCCGGCTTGGCTTCGGCTGCGTCTTGCGCCCCTTGCTGGGCCTGCATGTCGGCATACATCTTTTCGCCAAGCTTCTGCGAGGCAGTGGCAAGTGCTTCGACCTTGCCGTCGATCGCTGCCTTGTCACCGTCCTTGAGCGTCTCTTCGAGCTCCTTGAGGGCGGTTTCGATAGCTTCCTTCTCGGCAGCCTCAAGCTTGTCACCATGCTCTTCGAGCGATTTGCGCGTCGAGTGCAGCAAGGCGTCGCCCTGGTTGCGCGCCTGAGCCAGTTCCGCGAGGCGGTGGTCTTCTTCGGCGTTGGCTTCGGCATCCTTGACCATGCGCTCGATCTCTTCTTCAGTCAGACCGGAGTTGGCCTTGATGGTGATCTTGTTCTCTTTGCCAGTACCCTTGTCCTTCGCGGACACATGCAGGATACCGTTGGCGTCGATGTCGAAGGTCACCTCGATTTGCGGCACACCGCGAGCTGCAGGCGGAATGCCCTCGAGATTGAACTCACCCAATGCCTTGTTGCCGGCAGCAATTTCGCGCTCGCCCTGGAAAACCTTGATCGTCACTGCGGGCTGGTTGTCGTCAGCCGTCGAGAACACCTGCGAGAAACGCGTAGGAATCGTGGTGTTCTTGTGGATCATCTTGGTCATGACACCGCCCAGGGTCTCGATACCCAGAGACAAGGGAGTCACGTCAAGCAGCAGCACATCCTTGCGGTCGCCCGACAGGACCGAACCCTGAATGGCGGCACCAGCAGCCACAGCTTCGTCGGGGTTGACGTCCTTGCGAGGCTCGCGGCCAAAGAACTCTTTGACTTTCTCTTGCACCTTGGGCATGCGGGTCATGCCGCCGACCAGGATGACGTCATCGATGTCGCCGACCTTGATACCTGCATCCTTGATCGCGATGCGGCAGGGCTCGATCGTGCGCTCGATGAGTTCTTCGACAAGGGCTTCAAGCTTGGCACGCGTCAACTTGAGATTGAGGTGCTTCGGGCCCGAAGCATCAGCCGTGATGTAGGGCAGGTTGATTTCGGTCTGCTGTGCAGACGAAAGCTCAATCTTGGCCTTCTCGGCGGATTCCTTCAGGCGCTGCAGGGCGAGAACGTCCTTGGAAAGGTCTACTCCGCTTTCCTTCTTGAACTCGTCGATGATGTAATCGATGAGGCGCTGGTCGAAGTCCTCACCACCCAGGAAGGTGTCACCATTGGTGGACAGCACTTCGAATTGCTTCTCGCCGTCGACATCAGCGATCTCGATGATGGAGACGTCAAAAGTACCGCCGCCCAAGTCGTAAACGGCAATCTTGCGGTCGCCCTTCTCGGCCTTGTCCATACCAAATGCCAGCGCGGCCGCAGTCGGCTCGTTAATGATGCGCTTGACATCAAGACCGGCAATACGACCGGCATCCTTGGTGGCCTGGCGCTGACTGTCGTTGAAGTACGCCGGTACCGTAATCACGGCCTCGGTAACCTCTTCGCCAAGATAATCTTCGGCGGTCTTTTTCATTTTGCGCAGAACATCGGCCGACACCTGCGGAGGTGCCAGCTTCTTGCCCTGGGCCTCGACCCAGGCGTCGCCGTTTTCGGCCTTGATGATCTTGTAAGGCATCAGGTCGATGTCTTTCTGGACGGCCGGCTCGTCAAACTTGCGTCCGATCAGTCGCTTGACCGCATACAAGGTATTCGCGGGATTGGTGACGGCCTGACGCTTTGCAGCGGCGCCAACCAGAATTTCGCCGTCCTGCAGGTAGGCCACGATAGAGGGCGTAGTACGCGTACCCTCGGCGTTTTCGATGATTCGAACCTTGCCGCCGTCAAGCACAGCTACACAACTATTGGTTGTGCCAAGGTCGATGCCAATGATTTTGCTCATAATCTTTAACCCTGAAAATGGATTCTTGAAACTGTTTGGTGTGCCGTTTGGTTGATCGATCCCGGATACCCAATCAACCGAACGGCACCCTGGGAATGTTTCTAATATTGGGGCGTCTTGAGGTTTTTCAAGCCGCCTTGCCGGACGACACTGTCACCAATGCGGGACGCAATACCCGCTCGGCAATTGTGTAGCCCTTTTGCAGCCGCTCTACCACACAACCCTCTTCGAATTCGGACGGCACCGTAGAGATGGCCTGGTGAATGTTCGGGTCGAATTTCTCGCCGGGTTCGGGCGCCACTTCTTTAAGCAGATTGCGCTCAAACGCCGAGGTCAACTGCCGAAGCGTGACTTCGACCCCCTCACGCCACGACTCGGGAGTCTGGTCGCTTGCCGCCAGGGCCGCCTCGAGACTGTCCCGAACCGGCACCAGGCTTTCAGCGAACGCCTCCGTGCCGAATTTGCGTGCCTTGACCACATCTTCCTGGGCGCGACGTCGAATGTTCTCGACCTCGGCTTTGGCTCGGAGCAGTTCGTCGTAATACTGCGCTACCTGCGCCTGCGCCTGCTCAAGCTGCGCAGCAAGATCTTCTTCGAGTTCCGGCTGGCCGGTGGTTTCCTCGGGCTGCCCGGAAGCATCAACGGATTGATTTTCTTCTTTGGGATCAATGGGTTGATTCGGTGCCGACATAAAGGATTCTCCAATTGCTATAGATGCGTTCAAAAGGAAATGGGGGCTGATACCCCCATTTCAAGTCTGTTAAGCCTGGAATTTCGCCCGTTGACCCGAATTGGCTCCAGACACCTGGAAAAATCAGTACACACGAAGGAACCGGCCCCTGTTCTCGCAGGCAACGCGAGATGCCCAAGCCTGATTATTGCGAAGTGGCGCCTGTGCCCGGAATCCATCCCTGCAGGTGGCGCTCGATGATTGCCGCAAAACCCCGCCCCCACTGCTCGTCGTCATTCAGGCACGGAATGAGCGAAAAGCGTTCGCCGCCTTCTGCCAGAAAGGCTTCCCGGCACTCGATATCAATTTCTTCGAGAGTTTCGATGCAGTCAGCCAGAAACCCCGGGCACATGACGTCGACGTGGCTGACTCCCTGCCTGGCCCATTGGCGCAAGGTAGGTTCGGTATACGGCTCCAGCCATTGCTGAGCACCAAAACGACTCTGAAATGCAACGTGAACGAAATGGGCACCACGGCCCAGCCTGCGGGCAAGCAAGACGGCTGTTTCCATGCAATCGCGTCGATAGGGGTCGCCTTTTTCGACGACAGCACGCGGCAGGCCGTGAAAGCTGAGCAGCAATTTTTGAGGCACGCCGTGCTGTGCCCAGTGTCGCTCGGCACTGGCCGCAAGCGCATCGATGTATTCCGGCTCGGTGTGAAACCGCTTGATAAATCGCAATTCGGGCTGATTGCGCAAGCGTGCTGCATAAGCACCCACGGCATCCACTGCCGTCGCCGTAGTCGAGGCAGCATACTGGGGATACATCGGTACCACAAGAATTCGATCACATCCGGCGCTGCGCAGACGCTCAATGGTATCGGACAGGGCCGGCCGACCGTATCGCATGCCCACCTCGACGCGCGCGTCTACTGCGCGAGCTCGCAGTTCACGTTCCACTGCCTGGCCCTGTGACACGCTCCATACCAGCAAAGGTGAGCCTCGCTCGTGCCATATCTGGGCATAACGAGGCACGAGCTTGCGGGGTCTTGAGGTAAGGATCACGCCCCTGAGAATGGGTTGCCACAGTATCGACGGCAATTCTATTACCCGGGGATCGGATAAGAACTCGGCCAGGTAACGCCGTATTGCCGACGCTTCGGGAGCATCCGGGGTACCCAGATTGATCAGCAGGACACCGAGCGGTCCGGGAGGACGAGGCTCGGGCTGGTCGGCAAACGCTTGCTCGTCGACCGGCTCGCTCTGAAAGCGGGACGAAAATAAGGCCGGCATAGAAAGTCAGGAAAAAGCTGCCCATACGCCGGGCAGCTGAAATTTAAACAAGAACTGCTAAAGCGGGCACTTCAGTGCCCGCTTCAAACTAAACGGGATAGTACCCCCACCCTGCGCTACGAATGGTTATGACTGAGAGCGTTCGACAAAAGGCGTGAGGTAATGTCGACGATCGGGATAACCCTTTCGTATGCCATGCGGGTAGGACCGATTACACCGAGTGTACCGACCACTTTTCCGTCAACCCCATAAGGGGCGGTAATGACAGAAACGTCTTCCATGGGCAGCAACTGTGAGTCGCCGCCAATATATATCTGCACGCCCTGCGCACGGCTTGAAACGTCGAGCAGTTGCAGCAGATCGGTTTTCTTCTCGAACAAGGCAAACATTCGACGCAGGCGATCCATGTCGGAAGCCAGCTCGGTTACCTCGAGCAATTTGCTCTCGCCAGAAATAACGACGGCGTCGTCGTTATCCTCGGTGGCCGTGCCCGCTTCGACAGCCGCCTGCATCAGCCGTGAAATGTCGGCCTGCAGGCTGGAAAGTTCGTCGGCGATTGCCACACGGACCTCGTCGAACGACATGCCAGCAAAATGCTGGTTGAAAAAGTTGCTGGCTTCCAGAAGCTCTTGCTCGAGATAATCGCGTTGTACGAAAAGAATGCGATTTTGCACATCACCGTCCGGGGTGACGATAATCAGCAGTACACGCTTCTCGGAAAGGCGAATGAATTCGATCTGCCGGAAAACCTGGGCGCGCTTGGGCGCCAGTACCACTCCCGCGAACTGGCTCAGATTCGACAACAATGTGGCCGCTGCGCTTATGGCACGACTGGGTTCGGCCGCCGGCAACATCTCGAGAATCTCGCTGGGCTGCAACACTTCGAACCGCTGTACCGCAAGCAATTTATCGACAAACATGCGGTACCCGCGCGGCGTGGGAACACGCCCCGCAGATGTGTGGGGGCTGTGTATGAGCCCGAGCTCTTCGAGGTCGGCCATGACGTTGCGGATGGTGGCCGGCGACAGGTCGAACATTTTCGACAAGGTGCGCGAGCCCACCGGCTGACCGTCGGCAATGTAACGTTCTATCAGCGCTTTCAACAGCGCTTTGGCTCGATCATCCATTGGCATCTCGTATGCGCCCTGATGGTTAAGTGTTTTCCACAGGCAGCGAAGGCTCCCGGGAACTTATAATCAGGTCTATCTTACCCAAAACCAACAACAGAAGGCTTCACTCATGCATTTTAAAACCGTCGCGCTTATTGGCAGGTACCAGGACAGCGGCCTGGACGGTCCATTGCGCGAACTGTGCGCCACGCTGTCTGCAGCGGGCTGCCAGGTAATGATAGAAGCCGACACTGCTCAAAACACCGGCATTACCGATCTGCCCATCGCCGATTATCGCCAAATCGGAGAAACCGCCGACTTGGCCGTGGTCATGGGCGGCGACGGCACCATGCTCGGAGCCGGCCGCCTTCTGGCGCCATATAAGGTTCCACTCATAGGCATCAACCACGGCCGGCTGGGGTTCATCACCGATATACCGTTGCAAGATGCCACCAGTGCGCTCGCCCGAGTCATCGAAGGCGATTTTGAAATCGAAGACCGCATCCTTCTTGAAGGCCGCGTCGTGCGCGGCGACGAAGTCATGTTTTCGGGCCTTGCCCTGAACGATGTCGTCATCAATCGTGCGGGTCGCGGCGGCATGATCGAACTCCATATCGAGCTCGATGGCTCATTCATGTATAACCAGCGGGCCGACGGCCTGATCGTCTCCACGCCAACGGGCTCCACTGCATATGCCCTGTCGGCGAACGGCCCCATCCTTCACCCGCAGCTCAATGCCATCGTTCTGGTGCCGGTTGCGCCTCAAACCCTTTCCAATCGCCCTATCGTCATCCCTGACAGCGGCCTGCTCAGCATGACCATCACCGCGCTGGGCCGGGTCGAGTCCGGCGCAAGCGTGCATTTCGACATGCAAAGCTGGTCCGACTGCCAGCCGGGCGATCGCATCGACGTTCGGCGCGCCAACGACACTCTTCAATTCGTTCACCCCGCGGGGTACAGTTTTTTCTCCACACTGCGGCGCAAGCTGCACTGGAATCGCATGCCTCTACTGACAGACGACACCGAGTAAACCATGCTGCGCAGCCTTCACATTCGTGACTTCGTTATCGTCGACCAGGCCGAGATTCAGTTCGAGTCCGGTTTTACGGTCTTTTCCGGCGAGACAGGGGCTGGCAAATCCATTCTCATCGACGCCCTTTCGCTTGCCCTGGGAGCCCGCGGCGACGCCGCTTCCATTCGGCAAGGCGCCGAACGGGCCGATATCAGCGCAGTGTTCGACGTACCGCCGGCACTGCGACAGCCGCTTCTCGATCTCGATTTCGATCCCGATGACGCGCTGGTTTTACGCCGGGTCATCGACAACAGTGGGCGCAGTCGTGCGTATGTCAACGGCACGCCGGCAACTCTGGCGCAGTTGCGAACGCTGGGCGAATCCCTGATCGACATTCATGGCCAGCATGCTCATCAAAGCCTGATTCGACCGGCCAGTCAACGCGACATGCTCGACGCCCAGGGCGGGCATCAGGCCCTGGCTCACGATACGTTACTTGCCTGGCAAGCTTGGCAACAAGCCCAAAAGGCGTTTCAGAAAGCTCGCGACAACCAAGAGGCCCTGCAAACCGAACGCGAACGTCTCGAATGGCAAATTGGCGAACTCGGCCGACTCAACCCGCGCGAGGGCGAATGGGAATCGCTTAGCGCCAGCCAGAATCGGCTCGCTCATGCCCAGGCACTGCTCGAAGGTGCCACGCAGGCACTGGCCGCGCTCGATAACGACGAAAGCTCTGCCCAGCTGTATCTTGGTGCCGCCCTGCATCGGTTACAGCCCTTGCTGCGACACGACCCCAATTTGCAGGGCATATGCGACGCGCTTGAGTCGGCCCGCATTGCTGCCTCCGAGGCCGTGTCCGACCTCAACAGCTATCTCGACCGGCTCGAACTCGACCCCGACTCTCTGGCGCAGGCCGAGCAGCGCATGTCTGCACTTTTCGAGGCGGCGCGCCAATTCAAGGTCGAGCCCGAAGCATTGCCCCTGGTGCTCGACGACCTTAACGCACAGCTGGCCCAGTTGGATAGCGCAGGCGACCTGGCCGCCATGGCGCTGCAGGTTGACAAGGCAAAAGACCAATACCATCAACTGGCCGGGCAGCTCAGCGCCGCGCGAAAGAAAGCAGCCAAGAAACTTGCCAAGCAAGTCACCGAGGCAATGCAAACCCTTGCCATGCAGGGTGGCCGCTTCGACATCTCGCTGGAATCCACTGCACCCTCGGGGCATGGCAACGAAACGGTCGAGTTCCTTGTAGCCGGGCATGCAGGAGTTACTCCACGTCCCTTGGCCAAGGTAGCCTCGGGTGGAGAACTGGCCCGCCTGTCGTTGGCGCTGTCGGTAATAGCCAGCCAGGCCGCACGCGTGCCCACGCTTATTTTTGATGAAGTGGATACCGGGGTCGGTGGAGCAGTAGCCGAAGTGGTGGGGCGCCTGCTGCGCGAATTGGGTACACGCCATCAGGTACTGTGCGTCACGCATCTGCCACAGGTTGCAGCCTGCGGCGACCACCATTACGAAGTCAGCAAGGCCCTTGATCAGGGCACCACGCTGTCCAGCATTCAGCTGCTGGGCACCGAAGCCCGGGTCGACGAAGTAGCACGAATGCTCGGCGGTCTCAAGATTACCGACACGACCCGCAAGCACGCCCGCGAAATGCTCTCTCAATAAAATCGCGCCCCAAAAGCAGTCTGGCGACACTGCTTCTGGTGCGCGATTTCGTCACAGCCATCTGTAGCATGCACTTGGCAGTTGCCTGAATCAGGCTGCCCAAGTGCCAGGCAAGCGCCTACGCGACCTTGCCTTTGGTGGTGCAATCAGGACAAATGCCATAAAGCAGCATCGTATGGCTTTCAAGGGCAAAGCCGTGGTCCTTGGCGATCTTGTGCTGGCGTTTTTCGATATCGGTATCAGAAAACTCAACAACCTTGCCGCAATTCGTACAGATCAGGTGATCGTGATGATCGCCGTCGTTAAGTTCGAACACAGCCTTGCCGCCGTCAAACTGACTGCGAACCAGGATGCCGGCCTGTTCAAACTGCGTGAGAACGCGATACACGGTCGCCAGACCGATGTCCACGTCTTCGTTGATCAAGGCTCGATACACATCTTCAGCGCTAAGATGGCGCTCGTCGGCCTTGCGAAAAATATCGAGAATCTTGAGACGCGGGAAGGTCGCTTTCAAGCCCATATTCTTCAATTCATTCTGGTCGTTCATAGATAAAATAGCTCTGGCAGAAAATCAATATTGACCAGGCGGGAAGCCTGGCTCGGACAGATGCTGTGACGCGTTTCTTGTTATGCCTTTATGATAACGGTTTTACTCGAGTTCAATAACAGGGGCACTTCGTGCTGATGACTGCAAAACCATTGGCTTTAATTCTGCGCAACAGCATAGCTGTATGCGCGTTGGCGGCAGCGTTGTCTGCGTGCGGAAGCACGAAATGGGGGTTCCCGTATCGCGCAGACGTGCAGCAGGGTAACTGGGTAACGGCCGAACAAGTGGCCCGACTCGAGCGCGGCATGTCGCGCGAGCAGGTACGCTATGTACTGGGTACGCCTACACTGCAAGATATCTTCCATGCCGACCGCTGGGACTATCCCTACTATAACAAACCGGGTTATGGCCAAGCCGAGGCACGTCACTTCACGGTCTGGTTCGAGAATGACATTCTGGTTCGCTGGGATGGCGATGAACAGCCCGATTACCAGCCCTTCCAGGTTCCGGCCCAGACCAGCGGCTCCACGGCAGCAGATAACGAGACGTCCGCACCCACAGAAACCCGTCCAGCATCTGCGCCCGACAATGAAAACCGCCTGACATCGCCCGAAGAGGCCGAGAATGCAGCGGCAATTCGCGAGTCGCGCGCAGTCCCCGCGGGCCTGGATACCCCTTCGGTTCTTCAGAGCAACTTGCCTACCGAACCGGGCTCCCAACCGTTACGCTAAGGATTTACACCATGCGCATAGCAATTGCAGGTGCCGATGGCCGCATGGGCCGCATGCTGATTGAAGCCGTTCTGGCTTCCGACGACCTGAACCTCACCGTCGCACTCGATCGCGCCGGATCACCCTGCCTTGGCCAGGACGCCGGGGCGTTTCTCGGTCGGGAAACTGGCGTTCTGATCACCGACAACCTCGAAACGCTCAAGGATGCCGACTGCCTTATCGACTTCACCCGTCCCGAAGGAACCCTCAATCACCTTCAGGTGTGCGCGGGCCTGGGCGTCAAATGCGTTATCGGAACCACGGGCTTCGACGAAGCGGGCAAACAGGCAATTCAGGCCGCAGCCCAAAAAATTGCCATTGTCTTCGCCCCCAACATGAGTGTCGGCGTCAACGCCACCCTCAAGCTGCTGGATATGGCCGCAAAATTGCTCAACAGCGGCTACGATGTAGAAGTTTTTGAGGCGCATCACCGCCACAAGGTTGACGCCCCATCGGGCACCGCGCTGGCAATGGGCGAGACCGTCGCCAATGCCTGGGGCCGCAAGCTGGACGACATCGCCGATTGGGCACGCCATGGCCACACGGGTGCTCGCGAAAGCGGGCGTATCGGTTTTTCAGTCGTACGGGGTGGCGACATCGTGGGCGACCACACCGTATATTTCTGCGGTGAAGGCGAGCGCATCGAGATCACACACCGCTCAGGCAGCCGCGCCACTTACGCGCAAGGCAGCTTGCGCGCCGCCCGCTACCTCGCCCGCAAGGAGTTCGGCCTGTTCGACATGCAGGACGTCCTGTCCGCATAAAAAGCGACGCTTATCGGGCCCACGCCCCGACTGGCAAAAGCGGCTACCTGACGTCAACCGGCTCTTGCTCGAGTTTGACCCCGAACTGTTCAAACACGTCAGTGGTGATCGCCATGGCCAAACGATGAATATCGTCGGCTGTGGCGCCACCGTGGTTGACCAGGACAAGGGCCTGACGATCGTGCACCCCGGCAGGCCCCAGTCGGCGCCCTTTCCATCCAGCCCGATCAATCAGCCATCCTGCTGCCAGCTTATATGTGCCATCAGACTGCGGGTATGCAACCAGATCGGGCTCATTATCGGCGATGCGCCTGTAACTGGCAGCGTCAACAACAGGATTCTTGAAGAAACTGCCGGCGTTGCCCAGTACCTCCGGGTCGGGCAGCTTGCTTCGCCGAACTGCACACACTGCATCGAAAACCTGTTGTGCGGACGGCTTTGCACCGGTGTCAGGCAAGGCCTGTCTGAGTGCCGGGTAGTTCAGTACCGGACGCCATTTTCGCGACAGCCTCAGCCTGAGGGCCAGAATGAGCCAGCTTCCCGGTTCTGATCGTTTGAACAGGCTGTCCCGATACGCAAACTCGCAATCGCCCGGTCCCAGTTCCACCTTGCGGCCCGTACGAAAGTTCCAGGCCACCAGGCTGTGAAAGCACTGGTCCAGCTCTACGCCATACGCGCCGATATTCTGGACCGGAGCTGCACCCACCGTACCCGGAATCAAGGCCAGGTTTTCGATGCCGTGCCACGCCTGCCCAACACAGTGCGAAACGAAACCGTGCCAGTTTTCCCCGGCCTGCACCTCGACAACAATCTCGTCGGCATTGTCGTCCACCATCTGAAGACCGCGCGTCTCCACCTTGATGACCAGGCCGGAGACACGGGCACCAAGAACGACGTTACTGCCCCCGCCCAACACAAAGACATTCTTGTAACTTTGAGCCAGAGCAGACAATTCATCAATCTGCGCCGGATCGATGAAACGGACGAGCGCCTCTGCACGACTTGGCAGGCCCAAGGTATTGAAGGCAGATAGATCCTCGTTGGGAACGGAAGTCAGCACGGTGGAATTCAACACGGGTAAAAAGAACGATGATAATCGACGGCACGGTCGCATGTTTGGCACAGTGGCGCTTATTGCAGCGCTTGAACTGCCCCTGTGCGCGATTTGGTAAAGAAAAAACGCCATATGAGCAAGTGACCCGCCGTGCTGCTTTAAAC
>Ga0079224_100013382_pt1 | contig 11424 bp, 7 predicted proteins | sample Stecom2015_FD_80414 | JGI IMG/M metagenome (GOLD analysis project Ga0079224, IMG submission 80414) | Agricultural soil microbial communities from Utah to study Nitrogen management - Steer compost 2015 | ecosystem: Environmental > Terrestrial > Soil > Agricultural land | place: USA: Utah...
ACAAAGAGCGCTATTTGCAGAGGTTTTCTCATGGATGAGAATGTCTAAAGCTGAAGAATAAGTGCGTCCAAAAGGCTCCGGCTGGTTTGAGCTCTTTTTACCGCCTGATAATTGTTAGTGGCTACCTGGTGGTTGGCCAATACGCTCAGCACTTGATTGATAAAAGGAGAAAAGGTGGTGGTCGTTGTGGAAGCGGTGGTCATGATGACCTGTGCCTGAAGGAATTTTTGAGCAGCCGACGTAAGGGCATTGGCGACTTCAGGAGGGATGGGAGATAGCATTTCGTAGTAGCCTTTGAGGTATTGTTCGGCCGCTAGAGCATCGGCACTGTCGAATTCATTTATGTGCAGCAGCAAGGTTTCGATCAGGGTCTGCTCGAGTTCTTCGATCGAGCTGACATTCAGGGGTGCCAGACCATTGAGGTTTTGCAAATAGGCTAAGTCAGCTTGCTGGATAGGCGTCACCTGCGACAAAAAGAACCGCCCGTTCAGAAAATCTGGCAGTTTATCGGTGAAGGTGAGGTATCCGAGGAAGCTGAAACCAACGATGAAGACCGAAACAAAGAGGTATTTCCAATTCAGCATGTGCAGTGGGGTATCTTGTTCGGATTTTACCTGTCTTTTTTGGGCACCTCAGCTGGTTTTCATTGACGTGCTTCTTTATTGTGTTAAGCCATATACAGTTGCGTTCTCCGGTGATTTTTGTTATAAGGTACCTGCTGATAGGGCTCTATCGTGAGCCGGTTCTTGATACATCTTTCGTTTTCGCGGGAAGGTACTCCTGAAAAAGACCTTCTCTTCTTGGCTCGCTTGTTCTTTTTATTTTTTGTATGTCAGGAGTTGCTGAATTTCTGCCAGCGGCACGCAGCGTGCGCAAAGGCGATGTTCTGGAAGTGCAGATAGAGAAACTCGTCCTCGGCGGGCTTGGCTTGGCGTTTCATAGCCCGGAGGGGGCCAGCGCTTCCCAGCAGCAGCTTCGGGTCTTCGTCGAACGCGCGCTGCCAGGACAAAAGGTCCGTGTTTTGATTACCCAAAAAAAACCACAATACGTCGTGGGACGTATCGAACAGGTGCTGCAAGATGCTCCCGGATTGATCCAGCCCAAATGCCCTTACTTCGCGACTTCGGAAGCCATCAATACTCAAAAAGCCTCTTGTGGAGGATGCCTCTGGCAAAACCTCAGCTACGAACAACAGCTGGAGGTAAAACACCAGCAGGTCTTGGAAACCTTGCAGCGGATCGGCCGTATGCCCGATGTGAAAATCGAGCCGATCATTCCGAGCCCCGACCCGTGGTTTTATCGCAATAAGGTCGAACTTTCCTTCGGCTACAATGCCGATGGGCATGTGGACTTTGGCTTCCGCGAACGCGGAAAATTTCATTCGATTATTCCGGTGGAATCCTGCCATATTTTCGACCCGAGATTTCCAGCGGTCCTGGATGTGATCCGCCGCTATGTGAAGATGTCAGATCTGGAGCCTTTTGATTTCGCGAAGCGACCTGACGGCTTCTGGCAATTTCTCATCGTGCGTCGTGGGGTGAAAACGGGGGAATGGATGATCCATTTCATCACCCGGCCCGGGCACACGATTTCCAAGTATTTGGCGGAAGAGCTGCGCGAAGTCCTGGGAGAAAACCTCCAAAGCGTGTTGCACACGGTGAACTTCGGAAAGGCCATTACCTACTCCGGACATGATAATAAAAAGCTCGAAGTCCTCTTCGGCCGTGATTACATTTTGGAACAGCTCGGAGATTTGCAGTTTAAGATTTCTCCGTTTTCCTTTTTTCAGACCAACACCCTGGCCGCGGAAAAGCTCTATGACGTGGTGAAGTCCTTTGCAAATTTGAAGGGTCATGAAAAAGTGCTCGACCTGTACTGCGGCACGGGCACGATTGGCCAGTATATTGCCCGACAGGCGCGTGAAGTGATCGGGATGGAAATCCTCCAGGAAGCCATCCATGACGCCAATGAAAATGCGCGCATTAATAAACTGGCCAACTGTTATTACAAGTGCGGCGATGTGAAGAAAATTCTTTTCGGCGAACGGAACAAGTACCTGCACATTGACCTGCTCATTCTCGATCCGCCCCGAGCAGGGATAGGGGACAAGACCCGACATAAGATTATCAGCCTAATGCCCCAGCGGGTCATTTATGTTTCCTGCAATCCTGCCACGCTCGCCCGGGACCTGATCGATTTCCGTCAGAAAGGCTATGAGATCAAGGCTGTTCAACCGCTTGATCTCTTCCCACAGACCCATCATGTAGAGACGGTGGTGAGCATGGAAAGGAATCGGGCATGATGTTTTGGCACACTCTCTGTTCGCTCCGCCTCCGCGTTGGAGCGAGCTTACTGGAGCCAGCGAACTGCTTGAAGATTTGCGTTTTCTCAGTACAATAACGATACTGTCGTTTTGGCAGGACTCTTTATGGCGGTTCTCCTTCGCTCCACCCCCCAGTCACCACAGTTCGAGCTACGGAGAATCCACCACTCAAAAGTGCAGTTCTTCTTTCATTCATGGCGGACGTAGCTCATTCTTCTTCGCTCCTCCTCCAGACACCACAGTTCCAGCTTCGAAGCAATTTCGCGTCTGGTTGTGGTCCAAATAAAAACGCAAAGAATTTTCATTCATGGCGGACGTAGCTCAATGGTGGAGCATCGGGTTGTGGTCCCGAGGGTTGTGGGTTCGATCCCCATCGTCCGCCCCATTTATCAGATTTAACTTGAAGCGGTGTTTGTGGGAGATTTCCTCAATGGAAAAAGCTCCTTTTTTCTTCTGCTTTCTTGTTGCTCATTCTCCATACATTTCTTACACTTGAATGGCAGTATTTTCTTCTATGTCCCGACGCCCCCTCCTCCCCGAAGACGGCTTTCTCCGCTTTGTGATCGACGTTTTGGTCAATAGCGTGGTGATCATCGCTCTATTTTTTTTCGTGCAAAAAGTCATTGCCGCTCCCTTTCAGGTGATCGGGAATTCCATGCACGATACCTTGCATGACGGTGAATACATTGTTGTTTCCAAATTGGAGTATCTTTTCGGCGAACCGCAAAGAGGGGACATTGTCGTTTTCCACCCGCCTCATCACACGGATGAATACTACATCAAGCGCATCATCGGTATCCCCGGTGACAAGGTCGAGCTGAAAGGCGGACAGGTGTATGTGAATGGAAACCTGGTGGAAGAAGCCTATCTTCAGGAAGGACTGAAGACTTGCCTCGTCGCCCATATGAGGAATTGTGAAGATGATGAGCGAGTGTATGAAATCCCGGAAGGGAAGTACTTTGTCCTGGGCGACAACCGCACTGGCAGCTCTGATTCACGTGCCTGGTATGATGCCGACAATAAACCAGATCCCTTCGTCGACCTGGACCAAATCCAAGGAAAAACACGAGTGGTGCTCTATCCGCTGCCGGAGATCAGGCTCATTCAGGAGACCCATGTGTTTGATGAGGTAGGGAATTAGGAAGGTGGGAAGTGTGAGAACGGTGGGAAGTGTGGGATAATGCGGGAGTATGATTTCTTTTTATCAAAAATTCATCTCGCCGGTCTTGCAGGTGCTTTTTCCGTGGCAGTGCCGCTTCACCCCCAGCTGCAGTGAGTATGGGAAATTAGCCGTGAAGAAGCACGGTGTGGTAAAAGGAGCCTTGAAATCAGCATGGCGGATTATTCGCTGTACCCCATGGACACAGGGAGGGATTGATCTTCCTTGACCAGCGATACACCCACTGATTTGCGGATGTGAGATTGGAAGGCTTTCGTTTCAGCTGCTAACAGCTCGGGGCTCAGAGGTGGCTGGTGTGATTGGTTGAAGATCTTCATCCCTTCGGCGATGATCGTCAGAGCTTCTTCGAGAGCGGTTGCTTTTTCTTTTTCATGAAGGCATTTGCCTACGACCAAGTGTATCGCCTGAGTGATACTGAGCTGTGCTTCTTCGAGCCATTCGTCATTGCCATGCAGTCCTTCTACCAGTCGGGCCACGAGGTGAATTTTTCCATTTTCCGTTCCGAGCAGCTCCTCGGTACTGCGCATCGCGGGAAGTTTTTGCGAATCCCTTTTTCCTGTCAGGACCTTGCTGGCAAGCGTCTGGAGTTCTTTCTTCATTTCTCCGGAAACCTGAGGTTTATTCATGTGGATTTTTCGTTGCAGGGAGACTAACGATGAGGAGGTGCTTTGTCAAAGATGCTTTTTGCCGAGATAGAAGCAGGCACCCAGCACCATACTCATCAAGAGGAAAACGATGATAGGCTCAGAAGCTGTTTCATTTGCTTTTCCGAGTCCCGCCTGAACTTTCGGAAGCAAAAAAATGTCTTTCAGGGTGATCTGATCGTGCTCGAGACTGTAGCGGATGGTTTCACCGATCCGTAGAAACATGTTTCCTAACTCTTTTTTCTGAGGTGGTAACTGCAAGATTTGACCATTGTTCAGTATGAGCGTGCTGCTGACAGGGTCCCAGCTGGCAATCTCTCCATCGAAAAATTTTATGGCTTGCTCAAGTATGCGGTAGAGCGGTTTCACTTTTTTTGCTTTTGCCACCTTTGTTTTTGAAGTTTTTGGGAGCTTGCTGACGTTCATTCTCGTTTCGAGAACAAAGGGGATGGATGGCAGCTGATCACTTCGATGGCCATTTGGGTCCCTGACAAATGCTTCGGCATGATGATTTCCCTTCTCGAGGCCGAGGTCGACTTTGTAGGACCAGGTGCCATCCTTTTGCACCGGAACAGAAACCGATTGAGGTGTGGAATATATTGTTAATTCGATCGTCGTATAGGGCCGGCTCTCACCATAGAATGTCAGTGTACGGGCTGTTTGTTTCATCTCAAGCCCGAAAGAACTGGTGAGATATTTTTGGTACTCAGCATCGAGGTCCATCTCTGCTTTTTCTTTCATCAAAAGCTCGAAATCGTCCGGGTAACCATCTCCATCTGAATCCCATGAGTTTGGATCAAGCCCCATCAGCATTTCATCCTCGTCACTCAAGCCATCGCCATCCGCATCTTTCTCCGCCAGCAAGATTGTCTGATTTATTTCGCCTGGAGTCCCTGCACGGAGGAGCTGCCATGTTGAGGTGAGAGGATTGCGCGACCAAACGTGATCATCTTTGATGGGCTGGTCATATGCGAACTCGTCTCGCACCACGCCAAGGGGATCGACCAATTGAATCGTTTCTGTTTCGTTCTTGAGGGTGGTCAATAACGGTCTCAACAGCAGCACACCATTTGCCCGAAGGCGAGAATCAACATCCTTGCCAAAGACATAGATCTTTTTTTGTTTGTTATTGATAAGTTTCCAATGCTTCAGATCCATGTCTGTTGGCGTGTTATTTATAAGCTCAATGTATTCCATTCCTTCATCCTTTCCTTTCGGATTCGGCAGTATTTCGTTGAGCTTGATGAATTCCCAACCGGTTTGATCGTATTCGATGTTTTCTTCTTCCAATTCTTCCTCAAGTTTTTCTTCTGGCTCGAGTTCTTCCAGTATTTCCTCAAGGATTTCCATACCCTCCAACTCCTCGTCGGCAAATTCTTGCTGCTGATTTTGTATTTCCTGAATTTCAGCGCTTTGCCACATTCCTACCCCTGCTTGTTTGGCTTGCATTTCTAATTGACGGAATTCTTCGCGGTATTTGAAAGGGAAACGCAGGTAGGCGAACGCGTAGCCTTTCTCGATTAATTCGGCATTGAAATGGCGATCTTCAAACCATACATAGGCCAAAATACGGCCATATTTATCGCGCTTAGAGAGATCGTATTCGAGTCGAACGGTTTTCCCTTGCAGTTGAGATTTGGTGTAATTTGAAGCTTCTTTGCCAAATTGTTCAATGGGCTTAAAAGGATGGACGGTTTCAGGGGTATCCACTCCAATGAGGCGAACGCGTTCGATCTTCGCTCCTGCTGGAATTGCAGCGGGCAAGCCATCCTCTCTTTCAGGAAAAATTTGAACATCGATCGTGTCACCATCCACCACCTTGACCACCTCAGCCATGTCCGGAGTGATTTCTTTTGCTGTCGTAAGATCATCTCGTAAGAGAATCACATCGCTTCCCACTTCTGTTTTCCATTCCAGCTGGTCTACTTGTTTTCCTGAGGCATCGAAGAGACGGACTTGGTCAGCGGTGTTGCGCAGCTCGATGCCTGTTTGACTGGAAGTGAAGCGGTGCACTTGCCGAGGTTTCAGCAGTCCTGAAATGATGGTGTAGGGAGGTGATCCTCCTTCACGATTGTCCAGTTTCCAGCCATTCAGATCTACGGCTTCATTCGAACGGTTTTTCAGCTCAATCCATTCCCGGCCCTTGTCTTCTCCCTTGGGATTGGGAAGAATGCGGTCGACGATGACCGGAGCCGTCCCTTGCAGGTACACTGCTTCTTTGATGAAGGGAAAGTCATTGGCCTTCCCGGGAGTCGGAATCGTCCAACGAAATGTGCCGTGCTCATTTCGACTGTAGCTTTCTCCTTCTTCCGGATCCGGATAGTCCACCTGAGAAATGACACTGGCATTAGGGGCAAGAAGCTGAATGGTATTAGCTGAATTGAGGAGGCTTGCTTCTTTGAAGACATAATACTGCCGAGGATTGATTGTTTCACCGTCTAAACTCTTTTTTGTTTTACCACCGATTTTCCAGCCGTTGAGCTGGATGGGGTTTGTTCCGGAATTGAAGAGTTCGATAAACTCCACGCCCGTGTCGCTGCCGGATGGGTTGGGGAAAATTTCATTGATGGAGATGGTTGATAGTTCATAGTTGATAGTTGATGGAGAGATGCCGCCTGCCATAGTCCTTTTTCTGCCATTGCAGAATTGCAATTCCAAAGGGACCGTTATGGTTTCGCTCGCACCGAAGGGGTCGAAGACGATGAGCTTTGCTTCAAAGAATTCACCCATGTCTTCGGTGAATTTGAAGCTGAGCGGATTTTCATCTGAGGAAGTGAAGAGGAGGGCGCCTCCCGTAACCCGATAGGACCAGCTATACCTCAGCTCATCTCCGTCCGGATCGGAAGAATTCGCAGCAGTTGCATTAAAGTTGAGCACCGTGCAGCCCTGGACAGCGCCCGACCCTTGGACCGTCATGATTGCCCGCGGAGGACTATTTTGGAAAATGTTTTCGGTTCCTGGAGTGGGATGAAACAAGGTTGTTTGCAGCTCCCCATCATAGGCGATGGAAACCCCGCGCGGTGGTAAAAAGTAATCGACTTCAGAAACGGGAACTCCGTCCGGATCTGACAAGGTGATCAAGGCCTCGCTATTGCTCAGGCGAAAGCCCTGAAGATTTGGGTCAATGAAAAAAGGGAAGTACTCTCCCGGAGATAAAGTGAAATCCGTGAATTCAAAGGTGCCACTGGGATCATTCAGGTCGGCAGAAGCATTCGCAATGGCGAGCTCAAAACCCGTAAGATCGATGGAGGCATGTGAAGTATTATGGAACTCGATGAATTCAAGCCCTGTTTGGGGATAGGGAAGCACTTCACTGATTTCTATCCCGAGGAGATTTACCTGCCCATGGGCGACGTTCAGTCCTTCAGCTTCTTTGCCGGAGTCATTGAAGCTCACGATTCTGAATTCAATCACTTCTGTGGGTAAATTTGTGAGAAAGGCTGAATTCTCATTTTCGAGAAAAATATTCTGCAGGACAAATTGATTCGATGTGCCCGAATGTTGCAGATAGACCTTGGCACCCGCGAAAGATTCCTCTTCCGGATTTTTCCAGTTGAGCCGAATTGAGTTGGCTCCAACGACAAAGTGAGCGTCTGATACACCGGCCACTGGCCTTAGATCCGGGTTTGGTTTCCCTTTGGTCGGATAGTCTTCGTGTGAGAGCAGGAACCAGAGATGATTCCCATCTGGAGACCGGCCTAAGGTGTTGAAGCCATTTGGAGAAGGCAAATAGTGAAATTCTTCGTCGTAGCCTTCAGAAGAAAGGTAAGCGGTGCCGGTGGATTGCGAACCATATTCGACCCGATCAATCGAAGTATCGGTACATATGAGCTCAACGATATCGCCATTGTCGCCCAGCTTGGCGGAAGAGAGTTCGATGGTGGTTCTTTCTCCAGGGAAAAGTGAGTCTGATGCTTGAAAAGCATGAATGATCGCTGCTGAATCTTTGATGAAACAATCATTCAACTCAAGCCAGTTTTCTGTGGCATTGAGGAGTTCGATCCATTCCTTTTCTCCGGCGGGAGGCAGGATCTGCAGTTCATTGATGAGGACTTCTTCCGGAAGGGGAACAACAGGAGGTGGGAGCAGGCCGAGGAATTCGTAGCCATAGCCGAAGGCGCGGATGGTTTGACTGTTGTGATAGCGCGGCGTGCCAAAGATCTGATTCCCACCCGCATCAATGCCATGCTTTGTTTGCTGGTCGTTGATCCTCCAGTTGAGAGGAATATCTCCGTTTAAGGAGGGGGAAATGCGTTCGATGCTCGAGCGGGTGGAATACCCGAGGGATGATCCTACGTCCACATACCACGAAGAAACCTGATCGATGATCTGACCGGAAGGATTTTTTAACTGTAGCACAGCTCCTGAATCACTTAGCGACGTTGTAAAAATGCGATCGGCCGACTGATCACTGACCGTTTGATCGTCACTGCGTTCCAGTAAAAAGTAATGGTAGGGTGGGATGACGCCACTTAGGCTAACGACCGTGCTGTTGATCAATAATTGCCATCCTGTGAGATCGATTTGGCCCGGTGAAGCATTGAAAAGCTCAATCCATTCGTCACTACTGGAAGCCACCGTACCACGATAGGCGATTTCATTTATGACCAAAGAATGGCTTTCACCAGCCAAAACTGGCCAGAACGGAAGGGATATCATCCCGAGCAAAAGGAAACTGATGAGAGCTCGCTGTATCATTCGGAAAGGATCATGCCGCTGCAGTGTATCTGCCCAAGATGAAATCTCCGTGAAGTGGGGATAAAACTCATAAAAATGTTAATTCCCTTCATGAATATGGTAGGTTTTTTTAACACATTGACAAATTATTAAGATTGCATTAAGATGCGCGCAGCTTCGGTTTCACAACCCGGGGGAAACCCCAAAGAATGGAGTCGGTGTGGGGGATAAGACAGAGGCGGTAAGTTCGATCAGCTTTCGCGGCATTGTTGCACTCGTCACGATGCGCAACGTCCTCGAACAGCTGGCTGGTGAGCTTCCCGGTCCCTGGCAGGAATACTTCTCGCGGCTCGCTGCGAGGCTTACGAAGTATCGGAAGGACGTGGAAGACCTGGTGGAGGTCCCTCTGACGAGGGAAGAGATCCAGGTCTTTGAACTACTGGCGGATGACCTCCGTCGGCTTCCAAACTTCGGGGCTCCTGTGGCGGGAGTGAGGATCTCTCTCCAGGCTGCAACGGCGCTCGCGTCTCTCGGCGACCTCTTCGATGACCACCGGGCGCGTCTCCCCTGGAATGGGGAGCGTCTGGCGCAAGCTCTCGCGAGCTTCAAGGCCTTCGGAGAAAAGACACCGTCGAGCATGGGGCGGTGCCTCATCTCGTACGATGCTCTCAGGGAGAACCTCAAGGGGGTGGAGATCGCCGTTCGTATGGCGGTCATCCAGATGAGAAAGGAGATGGACCGGATTTCGTAACCGAGGCATGGCCCACACCCCGCGTAGCGGGGGTGGGCACGCCTTTTAAGCGTGCTTTAACACTTTTGTGACAAATATCACTACACAATATTTTGTTTATTTTGTCCTTTAGTTATGCACAGTATTTTGTCGTTGGCTGTTGACGACAAAGTAACTTTAAGTAAACTGTCCCGCGGCTTAAGTGCCTTGGATTGCGTGAGAATATGGGGAGAAGCACAGAAGGTCATCCTCGTTGGGTGATCGTGCAATATTTCCACACAGCAAGTTCAAGCCACTTTGGAGGCTACCGTGAAGAACACCAACAAGATCGCGCTCGTCGTGGGCAACAACGTGTTCGTGTACGACATCCTGGGGAACCTCCTCTCGGTGATCGCGCGCGGGACGTTCGTGGCCGAGACGCAGACGCCGTTCCCCGGCTACTCGAGCTTCGAGACGGCCGGCCGCATCTACCAGGCGATCACCGCGGTCTTCCGCGGCGAGCAGCCCCACAACCTCAACCAGATCGAGCGCCAGCTGGCCACCGCGAACGCGGAGGTCGCGTCGGCGCTGCGGATCATGGCCGAGGCGCGGGCCGTGAACCCGAACTCGATCGTCTCGCCCGTCGAGATGCCCGAGTCGGTCCACGACGCCATCCAGGCGGCGGCGATCGCCTTCAAGAGCTACTGCCGCAACAACGGCATCCCGCTCAACGGCACGTCGCCCTACGCGGCCGCGAGCAAGCAGCTGTTCAAGCTGCTGTCGCTCGAGTCGCAGACCTGGGCGTACGACCTCACCACGTTCGTCGCGACGATCGCCACCGCGTTCGTCGCCGACTGGCAGCAGGTCAAGGTCCAGGTCGAGCAGCAGCTCGAGCAGGGCACGGACGCGTTCATGACCGAGTTCGGGGCCACCACGCCGGCGCAGGGCTCGATCCCGGCCGCTGCGCAGGGCCGCCGCGCGCTCGTCGGCGCCGGTACCCAGGGCTAGTCGCCCAGCCGGTCTAGGCAACTAGACCAGGATTTCCCTCCCTTCGGGGTTGGAAGTCGTCGAGCCGCACCCCTTGTGGGTGCGGCTCTTCGCTTTGTGCAAACCAAACATCGAATGTGCAAAACTCTTGACTCGTCTATGACTTACATTACAATGCTCGAGCTCTCCAGGTGGTAAGTAGGAATCGGCTGAGAGGGGTGTTCCCTCCTAGACGGTGACCGAACACTCACCCCTGCACACAACAGGGAAGTGGCCATCAATTTCAAGAGCACGGAAGGCGTTTTCTGTGAAGAACCTCAACACGACCATCGCGCTCATCCTCAGCACGGAGATCACGACCGAGTTCACGGGCCTCTCGCACGACATGACCGCGTTCGCGCGGCCGTTCGGGCAGGAGCCCTGGGCCCGCGAGATCAACCGCGACGAGGGTGCCGCGAAGGCGCTCGAGTCGATCGGCGACCTCGACCAGAAGAACACGGTCGACGGCATCCAGGTGGCGCAGACGTTCCTGTTCGTCGGCTCCTCGCTCACGCGCGGCGCCGCCCTCATGGGCCGTCTGAACCGCACGGTGCCCGTCAACTCGATGGCCCACAAGGCCCTCGAGCAGGCCGGGGCCAAGGTCGAGGCCATCATCGCGAAGAACCCCGTCTACGCCAGCGCGTTCGCGCCGGTGAAGAAGGACTACGCGAAGATCGCCTCGAAGATCCAGGCGAAGGAGCCCGTGACCCTCAGCGAGGTCCGTGCGTTCTACCTCTCGCTGGCCATCGCGTTCACCAACGCGGCGGTCATCATCGAGGGGAACGTCGGCAACTACGACGAGGGCTACGCGGCGGCCAACTAGTCGCCTTCCACTGCACGGCGTCCCGGGACTTCGGTCCCGGGC
>Ga0079224_100013383_pt1 | contig 11424 bp, 6 predicted proteins | sample Stecom2015_FD_80414 | JGI IMG/M metagenome (GOLD analysis project Ga0079224, IMG submission 80414) | Agricultural soil microbial communities from Utah to study Nitrogen management - Steer compost 2015 | ecosystem: Environmental > Terrestrial > Soil > Agricultural land | place: USA: Utah...
CGCACCGAGTCGACTTGGTGGGTCAGTACGGCCAGGTTCTCTTCCGCTTTCTGGGTGCGTGTGCGGATGTAGAAATCCGACGCGTTATGGATCAGTGTTTCGACAAAGGCTTTGGAAAACAGCTCATCGGGCGTCGTCATCGACACTTCGATAATATTGAGTTTGCGATCAAGCTTACCAATCTTGAGGTTCTTTTTGATGATTTTATTGTAAAACTCGCGCATCAAACTGTCCTGCAGATAATTACCGGTGCTATCACGAAACTCCAGACGTGCAAGGCGCTCGTTTTTCGACCACTTGTCGCGCAGTTTATTATACGCCACATACCGATCGACAAGCATCTCCTCCTTACCGTCGAGCACTACCGTACTCAGTAGTGTCTGGTCGACCATCGACCGCGATTTGAGGAATTCGATAATGTTATCGCCTTGGAAGAATCCTCCGGAGCTGGACAGTCCGCCTAGGTTAAAGCCGAGCTGCGCCGCAATACCGGCCGCCGCGCCGAGGCTTGACGGCGCCGTGCCCTGGTCATCGATGATAAAGCTGATCGATGCCGTATACTTCAGCGGCTTTAAAAGGGCATAGGCCAAGCCAGCGGCGGCGCCTGCAATGCTGACAAGTACGATCAACAGCCACCTGCCCAGCAGATATCGAATGCCGCCCTGCGCCTTAAGGATAATTTCCTTCAAGCTAATCCGGTCTTCTATTCGTGGGTCGTTATATTGCGTATTTTCCGACATATCCAACGTGATATGTTAAGGTGCATGAGTTGTTAATCCTACGCGCAATCGTACCTAGACCGCGGACTTCCATACTCCACGGCCTGCACGCAGCGCTTTATTTGAATATCGCTAAGATAATGGCAGCCATCGACGCTACGCCGGTCCCCAGCCCGACCCACTGTTGGGCGCTCATGGGCGGCCGTTCAATTTTCTGCGGCACGAAGATCTCGGCGCCGGGCTTGATCGGCGGATAGCTGTTAAAAAACAGGAACCTCGTCGTGCTTTTGACCGATCCGTTAGCATATAGTACATATGCGCTTTTTCGGAGGGCGCGTTGCGAAAAACCGCCCGCCTGCGACACGTATTGCTTAAATCCTTTGTTAGGCCCGTACACCGCGATAGACGGCGCCAATACTTCACCCGAGATCTTGACCGTCTGGAGTTCTTTCGGCACCCGGATCACGTCACCGTCCTCCAAGATCAAGTCGCCCCGCTGTCCGGGCTTGCGGATAATCCGTTCCAAGTCGATTCCTACGAATTCGTTATTGAGGTTTTTGGCAATATCGACGCCATCTACCCGGTTTACCCCCGTCTGCAGGCTTTGCAGCAGCATTAACCTGTTATATTCGTCCTCCTGCTCCAGCTCGCGTTGGGTTTGTTCGGCCGCGCTTTCCGCCGGGCTACGCGTAGCCCCCGATCCCTTGCGGCGCAGGGATGCCCCGTTGACATAGGCGAACGGCGTAAAGCCGCCCGCGCGTTTAATCAAATCCGATATCCGCTCATCCTTGCTCGCAATGGTGTACACGCCCGGGTATAGCACCTCCCCTTCTATCCGTACCGACTTTTGTGTTTCGTAGCCGGAAGCCGTCCGAACGGCCACCTCGTCAAAAGGCTGCAGGACAAAATCCTGGTCTTCCTTGCCCAGCCCCTGTGCCAAATCAACCTGGAAAATTTCCGCGATTTGTGCGGATTCGGACAGCACGTCCGCATTGCGTACGCGCCGCGACACTTCGATCCGCGCCTGCGATGCGCTCTCGCTAAACCCACCGGCCTGCAATATCAGGTCCTGCAACGTCATTCCCTCAGCATACGGAAACCGACCGCCTTGCCGCACCTCGCCGGTAATCTCCACCGAATAGGCTTCCTGCAGCTCGAAAATCGAATGGATGTTGACCACGTCTTCCCGCCGCAACTCGATGTCCGGTTCTACACCCGCCAGCACGGCCGCCACGTCAAACGACAGGCGCTCGGGCTGCAGGTCGTCCTTCAGACGGGCGATCGTACCGCGCTTAAGAAAAGCGTCCTCCTTAAGGCCTTCCGCTTTCTTGATTAACATGGAGAGGGTCAGCCCGGGGGTAAGCTCGTACTCGCCGGGGCGAAAAACAGCACCGTGGATGACCACCCGATTCACATACCGGTCTAGCACCTTTTCGACCAGATACTGATCTCCCGATACGGGCTCGAAAGTATCAAACTGCGAATCAAGCACGTCCTCGACCCTCTTTTCGCGATCGGTAAAACGGATCACCTTGACGCGCGCACGGTAGGCGGCGTCGGCGAAGCCCCCGGCATAGCGGAGCAGGTCAGCGAAGGTCTCGCCAGCCTTCAACTCAAAGCGATACGGCCGAACGACCTCCCCCTCCAGCTCGACGTGTTTAAGATATCGGGGTACCATGATGACATCCTGGTCTTGGAGAATCGGATTTTCCGAAAACACGCCGTTCGCCATGACTTCATACACATCCAGCGTGGCGATTACCTCGCCGTTCCGAATCACCCGAATGTCGCGTAGCGAGCCGTGTTCGTTGGGGCCGCCGGCGTGGTATAACGCGTTAAACGCAGAGGCAACGGACGGCAGCGTGTAGGTGCCTGGCTTGGCCACGTCGCCGGTGACGACCACCTTGATGCTTCGTATATTGCCTAGGGCGACGACCACCCGCGTACCGCCCGTCCGTATGGCCGAGTACACGCTAGACATGCGGGAGCGAATGACCTGCGTAGCTTCCTCAATGGTCAAGCCGCCCACATGTACGATACCCACGTGGGGGATATTAATGGTCCCTTCGGGCGACACATTCAGTGTATGCTTCGCCTCGGATTGCCCGACGACATCGATCAAAATCTCGTCTGCCGGCCCCAAAAGGTAGTTGGCGGGGGTAGCCAAGCGAAGATTAGGCTCAAAAGTAGCGGACGCTGTCTGGAACAGCGACTGCCCGTAACGCGGCTTCTGGCCGCTAGGTTCCTCGGCTTCAAGCGTATCCGGCACTTCCTGTTCGTCGGTGGCCACCTGCCGCTCGGCTGCTCTCGGGGCGGCCGTCGCCTGCTGTCCCTCTCCTTGCGCCCCGCGCAACAAATCGACCCGCGCACGGAGTTTCTGAACCTCGCTGAGCGGCATACCGCGTTGCAAGGCCATTTGTTCGAGCTCTTCATCGCTCATGCCCAAAGATTCTGCCTGAATCATGTACGTGCGGATTTGGGCGTCCGTCAATTCGTCGACACGCACCTGCGACAAATCGTTGGGGTCTATACTTTGGCCTAAAACTTGATGAGTAATACTAATTGCGAGAACGAGTAATAACGTCAGTCCGAAACGATGAAAGCTCTTAATACTCATTTACTACCTGGGTTTCATGAATTAATAATTTGGCGCTGAGTCGCTATTCGGCAGCTTGCCATGGCCAATATTATGACAAAGAAACTACTTTTTTTCGATTATATACCGTCCCAAATTTCTCAAAAGTTGGGCAGTGAGGCCAAACTTGGGCATAACCCCGGCAATCATCGAGATGAAAAGACACCCGTACAGGCCTGTCGACGAACGCCCCATGGCCGAAACTTACCGATTATAACTTGAAATATAACCTATCTTTGCCATCGAACATGAGGTACAAAAGCATCAAACATATCCTTTACCTTCTTGCCTTCGCGATTCCATCGCACGCCGTATTCGGCCAAACCTTACCGGTGAGCCTGGCGGAACTGGAGGATGGGTATCGCAGGGCGCAGCTGCTCGGCCAGCTCGATTCTAACATTTCGTTCACGATACGCCCGCTAACCAATGCGGCGCTAAAACAAAGCAATATCTATGCGCTGGGCGATATAGCCGGACAGCAACGTTCGCTCGTTCGGTTTGCCAATGGCGACGGTGTCCTCCAGTGGATGCCCGCCGTGGTAGGGGTACAATATAACAGCACCTTCCCGACGGGCCGCAACGACGGACCCGTCATTCCGGCCGTAGGCCCCCAGACGTACCTGAGCGCCGGTGCCTATGTTTCATACAAGTTTTTGAGCGTACAGTTGCGGCCAGAGTTCGTGTGGGCCGCCAACCAGGACTTCACGGGCTTCAACAGCGATCAACGATACCACTGGCAGCAGTGGTACCGCCTCCGCGGGAATTCAATCGACCTGCCCGAACGCTTCGGCACCCGTGGCTACACCAAGCTACTGCCCGGCCAAAGCCACGTTCGCGTCAATTTCGACCCCGTGTCATTGGGACTTTCCACCGAGAATTTGTGGTGGGGACCCGGTATACACAATTCGCTCATGATGAGCAATAACGCGCCGGGATTTGCGCACATTACGTTAAACACAACCCGCCCCATCCGAACCTATATCGGTGATTTCGAAGGGCAGATCATAGGCGGCAGGCTCGAAGCTTCCGGGTACCTACCGCATTACAATCCAGACCGGCAAGACTTCCATAATTCCTTCTACCGGGAGAAACCCGACGACTGGCGCTACCTTTCGGCCATCGCGCTGACCTACCAGCCCAAGTGGATTCCGGGACTTTCGCTGGGCGCAACTCGGGCGTTCACCATGTACAGGAGCGGCATGCGGACGGGATTGTCGGATTGGCTAGCCTTTGCCAACTCCGGGTCGGCGGCGAAGGACGAGTATCTGATAGATCCGGATAACCGACGCGCCCGCGACCAGCTGGTATCGGTGTTTGCACGATGGGTGATTCCCAGTGCCCATGCCGAAGCCTACGTGGAATACGGACGCAACGACCACGCATGGGACATGCGCGACTTCTTCGTCCAACTGGAGCATTCCCGCGCGTATATCATCGGTTTTCGGAAGCTCGTACCGCTAAATCGGCCCAATGAATGGCTTAATATCGGGATTGAAGTGACGCAGCTGGAAGACGGCAAGCCCACGATCTACCGGCCGGCGGGCACGTGGTACCGCCATTCCGGCGTCAAGCACGGATATACACACCGCGGACAAATAATCGGGTCGGGAATCAACCTCGGGGGCAATCTACAAGTGTTGCAAGTAAGCTGGTTTAGGGGCCTCAAGCAACTGGGCTTTCAATTTGAACGGGAGGTGCACAACAACGACCTATACTACCTGATGCGCACCGCGGACATGCGGCGCAGCTGGGTGGACCTGTCGGGCAATGCGTACGCGACCTGGGACTACGGTAACTTTGTCTTTAACGCGAAAATGCGCCTGACCCGCGCCCTGAACTACCAATACGAGCTGGAGGAAAATAAGATCAACTCCGGCAATTTTTGGGGGTTTTCAGCGCAGGATAAGCATAATTTCTTTTTTAACGTCGGCGCGATGTACCGCTTTTAACCCCTGACACCTCAACATATCCAACGAAGAAACAACGCAATATGACAAAGAAGGCTAACATACCCTTAGCGTGGTCGATAACGCTTCTACTGATCATCGTTACGCATGTGGCTGTGGTGGCTCAAGTGCTTCCGGTAGGTACGATGGCGTTGGAGGACAAATATAGGCGCGACCAGCTGCTGGGCCGTATCGACTCCGCCCTATCCTTTTCCATCAGGCCCCTCTATAACGACGCGCTGATGATGGAGGACGTGTATGGGGTGGATCGTGCCTCCAGCCGCACCACGGGGCTGATAAGCAAGCCGGGCGATCCAATAGAAATAGGCCTCCTCCCCATCGCCTGGCAACACCAGATCACTTCCGGGTTTCCGTACGGCTGGAACGACGGGTCGATGATTCCCAACGTGGGCTACCAAACCCAACTCAGCGCCGGCGTGTACGCCCGCCACAAATTTTTCAGCGTCCAGTTGCGCCCCGAATTTGTGTACGCCCAAAACAAGTATTATCTCGGATTCGACGGAAAGACCCGCCCCTCCTGGAGCGTATGGTACGACTACTACAATAACATTGACATGCCTGAGCATTTTGGCGAAGGCTCCTATACGCGTTTGTTTCCCGGGCAAAGCAGCGTACGCGTGCATTATGGAGCCTTTTCGGGCGGCCTTTCCACGGAAAACCTCTGGTGGGGGCCTGGCATCCGCAACTCGTTGCTCATGAGCAATACGGCTCCCGGATTCCTACATGGCACCATCAACACCACCCGGCCCATCCATACCCTTGTCGGATCGTTTGAGGGCCAATTCATCATTGGCAAACTGGATTCATCCGGATTTGCGCCCACCAAGCAGGGCATTCCCGGACACTATGACGAATTTTATATTCCCAAGCCCAAGACTTGGCGCTACATTTCGGGCCTCACCGTAGCTTGGCAACCGAAATGGGTACCGGGCCTGTCGCTAGGCTTCGCCCAAAGCTTCGTCGTCAACCGCAGCGACCAAGGGTCGGGTCTGGCCGACTACCTTTCCCTGCCGTTTTTGGGTTACAAATCAACCTTCAACAAGGACGACGCCACGCAGACCGGCACGGGCGAGCAGCGGCGCAAACGCGATGCCTACGTCTCCTTTTTTGGCCGCTGGGTAATGCCCAAGGGAAACGCCGAAATCTATGCGGAATATGGGCGCAACGACTTGCCGTGGGACAACCGCGACTTTATCGTGCAAATGGATAATTCAAGGGCCTATACCGTCGGCTTTCGGAAGTTGTTTCCGTTCAACCGGGCTAGGGAGGAGTATTTCCAATTGGGCATTGAAGCCACCCAAACCGAAAAGACCCGCTCCCTGCAAGTGCGGACCGTCAACACCTGGTACATCCACCCGGAGGTACGGCACGGATATACCCACCGCGGCCAGCTCCTCGGTGCGGGCATCGGCCCGGGCAGCAACACCCAGGCGATTTATGCCAGCTGGCTAAAAGACACCAAGCAAATTGGGGTGCAGGTGGAACGCCTCGTACGCCTCAACGACTTCTATTACACGGCAAGTAGCGACATCAGGCGCAATTGGGTCGATCTGGGCCTTTCGGCGTTTGCCGATTGGGACTACCGAAACCTGATCTTCAGCGGCAGGCTGCATTACGCCCATTCACACAACTACCAGTACGAGCTGATCGACCATCCCGAGCAAACCGTGGACAATTGGTGGAATTTCACGCCGGTCGATGTCAAGCAATTCCAGCTTTCGCTGGGCGTTATGTATCGGTTTTAGGATATTGCACCGGAGAAGGGCGCAGGGCCCAGCCTTCGCGGATGGCCCGCATTAGGCGCTGGCGTTTGCCTTTGGGATAACGCAGGAGGTTGCGCGCATTGGCCAGGGCCGTCACAGTGAGGGCTATCCACCGCTGTATGCCCGTGTAGTTCTTCCGGACGAAATACAACCTATTTCTATTGAAATAATGTAAGAAGAAGTCTGACTGGCCCCCGCCTGTGGAGCTGCTTTCCTTGTGGAGGACGACCAAACTGGGCATGTAATACACCGCGTACCCTTTACGCCCCGCGCGGAAAACGAAGTCGGTATCGTCAAAATAGACAAAATATGCGGGATCCATTAGCCCGATTTCGCGAAACAGGCGATTGTCGATCAGCATGAAACAGGTCGGTGCATAATCAAAGTAACCGGGCACGTCGTAGGCCGGGCTATCTGGCTGCAGCCCCCCCACGTGGGTTGTATAGCCACGGAATTTCAGCATACGACCGCCCGCCATCCAGATCCTGCGCGTGTCGTAGAACAGTATCTTCGGCACGACCATCCGTTCGTGGCGGGAAACCGCCTCGGCGTACATGTCGGCCAGCAGATCCCTTTGGTCAAACTCCACATCGTTATTGAGGAGCAAGGTATGGGTACAGCCCGCGGCGAGGGAAGCCGTTATGCCTTGGTTATTGCCGTAGGCCACCCCTTCGTTTTTGGCATTGGCGATGTAGGTGAAGGCGGGCAGGGGATATTGTTGCTGCAATGTGGCTATCAATGCCTCCGCACCGCTTGCGGGCGCGTTATCGATCAGGTATAGGTGATATTCTTTAAACGTTTGGGTGGAAAGACTACGGAAAAAGCCAGGAAGTACCTCCTCGCTGTGGTACAGCACCGTCACCAGGCCGATTTTAGCTTGCGCCATCACTTCATCAACCCCCGTTCGACCATTTCGCGCAAGCTCTCCTCGTAGTTACTCTCCCCGACCTCCTGCCGCTTTACCCAGTCCACAAAACTACCTATCCCCGCTTGGAAGCTTGTTTTAGGCGTATAGTCCAATACGTTTTGCAGGCGGGAGATATCCGCGAAATTGTGCCGGATGTCGCCCAGGCGAAAATTGCCGGAAACCTGTAGGCGCGTCGGCTTTCCGAAATGCCGGACCAGCGACTCCGCCACCTCCATCACGGTCGTCGGCACGCCGGTTCCTACGTTGAATACCTGTCCATTGGCTTCCTCGCGCAACAATGCCAATGCCGTTGCCTCGACCACGTCATCGATATAAACAAAATCGCGGCTTTCCAATCCGTCTTCGAAGATATTGATTTCGCGGCCCTGCTGGATCAGCGTGGAGAAAATCGACAGGATGCCCGTATAGGGGTTATGCAAGGACTGCCCCGGGCCGTAGACATTTTGGTAGCGCAATACGACCGGCGATACGCCAATCGTGGGACAAACCGTGTTGAGCAACTGCTCCTGGTGCAGCTTATTGAGCCCATACACCGACGTGGGATGCACCGCGGCGGCCTCGTCCGTGGCCACCACCTGCAGCGTGTCTTTGGTCACGGGATGCCGAATGTCGAACAACCCGTTTGCCAAGTCGTCGGCCTCGCGTGGAGGTGGATACACTGCCTGGCCTTGCGCATCGAGGTATTTGCCTTCGCCGTAGACGGCGCGCGACGACGCGAGAACAATCTTGCGCACGCCGTGACCCGGCGAATTGGCCAGTATATCGAGCAAGAGCGCGATGCCGCCGACGTTGACCTCGGTATAGTGCGCCACGCGATACATCGACTGCCCCGTGCCGGTCTCGGCGGCGAGGTGCACGACTGCATCCTGCCCCCGAAGGGATTTTTCCCAGTCCGACCGATTCGTGACGTCGCCCTGTATGAACGTCACTTTATCGGCTATTTGACGGTAGAGGAAGGACGCCGAAGCTGCCCGGGGGCCATGAATCTGCGGGTGCAAATTATCAAGCACGGTGACGCCGTGGCCTTGAGCCTGCAGCACCAACGCCAAATGACTGCCTATAAACCCGGCCCCGCCTGAAATTAGAACATTCATCGTACGTGCAAAATAACGCTTATTTGCCGACAACTTTCAATATTTTCGGAATCACCTCGAGGTATCGGGCAATAATTGCGTCCATATCAAACTCTCGGAGCATTTTTTCGCGTCCCCGCCGTCCCATGGCCTGTCGTTTATCCGGTGGCAGACGAATGAACGACACCATGCACTCCGCCAAGCCATCCGCACATTTGGGTTCGCAAAGGAAGCCTGTTGATCCGTCATCGATTAGCTCCCGGCATCCGGGGATATCCGAGGCAATCAGCGGTCGTTCCATGGCAGCTGCCTCCATAAGGGTTGTCGACATCCCTTCGCGGTAGGATGGCAACACCACGCAGTCATATTGGAGAAGCAAAGGGCGTACATCCGCGACTGCCCCGCGATAGCGGACCGCTCCCTGCGCTTCCCAGCGGCGCACGGTAGGCTCGTCAACCGCGCTGGGGTTCCCTACATTCAGGTAACCCACGATATCGAAAGACGCGTCCGGGTACCGTGCTTTTACGGACTCCGCCGCGTGGACGTACTCCCGTATTCCTTTGTCGTGCAGGAGCCGGCCGATAAATACAAAGCGAACGCCCGCCAACGGGGCCGGCTGCCTTTCCTGCGCCTGGGGATTGAACGCCTCCCTGGCGTCTATTCCTTCGCCGTTAATAAGAACTGCCTTGGCCGCGGGTATAATCCGCCTGTCGTGGACAAAGACGCGCTGGTCGTCCCGATTGAGAAACCATACCTGCCGGGCCTTCTTGAAGGCGTTTCGATATAGCAGGTCGGTCACCTTCCCCAGCAGGCCGCCGTTGATATAGGTATATCCCAGCCCCGTGACCACGCCAATGCAGGGGATGCCGGAATGGGATGCAGCCAGCGACCCGTAGATATTGGGCTTAATGGTGTAATGGATGGCCAAATCCGGTTTCCACCGCTTGTACAGGCTTCTGATCTCCCGGTACAATTCATAATCGTGAATGGGATTTTTCCCTTTCTGCCGCAGCTTCCGCAAGGGAATGTAGGTCAGTCCATGCCGAGTAAACACCGGACTTTCCTCATCTTCGGGTGCCAACACCAGTACGTTGTACCCGGCCTGCTTGAGCTCAATCAGCAACTTCAGCCTGAACTTGACAAAACTCCATGAGGTGTTGGACACCAAGGCGATGGTTTTAGGCATGGTTTATCGGACCTTAGGCGTTGTTCGGTATGCGGCAATATGTTTTTCAACCATCGTCGCCATATCATATTGTTTCACGTGCTCCCGCCCCGTTTTGCCGTAATATGCGGCCCGCTCCGCATCGTCGCACAACATCGTGATCTTCGCGACCAAACTGGCCGTATCCTCAAATAAAAATGCACTAGACGGAACGACATCTTGTATGCCCGGCACATCCGAGCCCAAGAACGGTTTTCCTGACGCAAGCGCTTCTAGGGCTGCGCCTGACATCCCCTCGTAGTCACTCCAAAGCACGTTGACATCGACCGATTTCATTAACGCATAAATATCGGTTCTAAACCCCAGGAACTTCACTCGCCCCTGCACGCCGAATTCAGCCACTGCTTTTCTCACCTCATCTTCCGCGTTGCCAGTACCTGCCAACAAAACACAAAAATTATCGGGCAAATACCGGACAGCCTCCACCAGCAAGTCTTGCCTTTTAGGCTCCTCGAACCGGGCGGCCATCAGGATGAGTTTCGAATTTAATGGAAGATCTAATTGGTGGGTAAAATCCCTCCGCCCATAAACGGGCGCCCCTACTATGGTACATAAGGATAACCCGTTTGGAATAGTCATAATTTTGGAGTGGCCGGTCCAATCCTTTAGCTTTTTATTAATCATTTCGGTGATCGCAATGATACCGTCATACCGGTTATATATCCACTTTTCAAAACCCCTAAAAAAAGGTTTGCCCATGCGCTTGTTGTGGTTATTATGCTCGGTGAAAAAGAGCTTGCTCTTTTTTTTGCCAAAACATACAACGGAGGCGAGTCCGACAAAATATTGAGCCGGGAACAGGTGTACATGTATAATATCCCACCCGTTCATCTTGCGCCTTATTTTCGATATGAGGAGAGGATTGTACTCATTCCGCCCCAAAAATTCAACTTGTACCCGCTTGTGTCCATCAATACCCGGAAGGTGGACGGCATGCTTTGAAGATAGCACTAACAGCTTGATCTCGTAGTCGCAGGCTTTTGACAGTTCATTAATAAAGGTGACAATTAATTTTTCTGCCCCGCCGGCTTTCAATGAATTAATTACTATAAGAATCCTCATTCTTTTGAAACTAAACCTACCATTCGCGAGATCAACATAGCCCCGCTGCCTC
>Ga0079224_100013384_pt1 | contig 11423 bp, 8 predicted proteins | sample Stecom2015_FD_80414 | JGI IMG/M metagenome (GOLD analysis project Ga0079224, IMG submission 80414) | Agricultural soil microbial communities from Utah to study Nitrogen management - Steer compost 2015 | ecosystem: Environmental > Terrestrial > Soil > Agricultural land | place: USA: Utah...
ACGGCATGCTGCCCGTGCTGGGCTTGAACGCAGGTACGCCACAGTACGCAGCCGGGCGGCAAACCGACCCAACCGTCTGCGTACCGAGCGCCAATGGAACATGGCCTGCCGCTACCGCCGCAGCAGAACCACTGCTGGATCCACCCGGAGTGTGTTTGGGATTCGCCGGGTTAGAGGTTTGAGCCGGATCCAAATAGGCAAACTCGGTGGTCGTCACTTTGCCAAGAATAATGGCGCCGGCCTTGCGCAATCGTTTGACAACCGCTGCATCCTTTGCTGCCGGCCCGGCATCCTGTCTCGCCGCACTACCGGCACGTGTCGCCATGCCCTGTACGTCAATGACATCCTTGACGCCTACGACGATTTTTTCCAGCTCGCCGTGTGCTGCGGAATCAAGCTCGTCACGCAGCTTTGCCGCCTCACGTGCTCCGTGCGCATCCACATGCACCCAGGCCTTAACCGTTTGCTCGGATACTGCAATTCGGGACAAAGCCGCCTCAACGGCTTCGGAGGCTGAGGCGGCTTCATGAGCTAACGGCGAGAGTGCTTTGTTAGCAGTTTGCATTGATTTAGTCGATCGAGATGTTGGCTTTTTCGGCAACGTCTTTGATGAGGGCGATTTCGTCGTGGATTCGCTTCTTGAACTCTTCAGGGTTGCTGTCCTCAATGGGCTCGATACCCGCTGTGGCGAGGCGCTCGGCGTAAGCAGGAGTCTTTACAACCTTGGCGACTTCGACGTGAAGCTTTTCGACAATATCTGCTGGAGTATTCGCCGGCAGGAGCAAACCGTACCAGGAATCCAGGGTCAAATCAGGAACACCCAACTGCGTGAAAGAAGGAACGCCCGGCAGCAGCTTGGTGCCGTTGGGCGGCGTCACTGCAAGGGCACGCAATTGTCCGGCCTCGATTTGCGCACGTACAGAACCCAAGGTAGCAAATGACATGTCCACATGCCCCCCGATCAGGTCGGTGACGGCGGGGGCGGCGCCTTTATAAGGTACATGGATCAGTTGGGTACCCGTTTTCAGTTGGAACAACTCCGCCACCAGGTGAGGGCTGCCGCCTGCGCCCGGCGTTGCATGCGAATACTTGTTCGGAGACTTCCGAATCAGTTCTACGAACTCCTTGAAATCCTTCGCGGGGAAATCTTTACGCACCACCAAGGCATGCGGAGCCACGGCAACGGCGGCCAGCGGGGTGAAATCGGCGTAAGAATCGAAACGCAGATTCTTATTCAGCACAGCATTGGTCACATGGCTGATAGGCGTGGACAGCATGGTGTAGCCGTCTGGTGCCGAGCCGGCGACATATTGGGCAGCGATGGAGCCGTTGGCTCCGGCTTTGCTCTCCACAATGACGGAGACACCCAGCGGCTCCCGAATTCCTTCTGCGATGAGGCGCGCCACCGTATCCATCGGACCGCCGGCGGAATGCGTGTTAATGATCGTGATGGCCTTGGTGGGATATGGCTCAGAAGCAATAGCTGCGCCAGAGAAGGCCATCAGGCCCGCCAAGATTAGTCCGCATTTATTCAACATCGACTTCATTACTGCTCCTCAGTCGTAGGTAATAAGGTGGCTTCGGCGTATGCCATTGCATCGTTTCGTAAGATAGAATATAGTTTTACTGATAAAAATTCTAACGTTTCTTTACCCCTGTCGCAAGGAGGTCTCATGCCGCGCATCTCTGCAACACCGTCTGTTTCCAGCATTAACGCTGCGCCTGGGGGCACTGCCGCAGTGGACCGTGCCTTGTCCGTTCTATTCGCTTTCAAGGCTGGTCAAGGCGAACTGACTCTCAGCGAACTGGCCAGCCTCACCCAGCTTCATAAAAGCACTGTTTTGCGTCTGCTCGCGTCTCTGCAGCACTACGATCTGGTCACGCGCACGTCAACGGGATACCGCTTAAGCACAGGCGTATTGCGTTTACATGCCGCCTACTCGGCCTCCTCTACTTTGGAGGACGCCCTGATGCCGATTCTTCAGGCTCTCGTCTACAAGACCGGTGAAAGCGCCGCTTATCACGTAAGACAAGGGGATACCCGGCTCTGTCTTTTCCGCGTCGATTCTCCTCATCCGCTGCGGGACCACATCCGACCTGGCGATGTCCTGCCTCTGACACAGGGCGCCGGTGGGCATGTACTACTGGCTTATGAAGACGAGACCCACCCCGCTCACGAGGAACTGCTCAAAGTCGGCGCGATTGTTAAGCACGGCGACCGCGTGCAGGGGCTCAGCGGCATCTCGGCCCCCGTTGTGAACGCACAGGGCAAACTGTTAGGCGCCATCACTCTGACCATGCCCACAGAGCGAATGAAAGAATCCTTTATTGCCGAGGTTCATCAAGCCGCCGTCGAAGCCTGCCGTCGCCTGGGAAACGCCTGAAGCCACACGCCGGTCATTGCACCGCCCACCCATTCCTGTCAAAATCCCTCAAAGAACAGAACTATATTTCAAAAGATAGAACAGGAATAAATATGGATGGGTGGATGAGCTTTCTCACTGAACAGGACAGGCGCCATCTCGAGATATGGGGGAAAGCGGAAAGCGACGCCCTGGGCTCCCGACCTGTGTTGGTCGTTGTGGACGTTTATTACGCCTCGGTCGGGCATGAACGCCGGCCTATGGAGGAATCCGTCAAGGATTGGCCCATGAGCTGCGGGCTGGAAGGCTGGGCGGCCATTGATCGCATCGCCATATTGCTTGCCGCTGCCCGCAAAAAGAAAATCCCCATCGTTTTTATACGCAACTCAGAGACTTTCCCAGCCGATCCCCTGCGTGTGGCCCAACGGGGCTCCCGTCCGCGCATCCCGAATCCGGACTTACCCGCCGAAATTCGGGCGCTGAAGAATGAAATCGTGAAGGAAGTTGCTCCGCTGCCCGGAGAACTGATCCTCGAGAAGGCGGCCCCAAGCGCGTTCTCAGGAACGCCGTTGCTCCAGTATCTGCAGATGAACAATGCTGACACCGTGCTGGTCGTCGGCGAATCCACTAGCGGTTGCGTACGCGCTTCGGTTGTCGATGCCCAGACCAACCGCTACCGGGTCGGCGTTGTCGGTGACTGCTGCTACGACCGCTTCCAGGCATCCCATTGGATCAGTCTTTTCGACATGCACCAGAAGTATGCCGAAGTCATCGCCTGCGACCAGGCAGTGCGTTATCTGAACGAGCTGATCTCTGTCTACCCTTGAAGCCTCCCGTACGTCGCTTTAAGGCTTACGCCTAAGCAAGGCGGGAAGACGTCCCGATTCTTTTTGCAGTTACAACGGCTGTTAGTCGCGCAAATATTCAGCGGCTGGCAGCCGTTTTTGCGTTCGCGCACGTGTCTAGTGGTATTTCTGGACTTTAGCGATTCTTTAGAGGGTGTTTGTTTTTACTTGATAGCGAGTCAGATAATTGCCACCTAGAATCAATCTGCGTATTTGATTAATCGTCTTATTAGAAGCACCGTAACACTGAGTAGTGGGTAGTAGATCTAAACCATTCAACTTACAGGCAAGAAAATAATAATAAGCCTGTTCACTCAGGAGCACCCATGAAATTGCGGTCATTTGCAGCCTCAAAGGCTACCGTATTGTCGAGCGCGCTCGTTCTTGCTTTAGGCGCAACATTTTTTACCTCTGCGGCATCCGCACAAACAGTCCGAGCTTCCATGCAATCGCCCTTGCGCGTGATGGATCCAATCGTGAACACGGCCACCATTACGCGTGCCCATGCTTTCATGATTTATGACACCCTGCTTGCGACGGACGCCAACTTCGAGATCCAACCGCAGATGGCGGAAAAATGGGAAGTCTCGGACGACGGGAAACGTTACGTTTTCACTCTCAGGGACGGCTTGAAATGGCACGATGGGGGAACGGTGACGGCCGAAGACTGCGTCGCATCATTTAAACGGTGGTCTGCAGCCGACGCCACGGGACAGCTGTTAAGCGCAATGATCGATTCGGTCAATGTCGTTGATGACAAGTCCTTTGAAGTCCTGCTCAAAGAACCCACCACGCTGATTCTCGACGCGTTCAGTTCCATGGGGGTTCGGGTCAACTTCATCATGCCGAAGCGAATCGCTGAAACACCGCCGTCCGAGTCCATTAAGGAACACATCGGTTCGGGCCCGTTTCGCATGGTCATGGACGAATTCAAACCTGGCCTGAAAGCGGTTTACGAAAAATTTGCGGATTACGTTCCCCGAAAAGAGGAACCCAGCTGGGCTGCAGGCGGCAAAGTGGTGAATGTCGATCGTGTTGAATGGATCGCCATGCCGGACCAAATGACAAGCATCAACGCCTTGCTCAACAATGAAATCGACTACGTCGAGCAAGTCCCCTTCGATCTGCTTCCCCTCGTGGAAGGCAATGATGACTTTGTAGTCACAGCCCTCGATAAGCTGGGTTACTGGACCTATTACCGTCTGAACCACCTGCACCCGCCGTTTGATAACAAGCTGGTGCGTCAGGCTGCGATGCAAGCCATCGGGCAAGAAAGCGTCCTGCAGGCCATGATTGGCGATCCTAAGTATTACCAGACCTGCGAAGCCGTATTTGGGTGCGGCACGCCGTACGCCGACAGTTACGGGAAGGACATCATCATTCCGGCCAACCCGGAAAAATCAAAGGAGCTCTTGAAAGAAGCCGGGTATGACGGCACGCCGATTGTCGTGATGCATCCCACTGACAACCCGCTGGCACAAGCTCAGCCCGTGGTCATTTCCGATGCCTTGCGCGCCGGCGGCTTCAAGGTCGATATGCAGACAATGGACTGGCAGACGCTCATCAGCCGTCGAACCAACCAGCGTCCGCCAAGCGACGGGGGCTGGCACGTATTTGTCTCCTACAGCGCCGTGACCAACACGCTTGATCCTCTGCGTTCGCACGTAGTGGCCGCTGACGGTGTGAAGTCCTGGTTTGGTTGGCCCAACGTTCCCGAGACAGGAGTTCTTCGAAACGCATTTGCTCGTGCCGGCAGCGAGGAAGAGCGTAAGGAGATCACCAAGAAGCTCCAGAAGATCATGGTGGACGAAGTCATCATTGGGCCGCTTGGCCAATACGTGAGCAACACGGCGTATAGCAAGAAGATTTCGGGGGTTCTGGAGGCATCGCTGCCTCTGTTCTGGAACATCAGCAAGTCCAACTGAGACGGGATATGTACGCCTATATCGCCCGCCGCCTGATCACCACCTTGCCGGTGATGCTACTGGTCGCGCTCATCGTGTTCTTCATGCTGCGCTTAGCCCCGGGGGATCCTGCAGCCCTCGTGGCGGGCGATGAGGCCACCACCGAGCAACTAGAGCTGATCCGCCAGAGCATGGGTCTGGATAAGCCGATCTACATCCAGTTCATGATCTGGCTCGGTAACCTGGTGCGTGGCGATCTGGGCGTGTCATTCCTTTCCGGGACTTCTGTCTACGACATGATCAAGGGGCGCATCAGCCCCACTCTGATCATTTGCGCTGCCACGATTTCCGTCTCGATCCTTGTTGCCGTCCCCCTGGGGATTATCGCCGCCTGGCGCCAGGGCGGGTGGACGGATCGAGGCGTCATGGCCTTTTCAGTATTGGGCTTCTCGGTGCCCAACTTCATCATTGGCTATGTACTCATCTATTTTGTGTCGCTGAAGCTCGGATGGCTTCCGGTGCAGGGTTACAAACCCCCATCAGCCGGGCTCGTCCCCTTTTTGAAGAGCATTACCCTGCCCGTGCTGGTTCTGAGCACTGTTTATGTGGCACTAATCGCCCGCATCACGCGAAGCAGCGTCATCGAGGTCATGGGCGAGGACTTCATCCGCACTGCACGAGCCAAAGGTCTGCGCGAGCACCTTGTCTTCCTGCGACATGGCCTGCGCAATGCAGCCATCCCGATCATCACCATTATCGGCATTGGAGTCGCCGCGCTCATCGGTGGCGTGGTCGTCACAGAGTCCGTGTTCAATTTGCCTGGATTGGGCCGCCTCGTAGTGGAAGCCGTGCTGGCGCGAGACTTCCCGGTGGTCCAAGGCCTGATCCTGTTGTTCTCCTTCACGTACATCATCATCAACCTGGTGGTTGACATTCTTTACACCGTATTCGACCCGCGTATTCGTTATTAAAGCTGTCACGGGCAAAACAGGAGTGGGGAAGTGACCACAGAAAGTGCATCCGTAAGAACACAGATTCTCGCCACAATCAAAACATGGCCAGTCATCACTGCATTGGTCATTCTGGGAGTCATTGTGCTCTTGGCCATACTCGCGCCATGGCTGAGCCCATTCGACCCCACCGCAATCAATCCTGCCTCGCGGCTGCGGCCGCCGTCGGCAGACCATTGGCTCGGAACTGACGCAATGGGAAGAGACGCCTATTCGCGTGCCCTATACGGGGCTCGCATTTCACTGGTGGTTGGCCTGGGCGTCACCATTTGCAGCATTGCCATCGGCATATTTCTTGGCCTCATGGCGGGGTTCTTTCGGACCGCCGACGCCATCATCATGCGCCTGATGGACGGTCTGATGGCCATCCCGGGAATACTCCTGGCCATCGCGCTGGTATCGCTGATTGGTGCCAGCCTTTACACCGTGCTCATCGCCATCATGGTGCCGGAGATTCCGCGCGTCGTGCGGCTGGTACGCAGTGTGGTCCTGAAGGTATCGAACGAGCCCTACATTGAAGCGGCCATTTCGCTCGGAACGCGTACGCCAACTCTGCTTTGGCGCCATTTCATTCCGAACACCATCGCACCGCTGACCGTACAGGGCACCTATATTTTTGCTGCGGCGGTGCTTACGGAAGCCACTCTGAGCTTTCTCGGGGCGGGGCTCCCCCTGGACATTCCTTCATGGGGCAACATGATGGCGCAGGGGCGTATGTACTTTCAGATCAAGCCGTATCTGGTCCTGTTCCCGGGCTTCTTCCTCGCCGTTACCCTTCTCAGCGTGAATATACTGGGCGATGCCTTCCGCGACGCCTTGGATCCTCGCATGGTCAAACGGGGCTGACAATGAATGACGTAGCAAAACCCGTCCTTTCAGTGCAACGCCTGTCCGTGGCCACATCCGGCCCCGTGCCCAAGACACTGGTCAACGACCTGAGTTTCGACATCCGTCCCGGAGAAACCTTATGTGTCGTGGGCGAATCCGGTTCAGGCAAGTCCGTCACTTCACTCGCCATCATGGGTCTGCTCAATCATTCCGGGCTGGAGCTGGCAGAAGGTGAAATCTGGTTGGAAGACGATAAGGTTTCCCATGCGTCGCAGGCGCAGCTGCGCTCCATGCGCGCCCGACGAATGGCCATGATCTTTCAGGAACCCATGACGGCGCTGAACCCAGTCGAAACCATCGGCGAACAGATCGACGAGGTATTGCGCATTCATACCGACCTGGGGCGTAGCAAGCGCCGCCAGCGTGTACTTGAAATGCTCGCTTCGGTGCACATGCCCGAACCTGAGCGCATCATCGATGCCTATCCGCATCAGATCTCTGGAGGCCAGCGTCAGCGAGTCGTCATCTGCATGGCCTTGATTCTGCAACCTCGTCTGCTGATTGCAGACGAACCGACGACCGCACTGGACGTCACAACTCAAAAGCAGATTCTGAGTCTGATCCGCGAATTACAGCAGCAGCACAATACAGCAGTGCTCTTCATCACCCATGATTTTGGGGTGGTGGCCGAGATCGCCGACAACATCGTCGTCATGAATAAAGGCGAAATGGTGGAGATCGGTTCGCGAGAACAAATCCTTGCGCGCCCCGAGCAGGCCTACACCCGCATGCTGGTGTCCTCCGTGCCAAGCCTGGTGCCGCCTCAGCCGCGCGCCTGTCATGAAGAACTCACCGTGCTGCAGGTGCGGGCCTTGAAGAAGGTCTACCGAGAGAAAAAAATACTAGGGAAGGCTCGTGTTATTCCCGCCGCAAAAGACATCTCCCTCAAGATCAGGGCCCGCGAGGTGGTGGGCATCGTAGGTGAATCCGGCTCCGGAAAATCCACCGTCGCCCGGTGTATCTCGCGCCTGCTACGCCCGGACGAAGGCGATGTGCTGATCGACGGTGCCAATGTGGCGCACATCGTTGGAGAAGAGCTACGAGGATTTCGCCGCAAACTGCAGATCGTTTTCCAGGATCCTTACCGTTCACTCAACCCCCGAATGCGCATCCGGGATTCCATTACCGAGGGGCTGCGCAACTACGGCGTTCCCGCCCGCGAAGGGATGGAACGTGCTCGTGAACTGCTCACCATGGTGGGCCTGGACGAAACAGCCTTGGACCGCTATCCCCATCAGTTCTCAGGTGGACAACGGCAGCGTATCTGCATCGCCCGTGCGCTGGCGCTGGAACCGCGCCTACTTATTGCGGATGAAGCCGTTTCTGCCCTGGACGTCTCCGTGCAGGCACAGATTCTGGAACTGCTGGCTGACATTCGGGACCGCACGGGCGTTGCGGTCCTCTTCATCACTCACGATTTGCGGGTCGCCGCCCAGATTTGCGACAAGGTCATTGTCATGCAGCGAGGCGAAATTGTGGAACAGGGCCCTGTGGCCGATGTCCTGGCATCGCCCGAGCACGAATACACCCGGGCGTTGATTGAGTCGGCCCCGGGCAGACATTGGGATTTCAAGAACTTCCGCCCAGTCCACGCGGGCCAAATTTCATAATCAGCGCAGGAGCATTCATGTTTGATGTCTTAATCACTGGCGGCACGGTCATCGACGGTTCCGGAGCTCCCAGGCGGCGGACAGATGTTGGCGTTTCCAACGGCAAGATTCAGGCGATAGGCTCGCTCGGATCAGAACCCGCGAAACGGAAAATCGATGCTACCGGGCTCATCGTGGCACCCGGATTCATCGATTCACACTGTCACTCGGATATTGCGCTGGTCGCCAACCCCACGGCACCCAGTAAGGTGCACCAAGGCGTGACGACAGAAATCATCGGCAATTGCGGCTGGTCCAGCTACCCACTTTCGCCCCACACTAAAGAGTCCTTTATCCGTCTGGGGAAACCCGTGTTCGGCTACCCGGAGGTCCAATGGGATTGGAAAGACCTGCCAACGTATTTCGCTCAGCTGAATGCTCAGGGCACGAGTGTGAATGTGGGCTCACTGATCGGCCACGGAGCGGTGCGCGCTGCGGTGATGGACTTTGATGACCGTGCTCCCACCTTGGCCGAACTGTCGCAGATGTGCCAGTTAGTGGAGGAGGGGATGGCTGCTGGGGCGCTGGGCATTTCAACCGGGCTGAGCTACCCCCCCGGTGTTTACGCCAAAACTGATGAACTCACGGCGCTCTCCAAAGTGGTGGCGCGTCACGGCGGTATCTATGCAACGCATTTGCGGGATCAAGTCGACCACCTGGAAGAGTCCGTGGAAGAGGCCCTCACGATCGGGCGCGGAGCCGGCGTGTCGGTGTTGATTTCTCATCATAAAACCAGCGGGCCGCGCAACTTCGGCAAAGTGCGTTCCACATTGCGGATGCTGGAAAATGCGCGGGCCGAAGGCTTGAAGACCCATTCCGACATGTACCCCTACATCGCCGGCGCAACAACCATGCTCATGTTGCTGCCACCGTGGATATTCGACAGCGGCCACGAAGCCTTGCTGGCGCGATTGGCCGACCCGAAAGTCCGGCAAACCTTGCTACGAAACTGGCAAGAAGGCATTCCAGGTTGGGAAAACCGGGTCGGCGCCATCGGTTGGGAAAGCATCACCATCTCGTATGTGGCCACCGAAAAAAACCGCGATGTCGAGGGTCTCACCGTCCCACAGGCAGCCGCCCGCCGCGGTAAGAGTATTGTCGACTTCCTCTGTGACTTGCTCGTCGAGGAGCGCGGCGAAGTAGGACAAATTCTGCAGAACTCGTGCGAACAGGACATGCTGATGGTGATGCTGCATCCAAACAGCATGGTGGGAAGCGACGGCATCGACGTCGGAGAGCGGCCCCACCCTCGTCAATACGACACCTTCCCAAAGATTCTGGGCGAACTGGTACGCGAGCGTGAAGTGATGTCTCTGGAAACCGCCATCCACAAGATGACCGGTTATACGGCAAAGGCGTTCAATCTTGCTGGACGGGGACTCGTGAAAGAAGGCTTCCACGCAGATCTCGCCATATTCGACCCCACCACGATTCAGTCACGCTCGACATTCCAGAAGCCGCGCCAGTACCCCGTTGGGATTGAATGGGTGATGCTCAATGGGAAATTCACGCTTGATGCCGGCAAGTTGACCGGCGAATTAAGTGGATCAACGCTGCGCCGTTCATCTTGAGAGCACGCCCATCATGATCAAAGCTGTATTGACCGCCAGCGCGCAAGGCGCATTCTTTTATGATGACCAACGCGCCATTCGCCTGGGTGCGGAATCGCGAGGCCTGCTCTACTCGGGCTCACCCGTCACACCGGGCTTCGACGCCATCCGTATGCCCGCGCGCGCCCTGAGTCTGGGGCTGGTATTGGATTCCGGACACGTGGCCTGGGGCGACATGATGAGCGTCCAATATGCTGCCGCAGGCAGCCGCGAACCGGTTTTCAACCCGGATGCCGCCAAGGCCATGCTCCAGGCGGGGCCTCTATACGAGCGGCTGATGACGCTGCGCCTCACCGATTTACATGCAGACATCGCTCACGTCCTGGCGCCCATAGAGGGGACACCCATCAGCTGCGCCATGCAGTACGGCCTGAGCCAGGCCATTTTGCAGGCGCACGCAGAACATTCGGGGAGCACCGTCGCCGCAGTGCTGGCTCGCGCCTATGGCCTGGACCTGCAACCCTATGCCGTTCCCATTTATGCACAGAGCGGTGACCAGCGGGAAATTAACGTCCAGAAGATGGTGTTGAAGCGCGTGGATGTGCTTCCGCATGGGCTGATCAATAACAGTGAGAAATTCGGAGCCCAAGGCGAAACGTTCAAGCAGTTTGTTGGCTGGGTCGTTCAACAGATTCAGGAACTCGGCTCATCCGACTACCACCCCACCCTGCATTTCGACCTCTATGGCAGCCCTGGCTTTGCGTTTGATCTGGACGTCGAGCGCATCGCCGACTATCTCGTCGAAGTTGAAGCGATTGCCCGGCCGTTTGCACTGAACATAGAGGCGCCGGCAGACTTTGGCAGCAAAGAAACTCAAATCGAAGGGTTGCGAGCCATCCGCTCAGCCTTGAAGAGGAAAGGGTCAGCGGTAAAGGTTGTCGTCGACGAATGGTGTGACACTGCCGCCGACGTTGCCCTGTTTTCCCGTGAACAAGCGGCTGACCTCATCCAGATCAAAACCCCCGACATGGGAAGCCTGACGGAATCCCTGGAAGCCATCCTCCTTTGCCACGAGCACGGGGTGGGGGCCTATCTTGGCGGCAGCTGCGTCGAAACAGACATTTCGGCACGCATGTCCGTACACATAGCAGTCGCAGGTAAAGCGCAGATGCTTCTCGCCAAACACGGGACGAGGGTCGGTGCAGGCGTCTCAA
>Ga0079224_100013385_pt1 | contig 11423 bp, 6 predicted proteins | sample Stecom2015_FD_80414 | JGI IMG/M metagenome (GOLD analysis project Ga0079224, IMG submission 80414) | Agricultural soil microbial communities from Utah to study Nitrogen management - Steer compost 2015 | ecosystem: Environmental > Terrestrial > Soil > Agricultural land | place: USA: Utah...
CCCGATGACCGCTTAACTTTCGATCAAACGTTTTCAGAAAGAAGAACTGTTGAACAGTATCTTGCTGCAATTTATGATCAAATTCCCAGTGAATTAGATCAACGTTATACTTCAAGTAATTCTGGTCCATGGATAGGTGGATCCGACGAAGCTGAATATGTCTGGTCCTTTCATATGGGGAACGCCCTTAATATAGGGGATTGGAACCCAACCACAGGTCATGTAAGTACCCTATGGTCTAACTTTTATAGGGCCATTAGATCTTCTTCTACTTTTATTCACAATATCGATAAATGTATGGATTGTCCTCCCGATATCACCAGAAGATTGGTCGGTGAGGCTAGAGTGCTTAGAGCCTATTTTTACTATAATTTGGTCCGATTGTATGGTCCAATACTTTTAGTAGGTGATGAACCCATTGCTCCAGATGCAAATTTAGATGAGCTCGCATTGCGCAGAAATACCTTAGAGGAGTGTGTCAATTACATCATAAGCGAATTAGACACTGGTGGAGAAGCATTGGCAGATGAAGCATTCAAAGGCGACAGGGCAGGTAGGATGAGTAAACCTTTCGCTATGGCGATTAAAGAAAAAACACTCTTGTTTTATGCCAGTCCATTGTTTAATGGGAATAGTGATTATGCGGAGTTGACCAATGAGGAAGGTGTTCCTTTAATCCCGCAAAACATCGATGTTAACAAATGGAAATTGGCTGCAGATGTTGCCAAAGAATTCATTGATACGTATGTGCCAAATACATACGACTTGTATAAAGTGTATGATGATAATGGTGCATATAATCCCTATCTCTCCACCAGAAACGTAATGTATGAGGATTATAATATTGAAATTGTTTATGCCAGACCTAGAGGAGGAATCGCCTATCACTATGATGTAACTCCATATCATTTAGGGTATCCGACAGAAGTCAGGGGAGCCGGAGGACTTAGTGTTACACAAGAAATGGTAGACACTTACTTTATGGCTAATGGAAGGTCCATTAATGATCCAGAATCAGGATATGTGGAGGAAGGATTTTCTGATTTCCAAGCTCCTTTTGATTTTGAATCCAGATCCACTTTTAATCAGTGGGTTAACAGAGAGCCACGTTTTTATGTTGGGGTTACCTATAACAATAGCTTATGGTTAAACCGAAGCTTTGGAGATGTAATTACCACAACTTGGTATGGAGGTAATTCAGGGCGACAGGCAGGATCTAACGATTATCCGCCAACCGGATATATAGTGCGTAAAAATTTACCCCCTCGTGATCAAAGTAATTCAGAACGTAGTGTACCCATGCTTAGATTGGCAGAGATATACTTAGATTATGCCGAGGCACTTAATGAATACGACCCTGGCAATGAGAACATCCTTTACTATTTGAATTTGATAAGAGAAAGAGCAGGCATCCCAACCTATGGATCAGACGCTCTAGCTGTTCCAAGTGGACAAGAAGGAGTTCGCGAAGCTATACGAAAAGAGCGACGAGTCGAATTGGCTTTTGAAAGTGTAAGGTATTTCGATGCCAGACGATGGAAGATTGCTGAAGAAACCTTTTCGGGATCCTTTCATGGCATGGACATTAATGCAAGAGAAGAAGCCGACTTTTATAATAATATCATTTTCGAAGAACGAGTATTTGAACAACGACATTATTTATGGCCAATTCCTCAAGATGAATTAAATAGTAACACGAGTTTAAAACAAAACACAGGATGGTAAATTATATTCAACTGAACCGGTCTCAGCTCAGGATTCGCATCATAATCATTTCGATTTTGATATTCATGAGTTCATGTGCTTCGGCTCCAAAGCCAGTGGTTTCTATAGTTGATCACGATCAGAGTATAGATAAAGAATTGGTTCAAGAAATTAAGCAACTCATTAGGGACACCTATCCCAAATTGTTAACGCAATACAATATGGATGCTACAAAGACTATTGCGGTGGTTTTTGACAAGGAATACAATGGAGTGGCTTATGCATCAGGATCAAAAATTGTTGTAAATCCCGAATGGCTACATAAACACCCTGAGGATTATGATTTATTTACCCATGAAATAATGCACCTTATTCAGCAGTACCCTAATCGAAGTGGCCCTTCTTGGCTGACTGAAGGAATTGCAGATTATGTTCGCTTTAAATATGGAATCAACAATGATGCTGCAAATTGGTCACTTCCTGATTATAATTCTTCTCAGAACTTTACTGATAGTTATAGGGTTAGCGCTCGCTTTTTACTTTGGATAGAAAAGTATCACGATCAAAATTTTGTCAAAAAAATGGATCAGCACCTAAGGACGCATACGTATTCTGAAGATTTATGGAAAAAATTTACGGGTGTAGCACTTGATGAATTATGGAATCTCTATGCAGTAGAACCTGAAATTTGAATAACCGATTAAATTAACCAAAATGAAAAATAAATTATATAAAATCAGCCTATTATTGGTGTTTGCCACAGTTATGATGGTCTCATGCGGCCAAGATGATGGCTTTTCTCTTGATCAACATCCAGACTCAGTGGTTAACAATGATCCACCAGGTGCTCCACCAAGAGGACTTACCGAGAATTGGAACGGTCACAAAGAAAAGCTTAATCGCAAATATTTTGATGCATATACTGCAGTTTATTATGGTAATGAGGTAGATCGCGAAATGACCTGGCCATATGAGTTTTTCAGTGGTTCATGGCAATATATAGTGTCGCGTTATGGCGAATTTGGAAATGAAGAGGCCTATTTATATGCGATTATCCATCAAGATTTGGATTCTGAACCTCACTTCAGTACATATTTTAGTGAGCAAACCTCTTTTAGAAGTCTAATCGACTTTTCTGTGAGTGGCATAGAGAATTCAGGGGCTAATCTGGATGTGGCGACTAGCTTAATGGGTGCAGTTGTTGAAAATTCAGCATATCAAACCCAAGGCTCTCCTGCTCATGCCATTTGGCAAGATAAATTTTCAGAGATATTTCAATATGATTTGTACAGTTCATTGGAGCTTACCGACCAGGCTAAACGGATACATGATTCTGCTATAGGTTCAACTAGTAGTTTTCCATCCAGTGACACTTATTGGTTTAGGGATTGGTTTCTGCCTCTTTATGAAAATTATGAAGGGAGTGTAATCCTAAATAACTTTTTCAAAGTGTTATCTCAGAATTATAAGAAGAATGGAGAAAGTTATGCCAGTGATATGAACATGGGCGAATTTGTTCATTTCTTTAGTGGTGCCAGTGGGGAAGATTTACAACCAATGGCAGAAAATGCCTTCGGCTGGACTGATCAGTGGGAGTTGGAACTTTTACAAGCTAGAACGGACTACCCAAATCTTAACTACCCTTTTGATCCTACATCATTGTTAATCGATTTAACTAGTGATGCAACATTGACTGTAAGTAAAGATAATGGAGATGGTGCTGAAGGCGCAGAAGGTTCTTTAAAATTGGTAGATAATGATTTGAATACTAAATTTTTAGTGGGGGGGCTGCCTGCAGATTTTGAGCTTTGGTTGCAACAACAACTGCCTTCATCCCAAATCGTAAATCGATATACCATTACCTCTGGAAATGATGCTCCAGAGCGAGATCCGACACATTGGGAATTACAGGGGTCAAATGACGCTTCAAGCTGGACAACCCTAGATAGTAGAATAGAAGAATCTTTCACTGGGCGTAATCAAACTCGTGAGTTTATTATAGAAAATGAAGAAGCGTATTCTTATTACAGATTGTTTATCACTAAAAATGGTGGGAGTGATGCTGTACAAATAAGTGAATGGCGACTGTTAAGCCTCGAATTGATAGATCCCTCATTACCTGTAGATCTTAGTTTGCAATCTACCTTGACTGTTAGCGAAGAAAATGCGGATGGAGCACAGGGTGCGGAAGGATCTCTTAAGTTAATTGACAGAGACCCTTCTACAAAATATCTGGCTAGTTTTTCCTCTGATTTTTGGCTGCAACAAAGTTTGGAAACAGTGCGAACTGTAAGTCAGTATACCTTGACATCAGGAAATGATTCTCCAGACCGTGATCCAATGAATTGGGAATTACTTGGATCACAGGATGGAGAAAACTGGGATGTGGTAGATACAAGAAGTGGAGAAATGTTTGCAGAACGAAACCTGACACAGACCTATTTGGTTGAAAACACTATGGCATATAGCCATTATCGACTCCTTATAAGTGCGAATAATGGAAGTGATGGTTTTCAACTTAGTGAGTGGCGGATTTATGAATAAAATAGTTAGTTAGTTTAGAAATTAGTTAGTCATGATGATACATTGGATGTTTTGTTTAATGTAGTTAGTTCGAAAGCAACTTAAACCTTAAAGGATTTAAGTTGCTTTTTTCGAATTACTGTCCTGTCTGAGTTAAAGAATTTAAATAAAGCGAATTACAAATAAACTTAAACAAAAATGATGATTAAAAAATTTAATATACACGCTGTTGTTCTTGGGATAATAGTAGTGTTGGCTTCCTGCACAAGTTCCAATACAAATAAAAAGAATTCAACTTCTGTTCCTGAAGATTCTGTATTGGAAAAGACGGTTTTTCAAACTGGCAGTGGATGGATGCCTGAAATTGATGTCCGCGCGGATGTAGCAATTGTTTATGGGGTAAATGGTAACCCTTCAGACAAATCACAATTAAATAGTTTTGAAACGCGTCTACAATCATGGAGAGACCATGGGTATCAAACCCATTTTATGACAGGGATAGCATGGGGTTCATATCAGGATTATTTCTTGGGAAAATGGGATGGTAAGGAACATTTTGACGAAGGTCAGGTACAGCGTGATGGTGATACGATCTGGCATGGGAAGAATGTGCCATATATTGTGCCTACTCCGTCTTATTTAAAGTATTTTAAGTCAGAGATTATTAAGCGCGTTATTGACGCTGGGGTTAAGTCCATTTATCTGGAAGAACCTGAGTTTTGGACAAGAGCCGGATATAGCGATGCTTTTAAAAAACAGTGGGAAGAATTTTATGGTTTTCAATGGAGAGCTCAACATATTTCTGCTGAAAACACTTGGCTTGCTAATAAACTAAAGTATCAATTGTATTACAACGCCATAAAAGAAGTATCAAGTTATGCTAAATCCTATGCCAAAGAAAAAGGTATAAATGATATAAAAATCTATATACCTACACATTCTTTGGTGAATTATTCTTCTTGGATGATTGTAAGCCCAGAAGCAAGTTTGGCATCACTTCCTGATGTTGACGGCTATATTGCCCAAGTATGGACAGGAACGGCGAGGGAAGCTACTTATTACAATGGAGAAGTACGCGAACGCACTTTTGAGAATGCTTATTTGGAATATGGTTCTATGGTATCCATGACATCCCCAACGGGTAGAAAGATGTATTTTTTAACGGATCCTATCGAAGATCGAAGAAAAACCTGGGAGGATTATAAGAAGAATTACCAGGCGACCTTTGTGGCTCAACTTCTGTATCCAACGGTTGCAGATTATGAGGTAATGCCTTGGCCAGAACGTATCTATACGCAAACCTATCAAGTGGCTGAAACAGACCAAAGGGTATTGATCCCAAGACCTTATTCCACTCAAATGCAAATTATGATTAATGCCTTAAACAAGATGCCGACCTCAGAGAATCGTATTAACGGTAGTGGAGAAGTAGGTGTTCTAATGGGAAACTCACTAATGTTTCAACGTTTTCCGATACATGAAGGTTTCGAAGATCCAAGGTTTTCAAACTTTTATGGGCAAACTCTTCCGTTGCTGAAGCGTGGAATCCCTGTGAAAACTGTGCATATGGAAAACCTGGATTATGAAAAGACCCTCAAGGATATAAAAGTATTGGTGATGAGTTATTCCAATATGAAACCTACTGGCCCAAAGGTACATGAGCATATTTCGAATTGGGTGAAAGATGGAGGAGTTCTAGTTTACGTCGGAGCTGATGATGACCCGTATCAAAATGTTATGGAGTGGTGGAATCAAGATGAATTCACCTATGAAAAACCTTCTGAACATTTATTTGAACTAATGGATTTAGATGTAAATTCAAACCAGAATAATTTCACTTATTCAAAAGGGTATGTTCATATCATCCGTGAAAACCCTAAGGAATTTGTGATGACTTCTGATGCTGATCAAGACTATATAGATTTAATTAAAAAAGCCTATGAAAAAGAAGCTAAAGTTGGTGAGTTTGAGCAAAAAAACAACTTGTTATTAAGGAGAGGATATTTCGATATCGCAGCTGTATTAGATGAAAGTGTTAGTACTGATAGTTTAATTATTGAAGGACCGGTCATCGATTTGTTTGACCCGGAATTGCCAGTGTTAGTTAAAAAAGTTATCCACCCTGGTGAACAGAGTTTGTTAGTTAATCTCAATAGAATATCAGATAAGGAAAAACCTCAGGTATTGGCTTCTGCAGCAAGGATCAGCCATCAAGATTATCGTGAAAATTACTACGCATTTGTTTGTAAAAGTCCTGTCGATACCAATAATGCTATGCGAATTTTATTGCCTAAAGAGCCCAGCTCCATCAGTGTGAAAAATAAAGAAACTGGGGAAGATTTAAAATTTGAACAGCTTTGGGAAGGTAGTTCTAAAACCCTGCTTTTGAAGTTTGAAAACCTGCCCTATGGCGTTCAAGTACAATTGCAATGGTAAAATAGTCGATTGTTCACTCCTAGACTATTTTTAAGTTATTGATTGGATATTATTTTAATGACAGCACCATAAATACGATTAAGGCAATATGTTTTGATTGACTTGAAATAGATTCCTAGGATCGTATTTTTGCTTAATTTTCTTAAGCTTAGCATAGTTGTCGCGATAGCTTGCTCTAACTTGGTCCTGGCCTTCATCCATCATAAAGTTAATATATCCTCCTCCTAGAGTGTAAGGACGTATGGCTTCCCAGTATGATTTCGCCCAGTGCGTAATTTTATGGTTGTTTGTTGGGTCAGGATCAACCCCGATGATTACTTGAGTCCAGTTGGCATCGCGATTTCCCCATGCACTTTCCTTGTTCGATTTGTGGTGACACGCACCATTAATAGGGTAAAAGTGTACTGCGCAATGCGGAGTCGGGAGTAGATTTGCGTAGGTAATGTTTTTACTTATCGCGTCTTGGTTGAGGTCTTTTATAAATGCATTTTTTAAATACCACTGTAAACTTGAAGGGTATAGGTTATCAAAAAGTGATTGCAAGTGAGCGTAATCCATGATGTCAACATAATCAAGGGTAGGGGGTTTAAAATTTCTGAAATGTTCCAAAGCTTGGTTGGATTTAATAGTGCTTCCAAGGTTGCACCAAACCAAGCCACACATTTTTTTATGATGTAGATGCTCAGGAAATATAGCTGTTGGAGGAATGGTTAGAAACGTAAAATAGCAATAAATTTCTTTAGGAGCTTTTAATATAAAATCTCTGTAAAAAGGCATGATGTACCGAGCTTCTTCGATATGCCAAAGCATGGGGCCACCTTGTATTATTCCTGCTGGATGAATCTCAAATAAATAGGAGGTTACAATTCCAAAATTCCCACCTCCTCCGCGTATAGCCCAAAATAGATCTGGAAAGTTATGCTGATCTGTTGTGATTAATCTACCATCTGCCAATACAATATCAGCTTCAATCAAGCTGTCAATTGTTAGCCCATAAGCCCGGGAAAGATATCCAAAGCCACCACCTAAGGTAAGTCCGGATATTCCAGAGGTCGAAAAATTCCCTGTTGGGAAGGCTTTGCCAAAGGGTTGGAGTGCGTGATCAATATCGCCCAATAAACATCCTGCTTCTACGCGGACAGTATTGAATTTTAAGTCTACCTGTATCCCGTTCAACAGACCAAGGTCAATAACAATACTGGTGTCCGCAACAGCTAAACCAGCTGCATGATGGCCTCCTGAGCGCACGGCAATGCGAATGCCATGTGCTTTTCCAAACTCCAAGCTATATAGTATATCTGCAATGGTTTGGCACCTTACAATTAATGCTGGTTTTTTATCAATCATTCCGTTATATACTCTTCTGAACATATCGTAACGATCGCTGTCTGGAGTTACCAGTTCTCCTTTTAATTGATTTTTAAATGCATTTAGCACTTCAGCATCTACGCCTTTGGTTTCCATTTTTAATTGATTGATATGTTGTAACGAATACGGAGGTCATAAAAACAGTCGTCTCCTTTTCAAAACCACCTGGGTGAATGATTTGGGTAAAAACTGGTACGCGCATTTTCAGAATTTGTGTGACGCTCCTAAACTAATTCCATCTTTAAGACCTATGTTAGCGTCCTAGTTCGCCCAAAAACTGATTGACAGCAGCACTGTTTTTAGCTGCAATTAGGATTAAATTACAAAATGCACAAATCTGGAATTGGATATCAAGATTAAATGTATGGTATTAACTGTGAGTGGTATAAACTACCCAACCACGCATAGCGATGGATTGGGTTTTAAACCTGAATGAACATGAGCAATAACGCAACACATAGCATTCGATTTTCGGGCGTGGTTTACGGCGCGTCCAAGGGTAGCTATAGTGATCGATGGGTTTACATCTGCATCCATATGGCTTCCACAGTTGTTGCACTTAAAGTGCTTACCGGTTCGTTTACCAATATGTTTACATACATTACAGGTCTGACTGGTGTATCGCGGATTAACAGCTATAACAGGAACACCATTAAGCAGTCCCTTGTACTGCAAAAACAAGCGAAGTTGTCCAAAAGACCAGCGTCCGAGTTTGATTTTAATAGGTTCTAATGAGCATAATTCGGTCATCAAAATCATCTTTGTATAGAGATTTGCCTTTGACCTTTGTTCGGTACGTATATATGGTTGTAATGGATAATTCTAAAAAATTCGCGATTTGATTGTTGTCTTGAATTCCTAATCTATACAATGCAAAAATCCGTAGTTCAGGACTTAATAGTTCGCCAGCTTTTCCCGAGAATTGATGTTCTGCAGGAAATAGCGCATTGAATTCTTGGATGAATGTGGGAAACAATTTGAAAAACACTTCATCGAACTGGCGGAAAAGTTGTTCTCGTTCTTTCTTGACACTGTACCGATTAAGGTTAGGAAGTACTTCATCGAATTTTTTTGAAATAATTTTCTGTCGCGTTGATTTTTGAAGCGTATCCAGTTTACTGATGAATTCAGAGGTTGCTTGGATAAAGTAAGTAATATATTCTTGTTTTATAGTATCTGTTTCTCTTAAGTGTGCATTAAGTTCTTTGAGTTGTTGATACGAAGCCGTTAAAGCCTTTCTGGATTTACTTCGAGATTTGAGTTGCTTGATAATAATGAAAAGAAACACGATCACTACCACCACTAAAACGGCTAATAATATGACCATTATTTCTAGAAAGCGATTTTGTTTCTCCATGTTATACATCTGCGTTTCTTCTATAATTGGAAGAATACTGGAGATCTGAATTTTTCGATGACGTGCATTATAATAGGTGGCATCATCCATGGCCAAGTGAATGTACCTATTGGCCATTTCTATATAACCTATTTGAAATAATTCATTGGCAAGGTTTCTCAGTGCTACTGTTTCCTTGGTAGCACTTTTAATATCGGAGATGGCAGCGAAAATTAAATATTCAATTGCTTTTTCTTTATACCCTCTTTCGGAAAAAATATAGCCAAGGCTCGAAGTGGCGATGCCGTAAAACTCAGGAGTGAGTTCGTAATTATTGATCCAGTATTGAAATGCAAACTCCGCTCCCTGAAAATCGCGTTCCTTCATTCGTTTTAAACTCTCCGCAGCCCAATACTCATTGGTGTTATCGTTTGTGAATTGTAAAGCCTTATTTAAATATTCATTCCCCAATTGTATATACGGCACATGATACCTGTCGTCATTATTGTAATCTGCCAAATCATAGTATGCTCGAGCTTTTACGGAATAATACTGATATTTGTTTCTGTCATTTAGATATGATATATCAATACTGTTAAGGGAGTCTATAGCTTCTTTAAAAAGTCCGGAGGAAAGCAAAACAAAGCCTTCCTGAACTTTGATGGCACTTTGTAACTCTGGCATTTGTAGGTCTATTGCTTTTTCTTTTGCCTTCTCAATATAATAGTAAGCAGAATCATACTTGAATGATTTATAGGCTTTAAATAAGGATAGATACGAATGGTAAAGTCTCTGATCATCTCTATTGAGGATGTGTTTTCTAGCTTCAGTTTTTAAAGCACGAATTGCATTGTGCTTTTGTTGAATGTACATATCCTTCCGGGCTAGTTCATAATCCAGTTGTTTCAACCCAGGAATTTTATCTTGGGCAATGCTTAGGGTACATTGAAATAAGAAAATAAAAATAATTAGTTGGCGCATACAAGGGAGAAGCTTTAGGATGATTGTTTAATACGTACATAGAAAAACCAAATAGGGTTTACCGACTCAAGCTTAAAAATTTGACAATATGTTCTTAAATGCCGATAAATTTTACCAGACAATTAATTTTTTAATACAATATATGTGATTTTATAAATATAAAGACGAATTTAATTCGTATTTGATAACTTATTTCCCAAAAAACCTTCTCTATTTTTTAAATAGTGTCTAGATATTTAAGAAGTCAGATTATTTTTAAGACCTTAATAATTAGTTGATTAACATGAATTATGATCTAGATTTTTCTAGATTTTAACTATATCGTTTTCTTTCCCTTCGATATGCCTCTAGATTTGGTAAACTTCCTAGTTGAAGTAAAAACTAACAAACATTAACCTAACAACTAAATTTATGAAACATCTAAATCTTAAGATGATTATACTTGGGGTAACCCTGGTATGTTTCTGGGGATGTAATCAGTTGGATGACGGTAGTTACACCGCTCCAATTACCCTCTATGAAAAAGTAGGAGGAAGCTGGAGTCTGAGCAATTTAAAAATGGTGGATGAAATAGCCAAAACCAATGGAATTAAACCAGACGAACAAAATTTGGAACACTTGTTTAATTACAGCCAGTTTGAAATACAACTTCTGGTAGACAGTGGATTTAATCCAACTTCCTATGAGGTTGTAGGAGAAGTACCGCCTTTATTTGCTCCAAAAGGATATTGGGAATTGAGTTCTGCTTTTCAACCGACGACCTCTGACCCTGTCCGCGTTAAACTTTATAGGGATGCTGCAAAAACGCAACTTCTCGATGAGCTTCTTCTTATGGCCATTCCCGGCACCAATGCGACCATGCAACTGCAGTTGGTAAGACGCTCTGGTGGTGCGGCTTATGTCTCTTATGTTTTTAATCTAACTCAAACGAATTAAAACCAGCCTTATGAAAACACTACTATACAGTCTTTTGGCCGTGGGTCTGATGCTACCACAGTTTGGGGCAGCACAGGAAGAAGCGGGCGAATTAGGAAAAATATGGTCGTATCCAGTAGTTTATCAATACGACGAAGAG
>Ga0079224_100013386_pt1 | contig 11422 bp, 5 predicted proteins | sample Stecom2015_FD_80414 | JGI IMG/M metagenome (GOLD analysis project Ga0079224, IMG submission 80414) | Agricultural soil microbial communities from Utah to study Nitrogen management - Steer compost 2015 | ecosystem: Environmental > Terrestrial > Soil > Agricultural land | place: USA: Utah...
GCAAAAGATCGCCCCAATTCCTCCGCCTCAACAGCATGACCACCCTGACTCAGTATTTATTCTTTCTAGACTCTAGAAAAAACCTAATTGAGATTAAGCCGAAGAGAGGAACCTTCGTCGAAGATAGCTGGGCTCAAGAGCTCAAGTCAGCACTTTTCAGTCTGATCTCCGCTAATACAGCGATCTCAAAGGCAATTGTCAGCTCTTTTGCAAATGAGAAAAACCAAGTCCTCGATATTAAGATAGCGGCCTTTTGGATCAGGGTAGATCTTATTTTCCTCAAAGGCGACATGCGGAGTGGAGATCAATTGATCGTATCGTTTACGAAGGCAGACCGAGTTGATTGCTATGGATCCGGGAAGTTCTCTTCGGAGGAAGGTCGGGAGGAGTTTTATGAGGACCTGACGCATGAAATGCGGACTTCTTTGAATATAGTCTTGGGAAACTCCAGACTGATTAAAACCTCTCCCAGAGCCGAACAGAAGTATGGTCTACACCGAGGCCGAATGGAGGTTTCCCCTACAGCAAAACAAGGAGACTTTTGGCGGAACAGTCTTCGTCAATGCAACAAGCGTCAGCAGTAAGACGACCGAGGAAAAGCTTTTCAGTCGGTTTAACCCGGGCTATGGTCTAGGCTTGCGCGTGATGATCGACAAGCAAAACAGGACAACAATCTCTGCGGATTACGGATTTGGTCAAAATGGGAATTCGGGGTTCTATCTAAACGTAAATGAGAGCTTCTAACAAAAGGGCAAAGTTAATCTTAATCACGAGACCAACTTTTAATATAGGGCAAGCAACACGCCCGTCACTCTAGTTCCGATTATTTCTACCGAGGCAACCGCGGAGGAAAATGAACATCACTGCAATACAGTCCCGCGCTGGAAAATCTGCTAGGCTTCTTGGTGCGTGGGTAGAGCCCGGCTTGTCGTTTTCGAAACCCCATTCTTTGGCAATATACGTTTTGAATAATCCATATAGGGCTTCTCAATGAATCTAAATAGAAGAAAACTCACTATAACAACGAATGGCGTTACCACAAATATCATCGCCCAAAATTCCAAGACCGATAAATTCTTAGCATTATTCAAATGGACTAGAAAATAAATCGCTATAAAAAGAATTATACCGTGAACTAAATAAGTACTGTAGCATATTTCGCCTAGAAACTTCAAAATTGAACTTTTAAGAACACCAAAGACGCTGTTTCCCAGTGCAATCATATTGAAAACCAGTATTATTAAGAGCTTACAGATAAAATTATCCGCAGTATTGAAATACAAGATTAACATCAGTGAAAATACAACCATGAAGCTGAAGAATCTTGAATTGAAATCGACATTTTTTGGCTTAAACTTAACTAAAAATGGGGTGACCGCGCCTCCGGCAAAGGAAAGAATATGATGTGGGTTTACAGTTCTTACACTACAGAAACCCAAGATAAATAAGATACTCACCAACGTATAAAATAAAGAAGTTTTCTTCGCTAACACTACAATGGAAATTATAGGCAAGCTTAAATAAAACAGCCATTCATAGGCCAAAGACCAGACAATACCGGCATTGATTATGTTTGTGTATGAAGAATTGTTAATTGTTGGATGCTTGACAATGCCAAATGTGGCCCAATAAATCAACTCTTTCGCTAATTCGGTCAATGGGACGTTTAGCGTCCAGCTTCCGATTACAAAAACGATTAGAACTAACACAAATATCGATACGAGATACATCGGCACCAGTCTGAAAACCCTTGAGATATACAGCGCATTCCAGTCAATTTGCCCCTTATTTGTATTCAAAATTTTGGATACAAACAAAAATGCTGTGATCATGAAAAAAAGTGAAACACTCGTTTGACCCAGATGAATGTATAAATTCGAATGCGGAACATCCCACGTGTCAAAATGCAAATACTGGAACCATACTGCGGAATGATAGATAAAAACTCCCAACGCTAGAAAGCCTCTTATTCCGTCGATAGTCTCATACCTTGAACTTATATTTACTATATTGTATTTTCGAGTTATTAGATAAGCCGTAGCGAAGGCTATCAAAAATACTATTATCGCAAAAATCGGATTTAACGGATCCATGTCTCTATTTGATCTATGAAAAGTATAATGGCGTTTATCTAGTGATGAATGGCCTCTTCGAAGTGACTACCCCCTTTTCGGTTTACAAAATAAAAAAAACAACATTTCTAATTCAACCGTAACGAGGTGGCAAAAAACGTAGTTTTCTGTCGCCAATTTTCCCCATTCACCTACAAAACTAACCTTTTAAGCTTCTCTCCGAACAGTTGGGCTACAGAGGAAGCGACATAAGACTCGAAAGATACTAGAATTGTTAATGAAATTTAATTCTCGTTGAGTAATTCTCTCACGCGGTCAACATTGATTACCAACCCGAAGGATTGCCAGACATTTACACTCTCGGATTCTTGTAGAGAAAGGATAGAATCAAGACCCCACGACGTAATTCTTCGAATTTTTGCTTCGTTCTTGCCGCCTGGACGTTATTGGGCGCTCCTGAAAATTCCTCCATGCCCCGGGCGAGGGAGGCCGCGAGACAGCATGCAGACGTGTCCTCTTTTCACTCTTATCGTCTTTGAGAAGTCAACGAGGCATCTGTATGGCCATTTCTCAAGATCCAATGAATGACCCACAAGTCGATTTCGAAAGAACTGAGAGCAAAAGAAGAGATGACAGCAAATTTTGTCACAAAAAAAACCAGCCGAGATTGCTCTGGCTGGTTTCAATAAACGACGAAAAAATAAAGATGTATCTCAATAGGCTATTCATCTTTCAGACTTTTTACCGGATTGGCGACTGCGGCTCTTACCGCTTTAGAGCCAACGGTCAGGATTGTGAGCAGCAGGGAGGCCACCATCACGAGGGCAAATAGACCGATAGAGATCTGCGTTTGATAGGCAAAGGTTTCCAGCCATTCTTTCATCATAAAGTACGCGAGCGGAATTGCCATCCCAAAGGCGATCAGCACTAGGAGTAAAAACTCCTTTGAAAGCATAAACACGATCTGGGAGATTGACGCACCCAGCACCTTTCGAATGCCTATTTCTTTCACTTTTTGACCAATCATAAACGACACCAGCCCGTACAGGCCGATGCATGAGATCAAGACCGCCAGCCCAGCAAAGATCTTGTAAACCAGTGCAAGCTTCTGCTCAGATGCATAAAACTCTGCAATGGATTCATCCAGAAACTGTGCGGTAAAAATTTGGTCGGGATAATGCTCTTCAAATTTCGCCTGGATAGCTGCCAGTGTCGCCTGGTCAGCGGACCTGTCCAATCGGACGGCCACCTGCCGGTAATAGGGTTTGAGGGTGGAGATCAGTAGTTGCTTCATCTCCTCCCGAAGTGAATTAACGGTGAAGTCCTTCACTACACCTGTGATCGGCACCCAATTGCCTCCGCCCAGGCGAATCTGTTTTCCGATCGCCTCCTCCGGCGTGGGGATCATCAGCTTTTTGGCCATCGTTTCGTTGATCACCACGTTGCGGATCGTGTCGCTCTCCGGATAGCCGCTCCCCGCTACAAACTCCATTTCGTACAGTTCGAAGAAGTCCTCGTCACCCATCTTTATAAAGGCCAGGAACGGAACATCCTCTGTCTTTTGGTCAAAATAAAAATTAGTCGCTGAGTTGTTGTCGGAAGATGGTGTGTCTGAGCCTTTGCTAGCACCCATCACCCCGGGAATTCGCAACAACTCCTGCTTGAACGTCTCCATGTGGCTGGTCTCAGGGCTATCGGTCGGCACCTCCATGTAGTAAATCGCCTCCTTATTGAATCCCAGATCGGTATCCTGCACCAGATTCATCTGCCTCACGGCGATCAAAGTGCCGATCATCAGGATCTGCGCGATGGCAAACTGCAGGACTACCAATCCTCTCCTAACCGACACCCCGCCGATCTCAGCACCCTGAAACTTGTTTTTTAAGGCTTGAATGGGTCGGAACCTGGAAATGACTAAGGCCGGATAAAATCCTGAAAGCACCGTAAGCACCAAGATCAGCAACACCATGAAGCCTAGAATCACAGGCTGCAACAAGCTGATAGCAGCCGGCACATCTGCGATCTTGTCCAGGAAAGGCAGTAGTACATTTGCCAAGATCAAGGCGGTGCCCGCAGAGATGATCACCGACAGAAACGTCTCACCCAGTGACTGAAATGCCACCTGTGACCTCGTACTGCCCATGACCTTGCGGACGCCGATCTCTTTGCTCTTGCCGATCGCGAGTGAGGTAGTCAAGTTTACAAAGTTGATCGAGGCCATGATCAGGATGAAGATCCCAACCAAAATCAGTGTCTCAATGGTCGACTTGCGTACCAATCTTCCGCTCAGCGGCTCCAACTCAGGATTAAAGTGAATGTCGCTAAGCGGCTGAAGCCGATGTGATCTGACACTGTTCCCTCTGCCCTCAAAGTGCTTTTTAGAAAACAAATCCAACTGGCTCTGTGCCAAGGCCAAGTCCGTGTCAGGATTGGTCAGGACGTACACCTGGAAATTACTGCCTGTGCTACCCCACTGCTTTAGATCATATCCAAATTTGTCAGGATGCGACCGGATCGTCTCGAAAGACGCCATCAGGTCGAAGTCGAAATTACTGTTGTCAGGGATGTTATCCACCACTCCCCCGACTTGTAGAGACACGCCATTGGTCATCTCGACTGTCTTCCCAAGCGAGCTCTCCCAATTCCCAAAATAGCGGTTTCCCTCATCCCGTGTCAATATCACCTGATCCGGCTGATTCAAGACGTCTGGACTTCCAGCCAAAAACTCCAGCTCAAAAAGATTTGGATATTCGGAGGTGGAAAAGAACAGTGTGTTCGCCTTGTACTTGTCCGGGGCTTGGGAATCTTCTGTCTTCCGGACGTTGATCTGCACTTCGGCATTCATTACCACGGGCACCACCTTGTCAAACGAAAGTTTTTCGCCCATCAGCGCGTCCGGAAAAGGGTTGGCAACACCGGGATTCAGATCCAGTCCATCTTCGATCTTATCCTGCGTATAGATGCGATAGACATAATCGTAGTTAGGCTGAAACTTGTCGTAGCTCGTCTCATAGGCTACCACTACAAAGAGTAGTAAGGCCGCTGTGATTCCGATGGTCAGTCCCAGGATGTTGATCACCCCGACCCACTTGCTACGGATCAAGCCTCTCCAGGCGATTTTTAAGTAGTTTTTTAGCATGATTATAAGAGAAATTGCTGAGTGTATGTATTAGACGAGTGTTGCTCGGAGCTCCGCGTTTTCGGAAGATTCATCACAATACTTTTTATCATATTATCATCGGCTGTTCGCGGTGTAGATCCCGCGGCCAACATTCCGACATTCCCATTTCCATGCCTTCTTGCCAAGTCCATATCCGTCTTGTTTTGCCCGTTTTATCAGATGCGGGTAGAATTCAAACGAACAGTTTTGTTCGGATTCGGTCGATTTGAGACTGATCATGGTGCCGGAGATGACATGGCGATCCCTCCCAAAAAAGTTAACAACCGAACCGAATCTCCATTTCGGGAAAAACGGCCCAGTTTGTTCTAAGGTGATGGACGCTCGGGCTAGAGCCCGTGTCTCGCACGGGAAAATCCGGATTCTAGCCATGTCTGCAAGACAGCCGTCATCACCGGATCATTTTTCCACCCACCCATCAAGTTTCTGGTAATTTTTCCGCTATTTACCCCTTAATTCAACACTCGAATTCCAAAAAATAAAGTTCACCCACCAAACTTAATCCCTTACATGAAGGAAGTAATCGATACGATCTATGGCATAATTTGGAGTGATGCATTGATCTATTTGTGCCTAGGCGTTGGAATCTATTTTTCGTTTGCCCTGAAATTTAACCAAGTGACCTACCTCAAAGAAATGGTCACTCTGCTCTTTGGAGGGAAATCCTCTAAAAAAGGAGTCTCGTCTTTTCAGGCGTTTGCCATCGCAATCTCGGGCAGAGTCGGTACCGGTAACATTGCCGGAGTAGCCACAGCCATCGCAATGGGCGGTCCTGGTGCGATATTCTGGATGTGGGCCATAGCCTTTTTGGGAGCTTCCTCGGCCTTTATCGAGTCTACACTGGGACAGATCTACAAAGAAGTAAATGATGGACATTATCGCGGAGGACCCGCTTACTACATCGAGCGAGGCCTTGGCATGAAGTGGTACGGAGTACTATTCGCTGTGGCGACCATCCTCAGTACCGTATTTTTCCTTCCGGGGGTCCAAAGTAATAGCATTGCATTGAGCGCATTCAAAGCCTTTGAGATCCCTGTGGACTATACTGGGATCGCTGTCACCCTGTTTCTGGGTCTGATCATCATAGGTGGTGTGAAGCGGATCAGCAAAGTTGCGGAAGTCGTCGTACCGTTTATGGCTATTGCCTACATCGCCATGGCCGTGATCATCATTCTGATGAATATTACCGAGGTCCCTGATGTCTTCGCTTTGATCTTTAAATCCGCTTTTAATCTCGAATCAGCTTTCAGCGGAGTGTTTGGTATGGCCATCGCATGGGGAGTAAAACGTGGGATCTATTCCAACGAAGCTGGCCAAGGCACCGCACCTCATGCGGCGGCGGCGGCCGAAGTAGCCCATCCTGCGAGCCAAGGCCTGGTCCAGGCATTTTCCGTGTATGTCGATACTTGGTTTGTCTGCACCGCTACCGCCCTGATGATCATCTTCACCGGCCAGTTCAATGTCGTGAACCCAGAAGGTGGGTTTATTGTAGAAAACCTGCCAGGCGTAGAATTCGGTCCGGAGTTTACACAGCGGGCAATTGCGACTCATTTCCCCTTGATCGGTGAGGGCTTTGTGGCCATTGCCTTGTTGTTTTTCGCATTTACTACAATCATGGCTTATTACTTCATAGCAGAGTCCAATCTTAGCTATCTGACGCGCAACAAATCCTCCAAATGGGCAGTGAGAGTCCTGCAGGTTGCGATACTGGCGGCGACCTATTACGGATCAATCAGGACCGCCGAAACGGCCTGGCTGCTCGGAGACATCGGTGTGGGAATGATGGCTTGGCTAAACATGATCGCCATTATCCTACTCCGAAAGCCGGCCTTTAGAGCCTGGGAAGATTTCAAAAAACAAAAGAAGGAAGGAAAAACCCCGGTTTTCATCGCGAAAGATATCGGTATCGAAAATACCGATCTATGGAAGTAACTGGAATTCAAACTACTCTCTAAAAGTCATCGGAGAAATTAGATTTTCTTAAAAATTCGCTTGGTTTCAAAGCCGGAGTTTTACTTTATTTGCACATCGATTCAAGAATGCGGATGTGGCGAAATTGGTAGACGCACTGCTTTCAGGTGGCAGCGCCCTTGGGTGTGAAGGTTCGAATCCTTTCATCCGCACAATCGATTAAAAGCAGATCTTTCAGGTCTGCTTTTTTTTTGGCATTCGCCATCCTGTCTGCTAGCCTCCCAACTGAAGCTTAGAGGGGTGCTGAGATTGATTCTTCCTGAAGATTCTTTATTTTCCAATCTCAATCCCAAAACCAACCCGCTCATGATCCGCATTCTTTTGCCGCTTATCCTGTTTCCTTTTTTGGCCTTTGGCCAATCCAAGACAGACACGATCGAACTCCGTAGCGCAGCAATGAACAAAAGCTTAAAAACTGCCATCACCACACCCAGCTCTTACCGGGCAGACAAGCAAAACTACCCCGTGCTGTATCTGTTGCATGGAGGCAGCGGCTCCTTCAGCGATTGGCACCAAAAAGTGACCGAGCCAGGCCTAGTCGAGCAAATGGCAGAGGAATATAACCTGATCATCGTGACTCCGAGTGTAGGACCTGCCAGCTACTACTACGATAGCCCGATGCTGGATTCGGTCCGATACGAGACCTATATCATCAATGAGCTGATTCCCCACATCGACAAGAGCTACCGGACGTTTGCACGCAAAGAATCCCGGGCAATCACAGGTTTGTCCATGGGAGGTCACGGAGCGATGCTGCTCTCTGCCAAGCATCCGGAGCTATTCATAGCAGCGGGAAGCATGAGCGGCGTGATGAACATCGACACCCGCTTGTGGAAAGTGCAGGATGATTTTAGGAAAGTGAGGCAAGAAGGACAAAGGGTCATGCTTGGGGCGGATTTGAATTACGAGGGCCCCAGCTTTAATCCCTTTACAGCTGTCGGCCTGATTGACAAGATGAAAGCGAATGGTCTGGCGATAATCTTCGACTGCGGGGTGGATGATTTTCTCATCGAAACGAATCGGCAGATGCATCAGCTTCTCTTAGAAAATGGCACCCCACATGAGTACATCGAGCGTCCCGGAGCTCACACTTGGGCCTACTGGACGGAAGCACTTCCGGTGCATCTACTATTTATAAACAAGTATCTGAAACGGGATTAGTTAGCTGCTGCGGGACTTCGGATAGGTAAATTAACTTCGATTATTCAGCTAATTTTTGCTTTTTGCGTAAGCATACTCACCCCACTATGTCCAAATTTGACTCGATAAGACCTTTTTACGATTCGGAAGCAAACGCAGCAATCCTGAAGATCATCGATGATCCGATGCTGGAGGCGATGATGAGCTTTACCTTTCCACAGGACAACCCGTCCCACTGGAAAGACCTGATGAGGCATACCCATTCACTGCGGGATTTCCAGATCAACTTCATCTACCCAGGACTGATGAAAGTCCTCGAAAAAAGTTCTGAAGGTTTGACTACCGGCGGATTTGAGATCTTGAAGCCCGATACAGCTTACTTGTTTATATCCAACCATCGAGACATCATCCTCGACACTTCCTTGTTCAATTCCTGTCTTTTTGAAAAGGGCCTCGCCATGACCACCTCGGCCATTGGCGACAACCTAATCAAGAAGCCGTTTCTACACATCCTTTCACGCCTCAACCGAAACTTTGCTATTCGGCGTGGCCTAAGCGGAAGAGCGTTGTTTGAGAGCTCTCTGATCGCATCAGAGTTCATATGCAGATCGTTGCTACGCGAAAATCGTTCCGTGTGGACTGCTCAGCGCGAAGGCAGGACCAAAGATGGCAATGACTCCACTCACAAGGGCGTGTTGAAGATGCTGACATTGGCTGAGGGCGGTAAAGATCCATTTTCATATTTCGAAAAGATCAACGTCGTGCCCATCTCCATATCTTATGAATATGACCCGACGGACATCCTGAAGATGCCCGAACTATTGGCAAAGTCTAAGGATGAAAAATATGTCAAAGGTGAAAATGAAGACTTTGTCAATCTCCTGAGAGGGATAATGGGCACCAAAAAACGTATTCACATCCAAGTGAATGGCGTCCTCGACGACGAAATCAAACAGATCTCAGCGATGGATGTTTCCCAAACTGAAAAGCTGACCCAGCTGGCTGCTGTGATTGACCAGAGAATTTGGAGCGGATATCGGCTGTGGCCGAGCAACTACATCGCTCATGATCTGCTCCACCGACAGTCTCGCTACGCTGACCAGTATGCCCTGGCCGAGAAAGAAGACTTTGAGAGAAGGCTCCATGGAAAAGTGGATACGAGCAATCCGCTGTTAGTGAAAAATTTCCTTTCTATGTATGCTTATCCCGTGGACAATTACCTTAAGACTATTCAACAATAAACTTCATAAGTGTTTTGGGTAGGCTACCCACTTCCATTCTCAAAAAAATAGAGGCCGACGTCTCACGATCGGCCTCTACTGTACTTTTTACTTTTAGTTTGTTGGATGAACTGATACCTTCAGACTTCTCTTTTTTACTTATTCAAATCTGCGGTCTATTCTTTCTGATAAACCCCTCGCCTACTGGCAGTCCAAAGGAAGCTTGAGCCCCTTGAACAGCTCTGCATCTACGCCTTTCAGCTCCTTGGGAAACTCATAGGTTTTAGTTTCGTCAGGAAAAGCCATCAGAATCAATTCGCTCCTTCTATTTTGTTGGTGCGCATCTCCTGAACATGGAACCCCATCACCACAGTCATTGAGCAGATGCTGCTCCCCAAACCATTCGGATTTGACCCTGGATCTTGCAATTCCGTAGTCCCCTAAGAAATCTCGGACTGCATTGGCCCGTTTTTGACTCAATGCCTGGTTGTACTCATCCGACGCTCTGGAGTCAGTATGTGACTTAACTATTATTTCGAGAAACGTAAACTGCTTCAGCGTCTCGGCCACTTTCTTCATGACTACTTCTGCATCCGTACGGATTTTGAAATCATCGAGGTCGTAGTAAATGGTATCTTCATACACCACCATTTTGTACGGGATCTTTTTCATCACATATTCTCTTTCCAACTGACTGGAAGTAAGACCCTTGGTAGTCAATCCATTATCCAAAACACTGAAGTAGCCAGGTTTGCTGAGACTCAATTGAAAATCCGCTTCGGGGGCCAGATCCGCTTTCAACCTGCCATCGGCATTGGGTTTGGCTTCGATCGCCAACAGATTATCCTTCTGTGATAGCGTCACCTGCAGGCCTTCTGATACAGGATTGCCTTCGCAGTCGATAACCTTGGCAACGAACTGACGGTACAAATCTTCTATCTTATAGATGTCATCCAGCCCCTTTCCGTTTGCACGATTAGAAGAAATGAAGATTCCCCCGTCTTGCTTTCTACGGAAGGCAAAATCATCCTGCGGAGAGTTATAAGGCAATCCCAAATTTTTCACCCCAGTGAAATTACCGGAGGAGTAGTGCGCTTGAAACAAATCCAATCCTCCTAGCCCGACATGACCGTCAGAAGCAAAGTAAAATAGGTCATCACTTAGAAAAGGATCTCTTTCGTTGCCGGCGGTATTTACCGATGGACCTAAATTCACCGGGCTTCCGAAATTAAACTCTTCATCATAGGTTACAAAATACAAGTCATAACCTCCCATTCCGCCCTCACGATTGGAAGCAAAATAGATTTTCCTCTCCCGCTCATCCACAAAGGGTGTGATCACGCCATGTTCCAGGGCGGAGTTATAAGGGAAGGCTTTGTAATCTACAAGTTCTCCGTTACTGTCTACGGAACTGAAATAAAGCTCAGGGTTGATCGTGTAGTCCCGGTTTTTCTTCACTTTCCCCGGATCTCTGGTAAGGCTATAGAACGCTACTTGCTTCTCTTTCATAAAATGAGGATCGGCAAGATGATAGGTTTTCGGCACCACTGAGTGTACGGTGATCGGTTGATCCGTTCCATCCTCCTTGTAGATTCTGATAAAATCCCGCCCGGTCGACTCATTCATCCTCGTATCAAACTTGTTGACTCCATCGATCCTGATGGATCTCTGGCCCGAAGAAGTCACCGCGCCCCTGTCCGAGGAGAAATAGGTATTCCCTTGCTGGTCAAAGGCAATCCCGTAGTCCGCAGAAGAGGAATTCAAGGCATCCAACCCAATCAACTCGATGTTGCTAGGGTTGGAATTCCACATCTCCAGGGAGTCTACGTTTATATTTCCCA
>Ga0079224_100013388_pt1 | contig 11421 bp, 7 predicted proteins | sample Stecom2015_FD_80414 | JGI IMG/M metagenome (GOLD analysis project Ga0079224, IMG submission 80414) | Agricultural soil microbial communities from Utah to study Nitrogen management - Steer compost 2015 | ecosystem: Environmental > Terrestrial > Soil > Agricultural land | place: USA: Utah...
ACTTCCTTCTCGACGTCGTCAAGCGAAACGACCAGATCAACACGGCGCTCAAGGCCGGACAATTTTTCAACCACGGGCTGCATTAGGGACCTATTTGTTTGATGGTATTAAAAGATTGAACCCGTCATTTTACCGGAAACTGGGCCGGATCACTCATGAAGAGTGTCCGAGGACGTCCCGAAGGAGCCCAAGGCAGTCGCTGCGCGGGATTGCAGCCTTACACACCCTTCCCGCTTGCAGGGTCATGGGGGCTGAGCTACACTAGCTGGCTATCCTTTTCCCAGGGCACTTCTGGGGCAAGGTACATTTCAAAATTGCGAACGTGGCGGAATTGGTAGACGCACCGGATTTAGGTTCCGGCGCCGCAAGGTGTGAGAGTTCGAGTCTCTCCGTTCGCACCACAGATACCGGCTGACGCCCGGCCACTCCTCCCTTTCCCCGGCTCTTCCGAGCAGCTGTGCTGTCCGCGTTATCCTTTCCTGCCTTGAACGGCGGGGTTTGTCGCGCATCGGGTCACGGGAATTCGACTGCACCCCTTGGCTTATCAACACGAAACGTGAATTTCCTTGTGGACAAGCTGCGGACACAATTCATAAATCATTGTTCTTTAAGCGAAACTGGCTCAGTGAGCAGAATATGACCATGCGGCAGCACGACACGAAGCCGGCACACATTGCTTCCCCCATCATCGGTCGAGAACTCCTCAGCGCCGCCCTCATGCTCCTCCGATGTGAACAAGAGCACATTTATCAACATAAAACGTGAATGACCCTGTGGAAAAGCTGCGAACAATGCTCGCAACTATTTGTCCTGCCTGGATTCTGCATGTCATGGTCAACAGTTTGACTTCCCTCCCCTACAATAGTCGCTGTTCGGCGGCCCTGCCGCCCCAGGCAACCGGGCCGAGCCGCATCCGGGGTTGAGCCTGGGCGGCTCTCCTAATTGAGTTGTCGTAGTCCATGAAAGTCCTTTCAAATCTGCACCCGCTGTTTTCAGAGAACGGTGTGCGCGGGGTGGTGTTCGACCTTGACGGTACGCTCATTGACAGTGCCGCAGACATTCTGCAGGGCATGCGCATGACGCTGGAACAGGCGGGTGTGGGAGTCATTCCGACCGGGTATCAGCTTGGCAATGTGCACGGCACCGCGGATGACATATTGCGCTCGATCGTTGCTGACATGGGCTGGGAACCTGAGCAGGATTACCACGACCTGCACAAGCGTTATCTGGTGAATGCCATGAAGGTGAATCTACAGCGCTCACGTCTATACGAAGGAGTATTGGACGTGCTCAACGCCTGCCGACACGCACAAATTCCCTTGGCCATCTGCACCAACAAGGCACACGCCGGCGCCTTGGCTGCTACGCAGAAATTCGGTATACACGAGCATTTCACTTTCATCACGGGTTGCGACACATGGGATCAGGCCAAGCCCTCGCCAGTACCCCTGTTGAAGACGGTGGACATGATGGGGCTCTCACCAGAGGAATGTATCTATTTCGGAGATACGTCCGTCGATGCCGAATGCGCGGACGCGGCCGGCATCCCCTTTGTTCTCCACGCATCCGGTTATTGCGACGAAGGCGTGACCAACTGGCCTGCGATGCACAGTTTCCAGAGGTGGAAGGAACTGTTGGCAGGCGAAGAAGAAACTGCCTGAAGTACCGGATCACGGAAGTTTTTCTGTAAAATATTCGGGTTCGTTCGCAAACGCTGAATCATAGGCGGGTGCGAGTCTCGCGATTCGCGCTCCACACTTGTTTTTCCGTAAAGGCGGGCGTAACCCCGGCCAACCCCCTTTATCTGGAAAACATGAATCCACGGCTCGAAACCCTCCATGCCTATCCTTTCGAGCGGCTCCGCCGGCTGCTGGCAGATGTTCGTCCGCCCGAAGGTGTCAAGCCCATAGATTTGTCGATTGGCGAGCCCAAACACGCCACCCCCGAATTTGTAGTGGAAGCCCTGAAGGCTTCACTGGACGGCCTGTCGGCTTACCCTCCCACTAAAGGCCCCGCCGAACTGCGGCGTACCATTTCAGAGTGGATATCACGGCGCTACGGCATTCTTGCCCCCGACCCTGAAACACAGATTCTGCCCGTACAGGGTTCCAGAGAAGCCCTGTTCGCCTTCGCACAGGCCGTGGTGGATGCCAGCCGCGACGCTGTTGTGATCTGCCCCAATCCCTTCTATCAAATATACGAAGGTGCCGGCCTGCTGGCTGGTGCCAGTCTCTGGTACCTGAACTCCGATCCAAAGCGGGGCCACGGCTACGATTGGGACTCCATCCCCGAGGATGTTCTGCAGAAATGTCAGCTCATCTACGTCTGCTCGCCCGGCAACCCTGCCGGAAATGTGCTGACACTCGACGACTGGCGCAAATTGTTCGAGCTTTCCGACCGCCATGGGTTCGTCATTGCAGCCGACGAGTGCTATTCCGAAATCTATTTCGACGAAGCCTCTCCCCCACTCGGCAGCCTGGAAGCTGCCGTTAAGCTTGGGCGGCCAGACTTCCGCAGGTTGGTTTCGTTTTCCAGCCTGTCCAAGCGTTCCAGCCTGCCGGGCTTGCGCTCCGGCTATGTGGCAGGCGACGCAGCCATCATCGACCGCTTCCTGCTTTACAGAACCTACCATGGCTGCGCCATGAGCCTGGTCACTGCCAAGGCCAGCCTTGCCGCGTGGTGCGATGAAAACCACGTCGTGGAGAACCGCAGGCTTTACCGCGAGAAACTCGAAGCAGTGCTGCCACTTCTGCAGCCTGTGCTGGACATTTCCCGGCCAGAAGCTGCCTTCTTCCTATGGGCAGGCACGCCCTATGATGACACCGAGTTCGTCCGCGACCTGTATGCCGCCACGGGGATCACCACCCTTCCCGGCAGTTACCTGGCTCGTGAATCACTCGGCATCAATCCCGGTAACCGGCGCGTCCGCATCGCGCTGGTTGCCCCGCTAGCGCAGTGTGAGGAGGCTGCGAGACGCATTGTCGAATTCTGCTCCTCTTCTTCCTTCAGGAACCCAAGTAAATGAGCCAAACACTCGAAGCCGTTATCGAGCGTGCATGGGAAGACCGTGCCACCCTCAGCCCCTCTGACGCACCCGCCGAAGTTCGTGCTGCCGTTGAAGACGTGATCGAAGCACTGGATTGGGGCAAATTGAGGGTAGCCGAGAAGGTTGACGGACAATGGCTCGTGAACCAGTGGGTGAAGAAGGCGGTGCTGCTGTCCTTCCGTCTGCAGGAAAATCGCGTCATGGAAGCAGGCAGCCTGCGTTTCTATGACAAAGTCGCCGGGAAGTTTGAACAGTACAGCGAAGATGACTTTGCCAAAGCAGGTTTCCGCGTGGTGCCTGCCGCCACTGCCCGACGTGGCGCCTACATCGGGCCGGACGTCGTACTCATGCCCTCTTTCGTGAATATTGGAGCATACGTCGATTCGGGCACTATGGTGGACACTTGGGCAACCGTAGGTTCCTGTGCTCAAATCGGCAAGAATGTGCACTTGTCCGGAGGCGTGGGCATTGGTGGTGTGCTGGAACCATTGCAGGCGAATCCGACCATCATTGAGGACAACTGCTTCATCGGTGCTCGATCGGAGATCGTAGAAGGCGTCATTGTCGAAGAAAACTCCGTGCTTGCAATGGGCGTGTTTCTTTCGCAAAGCACCCGCATCTACGATCGCACCACGGGTGAAGTGCTCTACGGTCGTGTTCCGGCAGGCTCCGTGGTGGTTCCAGGCTCCCTGCCCGCGGCCGACGGTTCCCACAGCTTGAACTGTGCTGTGATCGTCAAGCGCGTGGACGCTCAGACACGCTCCAAGACCAGCATCAATGACCTGCTGAGATCCTGATGTCGAAATCCAAAGTACTTGAACTGGCGAGCGCTCTGATCGAGCGCCCGTCTGTCACGCCAGACGATGCTGGCTGTCAGTCCATGTTGGCCGAAAGGCTGTCGGCGGTCGGTTTCCAATGCGAAACGCTGTGCTTCGGCGAAGTCACCAACCTATGGGCGCGCCGCGGCAGCGGTGCCCCTCTGTTGGTGTTCGCCGGGCATACGGATGTCGTCCCCACCGGGCCCCTCGAACAATGGGAAAGTGACCCATTTTCCGCTACGGAAAGAAATGGTCGCCTTTATGGGCGGGGCGCGGCCGACATGAAGTCCTCGATAGCCGCTTTCGTGGTCGCGGCAGAAGAATTTGTCGCTGCCAACCCGGATCACAGTGGCTCCATCGGCCTGCTCATCACCTCTGATGAAGAAGGTCCCGCCGTCAACGGCACCGTGAAGGTTTGCGAGCTGCTGCAAGAGCGCGGCGAGCGTCTGGATTACTGCATTGTGGGTGAACCCACAAGCGTCAGTTCATTGGGCGACACCATCAAAAACGGTCGTCGCGGTTCGCTGTCTGGTCGCCTGACCGTCAAGGGAAAGCAGGGCCACGTAGCTTACCCCCACCTTGCGCGCAACCCGGTTCATCTGTTCGCACCTGCTCTGGCTGATCTGGTCACGGAGCATTGGGACGACGGCAATGAATACTTCCCGCCAACTACCTTCCAGATCTCCAATCTGCATGCCGGCACTGGTGCCACCAATGTGGTGCCCGGCATCGCCGTGGTCGACTTCAACTTCCGTTTTTCCACTGCCAGCACTCCGGAAAGTCTAAAGCAACGTGTACACGCAATTCTTGATGGGCACGGGCTGGAATACGAATTGGACTGGAACCTTGGCGGCGAACCCTTTCTCACGCCTCGAGGCGAGCTGAGCAACGCTCTGATTGATGCCATTGCCACGGCAACAGGGGTTCAAGCCGAACTTTCAACCACCGGTGGCACCTCTGACGGCCGCTTCATCGCCCGTATCTGCCCACAAGTCGTAGAATTCGGGCCTATCAACGCCAGCATCCACCAGATCAATGAACATATTGCCATTGCCGATCTGGAGCCGCTGAAGAATGTTTACCGTGGCACACTGGAGCGCCTGCTCCCGCGAGCCTGATTTCAAGGATTCTTCCGACATGCCCCTTCCCGACTCCGCTGCCCTGGCGGAATTGCAGACCTTGCGCGATCTGCTGCGCTATGCCGTCAGCCGTTTTCACGCCTCGGAGCTGAGCTTCGGCCATGGCAGCGACAATGCCTGGGACGAAGCCGTCTATCTGTTGCTGCACAGTCTGCATCTGCCCCCCGATACACTACAGCCCTTCCTCGACGCCCGGGTGTTGCCCCAGGAACGCGAACGTTTTCTGTCGCTAGTGGAACGGCGCTGCTCGGAACGCCTGCCCGCCGCCTATTTAACCGGTGAAGCCTGGCTGCAGGGACACCGCTTCCTGGTGGACCGCCGTGTCATTATTCCGCGCTCACCTATCGCAGAACTGCTGACGGAATCTCTGCAACCGTGGGTCGAAGGTCCGGTGCAGCGTGTGCTAGACCTGTGCACAGGTTCGGGCTGTCTGGCAATTCTTGCGGCTTACGCATTCCCGGAGGCCCAGGTTGATGCCGTGGACATCTCGTCAGACGCACTTGAAGTGGCGCGCAGCAATATCGTGCTGCATGGCATGGAGACACAGGTTCACGCAATTCAAAGCGACCTTTTCGACGCACTGCCGGCTGAAGGTCAGTACGACCTGATCATCTGCAACCCGCCTTACGTCAACCAGAGCTCAATGAAAACTCTGCCACGGGAGTACCTGCATGAGCCTCAGCTGGCACTCGCTGGCGGCGACGACGGCATGGACCTGGTGCGGCGAATTCTGCGCGACGCTCCTGGGCGGCTGACACCCGGTGGCCACCTAGTCCTGGAAATCGGCCATGACTATGAAAATTTCGTGGCTGCCTTCCCACATCTGGAACCCATTTGGCTGAGCACGGCCGCTACGGACCAGCAAATTCTGCTTCTCTCCAGGGAGCAGTTTGAATCGTGATACGCGCTTCCGGACTCGTATTGCGGCGCGGCACCAAGGTTTTGCTGGATGGTGCCGATTTTGTCGTGAATCCTGGCGAACGTGTCGGCATCGTCGGTAAGAACGGTGCGGGCAAGTCCACTCTTTTTGCCCTTCTGCAGGGCCATCTCGACCCGGACGCCGGTTCCCTGGAGATTCCAGCTTCCTGGCGAATCATCAGCGTCGAACAGGAGATAGCTGAAACAGATCGGGCTGCTCGTGAATTCGTCATTGACGGCGACCGCGAGCTGCGCCGGCTGCAAGAGCAGCGGGAGGTTGTGGACCCGGCCGATGGCCAGCGCATTGCCGAACTTGAACAGTCCTTGATAGATGCCGGCGCATGGTCCGCACATTCTCGAGCGGAACAGCTTCTGGCAGGGCTGGGGTTCACACCCGATCAATGGATGAACCCCGTGGGCAGCTTCTCCGGTGGGTGGAGAATGAGGCTCGCCCTGGCCAGGGCCCTTATGGCGCCCTCTGACCTTCTGCTGCTGGACGAACCGACCAACCACCTGGATCTGGATGCCATGCTGTGGCTGGAGCGCTGGTTGGCCGCCTACCCCGGCACAGTCATGCTGATTTCGCACGATACTGAATTTCTTGATGCCGTTGTGCGCGCCATTCTGCATTTCGACAATGCGAAACTAATACGGTATCGGGGCGGCTATGAATCTTTTGTGGAACAGCGCAGCGAACGGCTGCGCCAGACACAGCTGGCCTACGAACGGCAGCAACGTGAAACAGCTCGGCTGCAAAATTTCATCGACCGCTTCAAAGCCAAGGCAACCAAGGCCAAACAGGCGCAGAGTCGTGTGAAAGCCTTGGCACGCATGGAGAAACTCGCGCCGATTCATGCGGAATCCGGCATAGACATCCGCATTCCGGAGCCCGAGTCCATGCCCGACCCTCTTCTGGTACTGGAGGATGTCAGCACGGGATACCGTAAGCCGGATGGCACGGCACACGAAGTATTGCGGGGCGTGACTTTGATGGTGCGTGGCGGTGGCCGAATTGGCATTCTGGGTGTGAACGGCGCCGGCAAGAGTACGCTGATCAAGACTTTGGCGGGCGAGCTGCCGGTTCTAAAGGGTACCCGCAATGCGTCCCGCGGGCTCGAGATCGGCTACTTCGCGCAGCACCAGCTCGATATGCTCGATATCGACTCCACGCCTTTGCAGCATATGCAGAGACTGGAACCGCAGACGCGCGAAGTGGAGCTGCGCAGCTATTTGGGCAGCTTCGGCTTCAGTGGAGACACCGTCAACGGCAAGGTAGGTCCAATGTCGGGCGGCGAGAAAGCTCGACTCGCCCTCGCGCTAATCGTGCGACGCAGACCCAATCTGCTGTTGCTGGACGAACCCAGCAACCACCTGGACGTGGAAACGCGCGAGGCCCTGGCCACCGCGCTTGCGGAGTTCGGTGGCAGCATGTTGCTGGTCTCGCACGACCGACATCTGTTGCGCACGACAGTCGACAGTTTCTGGATTGTGGCCGATGGCGGGGTGCAGGAGTTTGACGGAGATCTTGAGGACTACCGCCAGTGGCTGTCTGACCGCAGTAGCCAGCAGAGGGCAGAGGAGCGCGTTGCTCAGGATCGTGCGCGTCAGGACTCTGCGTTTGTGGACCGGCGCACCCAGCGGCGGGTGGAGGCGGAACTGCGCCAGCAACGAGCCATCAAACGCAAGCCGCTGGAAGCGCAACTGAAAAAAGTTGAGGCTGAAATGGAAGCGGCGGCACAGCGCATGGCTGAGCTGGATAAAGTCATCGCCGACCCCGACCTATACAGCGACGCCAGACGGGAAGAGCGATTGTGTGTGCTGAGTGAGCATGGTGAGCTGACACGCCGGCACGGCGAGTTGGAAGAAACCTGGCTTGAGCTGCAGGAAGAACTCGAGGAAATCGACAAGGCTTTCAGCGAACTGGGGTGAATGACGCGCCGGCCTACTGTCCACAGCCGGTGGCGTTGCCTAAATTCGATGAGATTCCGCCTGGAGAGAGGGTTCTTTTCCAGGCGTTGCGCCTACAGAATTTCCAGCCGGGCGATGCCCAGGGCGAGCGTCTTCAGCCCGGCATCGCGGAATTGAATTTGTGCCTGTGCGTCCGTGCCGTTACCGGTAAGCGACAAAATGGTGCCCTCCCCGAAGCGGGCGTGACGAACACCCGTACCAATGCGGAATTGCTGGTTGCCAACCGTAACCGCACTGGTGACTGACATGGCCGGCTTCGGCGCAACCCCGGATACCCCTGGAGCGAAACCACGCCCTCTCCGGAAGGCACCACCCCAGGCTGCTGTGTCGCTTGCGGCTGCAGGTCGGGATGATTCCCGCGGGGACAACCACTTGAGATGGTGTTCTGGTATTTCCTCAAGAAAGCGCGACCGGAGGGCGTAGCGCGTCTGCCCGTGCAGCATGCGGCTTTGCGCAAGCGTGAGGTACAGCCGCTCACGCGCGCGCGTGATAGCTACATACATCAGCCGTCTTTCTTCCTCCAGTCCGGCAGCTTCCAGCAAACTGTTCTCATGCGGGAACAGGCCTTCTTCAAGACCGGTGATGAAAACAACGTCGAATTCCAGCCCCTTCGCCGCATGGACGGTCATCAACTGCACTGCGTCTTCCGAGGCTGATGCCTGGTTCTCGCCTGCCTCAAGGGAGGCATGCGACAGAAATGCAGCCAAAGGCGACATGGAGATGGTGGCTCCGCTGAGAAAGCCAGCATCATCAGTACCTGCATCGACCTCGATGGCCCGACCGGCCGGCAGGCCATCGTAGCCCTCTTCGCTGCTGAAGACCGTGGCGGCATTCACCAGTTCCTGCAGGTTCTCCAGGCGGTCTTGCCCTTCACGGTCAGCTTCATAATGGGCAGCCAACCCGCTTTCCCGAACCACTTGTTCTATGAGTTCCGGCAAAGTCAGCGACTGGGCATCATGCGCCAGGGACTGTACCAGCGAGGCAAACCTGGCAACTGCCGCTCCGGCCCTGCCAGGCAGATTGGGAGCCGCGCGGTACAAGCTGCAGCCCTGCTCACGGGCAAGGTCGCTGAGCTGCTCAATACTGCGCGCACCTATGCCTCGCGCCGGGAAATTGACCACCCGCAGCCAGGAAGTGTCATCGTGCGGGTTGTCCAGTAGGCGCAAGTAAGCCAGGGCATGCTTGATTTCCTGGCGTTCGAAGAAGCGCAGGCCGCCATATACGCGGTACGGAATCCGGGCGCTGAACAGGGCATGTTCAAGCACACGTGATTGAGCATTGCTTCGATAGAGAATGGCAATTTCGCTACGCGAACGGCCTTCGTTCACCAAGGCGCGGATTTCCTCAAGTACCCATTGGGCTTCCATGAGGTCGGACGGTTGCTCGGTAACACGGATGGGCTCGCCATGGCCCTGCTCTGTCCAGAGATTCTTACCCAGCCGCCCTGTGTTATGGGCGATGAGCGCGTTCGCAGCATCCAGTATGTGGCCGTAAGAGCGGTAATTCTGTTCCAGCCGAATGACATTGCCTTTGGCGTATTCGCGTTCGAATTCAGCCATGTTGCCCACGTTTGCCCCACGAAAGGCATAGATGGACTGGTCGTCATCGCCCACGGCAAACACGGCTGCGCCACCCCCGGCCAGCAGCTTGACCCAGCGGTATTGCAGCGAGTTTGTATCCTGGAATTCGTCTATCAGAATATGGCGGAAACGCTTCTGATAGTGCTCGCGCACCGGAACATTGTGCGACAAAAGCTCGTAGGCGCGCAGCAGGAGTTCGGCGAAGTCCACGACGCCTTCGCGCTCGCATTGAGCCTGGTAAAGCTCATAGATTTCCACCATTCTGCGGTGAAAGGCGTCGTGCGCTTCCACTGCATGCGGTCGCAGACCCTCTTCCTTGGCGCCGTTTATGAAACGTTGCACGTCGCGCGGCGGAAATTTCTCGTCATCAATGTTGGCGGTTTTCAAAAGCCGTTTGATCGCCGAGAGTTGGTCTTGCGTATCGAGAATCTGGAAAGTCTGGGGCAGATTGGCGTCGCGATGGTGTGCGCGAAGCAAACGATTGCACAAGCCGTGAAAGGTGCCCACCCACATGCCGCGTGTATTGATGGGCAGAAGCGCAGTGAGCCGCGAAAGCAGCTCACGGGCAGACTTGTTGGTAAACGTGACGGCAAGTATGCCACCGGGGTTCACCTGGCCGGTTTGGATAAGCCAGGCGATTCTTGTGGTCAGTACCCGGGTTTTGCCACTGCCCGCCCCGGCCAGCACCAGGGCGTGTTGCGCAGGAAGCTGAACAGCTTCCTGCTGCTGCGCGTTAAGCCCTTTGATCATGCCGCGTAGCGGCGCAGACGCAGGGCAAACTGCTCAAGGCTTTCAATACCGCTTTGCTGGGCTCGCTGGCACCATTCCTGGAGATCGGCGAGCAATTGTTCACTACTAGCGCTGGAGCTTTCCCACAGACGGGCCAGCTCCGCACGCATTTTCACGAGCGTGGAGAGTTTTTCGTGTTCGGCCAGCACGGATTCAATTTCAGCCAGCTGGGCCGGAGCCAGTTTGTCATCATCGCGCGCCAGCAGCACCTGAGCACGGCGCAGCAAGGCCACCTTGCCGGCATCGCTGGATTGTTTGACCTTGCTGAGCTCTTCAGCGGCCGCCTTACGCACCATACGGGTGTATTTGGCAAGAATCTCGTAACGATGGGTGATGACCGCCTGCAGCGTGGCCAGATCGACGGAACCCTTTGTGGGTTCGACCTTGAGACGCGGAGCAACTCGACGGATGGTGGCCAGCTTCAGGAAGGCCAGAATACGGATATACAGCCAGCCGATGTCGAACTCCCACCACTTTGCGGAAAAGCGGCAGGATGTGCCATGCGCATGGTGGTTATTGTGAAGCTCTTCGCCCCCGATGATGATGCCGACGGGGAAGACGTTGGTACTTGTGTCCGGGCTGGAGTAGTTGCGGTAGCCGATGTAATGACCCAGGCCGTTCACCACGCCAGCCGCCCAGAACGGAATCCACGCCATCTGGATGGCCCATACTGTGAGACCAAGGGCGCCGAAAAGGGCCAAATCAATGCCTAGCATGATCAGGATGCCGAGGCTGCTGTGGCGCGAGTAGAGATTGCGCTCGATCCAGTCGTCAGGCGTACCGTGGCCAAAGCGCTTGAGAGTCTCGGCGTTGGCGGCTTCGTGGCGGTAGAGCTCAGCCCCACGGAAGAACACTTTGCCAATTCCATAGACCATGGGTGAGTGCGGATCGCCCTCGCGCTCGACGTATGCGTGGTGTTTCCGGTGAATGGAGACCCATTCCTTGGTGACCATGCCGGTGGTCAGCCAAAGCCAGAAACGGAAAAAATGCATGACTGCAGGATGCAGGTCAAGACCCCGATGCGCCTGGCTGCGGTGCAGGAACACAGTCACCGAGACGATGGTGATGTGCGTGAGACCCAGTGTGATGAGGGCAACTTGCCACCATGACAGCTGGAGAAGGCCGCCGGCCAGATAGTGAAAGACTTGGTCCATATTCGGTAA
>Ga0079224_100013389_pt1 | contig 11421 bp, 10 predicted proteins | sample Stecom2015_FD_80414 | JGI IMG/M metagenome (GOLD analysis project Ga0079224, IMG submission 80414) | Agricultural soil microbial communities from Utah to study Nitrogen management - Steer compost 2015 | ecosystem: Environmental > Terrestrial > Soil > Agricultural land | place: USA: Utah...
CGCGTCCGCGAACCGGAGGGGCGGCGTGCCGCGTCTGTCGTGTCCCATGCGCCTGCCGCAGCCCCCGCCGAGCCGCACGAGCGCGGCCTGGTCTCCCAGCACCCATCGCGCAGTCGAAAGGCCGGGACGCTCCAGGGGGGCCGGGACGCCGTACCCGTGCTCCAGGCGGTGCAGCAGCACGTCGGACTGGAGTTGGCCCACCGCGCCGACGATCGGGCTGGGCCCGACGATCGACTCCTCGTAGAAGACCTGGGCCGCGCCTTCCTCGGAGAGCTGCCGGAGCCCGGTGTCGAGCTGCTTTCGGCGGAGCGGGTCGGCGAGGCGGATCCGGGCAAAGAGCTCGGGCGAGAAGCGGGGGATGTCGGCGAACTGGAGACGGGCCCCTTCGGTGAGCGTGTCGCCGATGCGCAGGGTGCCGCGGTCGTGCAGGCCGATCACGTCCCCCGGCCAGGCTTCCTCGACGGCGCTGCGCTCCCGGGCCAGAAACTGCTGCGGCGCGGTGAGGCGGAGCGGCTTCTCGGTCCGCACGTGCAGCGCCGTCATCCCCGCCTCGAAGCGCCCCGACACGATCCGCACGAAGGCGATCCGGTCGCGGTGCTTCGGGTCCATGTTCGCCTGGATCTTGAAGACGAAGCCGGAGAATCCATCGCTCGCCGGGCCGACCGGACCCGCCGTGCTCTCGCGCGGGAGGGGCGGGGGCGCGAGCGGCAGGAACGCATTCAGGAAGGGCTCCACCCCGAAGTTGGTGAGCGCGCTCCCGAAGAATACCGGTGAGAGACTCCCGTCAATCACGCCCGCAGCGTCGAACTCCTCCCCCGCCAGGTCCAGCAGCTCCAGCTCCTCCCGCAGCCCATCGGCCGCCGCACCGAGCTGGGCGCTGATGCCGGGATCGTCGAGCGGGCCGGTGAGCTCCACCGTGCGCTCCGCTCCGTGGGCCACGCCCCGTTCGAAGAGGTGCACCAGCGCCGTCGGCCGCTCGTAGACGCCGAGGAAGACGCCGTCGGCAAAGATCGGCCAGGTCATCGGGTAGCAGCGGATGCCGAGGTCCGCCTCGACATCACTGATGAGCTGCAATGGCGGGGCGCCCACCCGGTCGCACTTGTTGACGAAGGTGAAGATCGGCGTGCGCCGCATCCGGCAGACGTCGAAGAGTTGGCGGGTGCGCTCCTCGACGCCGCGCCGGTTGTCGAGCAGCATCACCGCGCTGTCCGCGGCCACCAGCGTGCGATAGGTATCCTCGCTGAAGTCGCCGTGGCCCGGGGTGTCGAGCAGGTTGATCTTGTAGTCGAGGTACTCGAACTGCATCACGCTCGAGGTGACCGAGATGCCGCGCTCCTGCTCCAGCGCCATCCAGTCGCTGGTGGCATGGCGCTGGGCGCGCCGGGCCTTGACGGCGCCGGCCAGGTGAATGGCGCCGCCGTAGAGCAGGAGCTTCTCGGTGAGCGTGGTCTTGCCCGCGTCCGGATGGCTGATGATCGCAAAGGTCCGGCGGCGGGCCACCTCCGCGGAGAGGCCGGGCGGGGCCGTGCTCGTGATGGCGTCGGTCACAGGATCTTCACGACCCACTCGCCCAGGAAGTAGCCCGCCACGGCCACACCCAGGCCCACCAGGAACATGTCGAGCCCGCTCCGGAAGATGCTCCGGCCGGTGAAGATGCTCCGGGCCCCGCCCACCGCGAAATGCGAAACCATCGCGAGGGTGAACGAGGTCCAGATGGCCCCCGTGCCGGTCGAGAAGAGAAACGGCGCCACCGGGATGAAGGCACCCAGCGCCGTCGCGGTGCCGGTGATCCACGCCTCGCGCATCGGCGTGGAGGTTGCCTCCCCGATCTTGAGCTCTTCCCGCACCTTCTCGGCCAGGGCCCGCTCGGGATCCTCCATGACCTGGGCCGCGAGCACATCGGCCTGCGCCGCGGGAATCCCCTTGGCCTGGTAGAGGAGGCTCAGCTCCTCGCGCTCGAGCTCCGGCATGAGGCGGATCTCCTCGCGCTCCATGTCGATCTCATGCTCGAACACCTCGCGCTCGCTCTTGGCGGCGAGGTATCCCGACGCCCCCATCGAGAGCGCGTCGGCCACGACACCGGCGAGGCCCGCCACGATCAGCGCGTGCTCCACCGAGGCAATACTCGACTGCGCCCCGATCATGCCGGCAACCAGCCCGAAGTTGGCCGTCAGCCCGTCGTTGAAGCCATAGACGACGTTCCGGAGGAAGCCGCCGGCGCCGGTCTTGTGCCACGGCTCGCCGTCGCTCCCCGCCAGACCTGCCAGGGTGCTGGCATGCTGTTTCGATTCCCGCGCGAGCCGGAGCGCCGTCGGCCCGGCCGCCGCATCCGGGGCCGCCTGGTAGAGCCGGAGATAGCCCTTGACCTCCCGGCCCTCCTCCTCGAGCAGCATCGGCAGCAGCACGCCGCTTCCGACCCGCCGGGCCACCCAGGCCCGGAACCGGGCCCCCCGGGTGGGATGGGGGACCTCCACCTCCTGGCCATGCTCCGCCAGCAGCTTCCGCCACATCTCCACATGCCGGTCCTCGACCCCCGCCAGTTCGCGGTAGATCCGGGCCCGCTCGGGATCCCGCTCGGCACCGGCCAGCTCGCGATACAGGAACGCGGCATCGGCCTCGTCTTCGAGGTGGTGCAGCCAGGTGGACGTGTCCTGGGCGGGGGGAGAGATCGTCATGGGGGCAAAATAGGCAGTTGAGGGCCCCTTCGGGACCGGAGCCGGGGGATTGTGTCGCCCTTTCCGGCCCCAGTCCGCAATTGCGACCATCCGGCCCCCTGCGGCATCTTTAGAACACCATGACCCGAGCGCTCTTCATGGATCCATCCTTCGTGGCAGATGCGGACGCGGTGCTGGCGCGGGCCCGCACCGGGGACGCGGCCGCCCTCGAGTCGCTGTATCGGGCTTTCGAGGGGCCGGTCTACAACGTGGCACGCCGGATCTGCCGCACCACGGAGGACGCGGAGGATGTGGTGCAGGAGACCTTCTACGAAGTCTGCCGCAGCATCGGCAGCTTCCGGGGGGATGGAAGTCTCTGGGGCTGGATCCGGACCATTACCGCCAGCAAGGCGCTGATGCGGCTCCGGCGGAACAAGTACCGTGATACCGACGAGCTGGACGACCAGGTCACGCCGATGCGCCGGGAGGACACGGCGCTCCGGATGGACCTCGAAGCCGCCCTCGAGCGGCTGGGAGAAACCTCGCGCGCGGTGGTCTGGCTGCACGATGTCGAGGGTTACACGCACGAGGAAATTGCGACCATGATGGGCAAGACAGTCAGCTTCTCCAAGTCCCAGCTGGCCCGGGCGCACGCCCGGCTCCGCCGCTGGCTCGGGGAGGAGGTTCCGGCATGACGCACCTCACCATGGACCAGCTGCTTTCCCTGCGCGAGCCCGGCTCGGAGCCGGGTGCGGCGGCCGCCCGCGAGCATGTGGAGGCTTGTCCCCAGTGCGCAGCGGAGCTCGATCGCCTGCACCAGCGGGTGGCTCGGCTGCGCGCCCTCCCCACCCTGCGGCCCTCACGGAACCACTGGCAGGCGGTAGAACTTCGCCGCCGTCGGGACATCCGCCGGCGCCGGATGCGCTGGGGCGGCGCGGTCGGGCTGGCGCTTGCCGCATCACTCGCGGGGATCACACTGGCGGGCTCGGGCGCGCCGGATACGGCAGGTGCCGCTGTCTCCGCTTCCGTGGCATCGGCCGAGGCGCCGGCCGTCAGCGAAATCAGCGCGGTGCGCCAGCGGTCCCAGGCGCTCGAAGCGATGCTCAATGTGTACGACCCGGAAAACCGGGTCATCGATGGCCATACGGCGCGGGTGGCTCAGGCTTTGGAGGACCGCATTGCCCGAGTGGACGAGGAGCTCCAGTCCACCGGGCTCGAGCAGGATGTCCCGGATCATGATGCCGAGGTCCTTCAGCTCTGGCGCGAGCGGGTGGGCCTGCTGGATGCGCTGGTTGACGTCCACGTCACCCACGCCAGCAATGTCGGGCTGTAGGAGGGACACGGAGAGATGAAGCACTCATCGTTCCTGCTGAGCATGTCGATCGTGTCTGCCGCAGCGGTCCTGTCCGTCTCGCCGGGACTGGCGCAGGATCGGACCGTCACGGCGCCGGGTGTCAGCGGCACCTATCGCGCCGTCAGCACCCGTCCATCCCTCGGCCTTTCGATCTCGACCCGCCCCACCGAATTCGATTCGATCGGGGTGCTGATCGAAGGGGTCACGCCCGGCGGCCCGGCGCAGCGCGCCGGCATCCGCTCGGGAGACATCATCACGCGTCTCAACGGCCAGCCGCTCGCACTGCCCGCCCGCGGGGTACGCGGGGGACCCCCGCCTGGCCTCCGGCTCATCGAGATGTCGGCGCGGCTCGCGCCCCACGATACGATCACGCTCCAGCTCCGCCGTGGCGTGGACACTCGGAACGTGCGGCTCGCGGCGGAGCCGCGACATGAGCTGGTCGTGGTGCGGGATCAGGCCCGCCGCCAGGAAGACGCGGTGCTGGAGCTGCGCAGCCGGGTTGAAGAGCTGCAGGGGGGGCTCACCACTTCCGATTTCCGCGGGATGGAGCGGTCCGCCCTCGCCACGCGAGCATACTTCTCGCTGATCGGTGGCCTCCAGCTCGCGCCGCTCAATCCCGAGCTCGGTCGCTATTTCGGCACCGACTCCGGGGTGCTCGTCATCAGCGTGCCCCGTACGTCGGCACTCCAGCTTCGGGGCGGAGACGTCGTCCAGCGCATCGACGGCCGTGAGCCGGACAATCCGGCCCACCTGCTTCGAATCCTCGGCAGCTACGGGCCGGACGAGGAGTTCACGCTCGAGATCATGCGGGACAGGAAGCGCCAGTCGCTCACCACTACCATGCGGCTGGAGCGCGAATAACGGTCGCCGTTCGACTTTCCGCCTGTTAGTTTGTCCTCTCCATGAAGACCGCTTTCCTCCTGCTCCTCGCCCTTGCCGGCGGGGCCGCCGCTGCGCGCGCTCAGTCGCTGCCGTTTCACCGCCCGCTCAACCCGATGGCCGCAGGCCGGAGCGCCCTCGCGCATCAGCCGTTCGCCGTGTTCTCCCCGGGTAAAAGCCGCCTCACCGCCACCTTCGAGTACGGCAACGCCATCGAGTATGACCGCCTGGTCACCGAGCCGACCACCTACCTGCTGGATGCGGAGTTCATGCGTGCGTCGCTTGCCTACCGGCGGGAGCTGAATCCGGCAACCTTCGTAACGGTGCGGGGAGAAGTGCGGGGCGCGTATGCGGGATTCGCCGACGACTTCTTCGTCTGGTACCACGACCTGATCGGCTTCAGCCAGCCGGAGCGCGCGGCGCGCCCGATCAATGCCTGGGGCAGCCAGCTGGCGCTGCCCAACGGCGTCCGGGTGGTGCGCGAGCCGGCGCCCTTCGGGCTCGGTGATTTCGAGGCCACCATCGGCTTCCGCCACTCGCTCACGCAGCAGACCGCGCTTACCGTGACCCTTCCGACCGCCACGAACGCGCAGTTCGGCCGCGGCACCGTTGCGGTAGCGGCGGTGCATACGCTCCGGGTGCCGCTCATCTCCCGCGTCACTTTCGAGGGCTCACTCGGCGCTGGCCTGACACCGCGGCATGGGGCGCTCGCCGAATATCAGCAAACCCTGTTCCTTTCCGGCTCCACCGGGTTGCGGCTTCGGCTCTGGGGCGGGCAGTCGGCCTATGGATTCTTCTACTATCACTCGCCCTACTACGCAGGCACCACCTTCCGCTCGCTCGATCGCCCCGAGCTCTCGGGCGAGTTCGGCTGGATCAGCCGCGCCCGGGACGGCAGCGAATGGCGGGTCGGATTCACCGAGGACATTGCCCCCGGAGACATGGCGATCGACCTGGTCCTCAGGATCGGGCGGAGCTGGTAGGATCAGCCGGAGGCCGCGAAGAGAAACTTCTCCATCTCGTCGAAGAGGAACTCCCGCGCGCGCGGGTCGCGCAGGTTGAGCCCGTAGTGGTTGATCAGCTGCTGCTGGTACTTGAGCCACTCGCCCCAGCAGACATTGCAGATTTCCTGGAAGGCGCGCAGCCCGATGTCGTTCGGGAATGGGCGGAACGGCATCTGCTCCCGTTCCTGCCCGCAGCGCACACACGCGACGTTTGGCATGCGCTCAAGATAGTCGGCGCCACGCCGTGTTTCACCCACTCGGCGGCGCGGAAAGCCGGCCAGGGCAGCCCGGCAGGGTTGGAGCCTGACATGCCGGGGCCTGACGTGCCAGTGCCCGAGCCTGGTGCGAACGGCAGGCTCGGGCACCTCACTCGGACCGGCAGCCTACGGGTTGAGCTGCCGGCCTCCCAGATCATGCCGGCGGATCGCCCGGACCCCGCTCGCCGTGCCGAATGCCGCCCCGAACCCGAAGGCCACCGCCGGCGTGGCCGTAATGATCGGCAGCCAGCTGAGCGGCAGCAGCAGCAGGAACGCCCCCACGCCGGCCACGATCGGGGCCAGCGGCGACCGTACGGCATCCACGAACCGGAGCCGCCGGCGGACGAAGTCCCTCGCAACCACGTATCCCCCGACCCCAAGGCCGATGGTGCCGAGCAGCAGCGCCAACCCGATCAACGAACCCAACATAGTCCCTCCCGGAATCTCGTCTCCGTTTCAGTACGAAACAAAGGCGAAATCGGTTTCAGCGGCCTCCTGGCTCCGTTCACCAGCGCAGAACCGCGGTTCCCCAGGTAAAGCCCGACCCGAACGCCGTGAACACGACCAGGTCTCCCGGGGAGAGTCTGCCTTCCCGGACGCATTCGTCCAGCGCGATCGGGATGGTGGCCGCGGTGGTGTTGCCATAGTTCATGATGTTGTTGTACACCTGCGTATCCGCGAGTCCCAGGGAGCGCTGGACCATCTCGGAAATCCGCAGATTGGCCTGGTGGGGAATCAGCAGCGTGATGTCGGCGGGAGCGAGCCCGCGCGCATCGAGCGCTGCCCGGACCGATTCCGGCATCCGTACCACGGCATGGCGGAAGACTTCCTTGCCGTCCATCTGCAGGAAATGGCTCCCCTCGGCCAGCTGCCCGGGGGTTATCCGGGGATGGTAGACCGAACCGGGCGTATCCACCCAGAGCTTCCGTGCGTGGGCCCCCTGGGAATGGATATCGAAACCGAGAATACCGCGGCTCGCATCTTCGGTAGGACCGAGCACCGCCGCGCCGGCGCCATCCGCAAAGATCACCGCCGTATTGCGGCCTTCGGTCGAGACGTCCATGCCCGTGGACTGCACTTCCGCTCCGACCACCAGGACATGCCGGTACGAGCCGGCCCGGATCCACGCGTCGGCCACCGACAGCGCATAGATGAACCCGCTGCATTGGGTCCGGACATCGAGGGCCGGGATCAGGTCCGCGCCGAGCTGCTCCTGCAGGAACACGCCGTTGCCCGGGGCAAAATGATCGGGGGTCGAGGTGGCGTAGACGATGGCGTCGATATCACCCGGATCGAGCGAGGCCATTTCGAGCGCCGCCCGGCTGGCCCGGAGGGCCAGCGCCGTACCGGTCTCCCCCGGGCGGACCCAGCGGCGCTCGCTGATTCCGGTGCGGGTGCGGATCCATTCGTCGCTCGTCTCCATCCGGGCAGCGAGGTCGTGGTTCGTCACTACCTGCTCCGGCACGGCCATGCCGGTGCCGAGAAAGACTGCTCTGGTCATCAGCTGAATTCCTGTCAGCGGCGGATGAGGTAGGCCGCCTTGAGAAAGAACCCGTCTTCCGCCCGCCGGAGATTGCTGAACGTCAGCGGGCCGGTGTCCTCCAGGGTGGAGCCGTATCCGAAGAACAGCGCCGTGCCGGGAGAGGGCTCGTAGGCCACGAGCCAGTCCATGCGGAAGAAGTTCTGGTCGGCGCCCGGCACGGCGGCCCCGCCGATCAGGATCGGATTGCCGCTCACCGGGTCGATGAGGGCGGCCTGGCGCTCGGCGCGGTACTCGCCGATGAATCGGAAGAACAGCGAGCGCGAGGGCTGCAGCTCTGCCTTGAGGCGCGGGATGAAGGCGCGGGCAAACTCGGTGTCATCGCTGTCGCGGAAGAGCCGGAGATACCGGGCGCCCATCGCAACACGGACCGATGCAGCCGGCCTGAGCGTGAGGTTTCCGCTCACCTCGAAGGCGTGCCCGTCGGCCGCTTCGGCAAAGATCGGCGCGGCGCCATAACCCAGCTCGATGCCGGCGCTGAAGCTCTGGAACGTGGGCGTCGAGATCGAAACCGAGCCATTGACGCCCGACAGCTCATCGGTGGGGACGAACGTCACCGGTCCGCCCGGCCCGGCCACCTCATATCCGGCAAAGGTCCCGGCCGGAAACCGGACGAATCGCCGCTGCAGGTTGGTCCCGGCCGACCAGCCGCCCCGGAACGTGAAGTCGGTATTGATCTCTTCGGCGCCTTCGAGCGCCCCGTCGAGCTCGAAGTCGTCATACTCCCAGAGCCGGTTGAGGCCGAAGAAGGTCGTGAACCCCTCGAGCCGTGCGCCGCGCGCCCCATAGAAGGACAGGCGGTTGAAGGCCCGGCCCTCCACGATCCCGGTCCGGTTCACGAAGCCGGTCCGGGTGGCAAAGTCGGGGCTGATCGCGTTGAGGTTGTAGTTGAAGCCCCACGAGCGACCGGTGCGGTCGAACTCGAGCTTGGCGATGGGACCGCTTCGGGTGCCGGCGGCATCGCGGGTCCAGCTCTCGCCCAGCTGCGCCTCCAGGAAGTAGAGCCGGGCAAACACGATGTGGGCATCCGCCGCGGCAACCCGGTTGTAGGCGCTGCCCTCGATCCGGTCGGTGTAGGTGAATCCGGCCGTGGACGCGGTGCCCAGGTCGTACCGGGCCCGGGCGACGTTGAAGAGCGCGTCGTCCTCGCCCGGTGTTTCGTCGAGCGCGCTCAGGAATGCCGTGGCGATCCGGCCGAACTTGCCCGTGAACTTGGCGCCGCCGAGCGGGTCGGCGATCTGGCGGGTGTGGACCAGCCGGTTGGGCGTGGCGAAGAGCTCGATCCCCTCGAGGAAGAACGGCCGCTTCTCCGGAAAGAAGAGGGCAAACCGCTCGTTGACGGTCACCTGCCCCTCATCCGACTCGATGGTGCTGAAGTCAGGATTGATCGTGGCGTCGATGGAGAAGTTGGTGAAACCGAGCCGCGCGTTGACGCCCGCGCTCGGATCGAGGTCCTCCCGCTCGAAGCCGCCGGGCGTCCGGGCGCCGACGAGCGCCGTGGTCACGAACGGCTGGATCTCGGTGACGATCCCGCGCTCCATGCCGCTGAGCCCCGTGATGGTTCCGCTCTGCGCCAGGAAGCTGCTGCTGGCCCGGCGGGTGTCGGCCCACGTGTCCTGGTAGCCGCTGCGCTGGGTCACGCGGACGATGTTGAGGCCCCAGCTCTGCGAATCGCCGCCGGGAAAGCGGAGGCTCTTGAAGGGAATGCGGATCTCGACTTCGTAACCGGTCTCGGTGATCCGGCCCTGGGATTCCCACTGGTAATCGGGATTCAGGTCGGTGTTGCCGGCGAAGAGCTCACCCGGCGTGAACTGGCCTTCGCTGCGCACCCCGTCTTCCTGGGCGCCGCGCGCGTTCACCCCGAACAGGAATGCCCGGCGCTGGTCGTTGAAGGTGTCGATGTAGATCCGGACCCCGTCCTCCTGGTCCAGGTTGTCCCGGTCCGCCACCGTGGCCCGGATCGACTGCGGGTTCCGGTCGCTCGCCACGATCCCGAAATGCATGGCCGTCGGGGAATACCACACCCGGACCACCGTCTCCTGCTCCGCCGGCCGGCCGTCCACCGGCTGGTACTGGCGGAATCCGCTCAGGACCGCGGCCTGGACCCAGACCGGCTCATCGAGGCGCCCGTCCACGGACACTTCCGCTTCGATCCGGGGGATGCGTGCAGTCGGTGGCGGCGCCTGGGGGACGCTACCGGAAGGGTCCTGCAGAGCGGCAAGCAGCAGCAGTGGGTGCACGTTATCGGGGTCTGAAGTGGGAGAAAAGTAAGGTGAACTCGCGGAAATTACGACCGGCAGGGCCCATCGGTTTCGCCACCGGGCCGAAACGGAAAGCGGGACGACCATGTCGCCCCGCTCCCGAACCCGGGTGTTCGGCGGCCCGACGATCCGACCGCTCGCCTACTCGTACCGGAGCGCCGTGATCGGGTCGAGGCTCGCCGCCCGGCGGGCCGGCCAGATGCCGAAGAAGAGGCCCACGAACGCGCTGAAGGCAAACGCCACGATGATCGCCGGCATCGAGATCAGGGTGTTCCACTGCATGAACCTGGCGAGGACCGTCGCCATCCCGCTTCCGAAGAGGATGCCGAGCACGCCGCCCACCAGGCAGAGTGCGAGCGCCTCGATCAGGAACTGCCCCATGATATTGGCGCGGGTGGCGCCGAGCGCCTTGCGGACGCCGATCTCGCGGGTCCGCTCCGTGACCGACACCAGCATGATGTTCATGATGCCGATGCCGCCGACGAAGAGGCTCACCGCCGCAATGCTGGCGAGGAGGATCGTGAAGGTCTTCGTCGCCTCCTGCCGCGTGGCCAGAATGTCCTGCGGGTTGCGGACCTGGAAGTCGTTCTCCTGGCCCGGGCGGATCCGGTGCTCCCGCCGCAGCACCCGCTCGAGGTCCACCATGCCCTGCTCAATCGGCACGCCCTCCGCCACTTCCACGGCGATGGAGCGGACCCGGTCGGTGCCGTGCACCCGGAACTGCGCTGTCTGCAGCGGGATGAAGATCTGCTCGTCCGGGTTCTGCCAGGAGCCGGCCGAGCCCTTGCGGCTCAGCACGCCGATGATCTCGAAGGGAATCCCGCGCACCAGGATCTGCTGGCCGATCATCGCCGCGGGATTGGCGCCGAGCTGCTCGGGCACGTCGGACCCGAGCACGGCGTAGCGCTGCCGCGACTCGTCCTCCCCCTGGGAGAACGAGCGGCCGAAGGGCACGGTGTAGTTGCGCACCGCGACGAAGTTGGCCGTCGTGCCCACGATGGGGCTGTTGGTGTTCTGGTTGCCGTACTTGATCTGCAGGTTGGACTGCAGCTCCGGCACCACTTCCTTGATCAGCCGGGCATCGCGCCGGATGGCCAGGTAGTCATCGGTGGTGAGGCTCACGCGGTTGCCCTGCGCCACGCCGCCCCGGTACGACTGCCCGGGATAGATCGTGAACGTATTGGCGCCGAGCGATGCGATCTGCTCTTCCACCGCCTTCTGGGCGCCGCTGCCGAGCGCCACCATCGTGATCACTGCGCCGACGCCGATCACGATGCCGAGCATCGTGAGCATCGAGCGGAGCTTGTTGGCGCGGATCGACTGGAACGCGACCGCGATCGTTTCGCCGACGAGCATCGTTACCTCCGCTGCATGCCCGGCACGGCCCCGCCGCCGGTCATGTTGTTGATGCGCTCCTGGCTCCGCTGCTGCGCCTCGACCAGGCTGGCGCTCGGCAGGACCAGGACCGAATC
>Ga0079224_100013390_pt1 | contig 11420 bp, 10 predicted proteins | sample Stecom2015_FD_80414 | JGI IMG/M metagenome (GOLD analysis project Ga0079224, IMG submission 80414) | Agricultural soil microbial communities from Utah to study Nitrogen management - Steer compost 2015 | ecosystem: Environmental > Terrestrial > Soil > Agricultural land | place: USA: Utah...
CTGGCCCGTCAGACACGACGCTCATGAACCAGCTGGTTTCGGGGTGACAAGCAAACCATGTTTATCGACTTCTTCTATCACCTGAAAAATCACAAGATTCCGGTCTCGGTCAAGGAGTACATCACCTTGCTCGAAGTCCTGCGAGAACGCGTCATGCCGCCCTCGCTGGATGACTTCTATCATCTTGCGCGCCTGACACTGGTCAAAGACGAAACCCTCTTTGACCGCTTTGATCAGGCCTTTGCCCTGTTCGTTAAAAATCTGCCGGCCACCCTGCCTGCCGGCCCCGAGATTCCATTGGACTGGTTGATCAGCCAGATGCAGAAAAACCTGACGCCGGAAGAAAAAGCGGCGCTGGAAAAGCATGGCTGGGACAAGCTCATGGAGATGTTCAAGGAGCGGCTGAACGAGCAGAAGGAACGCCATGCAGGCGGCAGCAAGTGGGTAGGCACCGGCGGCACGTCCCCCTTCGGCAATAGCGGTTATCATCCGGAAGGGATCCGCGTTGGCGGCCCGTCGGCGGGAAACCGGACCGCCGTCAAGGTGTGGGAAGAACGCCGTTTTCGGGAATATGACGATCAACAGGAACTGGGGACGCGCAATTTCAAGGTCGCCCTGCGCCGCCTGCGCCGCTTTGCCCGCGAGGGCGCGGCAGAAGAGCTGGATCTGGATGACACCATTCGCAGCACGGCGCGCAACGCCGGTTTTCTTGACGTCAAAATGGTGCCGGAACGGCACAATGCAGTCAATGTGCTAATGCTTCTGGATGTCGGCGGCAGCATGGATGATCACATCGCGCGGGTTGAGGAACTGTTTTCAGCCTCGCGTACCGAGTTTCGCAATCTGGAAGTCTGGTATTTTCACAATTGTCCCTACGAACGTTTCTGGCGTTACGACGCAGGGGGGCGCCGTGTCTATACCGACACCTGGGAACTGTTACGAACCTACAATGCCAACTGGCGTGTCATTTTCGTTGGCGACGCCACCATGAGTCCATATGAAATTGTCCACCCCGGTGGCTCGGTGGAACATTACAACAAGGAGGCCGGCGCCGTCTGGCTGGCCCGCATCCTGGATGCCTGGCCCAAGGCCATCTGGCTCAATCCGGAACCGCAGGCCTACTGGCAGTACCGGCAGTCTATCGATGTCATCCGCAATATCATGCAAAACCATATGTATCCGGTCACCATGACCGGTATTGAAGCTGCCATGCGGCAATTGTCAAAATAATCTTTTGCCGGCGCCTGCGGCGCGGTCTGGCGTTTTTACCGCTGACGACCACGTCGCCAGATCTGTTCCTGGCGGACAAATAGATTCCAGTACAGTGCGCCCTCTTTTCAATCTACGCCCAATAGCACCGTATCGGGATCGATATGGACCCAGATTCGATCTCCCTTGCGCAAGGGCGCTGGCTGATCCTGCCCGGCAACGGTGATCAGGCACACATCGGGAGCGATCTGCACCTCAAGCTCCTGCTGCTCTTGCACCCGCCGCGTATTGCGAATGGACCCGCAAAATACATTCTGCTGCACGGGTTGCTGCCGGGCAAAGCGGATAGCCGGCGCTTTGATAAGCAGATAAACGGCCACGCCTTTTTTCAGACCCAGCGCCAGCGTGCTGGCGTGCGTGATATTGACATTGACGTGCATAGCGTCGTGCAGCCTGACGGTAATTGCATCGCGAATGCCATCGCGTTCAATAGCAGCGACCACGCCCTGCAGATGATTGCGCGCGCTGGTCTTACGCAGGGGTAAGGGGCGTGCAGCCAGGCCACCCACCGCATCAAGTTCAACGTCGGGCTCGACGGCATGGTCCTGTTGCCTGCGCAATTGCTCATAATACTGCAGCAGCGCCTGCCCTGTTTCACTGAGCTGCGTTCTTCCGCCACCACGCCCGCCCTTGGCCGCAATGATCACGGCCTGCCCGAGACGCGTTTGCAGATTACGCAGCCTGTCCCAGGCGGTTTTATACGTGACCCCTGCTGCTCTGGCCGCTGCCGTGATAGAGCCCAGCCGCTGCACATGGCCCAGCAGTTGCAGATCGCGTTCATCGGCCAGTTCGCGCTGCTCAAGACCAAAACCGATAGCCGTGCGCACATTCAGCCGCGGGCCAGCGCCGCCGGCAGTGGCGGCAGCGTCTTGCGGACTAGCCGGATTCGTGGCGTCTGCCACTTTGACCCCTGCTGATCGCGGCATAACGGCGCCCCTTGTGGAACAACCACCCTGCTTGCTCATACGGTATCCCGCTCACGAATACTGCCATTGTGTACATGCAGCACCAGATCACCGAAGACGTCGACATCCTTTGGATCATGGGTAACCAGGATAAGCGGAAATTTCAACTGTGATTGCAACTGGCAAATCTCCTGGCGCAAATGCTGCCGTAAATGGGTATCCAGCGCAGCAAAGGGTTCGTCAAGCAACAGCAGGCGCGGACGACTGGCCAACGCACGGGCCAGGGCCACACGCTGTTTCTGGCCTCCTGAAAGCTGTTCCGGATAACGATCGGCGTAAGCGTTCATATGCATTTTATCCAGCCAATAATCGGTTTGCTCCCGCCAGGCATTGCGCGCCGGATTGAACAGACCACGCGTCAGGCTGAAAGCGACATTCTGCCGTACCGTCAAATGGGGAAACAGGGCGTAGTCCTGAAACAGATATGATATCTGGCGCTCCCGCGATGATTTGCTGATGCCGCCAACGGAGTCGTATAGGGTCTCGCGATTGAGAACAATTTTACCGGCATCAGGCGCGACCAATCCGGCCAAAGCGCGCAAGGTCATGCTCTTGCCTGCTCCGGAGGGCCCCTGTATCACAATGCGGCGGGCCGACGCAGAAAACGCCACATCAAGAGTGAACCCATGATGCGGATGCTGCAGTTTCTTGCGAATGGATACCTCAAGCTGAAAGGATGTCATGAATGCATTCCTGCCGCAAATTTCCAATGGGCCCGCTGTGACGCTCGATTCGATATGCTGTGCTCATTGCAGCTCCAGCCGGCGCGGCGCCAGATAGCGGGCAGAAAACAGGATAATAATACACACAATGGAGATCACCACCACAATGAAATTGGCCTGCGCCTGCGCCCCGGACTGCACCGCCGCGTACACCGCAATGGAAAGCGTCTGCGTCTTGCCCGGGATATTGCCGGCAATCATAAGGGTCGCGCCGAACTCGCCCAGTGCCCGCGCAAATGCCAGCAACAGGCCGGCAAGAATACCGCGCCAGGCCAGGGGCAGCGTCACCCTCAGGAACAAGGCAAATTCCGAAAGACCCAGTACGCGTGCAGCGTCTTCGTAATTTCTGTCGATGCCTTCGAATGCGGCCCGGGCCGGCTTGAACACCAGCGGAAAAGATACCACGGCCGCCGCCACGACGGCGCCCTGCCAGGTGAAAATCAATTGTATGCCAAACCATTGGTCCAGATAACGGCCCAGCCAGCCATAACGCCCAAGCAACACAATCAGATAATATCCAAGAATGGTGGGTGGCAGCACCATGGGCAGCGTCAGAATCGTATCCAGCAGATCGCGCCCGGGAAAGGAGCGGCGCGCCAGCAACCAGCCCATGCCGATACCCAGCACAAGATTGATCAGAATTGCAAAACCCGCGACCTTCAGGGAAATGAGCAAGGGAAGCCAGACAGGTTCCATGAGTATTCAGTTAATTTTGATGAAAAACACAAGCGTGATAACAATGCGCCAAATGCCTGGGCATTACCTCATGCATTATCACACACGCCTTGCCAGATCAGGCAGCGCCGGCAGCAAAGACAACAGGCAAGCGCCGGAACAGGCAACTCTTGCCCGGCGATTCGAACACTCAGGGTTTCCTGAAGCCCGCTGCCGAGAAGATAGCCTGAGCCTGGTCCGAACCCAGGAACTCAACAAAGGAACGCGCTTCAGCTACATTCGCAGACGATTTGACGACGGCAACCGGATAGCTCACAACCGTATCGATGGGTAAAGGCTGCACCACCCTGACCTTGTCGCTGCGCACGGCTGCATCAGTGGCATATACAAATCCGGCCTGCACTTCACCGCGCGACACGTAATCCAGTACCTGGCGCACATTTTCGGCAAAAATGAATTTTGGCGTCAATCTTTGCCACAGACCGCTTTTTTCCAGGCCTTCCCGGGTATAGCGCCCCACCGGTACGCTGGCAACGCTGCCCACCGCAATTTTAGTGACAGCTGAGGATTCCAGACTGTGCAGATCCCTGACCTGATCATCCGATGACGACGGAACGATCAACACCACCTCGTTGCGAACGAAATTTTTGCGTGTCGCCTCGTCGAGCATGCCTGCCTGAGCCGCGTCGTTCATTGATTTCTGATCTGCCGATGCAAACACATCAACCGGCGCGCCCTGGCGAATCTGTTGTAGCAAGGCGCCGGAAGCGGCGAAGTTATACTGTATGGCGATCTCCGGATGAACCTTGTTAAAGGCTGTTGCGACCTCTTTGAAGACGTTGGTCAGGCTGGACGCGGCCGATACGGTCAGCGTGCCCGCATGGGCGGCCAACGGGGCGATAGCGAGAATCAGACCAATACCCAGCGCGCGCGTCAGCGCATTGCCGCGAAAATATGTTTGTTTCATGATTTCCTGCAGAAAATAAAGTTACGACGACACCGGAAGATCATCGCCTGATGATGACCACCCCTGTGACAAAATCAAAGACCAGAACCGATATATAGCAGATTATATATCGAATTTCATATGTGTCCACTCTTGTCATCTGTCATGCCAAGGGCAAACAGCCGTCATGGCGCTATCGCGGCCAGCGTCGATCCCGGGGCGCCTGCCCTGCGACCCGGTCACCCGGGCGAACCCGCAAGCAGGGCAACCGCGGGTTTTCTGCCTAGACGTTATCGAATAATGGCAGACGCGCCTAAACTGCGTTGGCCCGTTGCACGGCATCGGCCCATTTACGAGCCACCTGCCTTGCGGTTGCGCACGTGGCATCGTGCGTGGCTACCCGAACCGCCCGTTCCAGCAACTGAATATCGGCTTCATGCTGTCTGGCAACATGTGGGTCTTCAAAAAAGATCACCCGCTGGCATTTCCGGTCCAGGACCAGATCGGCAATCTGCGCATCGCCTCCCAAAGGGCCGCTCAGATAGCGCTCCACCCAGGGTTTGTCCGCCGGCCAACCCTTGGACCAGGCCAGCTCATTCAGCAAACCGCCGGTGGTGCCGGTGGCGACACGGCGTTCAAACATCGAAAGTATCTCGAAATACTGAGAGGCATAGGCGACCATTTCCGCTTTGAGCGCATCGTGGGAAATCAGCGCCAGGGTCTGTCCGCGGATCACATCGCAGGACAGGCAATCTGACAATGGGTCCAGCCCTGTCAACACACGCTCAACTTCCATCCATTCGATGGCGCCCGCCACAGTTGAAATAAATGGCTTACCATGGGTAATACACTGGCGCTTGAGCGCGAGCGCCTCGGGGAAAATCGACGAGGGATCCACGGGATCAATAAGATAAATGGCGCCATCGAGCGTAATCGGCGTTGCTTCGTGAACGGTTACGCGTGATACCAGCTTCATCAGCCCCCCTTCCCGTCCATATGGATAGCGGATATTTTTCCGATAGCCCGACAGGAAGCCTTCGCGCTGAATCGCGTCATACGTACGGCCGACGGTATGCAATTCGATATCCAGTTCGCGAATCGTCTCGGATGACGCCTTGAGCCAGGTAAACAGGCCCGCATCCGGCGTTGCATGATGCAGGCGATTGGCTGCAAGCGCAAAACGAAGACTGCTTGTTGATGACATATGACATACTCCCTGGAATTGAACGTAGCGAACACAAACCCGCGCAAAAAAAATGCACGTAGTGATACGTGCATTCTAAATAGGAACCACAGCCTGGACAGGCATGTTCAGTGATTAGCTGAAAAAATCTTTCACTCTGTCGGTCCAGGATTTATTCTTTGGGGAATGGCGATCGCCTCCATCGTTCAGTGATGTCTCGAACTGCCGCAACAGGGTCTTCTGTTCGTCACTCAACCGAATCGGTGTTTCAACAACCACGTGGCAATATAGATCTCCCGGATAGGATGCCCGAACGCCTTTGATGCCCTTGCCGCGCAAACGGAAAACCTTGCCGGTCTGCGTGCCCTCGGGAACGGTGATTTCGCCTTTGCCACCCAGTGTCGGCACTTCCAGATCGCCGCCCAGGGTTGCAGTCACGAACGGCAACGGCACTTCACAATGCAGATCGTCGCCATCACGTTTGAAAATACTGTGTTCCTTAATGGATATCTCGACATACAGGTCGCCGGCCGGGCCGCCATTAACACCAGGTTCGCCGTTACCGCCCGAGCGAATACGCATCCCGTCATCAATCCCCGCAGGAATCTTGACTTGCAGGGTTTTGTTCTTGCGCTTGCGGCCTACGCCGTCACATGCCGTACACGGCTCCTTGATTTCCTTGCCGGTGCCGTGGCAGGTCGGGCAGGTTTGCTGTACGCTGAAAAATCCCTGTTGCATGCGCACTGCGCCCGCGCCGTGGCAGGTGTGGCAGGTTGTAGGTTCGGTGCCGGGTTTGGCGCCGGAGCCATGGCAGACATCACAATTTTCCCAACTTGGTACGCGAATTTCGGTTTCCATTCCCTTGGCTGCCTGCTCAAGGGTAATATCCAGCCGATAGCGCAGATCGGCGCCGCGAAATACTTGCGGGCCACCACCGCGTCGGCCTCCGCCGCCGCCGAAGATATCGCCGAAAATGTCGCCAAAGACATCGCCAAAGCCGGCGCCACCAGCGCCGCCCATGCCTGCATTCGGATCTACGCCCGCATGACCATAGCGGTCATAGGCATCGCGTTTTTGCGGGTCGGACAGAATTTCGTAGGCTTCCTTGGCTTCCTTGAATTTTTCTTCTGCCTCGTGGCTGTCCGGGTTGCGATCCGGGTGATACTTCATGGCGAGTTTGCGATATGCCTTCTTGATATCCTCATCCGAAGCATTCTTGGCCAGACCCAGGGCTTCGTAGTAGTCACGTTTTGCCATCAGTTATACGCCTTTAGATTTCTTCTCTAATATAAAAAACAATACCCGGCCCTGTCATTTTCAGACCGGCCGGGTTTTTGAATCAGACAACCTGCATTACTTGTCGTCGCGTTTCACTTCTTTGAAGTCAGCGTCAACAACATTGTCGTCTGCTGGCTGGGCCTGTTCGGCACCAGGCTCACCCTGGGCTTGCGCCTGGGCCTGCATGTCCGCATACATTTTTTCACCCAGTTTCTGGCTTGCGGTTGTCAGCGTTTCGACCTTGGCATCGATCGCAGCCTTGTCGCCATCTTTGAGCACTGCCTCGAGCTCTTTGAGGGCTGCTTCGATCGCGTCCTTGTCGGCCGCTTCCAGCTTGTCGCCATACTCTGTCAGCGACTTGCGGGTAGAGTGCACCAGCGCATCGGCCTGATTACGGGTCTGGGCCAGCTCGGCAACACGGTGATCCTCGTCTGCGTGCGCTTCGGCATCCTTGACCATGCGTTGGATCTCGTCTTCGGACAAACCAGAGTTTGCCTTGATCGTGATCTTGTTTTCCTTGCCGGTGCCTTTGTCTTTTGCAGAAACGTGCAAAATACCGTTGGCATCGATGTCAAACGTCACCTCGATTTGCGGCAGGCCGCGTGCAGCAGGCGGAATACCTTCCAGATTGAACTCGCCCAGCGCCTTGTTACCGGCAGCCACTTCACGCTCGCCCTGGAAGACCTTGATGGTCACTGCAGGCTGATTATCCTCTGCTGTAGAGAATGTCTGCGTAAAGCGGGTTGGGATCGTGGTGTTTTTCTGGATCATTTTGGTCATGACACCACCCAGGGTTTCAATACCCAGGGACAGGGGCGTCACATCCAGCAGCAACACGTCTTTACGATCACCAGAGAGCACCGAGCCCTGAATGGCAGCACCGGCAGCCACGGCTTCGTCGGGGTTCACGTCTTTGCGTGGATCCTTGCCGAAAAACTCTTTGACCTTTTCCTGTACTTTTGGCATACGGGTCATACCACCGACCAGGATCACGTCGTCGATATCAGATACCTTGACACCGGCATCGGTGACCGCGGTGCGGCAAGGCGCAATCGTGCGCTCAATCAGATCTTCAACCAGCGCTTCCAGTTTGGCACGGGTGATTTTCAGGGTCAGGTGTTTCGGACCTGAAGCATCCGCCGTGATGTATGGCAGGTTGACTTCGGTCTGAGTTGCAGACGACAGTTCGATTTTGGCCTTTTCAGCCGCTTCTTTCAGGCGTTGCAGCGCCAGCACGTCTTTACCCAGATCTACGCCCTGTTCTTTTTTGAACTCGGCAATGATGTAATCGATGATGCGCTGGTCAAAGTCTTCACCACCCAGGAAGGTGTCACCATTGGTAGACAGCACTTCAAACTGTTTCTCGCCATCAACGTCGGCAATTTCAATGATGGACACGTCAAAGGTGCCGCCACCCAGGTCATACACCGCAATCTTGCGGTCGCCTTTTTCAGTCTTGTCCAGACCAAACGCCAGCGCAGCTGCAGTTGGTTCATTGATGATGCGCTTGACTTCCAGACCGGCAATGCGGCCGGCATCTTTGGTCGCCTGGCGCTGGCTGTCGTTGAAGTAGGCAGGCACCGTGATAACGGCTTCGGTCACTTCTTCGCCCAGATAGTCTTCGGCGGTTTTCTTCATTTTGCGCAGCACTTCAGCTGAAACCTGTGGAGGCGCCATTTTCTTGCCGCGCGCCTCGACCCATGCGTCACCGTTGTCAGCCTTGACAATCGTGTAAGGCATCAGGTCGATGTCCTTCTGAACCGCTTTTTCTTCGAATTTGCGGCCGATCAGGCGTTTGACTGCATAGAGTGTATTTGTCGGATTAGTCACTGCCTGGCGTTTGGCGGGTGCGCCGACCAGGGTTTCGCCATCTTCCATGTAAGCAATAATGGAAGGGGTCGTGCGCGCGCCCTCGGCATTTTCCAGAATTTTGACCTTATCGCCGTCCAGCACTGATACACAGCTGTTGGTGGTACCCAAGTCAATACCAATGATTTTTCCCATTTGAGTCTACCCTATTATCAAATAATTCAAAATAATGGATCCTGTTTGCATATATTTGCGACACAGGATCTTTCGTTGTCTAGTACGTGGGGCTGGCCGTTTGCGATTTCAAGAGAAAAAAGCGGTTTTTTTGTGATTTTTTGCATTTCTGGCACGTTTTTTGATCACAAACAGCCCTCCGGACAGAAAAATGGCCGGCAAACCCGGGTCTGTCGGCGCATTATTTTCAGCCCTGCCCCGCCGAGACAGTGACCAGCGCGGGACGCAGAACCCGATCTGCAATGGTGTAACCTTTTTGCAAGGTACTGGCAACGGTGCCGGAGGGCACGTCGGCAGCAATAGTGGAAATAGCCTGATGCACATGCGGATCGAACTTGTCCCCGGCAGCAGGCGCCACTTCCTTCAGGTTATTGCGGTCAAACGCCGCTGTGAGCTGACGCAGAGTTGTTTCGAGCCCTTCCCTGAGCGCTTCGAACGACTGATCCTCCAGCGCCAGCGCAGCCTCCAGGCTGTCCCGCACGGGCACCAGGCTTTCTGCAAAGGACTCGGTGCCGAATTTTCGTGCTTTGGACACGTCCTCCTGGGCACGACGACGCACATTTTCCATTTCGGCATGAGCGCGCAGCAATTGGTCATGATACTGGCTGACTTTGGCTTCGAGTTCGCTATATTTGGCTTCCAGATCATCCATTAGCGCACCGGCCTCGTCCGGCTCTGTCCCGCTGGTTTCAGTCTGCGGCGTTTCTTCATTTTCTGGCTGCTGAGGCTGGTTCTTATTGGGATCAAATTCCTGTGTCATTTCTACTCCTGCATCAAATCAATATGGTTATCCCCCAATTGGGGGCGTCGAAGATAAATTCAAGGGCGGATTTGCGCCCGTATCGGTAGCGCCCGAGTCTGCGCCCCCGGTCGCAACCGGGCCGTTACCTCATTTGGGCGCAGGCATTCCCGCTTGCGAGCTGCGCTACCGACACAAGCGGCAGCAGATGGCATGAGCGCCGCCTGCCACCGCAGCCGTATCGCGCCGCTATAGCGCTTGCCCTCGAATGGCCTTAGAAATCGTATTCTGGCTGCACCTGCTGGCCGACATGCAGCACGTCGCTGACCTTGTCGGTCAACACGGCATTTACGCCAAACAGCACGCCCAGATCGGCACTGCGGGTTTGCATCAACGTGATACCCGGCTCGTCGGCTACAGCAGCCGATGCCGGATCAACATTCGGGATTGTGCAGCGCGTACACGGTTTGACGAAGGCGAAATTGAGTTTGCCTGCGCCGAGCCCGAACACGTAGTCCTCTTCGTATTCAGGCAAACCGTCCAGCACGATATTGGGCCGAAAACGGATCATATGCACCGGCGCCTGCTGTTTGCCGACCAGCGTGGCATTGAGCGCATCCAGTGAAGCGGTGCTGGCAAACAAAAACGGAAAGCCGTCGGCAAAGCCGAAAGTCTGATCCTGGGCATTTAAAGACTTCCAATCCCCGTGCCGTTGCTGCCAGCTCTCAGGGAAATCGGGCAGAACACGGCGTTGCGATTCGGAATGCAGGCGCAGCAAGCGACAGGGCTGGCCCAGCACGTTGCTGAACCATTGATCCGCCTGGTCGCTGACCGGCGTGCCTTGTGGCTGGCCGCCCCATACCCGGACGGCAATCGCCTTTTCCTGCACTTGCGCAGCCAGCAGCGAAACCGTAAGCGTCGGCGCGCCGGGCGCCTGCAAACGCAACTGGTTCAGTTCAGGATCAAGTGACGGCTGGATCAGCACCATGCGGGGCACCGTGCGTTGGGTCATCATCGTGCCGGCAGCATCAATCAGAATGAACTGCCTGTCCCACCGGACCCCTGCCGCGCTGATTTGCGCACGATCAAGAGCGATGCCGGCGCAGGATTTGATGGGATAGACATACAGACCACTAATAGTGACGGCCATGATAACTCGCTGAAAACTATGAAATAAAAAATTCGCTCAGACGCCATCCGGGTCTGGCCAGCCGACAATATGCTGCCGGATCAGGCCCGCCATGGCATTGACCCATGCCGGGTGATCATTCAGACAAGGAATATAGCGAAATTGCGCGCCACCCGCCTGGCTGAAGGCGCGTGCGCACTCAATTCGGATTTCCTCGAGCGTCTCCAGGCAATCGGCCACAAAACCAGGACACAGCACGTCAACGTGACGGATATTGTCTCCCGGATAGGCCTGCAGCACTGCCAATGTCGCAGGACCGAGCCATTCGGCGCGACCGAACCGGCTTTGAAAAGCGATATCGATCGGCACCCCCTCTGCGGCCAGCCGCAGCTGCAGCGCCTCGGCCGTAGCCGTGCAATCACGAAGATAAGGATCACCCAGTTCCACTGCGCGCTTGGGCAGACCATGGAA
>Ga0079224_100013391_pt1 | contig 11420 bp, 9 predicted proteins | sample Stecom2015_FD_80414 | JGI IMG/M metagenome (GOLD analysis project Ga0079224, IMG submission 80414) | Agricultural soil microbial communities from Utah to study Nitrogen management - Steer compost 2015 | ecosystem: Environmental > Terrestrial > Soil > Agricultural land | place: USA: Utah...
CGCGGACGTGTTGCGCAGGAACACGTCGGTCTCGAGCGACGGCGGCAGGAAGTACTGCACGTGGACGCCGTCGCCGAGGAAGTCGACCTCGTTCACCACTTGCGCGGCGGCCTTCGGCGGAGCGACGAGGGCCACCGCGTCGAAGTCGTGCTCGAACAGCGCGCGAACCTGAACGGGGTAGCTGAGGCTCTGGAGGTGCAGCGGGATCGTCACGACGACCTCCCCCCCTTCACGGGTCAAACGATCGGCGAGCTCGGTGGCGATGGCCGCGTGGTAGTCGTCGGTCGAGTGCATGATCGCGACGCGCGGGAACCCGGCGTCGAGGATGTCGTAGGCCATGGCACGCCCGGTGACGACCGTGGACGGGCCGAAGCGATACCAGGCGTTCTCCGCGGTCAGTTTGGGCTGCGTGCCGCTCGAGACGAGCGGCGAGACGAACACGACTTGCTCCTGCGCCAACGCGAGTTGCATCGGTAGGGCGATCTCCGAACTCTCGGGTCCGACGACCGCGACGACGCCTTCGGCGAGCAAGCGATCGAGCGCGTCGAGCGAACGATCGACGTCGCTCGCCGTGTCCAGCGTGACGAGCTCCAGGCGCCCGTTGTGGCCGTCACGCGGGGCGTGGATGCCGCCCGCGGCGTTGATCTGGTCGGCGACCATCATCGCCGCGCGCTCGAAGTTCGCCGCGACACCTGCACCTTCGCCGGTGAACGGCAGCAGCACACCCACGCGGACACTGCCGGCGTCCTCGTCTGCAGGGGCGCACCCCGAGGTGATGAGGGCGCTCGCCAGGGCCGTGGCGAGGGACCGCCGGGAGAACACGAGACGGCAGACCGCGGAGAGTGGACCGAGCGAGCGCATGGACGGTTCTGCCTACGCCATGCTTGTTCGACGGCTGTCGCGCGAACTTTAGACGGCTCCGAAACGGGTCCGGCGTCGCGCGTGTCCCGTCCGGTGCCGCCGAGGCGCCGCGCCGCGCTCAACCACCGCTGCGCAGGTGTTGTTCGAGCAGCGCGCGGTCCGTCGCGGCTTCGCGTGCGGTCGCCTCGGTGATGAGGCCCTGGCGCACGAGCTCCGCCAGGCGAGCTTCGAAGCTGGTCATGCCGGAGGTGCGCCCGGTCTGGATCTCGGTCTGGATCTGATGGATACGGCCCTCGCGGAGCTTCGCCGCGACGGCCGTCGTGATGCGCAGCAGTTCGAACGCGGGCACGCGCAGCGGAGGCTGCCGCCGGGGGAGCAGGCGCTGCGTGACGACGGCGCGCAGGCTCGAGGCGAGCTGCATCCGGATCTGCCCGTGTTGGTGCTCGGGGAAGGCGTCGATGATGCGCTCGAGCGCCATCACGGCGCTGCCGCTGTGGATCGTGGAGAGCACGAGATGGCCCGTCTCGGCGGCGGTGAGGGCTGCGGCGATCGTGTCGCGGTCGCGCATCTCTCCGACGAGGATGACGTCCGGGCTCTCGCGCAAGGCGGCGCGCAACCCTTCGGCGAACGACGGCACGTGACGGCCGAGTTCGCGTTGGTGGATGAGCGCCCGATCGGGCGAATATTCGTACTCGATCGGATCTTCGAGCGTCACCACGTGACGGGCTTCCGTGCGGTTCAGTCGCTCGATCAACGCGACGAGCGTGGTCGACTTGCCCGAACCGGTGGTGCCCGCCATGAGGACGAGGCCGTGGCGCAGACGGACGAGATCGTAGAGCTCGTCGGGCAGGGCGAGCTCCTGCAGGGTCGGCGGCGTGCGGCGAATCGGGCGGAGGGCGACGCCCAGACCGTGGTGTTGGCGGAAGAGATGCGCCCGCCAGCGCGCTTGCCCGGTCTCGTGCGCCGCGGGCAGGCCGAGATCGACGCTGCCGTCGGCCGCCAGCCGTGCGTGCGCAGCGTCGTCGAGCCAGGGCTCGAACGCCGCCTCCAGCTCCGCTTCGTCGGATGGGGGAAGCTCGAGTGGGACGAGGCGATCGGCGACGCGGAGGATCGGGCGACGCCCCGCCGAGAGGAACACGTCCGAAGCGTTCTGCTCCATCGCCAGCGCGAGCACGTTCCACAGCGCCGTGGGCCCACCCCCGTGGGTGGACGGGTCGCGGGGCGGACGCGGGCGTTCCTCGCTGCGTGCAGGGAGGGGCGGAGGCGCGGTCGGTCCCCGCGGTGGAGGAGACGTGGAGGAGTTCGCGGCGGTTTGGAAGCGGAATTGGAGGCCTTCGCCGTGGCGTTCGATCACGACCGTGTAGATCTGGCCGCCGAAATCGTAGGTGGTCTCGAGGCGCCCGAGCTGCTCGAACGTCTTGCGCTCCTCCGCCGTCGAGATGTCCGCGAGGATGAGGGCGGCGACGTCGGCTCCGAGGGGCGGCATGCTCAACGGTTTGCGTTCGCCCTTCACCACGAGGTAGGGCACCTGACTCGTGGGGATGACGAGCGCTTCGCCGCGTTGGGCTTCGATGAGTCCGAGGAGGGTGTCGATGACCATGCGGCTCCGTGCGTTCGCCATCTTACGCCGCCCCGCCTTGGCGGGCGGTTCCACCCGCCGAAACGCGCGTCTCGCGGGGTGATGCGACCGTGGGACAGGGGATGTGCGTTGTCTCAGTGTCCCATGGGACCCGAGTCGTTCGGCACGCGTCGAGGCGGCCTCTTCACCGTGGAGATCCGCGGAGATGGCTCATGGCACGTCGCTTGAAAAACAGGCGCGCACGAAAAATTGGTCGGACGGCGGGCGGGAGCTCGATCGCGTACCGTTACCGCGCGACGGCGGAGGTCATCGTGGTGCGACGAAGCATGTCTCGGGTGATGGTTGGTGCGGTTGCCGTGGGGACGCTATCGGGCTCGGGGTGCAAAGATACGAGCGGACAAGAGGAGCGATTACGGAACATTTCCGAGCCGTGCTCGCTCAACTCGGACTGCGAAAACCCCTTGGTTTGCGTGTTCGAGCGTTGCCACGAGCCCTGTACGGACGATCGCGACTGTGCAGACGGCCTACGCTGCGTGATGAGCGGGGAATTCGGCATGTTCGTGTGCCAGCTCCCGGACGAACTCGAGTGCGTGCGCGACAAGGATTGTCCCGGCGACCAAGTGTGTGGGATCGACGAGATCTGTCGCGACCCGTGCATGACGGCCTCGGAATGTACGCCCATGCAGGTCTGCGCGACTTCGGGGGAATGTGCCAGTCCGGTGGTCGACGTCCTCGATGCCGCGGGGAACATCGTCGTCGTCGGCGAGGTCGGGACGACGTCGGGCACCGGCACGACCGACGCGATCGTCGGAAACACGACGTCGATCGACGCGACGACGCGCGAGCCGAACCCCGGAGAGGCGGAGTCCGGAAACGACGACGAATCGAGCACGTCCGGCCAGAATCCCGTCTCGACCGCGGATGCGACCGGTGGATCCGAGGGCACGAGCGACGGGACGGAAGGAGACGCGTCCTCGGGGAGCGAATCGACGGGCGAACTGCCCGATGGGTTCGTCGAGACCGAAGACCAGACGGTCGACGCCTCGAACGATCGCTCGGCGCCCACGCCGTTGACGCAGCACGCCAGGATCGTCGTGCCCGAGGGCGACGAGGATTGGTTCGCCGTGACGGTGCCCGACAGCGGTCGCGGCTGGCTGTTGAGGCTCACCGCCGCGCAGGAGCCGATGTCGAGCTTGTCGGTCAGCGTCCGCACCAGCATCGATTTCGACGAGATCGGCGGCGATGCGCTCGGCGCCGGTGAAACCGCTTCGGTCCATGTCACCGTGGGGTCCGGCACCACGACGCTGTTCGGCTTCACGCGTTGGCCCGTCTCGTCCGTTGCACGCGCCGATTTGACGGTCGAGATGATCGAGGAAGACGATCCCCACGAACCGAACGACACCCTGCTCGACGCCGCGCCGATCGCCCCGAACACCGACGTGCACGCGTTCATCAGCATCCTCTACGTCAGCGACGCGGACCGGACCACGGACGATTGGTTCCGCGTGGAGCTCGGCGCAGGCGAGGCGACGGTCCAGGTCGACAGCATTCCGACCGATACCCGCATGCACGTCCATGTCTTCGACGGCGATGGCCGGCAGCTCCCTGCTCGCGTGACGACCGAGGCACAACAGGTTCGTGCGACCTTGGAGCTCGGGGAGGTGGAGGCAGGCACGTACTACGTGCGATTCGCCGGGTACGTGGAGACGGGGATGCGTGCGTACGCGCTTGGCCGGGCGCCGGGCTACATGACGGACCCATATCGATTCCGCGTCGTGCAAGCGCCGTGAGGGCTGCTAGGGCTCCGGTCTCCGCCACGTCCCCGATTTGCCACCGGACTTCTCGAGCAGCACGACCTGCTCGATCGCCATGCCGCGGTCCATCGCCTTGCACATATCGTAGATCGTCAAAGCGGCGGTGGATGCGGCGGTCATCGCCTCCATCTCCGGCCCCGTGCGGTCGATCGCGCGAACGTCGACGCGGACTTCCACCCCGGGAAGATCGTCGAGTAGCGCGAACGCGACATCGATCGCGGTGATTCGTACGGGGTGACACAGGGGAATCATCGTGGCGGTCTGTTTGGCCCCGCCGATCGCGGCCAGGCGAGCGATCGAGAGCACGTCCCCCTTGCCGACCTGCCCGAGTTTGATGCGCTCGAGTGTTTCGCGTCGCATTCGAACCCGACTCCGCGCCACGGCGCCCCGCGGTGTCTCCGGTTTTTCGTCGATCGCGACCATGCGCGCAGCTCCGGCTCCGTCGAAATGGGTCAGAGGCTCGTCGTTCATGCTCGGACGCTAACACCTTGCCGGACCGGGTCCCAACCGTGCTATCTCTGCCCCGCTTCGCGGCCGCGGTCGCGCGGAACGTCAATCATGAAGGTCGGAATTCCCAAGGAAACAGCGCAAGGGGAGCGCCGCGTCGCGGCGACCCCCGATACGGCGAAGCGGCTGCAAAAGCTCGGATTCGCCGTCGTGGTCCAAAGCGGCGCCGGAGCAGCGGCGAGCTTCTCCGACGCGGCCTATCGCGCCGCGGGGTGCGAGGTCGTGGAGGACGCCGCGACCGTGTGGCAATGCGACGTCGTGGCCAAGGTGCGGCCGCCCGTCGCCGAAGAAATTGCGGCGATGCGTTCCGGCGCGACCGTGATCTCCTTCATCTATCCGGCCCAAAACCGCGAGCTCCTCGAGCTCTGCGCGCGGCATGGGGTCACGACCATTGCGATGGATGCCGTGCCACGCATCACGAGGGCGCAAAAGTTGGATGCGCTGTCGTCGATGGCGAACATCGCGGGTTATCGCGCGGTGATCGAAGCCGCCCACCAGTTCGGGCGCTTCTTCACCGGTCAGATCACGGCCGCCGGCAAGGTCCCTCCGGCGAAGGTCCTGGTGATCGGCGCCGGCGTGGCGGGATTGGCCGCGATCGGGGCCGCGCGCGGCCTCGGTGCGGTGGTGCGGGCGTTCGATACCCGCCCGGTGGTCAAAGAGCAGGTCGAGTCGATGGGCGCGGAGTTCCTCGAGCTCGAGTTCGCCGAAGACGGCACCGGTGAGGGCGGCTACGCCAAGGTGATGAGCCCCGAGTTCATCGCCGCCGAAATGGCGCTGTTCAAGGCGCAGGCGGAAGAAGTCGACATCATCATTACGACGGCGCTCATCCCGGGTCGTCCGGCGCCGCTGCTCATCAAGACCGAGCACGTCGAGGGCATGCGCCCGGGGTCGGTCATCATCGACATGGCGGCCGAGCAGGGGGGCAACTGCGAGCTGTGTCGTCCGGGCGAGATCGTCGATCACGGCGGGGTGAAGATCGTCGGTTACACCGATTTGCCGAGCCGCTTGCCCGCGCAGGCGAGCCAACTCTACGGCACGAACGTCGCCCACCTGCTGGACGATCTGGGCGGGGCCGCCAACTACAAGATCGATCTCGAGGACGAGGTCGTCCGCGGCGCGACCGTCGTGCACGCCGGCGAGTGCATCTGGCCGCCGCCGAAAAAAGATCCGCCGCCGGCACCTCCGCCCGCCGCCAAGGCGGCCCTGGTCGTCGCCGGGGGCCACAAGAAAGCCGAGGGCGGCAAGTCGAACCCCACTTGGCTGGCGATCGCCGGCCTGGCGTTGCTGGCCTTGGGCCTCGGTGCGCCGCCGTCGTTCCTCTCGCACTTCACCGTGTTCGTGCTGGCGATCTTCGTCGGATGGCAGGTGATCTGGAACGTCGCGCCCGCGCTCCACACCCCGCTCATGAGCGTGACCAATGCGATCAGCGGCATCATCATCATCGGTGGCATGTTGCAGATCTCGGGCCCGCCGTCCTCGGCGACGGTCCTGCTCGGCGCCGTCGCGATCTTGGTCGCGACGATCAACATCGCCGGCGGCTTTCTCGTGACGCAACGCATGTTGCAGATGTTCCGAAGGTAGATTCCGATGTCCGACAGTCTCGTCACCGTTGCTTACATCGCCGCGAGCGCGCTGTTCATCCTCAGTCTCGGCGGGTTGTCCAATCAGGAGACCGCTCGCCGCGGCAACCTGTACGGCATCCTCGGCATGGTCATCGCGCTGGTGGCCACGGCCGCGCGCGCCGACGTCACCGGATACGGCATGCTGGCCGTGTCCATCCTGCCGGGCGCGGTCATCGGAGCGTTCCTCGCTTCGCGCGTCGCGATGACGTCGATGCCGGAGCTCGTGGCCGTGCTGCACAGCTTCGTCGGCCTCGCGGCGGTCCTCGTCGGCTTCGCGAGCTACCTCGGGCCCGATCCCGGGTTGCACGGCGTCGAAGCCACGATCCACCAGGTCGAGATCTACATCGGCATCTTCGTCGGCGCGATCACGTTCACCGGATCGATCATCGCGTTCGGCAAGCTGCGTGGCCTCATCGGCGGCAAGCCGTTGTTGTTGCCCGCGCGCCACGGGCTCAACGCGGGCATGGTGCTCGGCTCGGTGGGGCTCGGCGTGCCGTTCCTGTCGGCGGGGCACGAGCTCACTGCGGCGGGGTTGCCCGTCGGGCTCACGCCGCTGCTCGTGATGACGGCGCTCGCGTGCCTCATCGGCGTGCACATGGTGATGGCGATCGGCGGCGCCGACATGCCGGTCGTGGTGTCGATGCTCAACAGCTACTCCGGATGGGCTGCGGCCGCGGCCGGCTTCATGCTGTCGAACGACCTCCTCATCGTGACGGGCGCGCTCGTCGGCAGCAGTGGCGCGATCCTGTCCTACGTGATGTGCGCGGCGATGAACCGGAGCTTCATCAGCGTCATTTTGGGTGGTTTCGGAACCGACGGCGGGTCGAGTTCCTCCTCGTCCGCCGCTACGCCGGAAGGCAAGGTCACGTCGGTGGAGGTCGCGGAAGTCGTGGAGCTCCTGCGCGACGCCGCGTCCGTCATCATCATCCCCGGTTACGGGATGGCGGTCGCCCAGGCGCAACACTCGCTCTCGGAGGTCGTCAAGATCCTGCGCAAGAAAGGCAAAAACGTCCGATTTGCCATTCACCCGGTCGCCGGACGTCTGCCGGGCCACATGAACGTGCTGCTGGCGGAGGCGAACGTCCCCTACGACATCGTGCTCGAGATGGACGAGATCAATGAGGATTTCACCGACACGGACGTCGTTCTCGTCATCGGGGCCAACGACATCGTGAATCCGAGCGCCCTCGAGGACCCCGGCAGTCCTATTGCGGGAATGCCCGTGCTCGAGTGCTGGAAGGCCCAAAAAACCATCGTCATGAAGCGATCGATGGGGACCGGGTACGCAGGGGTGGAGAATCCGCTGTTCTTCAAGGAAAACACCGACATGCTGTTCGGTGACGCCAAGAAGAACGTCGACGCGATCTTGTCCTCCCTACGAGGCTAGCGCTAAAACATCCGGGAGATGTGGGGCAAACGCAAAAATCCATCGCAGGACGCCGAGTTGCCAGCCGAGCCGAAGAAACGCCTCGTCGACGTCTCGTCGCCTCGATCGACTGCTTTGGGTACTGCGACGACGTCGGGTCAGCTCGTCACACCGAGCGCCAATGAGCCCAAACCCGGATTCCCGACCGCGCCCGGAGCCTCGGCGGCTCCTGCGACGTCGTCGGTGACCGTTCCGGCGTCGCCGCCCGCGGCCGCGCCGACCGCGAAGACCCCCGAGCCCCCATCGGAGCGCAGCGGCGTCACGGTGCCGCCGACCGCCGCGGCGATCGAGCGCACGGCCGTGCCGGCGCCCTCCGTGCGCACCACGGCGCCCACCCGCACCACGATCGGTGAGGGCATGGAAATCGACGGGCACGTCGTCAGCACATCCGATCTCGACGTGTTCGGGGTGATCGAGGGCGACGTGGAATCGCGTGGCCACGTGCAAGTGCACCCGCGGGCGGTCGTCAAAGGCATGATCACGGCCCAGTCCGTCAACGTGGAAGGGCACGTCGAAGGTGACATCACCACGCGCGCGCGCCTCTACATCGGCGCCGCGGGGCGCGTCGAAGGCGACGTGCAGGTCAAGAGCCTCAACGTCGAAGAGGGCGGCGTCCTGCTCGGCCGCTGCATGATGACCTGACGCAGGCGCGGAGCGGCGCTTCACCAGGGAATCGCAAAACGGCGATAGACGTCCGCGAGCAGCCAGAGCGGACCGATCAGCAGGAACTGCAGATCGCGGAAGAACGAAGGTTTGGCGCCTTCGATGCGATGGCCGACGAACTGCCCGCCCCACGCGGCGGCGAACACCGCGAGCGCCCACGGGACGACCGCTCCACCCGGGAGCGCGTGGATGAGGGCCAACGCGGCGACGCCGAGTACGGCCATCCCGATCGCGAGGGAGGCGGACAGGCGCGCGTAGAAGATGAGCGCGCCGGCGAATAGCCACGTGCCGGCGTGCCACCAACCGTTTCGCCCCGGCACCGGCAGTGCAGAGAGGAGCGCGAGCAGGCTTACCGTGATTGCCGGAACACAAACCGCGTGGATGCGTTTGTTCGTCGGATGGCGATGACTGGCTCCGTACGCGTCGAACCACTCCTGCACGGTCATGCGTCGAGTCTACCCGGCGCGACCGGAAGAGCCACACGCCCATGTGGCTGCATGTGTTAGCGTGTCGCGCATGCAGCGTGGCATTTTTTGGGCACTCATGGGCGCGTGTTTGGTCGGTTGTCCGGCGTCCGATCCGGGTGAGGAGGACACCGATCCCACCGGCACCGCGTCGGGCACGGCCGGAACCACGGGGGCAACGGGCACGACGGCGGTGTGGACCTCGAGCGCGGGCCCGGAGTCCACGGGGACCGAAGGTACGACCACGTACGTCGCTGAAGAAACCGTGACACCCGACTCGGACGACAGCTACGGCGACTCGAGTTCGGGGACCGGAGAGAGTAGCTCGACCGGCGAAGACGATTGCACCTCCCCGTGTGTCGCGGCGGGCGGGTCGTGCGTCGACGAGACTTGCGTGTTCACCTGCAACGAAGGCGCGCCCTGCTCGGAGCCGATCGAGTGCCCCAACGATTACGCGTGCGAGGTGACGTGCGCGGACGGGGAGTGCGAGGACGTCACGTGCCCGGACAACAACACGGTCGCGTGCACCGTGCGGTGCGAGGACGACGAGAGCTGCGACGGCACGATCGTGTGTGGCGGGAGCGAGTGCGCGGTCACGTGCGAGGGCGACGGCAGCTGCAGCGGGCCGATCGAAGGCGGCGCGGGCGAGTTCGTGCTGACGTGCTCGGGCCAAGGCGCCTGCGGCGGTGGAATCACGTGCAACGCCGACCACTGCGATCTGCGCTGCGAAGGCGACGGCGCGTGCGACGGGGACATTACCGCCAACGCCACGGAGTCCGACGTCGCCTGCGGCTCGGACGCGAGGTGCGGCAACGTCTACTGCAGCTCCGGCTCCTGCAACGTCACGTGCGCGAGCGACGAGAGCTGCGGCGAAGTGCAGTGCAACGCCAGCAACGTGGAAGGCGACTGCCCCTCCGCGGACTGAGAGGCATCACTGGTCTTCGACGGCCCCGTTGCTGATCCAGGTGAGGATGTCGCCGAGTTCGGCTTCGGTGAGCCGCCCTTCACCCGTGAGCGGGTTGTAGGGCATCGCATTGCCGATGATCCCGTCGGCGCCGACGAGCTTCATGTAGAGATAGCTCGTCTCGGCGTCGGCGGGCGCGACGAGCGGGAGCTCGGGTACCTGCGCCGATGGCCCGAGCAGACGTTCGTAGACGCCTTCGCCGACGAGCACGAGCCCCCCTTGCGCGTCGGTGGCGGAGTGGCAGCCGCCGCAGTTGGCCTCGAGGATGGGCTGCACGCGTGACGCCCAGGTCACGCCGTTGCCGAGGAGGTTCAAGTCCTCGGGCGCCAGCGAGTACGAACAGTTGGCGTAGTCGATCGGATTCGACAGGAAGTTCTCGTCGCCCCCCGTGGGGAACCCCTCGATGAGGCAGAACAACCCGAGCATCTCCGGGATCGAGAGCGGCGGATTGGCGAGCGGCATGCGCGAGCCCGGAAGGGGGCTGTCGAACATCTCGCCGCGGATGCGGCCGATGAGGTAGCTCTGCTCGGGGAGGCCGGGGGCGAGCATGCGCACCCCGAGCCCGAGCGTGGCCCCGAAGACGCCGTTGCGATTCATGTCGCCCTCCTCGATGCCGATCGCGAGGAGTTGTTCGACGCCTTCGGCCTGGTAGTCGCGCACGCGGCCGTAGAGGTGCGTGCCGTCGCCGAGTCGCCACCACTGCGAGTGGAACGACGCATATTCGATGTCGCGGACCTCGCCGCCGTCGACGAAGCTGCGCACGAAATGGGCGGTGCCCCAGGTCTCGTCGCGATCGCTCTTGATCGGAGTCGCGAGATGAATGTGCAAACCGGGCGTGTCGTCGCCGATCGGACGCGAGGGCTCGCTGCCGTCGCCGGTGATGTATTCGATCCAAGCGATCTCGAGGAGTGAATCCGGGAATCCGCCTTCGAAGCGAATGCGATCGCCGGGCCGCTCGCAGCCGTCGAACACCGACGAATACTCGCCAGGCTGCACATTGCACGCTGCGTCGAACGACGCGGCGAAGCTCGCCGGGGTGCGCAGATCAGGGTATTCCTTGCTGTTGTGGCAGACGCCGCCGTTGGGGGTGCACGTCCGCCAGATCACCTTGCGGTGGAGGTCGAGGCCGGTCGGGAACCGGGCTTGGGCCTCGAGGACGATCTCGTTGGCGCCGGTGTACGGCGTGACCCCGAGCGGAGCTTCGAGCGAGGGCCGCTCGGGGGCGAACGGGATCTCGCCCTTCTTGTAGCTGATCGTGTCGTGGCAACCCGCCAGCAACACGGCGAGCACCCCAATGGATCGCGTGCTCATACGAACACGTCTCCGTAGGGCTCGTCGGCGGGGAAGAACTCGTCGTGATCGCAGCCGAGCACGTCCATCAGCGTCTTCATCGTGGCGCGGTAGGAAAAGACGGGACCGTGCGCTTCGAGGGTTTCGGGGTCCGTGCTGCCCAGGATGCGGCCCTTGGCGGCGACCGGACCGCCCATGAACGGCATCGACATCCAGCGCGTGGCGTAGTC
>Ga0079224_100013396_pt1 | contig 11419 bp, 6 predicted proteins | sample Stecom2015_FD_80414 | JGI IMG/M metagenome (GOLD analysis project Ga0079224, IMG submission 80414) | Agricultural soil microbial communities from Utah to study Nitrogen management - Steer compost 2015 | ecosystem: Environmental > Terrestrial > Soil > Agricultural land | place: USA: Utah...
CGGCAGCGTACGGCGTGGTTCGCGTCGACGAGCGACTGTATCGCGGCTGACACCGCTTCCTTGTCAATGGTGTCTTCCATGTCGAAGTCGAGCCGGCTGCGGGCCGCCCCAATGTTGCCGCCGGTGACCCCGTAGCGCAGTACCGCGCCAAGCAGGTGCAGTGCCGTGTGCATACGCATGTGCCTGTATCGCCGCTCCCAGTCGATTGCCGCGCGGACGGTGCTGCCGACGGCTGGGCGGGGTGACCCCGGGGTCACAATATGACGGATCGCACCGGCATCAGAGTAACGGGTGTCGATTACGGCGGTGCTGTTGCCGTCCCACGTGATGCTGCCGACGTCACCCGGCTGGCCCCCTCCCTGGGGATAGAAAACAGTGCGGTCGAGGACGATGGAATCTTCATCCACCCCAGCGACGGTGGCATCGCAATGCTTCATGTAAGCGTCGTCGCGAAAGAGCATCTCAGTCATAACCTAACCGGGTGGAGGCTGCAGGGAAACTTCAGGTCTGCGGTGCAATGTAGCGGCTTGCGACAGCAGCGGCAACCACGGCAAGCGACTGAAAATTTGACGAAACTTTGCAGTTAAATGTGAACAAGTGCAGTAAAATTGGACGCTCGCCTGTCAGAATGCTCTGTCTGGCTCACGCCCCGATACGGATTGGCAATTTCTTCCTGCTTTCCGGGCGCCATGTACCCAAACTCGAGTGAAACAACCAGGTTTTTCATGGATATCCATCAAAGCTCCGGAATTGCTGAATGAAGGGACGTGCATATGCATCGCTTGCCGCTGCAACTGTCTTTGCGCTTGCGCTGTCGGGCTGCTCCGAACCTTCGTCCAACAGTCCGGAGGTTGTCGACCGGACAATACGGGTAATCGTCGAGCCGTTGCAGTTCAGCACGGCGTTGACCCGGGTAGAGGCGGTCGGGACGTCGCGGGCGGTGCAGTCGGTTGCCGTTCATCCGAGAACATCGGGCGAAGTCGTTGCCGTCAATTTCCAGCCCGGGCAACCTGTTGAAGCCGGCGACGTACTCATCGCCCTTGACCAGCGCGACGAGGAACTCGCCGTGAAGCTCGCGCAGGTGCGCCTGCAGGATGCTGAGCGCCTGTACGAGCGCTACCAGCGCGCGGGCGACACCGGTGCCGTGCTCCCGACGACGCTCGATGCCGCACGTACTGCCGTCGAGGCCGCGCGCATCGAACTCGACCGTGCAAAGGTGGCGCTCGAATATCGCACCATCGAGGCGCCCTTCAGCGGCTACGTCGGCTCAACGGACACCGACCCCGGCGACAGGGTCAATCCTGACACCATGATCACCACGCTGGACGACAGGAGCGCGCTCCTCGTGAGTTTCGAGGTGCCGGAGGTTCTCGTCGGTGATATGACCGTCGGCGACGAGGTGGAAGTCGCGACCTGGCAAAGCCGGGAGCCGACAGCCTACGGCGTGGTCGTCGATATAGGCAGCCGCATCGATCCCGTGACCCGCACGTTCGTCGCGCGTGCCTGGGTGGAGAACGAAGCGGACAAGCTGCGTCCGGGCATGAGCTTCAGGGTGGGGCTCAACCTCGAGGGCACGCCATATCCCGTGATTGCCGAAACCGGCGTGCAATGGGGCGCGGACGGTGCTTACGTGTGGTCGGTCGAGGAACGCCGGGCGCACCGTGTACCGGTAACCATCATCCAGCGCCAGCAAGGGCAGATACTGGTGGATGCGGAACTCGAGGAAGGCGACTTGATCGTGGTCGAGGGCGTGCAGCGGGTCCGTGAAGGAGTCGAGGTGAGTTACCAGCCCGCCAGTCTCGCCGAAACAAGCCACAACACGGGTGGTCCTGGCTCCGCAGCCTACGATTGAGATGGCGGAACGGGAGGACAAACCAGACGCGCTGAACGACTCCGGTGACGATGTCCCCGTCGAGGTAATCAACGACCTGCCGAGCATGAGCATCCGCAGGCCGGTGCTGGTGCTCGTACTCAACCTCCTGATCCTGCTTGCCGGCCTCGCGGCCATCCTGTCGGTCGAGATCCGCGAACTGCCCGACGTTGACCGGCCCATCGTAAGCGTGCGCGCGGAGTACCCCGGAGCCTCTCCGGAAACGATGGATGCAGAAGTGATCAGCATCATCGAAGGCGCGGTCGCCCGGGTGTCCGGGATCTATACCATCAGGTCCGCTTCCGAGGAGAACGAGGGGCGGATGCGTATCGAGTTTCGGCCGGGCGTCGACCTGGACAGCGCGGCCTCGGACGTTCGCGAAGCAGTAAGCCGCGTCATGCGGGAACTGCCGGACCGCCTCGAGCAGGTCATCGTGGTGAAGGCCGACGACGACTCCGATTCCATCGTCAATGTCGCGGTGCTTACCGATTCGCTGGTCGAGGAGCAGTTAACCCGGATCGTCGAGAAAGACATCATCCCGGAGCTCGTCTCCATCGAGGGCGTTGCCGACGTCCAGCTGTTCGGCGCCCGCCAGCGCATGCTGCGGGTGGTGGTAGACCCCTTGCGGCTGACGAGCTACGGCCTCTCGGTCACTGACGTGGCGGACGCCCTCATGCTTGCGCCTTTCGATGTGCCAGCCGGCAGTTTTCGTTCGGAAGACCAGGAACTCATCGTACGCGCGGATGCCTCGGTCGTCACCGCCGAGCAAGTGGCGTCGATCATCATCCGCAATACGATTCGTATCGGCGACGTCGCGACCGTCTACTTCGGGCCGGAAGATGCCCGGGCGTACACGCGGCTCGACGGGCGCAACGTCATCGGGCTGGGCGTCGTGCGCCAGGCGGAATCGAACACGATCGAAATTTCAGATGCCGTTCATGCTTCCATTGCCCGTATCAACGAGCGCTTCGACGACCTCGAGCTGGTAGTGACTGACGACAACGCGGTGTTCATCCGCAGCGCCGTCTCCGAGGTCCTGCTCACCCTGTTCTTCGCCATCTCGATCGTGGTCGCGACGATCTGGATGTTCATGGGCTCCATCCGCGCGACCCTGATCCCGACGATGGCGATCCCGGTCTCACTCATTGGAACCGTCGCGGCCATCTGGCTCGCCGGCTTCTCGATCAACATCCTGACGCTGCTTGCGCTGGTGCTTGCGACCGGACTGGTGGTCGATGATGCCATCGTCGTGCTGGAGAACATCCAGCGCAGGCGGGCGCAGGGGCTCGGCGCGCGCGCCGCGGCCGTGCTCGGTACACGCCAGGTGTTTTTCGCGGTGGTCACGACAACCGCAGTTCTCGTGTCGGTATTCGTGCCGATCGCGTTCCTGCCGGGCACCGCGGGCAGGCTGTTTCGCGAGTTCGGCGCGGTGCTGGCCGTCGCCGTGGCAATCTCAAGCTTCGTTTCGCTGTCCCTGGTCCCTGCGGCCGCGTCGAGACTTCGCGAAGAAAAAACGAGAAACCGCTTTCGAACGTTCGTGGTCGCGACAGGCCTGCGCTTGAGGTCTGCCTACGAGCGAACTCTTGCCTTTACGTTGGATCACCCGTTCATTCCGGTGGTCGGGGCGCTGGTGCTGGCGGCCGGCGCTATCCCGCTCTTCCAGGCACTCGACCAGGAACTGATGCCTCCGGAGGACCGCGGGCTGATCCAGGTGCATTCGGCAGGTCCTGACGGCGTCGGTATCGGCTACATGGAACGCCAGACCCAGAAGGTCGAGGAAATCCTGCAGCCGCTGATCGACAGCGGCGAGGCAAAGTCGCTTTTCACCGTAGTCGGGTCCTGGGATCCGAATCGCAGCCGGGTCAGCGTGCCCCTGGCTGACTGGGATGAGCGTGAGAGGAGCCAGCAGGAAATCATCGAATCGCTGGAAGGGCCGTTGTCGCAGATCCCCGGCGCGCGAGTGTCGCTCTCCAGCAGCAACAGTCTCAACCTGCGCCGCTCCGGCGGGGAACTCGAAATCGCCTTGACCGGTAACGACTACGACGTGATCTTCGAAGCCGCGCGAGACTTCGTTAAAGCCATGGAGGAGCGCCTGCCGAACCTTTCGCAGCCGCAGATTTCATACGACCCGACGCAGCCTCAGCTGTCGGTGGACATCGACCGGCGCCGTGCCGCCGACCTGGGTGTCGACCTTTCCAACCTTGCAACGACGCTCCGGGCCATGATCGACGGCGATGACCTGATTGACCTCAACATCGACGACGAGGCGGTACCGATCCTGCTCGAATCATCCAGCGGGGAAATCAATGACCCCACGGACCTGGTCAACCTTTACGTGAGCACGAACTCCGGCAGGCTGTTGCCGCTGTCGAGCATCGTGACGCTGAGGGAAGAGGGCGTTGCGGCGCAGCTGGATCGCCAGGCACAGCGCCGCGCGATCGAGATCGACATCGAGTTGACGGGGCGCTATCCGCTGCAGGCAGCCGTGGACGACTTGCGGCAACTGGCGGAGGAAGTGCTTCCTTCCGACATAGAAATGATCATGCTGGGCGAGGCAGCGACGCTCGAGGAAACCTCCCGCGAGGTAGCGATCACCTATGCCATCGCGCTGGCGGTGATTTTTCTCGTGCTGTGCGCCCAGTTCGAAGGGTTCACCAGCGCCGTGGTGGTGATGCTGGTGGTGCCTTTCGGCGTCGCGGCCGCGATACTGGCGCTGTTCCTGACCGGCACTTCGGTGAATATCTACTCGCAGATCGGGCTCGTGCTGCTGATCGGCCTGATGGCGAAGAACAGCGTCCTGCTCGTCGAATTCGCGGACCAGCTCCGGGATCGCGGCTACAGCATTCGCGAAGCCATCGAGGCCGGCGCCAGCGTGCGCCTGCGGCCGGTCGCCATGACCATGATCGCGACGGTCGTAGGCGGATTGCCGCTCATACTGAGCGGCGGCGCAGGCTCCGAGGCACGCTCGTCGATCGGCTGGGTGGTATTCGGCGGACTGGGACTGGCCGCGATCTTCACCCTCTACCTGACGCCCGCGCTTTACCTGGCGCTGGCGCGCTTCTCATCCGCGCGCGTGGAAGAAACGGCACGGCTGCGCGAAGAACTGCAGCAGGCGAAAGCAATAGCCGATTCGCACTAGAGAAGATTCGCACCAGAGAAGCTCTTGTGCTGAGGCTCACTAGCCTTGAACTAAGCTCAGGTCGCTGCCCAGTCCGAGTTCTTCCCGACCGGCGACAGTGAAGCATCCTCCTTCTTGCCGGAAGCGCCTGCGGGTGGCTGCGAACGCTCCGCGCGCGGCGCACAGTTGAACAACTCGCGATAGCAGCGGGCAAAGTGCGAGGCGGATGCGAACCCGGAGGCAACCGCTACCTGTACGATCGGCATGGTCGTCTGCCGCAGCAGAAGCTGTGCGCGCCGCAGGCGCAGCTCCAGGTAGTAACGGGTCGGTGTCTTCCCGAGATGGTTGCGAAACAGGCGTTCCAGCTGGCGAACCGACAATCCTACGGAGCCTGCCAGCTCTGCCAGCGCCACCGGCGACTCGAGGTACGCTTCCATGTAGGCAATTACGGCAAGCAGCTTCGCGTTGCTGATGCCCGTGCGGTACTGGATCGACATTCGCTGCGCGTCGTGCGGCTGGCGCACGAAGTTGTGCAGCATCTGCTCGGCGACACCGATGGCGAGCTTGTCGCTGAAGTCCCGCGAGATCGAATGGATCATCATGTCGAGAGGCGCTGTACCACCTGAGCAGGTGTAGCGATCCCGGTCTATTTCGAACAGCGTGGCAGTGATGTTCAGGTCCGGAAAGTCCTCTACGAAACCCTCCATGTTCTCCCAGTGAATGGTGCATCGATAGCCGGCAAGAAGGCCGGCACGCGCGAGCGCGAGGGATCCGGTGCAGACTCCCCCCAAGGCAACGCCGCGCCGGGAGAGTTCCCTCAGGCGACTGAACACGGCCTGGTCACTGAACCGCTCTGCACGAATGCCGGCGCAGACAAAAACGGTCCGCGAATCCAGCTCGTCGTGAAAGGAGCTGTCGGGAACGAGAGCGATCCCGTTACTGGCGTGCACCGGCTTGCCATCGATACTCGCCGTGTGCCAGGAATACAGCGTACGTCCACTGAGCCTGTTCGCCGCCCGCAGCGGCTCGACCGCCGAGGTGAAAGCCATCATCGAAAAATGTGGAAGCAGCAGGAAGCCGATTTTCTGCGGAAGCTCTGCTGTGCGGGTCTCGAACATTCAGGCGGCCGCCTCGTCCGTCGTCGCGGGAGGTGGATGCGCGGCTCCCGCGGCGATGGCGGTGTCGCGCACTGTCCCGGGGGTGGCGCCAAAGGCCGCGCGGATGTGACGGGAGAAATGCGAAGCGTCGGCGAAGCCGCACTCGTGCGCGATGTCGGTCACCGAGCGCTCGGTGCTCGTCAACAGGAGATGCGCGTGTCGCAACCTTCGACCGAGGGCGTATTTCCAGGGTGACACGCCGAACTCGTCGCGGAAGATCCGCTCGAGCTGGCGGCGCGACAGGCCAACCCGCGCCGCGACGTCCTCTACGGTGAGCGGTTGCGCGAGGTTTTGCTCCATGATGTTTACCGCATCCGTGAGGCGCGGATCGCGCGACGGGCGCTCCACGATTACGTGCGGTTGCGGCGCGTCCGCGGGGCGTGCGCCATCGGCAATCAGGATGTGCAATGCCTTGTCGGCCACTGAGCGCCCCAGGTGGCGCGTGACGATCCATGCGGCCAGGTCGATAGCGCCGGTTCCTCCAGCACAGGTAATGCGCGGGCCGTCGACGACGAACAGCCGGTCTGCGACAGGCGTGACATCCGGGAAAGTCTTCTTCAGGTCCCAGTAGTGGTACCACGACACGCAGCAACTGCGTCCCGCCATCAACCCCAGGCGAACCAGCGTGAAGACGGCGGTACAAAGTCCGATCAACGGGACACCGGCGTCGGCCGCTTTCAATAACCAGTCATCCGTCGCGCGATCCGACTGCGGGCTCCCGTGCAACAAGCCGCCTACGACGACGATGTAGTCGAAGTCCCGCGGATCGCGAAATGCGGAATCGGCCAGGATCGTCGTGCCGCAGCTTGCGCGCAGCGGGGCGCCGCCGTTGCTCATGACCGACCAACGGCAGGCGCGCTGCCGGCTGAGATCGCCATCGTCGGTCGCGAGTCGCAGGACGTCGATGAAGCCGGCGAACGGTAGCAAGGTGAAGTTCCTGAGAGCGACGATCCCTACCTTCAGCCGCGGCGCATTGTCCAGGGGTGCGGCGCTGGCATTGGCTGCGATCGACATCTCTGGTCTCACGTTCTCCGTCCCGAGAACCGGTTAAAGCGGTGCGGGCGAGTCGGCATTGTCCCGCGAACTTGCGCCCGTGGCGGGTACCTGCAGCGATACAGACGCTCCAGGGCAGTCTGCAGGCCCGGCAAGTTCGTGTCAACGCGAGACAGCGTGTCGCATTCCTACTGTCAGGACTGTCGGCGGAGTTCTAGCAGGCGGCGGAAGCTCGCGGGATATTGATGTTGTCGGGAACCCGAAGGCGCATCGATGAAAAAGTTCTCCGCATGGTCACTCGCGCGCAATGCGCTGACGGGACATGCCCGCTGGCCGCGACAGTGGAGGAGCCCTGTGCCTGCGCCTCGCTACGACGTCATCATCATAGGCGGCGGCGGGCACGGCCTCGCGACCGCGTACTACCTTGCCAGGAACCATGGCATCTCGAATGTCGCCGTGCTGGAGAAGGGCTGGCTTGGCGGCGGCAACACCGGGAGGAACACGACCATCGTCCGGTCGAACTACCTGCGGAACGAAAGCGCGGCGATATACGAGCACTCGCTCAAGCTGTGGGAGTCGCTCTCGCGCGAGCTCAACTACAACGTCATGTTCAGCCAGCGCGGCGTCATCAACCTCGCGCACAACCTGTCGGACGTCCGCGCCGGGAGACGCCGCGCCGAAGCCAATCGCCTGAACGGCATCGACTCGCTGTGGCTTACTCCCGAAGAGCTGAAGCGTCGCTGCCCGATCCTGAATACATCGCCGTCGCTGCGCTATCCCGTCATGGGCGCGACGTTCCAGCCCCGCGGCGGCACGGCGCGACACGATGCCCTCGCCTGGGGATACGCGCGTGCTGCCGACGACCGGGGCGTCGATATCGTGCAGAACTGCGAAGTGACGGGGATCAGGCAGAAGGACGGCCGCGTCACCGGCGTGGAGACAACGCGTGGCTCTATCGCAGCGCCCAGGGTTGCGATTGTGACGGCCGGGCACAGCTCAGTTCTCGCCGAGATGGCCGGCTTTCGACTGCCGATACAGAGTCATCCATTGCAGGCGCTGGTGTCGGAGCCGATCAAGCCCGTGCTGGACACGGTGGTGATGTCGGGCGCGATCCATGTCTACGTGAGCCAGTCCGACAAGGGCGAGCTTGTTATCGGCGCCGGAATCGACAGCTACAACTCCTATGCGCAGCGTGGCAGTTTTCACGTCATCGAAGGACAGATGGCGTCGCTCGTGGAACTGTTCCCGGTGTTCGCGCGCCTCAGGATGTTGCGCAACTGGGGCGGCATCGTCGACGTCAGTCCCGACGCGTCGCCCATCATCGGCAAGACGCCGCTCGGCGGTCTCTATATCAACTGCGGCTGGGGGACCGGCGGCTTCAAGGCGACGCCGGGATCGGGCTGGGTGCTCGCCTCGACCATTGCCAACGATTCGCCGCACCCGATAAACGCACCGTTCTCGCTGCAGCGCTTTTCTTCCGGCGCGCTGATCGATGAGCACGGCGCAGCCGCGGTAGCTCACTAGGCCACCTGGTGGCCTGTAACTGATGCTGCGCATTCCCTGTCCCTGGTGCGGCGTTCGCGACGAGACCGAGTTTCACTACGGCGGGCAGGCAGGCATCGCCCGACCGGAACGCCCGGATGAGTTATCCGACGACGAGTGGGCGGATTTCCTGTTCATGCGGGACAACCCGAAGGGCGAGTTCGTCGAGCGCTGGGTGCACGGCGCGGGTTGCCGGCGCTGGTTCAAGGTCGTTCGTGACACGGTGACTCACCGGATCATCGCGTGCTGCCGCATCGATGAGCCCTTGCCGTGAACCAGGAATTCCGTACTCCAGGCGGGGTCTTGCTCGACCGGTCACGCCCCCTCGCCTTCAGGTTCAACGGCAAAACCTACGAGGGCTACCGGGGCGATACGCTGGCGTCCGCGTTGCTCGCCAACGGCGTGCACCTGGTTGCGCGAAGCTTCAAGTATCACCGTCCTCGCGGCATCGTGGCGGCCGGAGTCGAGGAACCGAACGCGATCGTGCAGGTGGGCGCGGGCGCGCTGACGATCCCGAATCTCAAAGCGACTGAAGTGCCGCTCTATGACGGGCTGGTCGCGAACAGCGTCAACGTCTTTCCCACTGTCGAGTTCGACCTTGCGGGCATCGCGGGCGCGTTTTCCCGTCTCATGCCGGCCGGCTTCTATTACAAGACTTTCTTCGGCTCGCGCTGGTTGTGGCGGCACCTTTACGAACCGATGATCCGGCGCGCGGGCGGCTGGGGCGTAGCGCCGGGCGAGCCGGACCCGGACGCCTACGACCGCTCGTACCACCATTGCGACGTGCTGGTCGTCGGCGGAGGCGCCGCCGGACTGATGGCAGCGTCCACGGCGGCAAAAAGCGGCGCGCGCGTGACCCTGGTGGATGAGGGCGATGAGTTCGGCGGTACTCTGACGCAGCGCAGGCTGACGATAGATTCACGGTCCGCCGTGCAGTGGGTGCGCGACATCGTGACCGACCTGAAATGTCGTCCCGAAGTCCGGCTTCTGCGGCGAACCACCGTGTTCGGCTACTACGACGGCAACTGCCTTGCGGGGATCGAGAGCCGCAGCGCGCCGGGTGCGCATAGTAGCAGTAGCAACATGCCGCGCCAGCGCCTGTGGAACTTCCGCACAGCCGAGGTGATCCTCGCGACCGGCGCGCACGAGCGGCCGCTGGTGTTCACGAACAACGACAGGCCAGGAATCATGCTGGCGGGCGCAGTGCAGGCTTACGTGAACCGTTGGGGCGTCTTTCCCGGGAGGCGCGCCGCATTGTTCACGAACAATGACCGCGCGTACGAGATGGTTCCGGACTTGCTGGACGCGGGTGCGGAAGTCGTCGCGATAGTCGACTCGCGCACCGGCCCGGAGGGAGCGCTGGTCGAGGCGGCACGAGCGCGCGGCGTTCCGGTTCTGGCCGGGCACGCAGTCGTGAATACGCGGGGGCGCAAACGATTGTCGCGCGTCGCAGTCGCGAAACTGCCTGCAACGCCAGGCGAGGCGGAGCCGTTATGGCTGGACTGCGACCTGCTGGCAGTCTCCGGTGGTTTGAGCCCGGTCGTGCACCTGCACAGCCAGGCGCAGGGCAAGCTGGTTTACGACGAGGGCAGTGCCTGTTTCCGTCCGGCTGAATCGCCGCCATCCCGGTCATCCGTCGGAGCATGTAACGGCACGTTCGCTTTACGCGAGGCCCTGGCCGAGGGACGCGCCGCCGGCCGCAACGCCGCCCGTGCCTGCGGCTTCGACCTGCTGGACGAGGATGACATCCCGGCGACCAACGAAGCGGAGGCGGCACCCCCATCGGCACTGTGGCGGGTTCCGCCATCCCGGGGGATTGCGGGGAAAGCAAAGCAGTTCGTCGACCTGCAGAACGACACCACGGTGGCAGACATCGAACTCGCCGCCAGGGAAGGATTCGTATCGGTCGAGCACATGAAGCGATTCACGCTGACGGGGTTCGGTACGGACCAGGGAAAGACCTCGAACATCAATGGCCTCGCCGTACTGGCCGAGACACTCGACGAGCAGATACCGCGGGTAGGGACCACCACGTTCCGGCCGCCATACACGCCGGTCACCTTTGCCGCGATGGGCGGGCGCGACCGCGGCGAACTCTTCGATCCGGCGCGTCTCACCCCCATCCACGACCGGCATCTCGCCGCCGGCGCACGTTTCGAGGATGTCGGGCAGTGGAAAAGACCCTGGTTCTATCCGCGAGACGGCGAGGACATGCAGGCGGCCGTTGCGCGCGAATGCCTGGCCGTGCGCGAGCGCGCAGGGATCCTCGACGCATCGACTCTCGGAAAGATAGACATCCAGGGTCCCGACGCTGCCGAATTCCTCACGCGCGTCTACACGAACGACTGGCTCAAACTGCCGGTTGGCAAGGTTCGTTACGGCGTCATGTGCCGCGAAGACGGCATGGTGTTCGATGACGGCACGACAGCGAGGCTCGACGAGCACCGCTACCTGATGACCACGACGACCGGCAACGCGGCTGCGGTGCTGGCGCACCTCGAGGAATATCTGCAGACGGAGTGGCCGCAACTGCGTGTGCGGCTAACCTCTGTGACGGAACAGTGGGCTACTGTCGGTATCGCCGGCCCGCTGAGCTCGCGGGTGCTCGGGAAACTTGCCCCGGGTCTCGATTGCTCCCCGTCCGCGTTTCCTTTCCTTGCCTGGCAGAACGCGGGGATCGGGGGCGTCCCGGCGCGCATCTTCAGGATCAGCTTCACCGGCGAGTTGCAGTTCGAGATC
>Ga0079224_100013397_pt1 | contig 11417 bp, 9 predicted proteins | sample Stecom2015_FD_80414 | JGI IMG/M metagenome (GOLD analysis project Ga0079224, IMG submission 80414) | Agricultural soil microbial communities from Utah to study Nitrogen management - Steer compost 2015 | ecosystem: Environmental > Terrestrial > Soil > Agricultural land | place: USA: Utah...
AACCGTGCGGTCCGTGCTCGGTCCGCCGGCTCCGAAGCCGCTCTCGGGAGGCGACCCCACCGGAGCGACGCCGGGCGACGAGCCCGGGGGGAACGGCGCCGAGCCCGGCGGCGGCAGCGGCGATCCGTAAGGAGCCGGAGGCGGAATGGGAACCCCGGATTCGTCGTCGAAGCGCGCGCGTGTGCTGCCGAGCGCGATGTCATCGCCGTGGCGGAGGAGCTGCTCCCCGTTGACCCGCTCCCCGTTGATGTACGTCCCGTTCAAGCTCCCGAGATCCCGCAGCACGAACCCGGTGCCTCGGCGCTCGATGACGCAGTGCTCTTTGGAGACGATCTTGTCGAGCAACTGCAGACTGTTGCTTGGATGGCGCCCGAGCGAGTTGTGGTCGCGCAGTTGGACCACCTGCTGGCCTTCGGGGGTCGAAAGCACGATGCGCGCCATGCGAGGGGCAGGGTACAGTCCGGGGCTCGGGGCAGCAAGGGACCCGCGACGGCAGTTGTCCGAACAGGAACTGGTTTCTGGTATCCTGTGTAGGCGTGGAGCGCCTTCTTCTCGCCATCGATCAGGGGACAACGGGTTCGACCGCGCTCGTGATGAGCCAGTCCGGCGCGACGCTCGCTCGAGCGAATGTCGAGTTCCCGCAGCATTTTCCATCGCCCGGTTGGGTCGAGCACGAGCCCGAAGAGATTTGGGACAGCGTGCTGCGCGCCGTTGCGGAAGCGATCCGTCAGGCGGGCATCCGCGGGCCGGAGCTCGCGGCCATCGGCATCACCAATCAGCGTGAAACGACGCTGCTTTGGGACCGACAGACGGACCGTCCCGTTCATCGGGCGCTGGTCTGGCAAGACCGGCGCACGGCTCCTTTGTGCGATGCTCTCAAGGAGCAGGGGCACGAGGCTCGGGTTCGCGAGCTCTCGGGGCTCGTCATCGATCCGTATTTCTCCGGCACGAAGCTCGCGTGGCTGCTCGAAAACGTCGCGGGAGCGAAAGAGCGCGCCGCGAGCGGAGTCCTCGCGTTCGGGACGGTGGACTCGTACCTCGTGTGGCGCCTCGCCGGCGGGGCCCAGGGCGGAGCACCTCACGTCACGGACGTCACGAACGCGTCGCGAACCCTCCTCATGAACCTCGAGAGCCGGACGTGGGATCCGACGCTGTGTGCGCTCTTGGGGGTGCCGCCCGCGGTCCTGCCCCGCATCGTGCCGAGCGCGGGTCCGATCGCGCAGACGCGAAATGTTCCAGGGCTCCCCGACGGGATCCCCATCGCCGGCATCGCCGGGGACCAGCACGCTGCGCTGTTCGGCCAGGCGTGTTTCGAGGTTGGCGACGGCAAGTGCACCTACGGCACGGGAGCGTTCCTGCTCGTCAACACCGGTTCGCGGCCAGTTCCGAGCAAGTTCGGGCTCCTAAGTACACTCGCCTGGCAGATCGGCGACGAGCCGACGTATGCGCTCGAAGGCAGCTGTTTCATCGCGGGCGCCGCGGTGCAGTGGCTTCGCGACGGCCTCGGGATCCTGCAGAGCGCGTCGGAGGTGGAGGCGCTCGCGCGCTCCGTTTCCTCGTCCGACGGGCTCGTCTTCGTTCCGGCGCTCGCGGGTCTCGGGGCTCCCTATTGGGATTCCGGCGCGCGGGGACTGATTTGGGGCATCACACGGGGAACCACCCGCGCCCACCTGGCGCGCGCAACGCTCGAGGCGATCGCCTTCCAGTGCGCCGATCTCGTCCGATCGATGAGCGAGGATCTGGGTCGGCCAGTAGGTAAACTGCGCGTCGACGGTGGGGCGGCGGCGAACGACCTTCTCCTCGAGCTGCAAGCGGATCTTGCCGGTGTCGCGGTCGAGCGGCCGAACGAGCTCGAGTCCACGGCCCGCGGGGCGGCGATGCTCGCCGGGGTCGGTGTGGGCGTGTTTCAGAACGGGCGCGACGCCGCGAAAATGGTCAAGATTGAGAAGACGTTCGAGGTCGGCATGGACGATCTGGAGCGCCAACGCCGCTTGACTGCTTGGGCGCACGCCGTGCGTCGCGCGCGGAGCGCCTTATGAGGAGAGATTATGGCTGAGTCGGAGAAGGGCAGCTCGGGGGCGGGGGGCCAACCGATGCGCGATGTCCCGGTCGACTGGGAGGCGCTCGAGGACGCCTTCGAGAACAACGCGCCCGAGGTCCACAGCTACCTGCACGTGGTGACGGGCGAGGTGCTACGCGTCGTCGACGGGATCGCCGATCCCGAGATGCACGCGCGCATCGCGTCGGACCCGAGCTACATGGGCGTCGAGCCGGTGAGCTCGCGCGAGCAATACCGTTGGATGGAGCGCTTCATCCCGATGGTCGAGGATTCGGCGCTCCGCGAGCAGCTCGCGGCCGCGATCGACGGCAAGGGCGCCTTTCGCCGTTTCAAGGACGTGCTGATGGGGCACGCCGCGGAGCGAGAGCGATGGTTCGCGTTTCGCAGCGAGCGGCTCCGCGTGTTCATGGAAGCGTGGCTCACGGCGCACGGGCTGCGCTCGGTGCCGCGTCCGACGTGGACGCCGGACGTCGCCGCGACACGCGAGCCGCTCACCGTGTCGCAGGAACAACTTTCGGTGCGCCGCAGCCGGAGCGCGGATGCGCTGCGCAAGCAGCTCCGTGATCTCGCGGACACCCTCGGCGCCCGCGATCTCGAGAAGGTGACGGCCTTCGCCGAGTTCGTGAAGGCCCGTCGCGCGGCCCGCGCGTTCGCGCACCGACACGAGGCGCCTGCGCCGCCGGAAGGCGAGCACGAGGAGACCGCGTACGGGACGCCGGCTGCCGGACAGATCGCGCCGCGGCGCCCGGAAGCGCCGGCGGATCCAGCGCCGCGCCGCGATGAGGAACCCACGCCGTCGTCCCGGCGACGGCCTGCTGCCGCGAAGTGATCGTGCGAGCGCGCGCGGCGCTCTCGGCGGCTCTCTTCTTGACGTTCCCGGCGCGGGCCGAGCCCGTGCGGCCTGCGCCGGCCACCTACGAGGTCGACCGCGCCGTGGTTCGGTTCTGGGCGCCCGACACGGGAGGCGTGCGGAACCCGCGCTTCGTGTTCGCGCGCGTGCTCGCGTTCGAGGCGCGGCTCGAGGCGCTGTCGGAACCCGACAGCGACACCGGAAACAGCGGCGAGTACCGCGCACGGCACGTGACGGCGGCGCTCGAGCGTCACGTCGCCGAAACGCTGCTCGCCTCCCTGCGCATCGATCCGGAGCCCACCGCCGACGAAATCGAGCGGCAGATCCAGAGCGCGCGCGCGTACCTCGTTGAGCGCGTGGGTGGCCGGGCCGCGCTCGCGCGCGCGGCAGAGGCGGAGGGCATCGGGGCTCGCGACCTCTATGACATCCTCAGGCGTCAGGCGCTCGCGAGCCTCTACCTGGATCGCATGGTGGCGCCGCTCGTCCAGCCGACGCTCGCGGAGCTCCGACGGGCGCACACCGCGCGCAACAACCCCTACCGCGATGCTCCCTTCGACGCCGTCCGTGAAGGGGTGCGCCGCTGGTACGTCGGGCGCAAGCTCGCCGAGGCCGTCCAGGCCTACTACCAGAACGCGAGGAGCCGCCTGCGCATCACCGTGCTCGGCGAGCTCCCCGGCGGCGCGTAGTCGAGTCGGCAGCTACCAGCGGACGTTGACCGTGGGCGGCTGAATCTCAGCCTCGGCGCGCGCGAGCTCCACGGTCACCTTGACCACGGCGGTGCCACGCCGGGCATCGAGGTCGAGGCCCTGCACTTTCGTGAGATCGGCGCGCGGCACCACCTGTTCGGTGCGGAGGGCGCGCACGATCTCCGGCGGGCCGAGCACGGTGACGTCGACGGTGCGCGGCACCGCGGTGGCACCCGGGACGCCGATGACTTCGACGGGGCGGTTCTCGAAGCGCGCCTCGCTCAGGCGCCGCGCGATGTGGACGCTCACGCTCGCGGAGCTCGGGCCGATGAACCGGACCCGCGAAGGAGGAGCGTCGATGGCGATCCGTCGGCGGTGGGTGCCCTCGCTGAGCCCGTTGACGTCGAACGGCGCGAGCCGCGCGAACTGCATGACCTCCACGAGGCTCTGCGGGCCCCGCACCGTGATTTGCGGCGGATCGACCTCGGGCTCGCCCTTCACGATGTAGCCGGCCGCGGGCTGCCCCGTGATCGAGGCCTGCACCGGGATTTGCCGCGAGATCACGTCCTCCCACTCGAGGTCGATGCTGGGCGGATCGATGATCGTGACGCGGGTATCGGGCGGGAGCTGGAACATGCTCTCGTCGAACACGATCTGCTCTTTGTGTCCCTGTCGGAGATCGAGCTCGACGGGCGGAACTCCGGTTTGTATCAGCCGATCGAGCGAGCGGGCCGGGCCGCGGAGCGTGACGTGGATGCTCGCGGGGATTTGCGTCATGAGCTCGCGATTCGCATCCTCGGCGGGAGGGCGGATCACCACGGCTACGGGGATGGTGCGTTGTTGCTCGTCTTGCTGGCCGTAGAGGAACGCGAACAGACCGACGGCGAGCGCGAGCGACACCGCCTTGAGCCCGACATTCTCGGTGAACGCTCCCTTGAGGAACGCGACGAACGCGGAGGACAATCGTTTCACTTGCTACCTGGGCCGGTCTCGGGACCGCCTCCCTCGGCCTTCTCGGTCTCGACGCGCGGTGTGCGCACCGGCGTGCGAATGGAGGCGGGCCCGGCCGTGCCGGGACTCGGTGTGGTCGGATGCGCGGGCCGGAGCGGCGAGGGCTCGCGCTGGCTGATGGGCGGCGGCGCTTCGCCGCCTTCCGCCATGAGGCTGATGCGGGGATGCTGCGCCTCGAGGTCGCGAGCGGTGCGCACGGTCTCGGGGGTGCGCACCACCTCGGTTTCGCGATGTCCCGCGGCACGCCGGCTCTTCTTGCGCACGTGCGGGCGGAACATGGCCTCGAGCATGGTGCGGAGCTTCGGCCCGTCGAGGTTCGAGGCGATGTTGCCGTTGAAGCAGAAGCTGATGTTTCCGCGCTCCTCGCTGACGATGACGACGACCGCGTCCGTCTCCTCGGTGATGCCGAGGGCCGCGCGGTGGCGCGAGCCGAAGCTGTCATCGACGACGCGACCGCCGTCCGTCATCGGGAAGAACACGCCGGCCTTGGCGATACGATAGTTGCGGATGATCACCGCGCCGTCGTGCAGCTTGTTCACGCCTTCGGGCACGAACAGGGAGACGAGGAGCTCCTTCGACACCTGCGCGTCGATGACGTGACCCTTGTGCACGCCGACGAACTCGTCGAGGTTCGCGTCCTGCTCGAAGGTGATGATGGCGCCGATGCGATGGCGCGCGAGCTCCGTCGCCGCTTCGACGACCGCGTCAATGACGCGCGACTCCTGCGAGCGCGCGAGGCCCCCGAACCAGGCTCGGCTGCCCACGCGCTGCAGCCCTCGCCGGATGTCGTTCTGGAACACCACGACGATGATCAGCAGCATGCTCGAGATCAGCGCGCTCATGATGCTGAGCACCGTCACGAGCTGGAACACGCGCGCCACGACGTAGAGCAGGAAGACCATGCCGAGGCCGAGGCCGACCTGCATGGCTCGCGTGCCGCGGAGCACGAGGAGCGAGCGGTAGATCAGGTAGTAGACGAGAAAGACGTCGAGCCCATCGCGCGCGAGCTGCAGAACCGAGCGGCTCTCGAGGTAAACGCGGAGGCCCTCAGGCATGGCGCACCTCGGCTCGCGGTGTTTCGCGGGCGGGCAGACCGTGGCGGATGGCGTGGGCCACGGCGAGCGCCTGGGCCACCTCCGCGACGTCGTGGACGCGCAGGACGCTGGCGCCGCGCTCGACGGCCAGCAAGCAAGCGGCGATCGTGCCGCCGAGACGCCGCTCCGGCGGAGCATCGTCGATGGCGGCGATGAACGACTTGCGGCTCGGGCCGACGACGAGCGGCGTGCCCACCTCGCCGAAGCGGGCGAGCCCCTGGAGCAGAGCGAACGAGTGGCGCGCGCTCTTGTTGAACCCGAGCCCGGGATCGAAGAACACTCGGTCGCGGGAGAGGCCGCGCTCGCAGGCCCGCTCCCGCGCGGCGTAGAGCTCGATGAGCACCTCGCCGACCACGTCGCGGTATCCGTTCTCCGGATGCTGCGAGAACCCGGGCATCTTCGACATGGGCCCGCGTGAGTGCATGAGCACCAGCGTCGCGCCGAACCGCGCGCAAACCGAGGCGAGCTCCGGGTCGGCGAGGCACGACACGTCGTTCACCAGGGAAGCGCCGAGGCGCAGCGCGTGCTCCGCCACCTCCGGGCTCGTCGTGTCCACGGAGACGAGCGCGCCGCGGGCGACCGCGTGACGCACGGCGGGCTCGATGCGCCGCAGCTGTTCCGCCGCGGGCACCGGCTCCGCGCCGGGACGCGAGGACTCTCCTCCGATGTCGAGGATGTCCGCGCCCTGGTCGAGGAGCTCGTCGATGCGTTGCGCTGCCGCCTCCGGTGTCGCGTGCCGCCCCCCGTCGTAGAAGGAGTCCGGCGTGACGTTGAGCACCCCCATGAGCGCCGCGCCGCGCGTTCGCCGGCGCCGTTCGATTTGCTCCGCCAGGGTGCTCACCAGATCGCCGTAGCAAGTCGTTTACTGCCGGGCAAGCTTCGCGCCAGGGAAAATTCGGGTTTCTCCGGTGGTTTTTCGGTTGAATCGATCTGCTACGATTTTCGTTCTGCTGCGTCGGAACGAGGTGGCGTACTCCCATGTGGCCCGAGCCCACTCCCACGGACGTTTTCATCGATCGCCGACGGCGCCTCCAGCAACGAATCCAGCGGCCCGCGCTGTTCGTGGCCGGCTTGGCGCGCCCTCGGAACTTTGCCGGAAACCCCTATCCGTTCCGGGCGGAGAGCCATTTCCTCTACTTCGTTGGGCGGCACATCGAGGGGGCGGCGCTGGTCGTCGGTCCGTCGGAAGCCGTGCTGTACGCGCCGGAGCCCGATCCCGAAGAAGAGCTCTGGACCGGCCCCATGCCGAGCCTCGATGAGCTCGCTGCCGAGTGTGGCTTGCCGGTGCGGCCCCTCGACGAGCTCCGGCCCTCGCCGGAAATGGCGACCCTGCCGGCACAAGACGCCGACTCCGCGGCTCAGCAGAGCGAGCTCTTCGGGCGTGAAATCGTGCCCGGGAGCGGCGACGACCTCGACGAGGCGAACGCCGTGCTGGCGGATGCCGTCGTCGAAATCCGGCTGCAGCACGACGCGGGCGCCATCGCCCAGCTCCGGCAAGCGGCGGCCGCGACGGCCCGGGCGCACCTCGCGGGCTTCCGCGCGACCAGCATCGGAGTGCGTGAAGCGCTCGTGCGCGCCCACATGGAGGCGGCGTTCGCCGCCTGTGGGTGCGTCCCCGCGTACGCCCCCATCGTCACGACCCACGGCGAGGTCCTCCACGCCATCCGGCAAGACCGGGTGCTCGGTGCGGGCGACCTCTTGCTCGCGGACGTCGGCGCCGAGACACCTGAGGGCTGGGCGGGCGACGTCACGCGGACGTGGCCGGTGAGCGGGCGGTTCAGCCCGACCCAGCGCGCGATCTACGAGGTCGTCCTCGCGGCCCAAAACGCGGCGATCGAGCGCGTGCGCCCCGGGGTGCGGTTCGCCGAGGTGCACCGCGTCGCAGGCCACGAGCTCGTGAAGGGGCTCGTCGCGCTCGGAATCCTCTCGGGGGATCCCGTCGAGCTCGCCGAGCTCGGCGCTGCGGCGCTGTTCTTCCCCCACGGCGTGGGGCACCTGCTCGGGCTCGACGTGCACGACATGGAGGACCTCGGGGATCGCGCCGGCTACGCCCCAGGGCGGTCGCGCTCGTCTCGACCCGGGGAGCGCTATCTGCGCCTCGATCGCGACCTTTTGCCGGGCATGGCCGTGACGATCGAGCCTGGGTTCTATCGAATAGTTCGCATTCTCGAGAGCCCGGACGAAGTGGGCGGGCTCGAGCAACACCTCAATCGCCGCGTGCTCGCCGAGTACGACGACGTCCGCGGCATTCGCATCGAGGACGACGTGCTCGTGACGGAGACCGGCGCGGAGGTGCTCAGCCGCGAGATCCCGAAGGAGCCCGCCGCCATCGAGGCGGCGCTCGCCGGCTGAGCCTGGACTTCGGGTTTTCCCCTCCGGTCCGGCGTCAGCCCGAAAAAATTTGGGCTGCGGGATCAGGCGAGCGCGCGTTCGAGCCGTGCTTCGGCCTCGAGGACCAGCGCGCTCGCGGTCGCGTCTACGGGAGCGACCTCGGCGACCACGTCCTCGGGCGGGGCCGCATCGAGGATCGCGCGCCGCGCGCGATCCGAGCCCGTGAGCAGGTCGAAGGCCGGGATCTCGGTCTCGAACTCGTACGGGGTTCGGCGGAACGCGAACGCCTCCGGCGCCATGCGGTGCGCGAGCGTGATCAAGGTGAGGTAGGTGGCGACGGGCCGGAACAGGCGCGGGTTCGTGACGTGCACCATCACGCCCTGGCAGATCGTGCCCGCGTGCTTCTCGAAGCTCGGACGGAAGCTGACGGGCCGAATCCATGCTCCCGGCACGCCCGTCTGCAGCACCGCCTGCGCGAGCTTCTTACCATCGAGGAAGGGCGCGCCGACGATTTGAAAGGGCGTGGTCGTGCCGCGACCTTCGGAAAGGTTCGTGCCTTCGACGAGGCAGCCGCCCGGGTACACGAGCGCCGTTTCGAGCGTTGGCATGTTGGGCGACGGCAACACGAAAGGCCGTCCCCAGGCCTCCGCCGTGCGGTGGCGCTCCCAGCCGAGCGTCGGCACCACGGAGATCGCCCCGTCCGGGCCGAGCGGGGCGCCGTCTCGCTCGAGGAACAGCGTGAGGATCTCGGCGACCGTGAGCGCGTGCCGGATCGGGAGCGGCTCGAGACCGACGAACGAGAGGAAGCCCTCGGCCTGGGGCGCTCCTTCGAGCGTCGACGGATCGCCCGAGATGGGGTTCGGGCGATCGAGGACGACGACGTGGACGCCCTGCGCCTGGGCCGCGCGGGCGGCGAGGAGCGCCGTCCAGACGTACGTGTAGTAGCGGCTGCCCACGTCGGCGAGATCGATGAGCAGCACGTCGAGCTCCGCGAGGTGCTCGGGGCGGGGCGTCAGCTCCGCGCGTGTGCGGCCATAGAGGCTGATGACGGGAGCTCCTGCGCGAACCGCGGTTCCGTCCTTGTCGGGATCCACGGGCTCCTCGGCTTGGGCGACCGCATCGAGCCCGTGCTCGGGGGCGAACACGAGCCGGGGGATGATCCCGAGCTCCTCGAGCACGTCGAGCGTGGCGAGCCCGCGCCGATCCACTGCGGCGGCGTGGGTCAGCACCCCCAACCGGGCATCTCGGAGTCGGCGGCGGAGGGCAGGGAGCTTTCCACTGTAGAGCTGGTCGATGCCGCACCACATGCGGTGGCATCTACCAGAATCTGCTCCAGTTTTCCTCGTTCCTCGCGAGGCCCGCCAGGCCGGCCACGTAACCGGTTGCGTAGCTCAGGGCTGCGGAATAGCATTTTTTGCACAGTGCGCCGCGTCTTGGTCGTCGATGACGAGGAGAACCTCCGGCTCGTGCTCCGCACCCTGCTGCGGCGGCACGGCTACGAGGTCGAGACCGCCAAGAATGGCGAAGAGGCCCTCGCGCTCGTCGATGGGTTCGGGCCCGACGTAGTCCTCACGGATGTGCGAATGCCCAAGATGGGTGGGCTCGACCTGCTCGAGACCCTGCGCGCCAAGGGCAACGACGCCACCGTCATCGTGATGAGCGCCTACGGCAACATGGATCTCGCCATCGAGGCCATGAAGGCGGGGGCGTACGACTACGTGCAGAAGCCCTTCAAGCCGGACGAGGTGGTGCTGACCCTGCGCAAGGCCGAGGAGCGGGAGGCCCTGCGGCGGGAGAACCGCGCGCTCCGCGACGAAATCCGCAAGGAGCACCGCTTCGAGGACATCCTCGCGAAGAGCCCGAGGATGCAGGAGATCTTTCGCACGATCGCGAAAATCGCCGACTACAAGACGACGGTCTTGGTGACGGGTGAGAGCGGCGTGGGCAAAGAGCTCATCGCGCGGGCCGTCCACCGCCGGAGCAGTCGGCGCGGTGGACCGTTCGTGGCGGTCAACTGCGGGGCGATCCCGGAGAACCTGCTCGAGAGCGAGCTGTTCGGCCACAAGAAGGGGGCCTTCACCGACGCCGTGCTGGACCGCCGCGGGCTGTTCGAGGAGGCGAACGGGGGCACGCTGTTCCTCGACGAAATCGGCGAGCTCCCGCTCGGGCTCCAGGTGAAGCTTCTGCGGGTGCTCGAGGACGAGCGCATCCGCAGGCTCGGGGACAGCAAGGACGTTCAGGTGGACGTGCGGATCATCGCCGCGACCCATCGTGACCTCCTTTCGGAGACGAAGGCCGGGCGCTTCCGTGAGGACCTCTTCTACCGGCTGAACGTGCTCCACATCCACTGTCCGGCGCTCAGGGAGCGGCGCGAGGACATTCCGCTGCTCATCGAGCATTTCATCGCGCGCAACAACGCGCGGCTCGGGACTACGCTGCGCGGCATCGACACCGAGGCGCGGCGGCTCCTCTACGAGTATTCGTGGCCCGGCAACGTCCGAGAGCTCGAGAACACCATCGAGCGGGCGATGGTGTTGGCAGAGGGCGACCAGATCGTCGCGGCCGACCTCCCCGATCGAATTCGAGAGGCGCGCGACCCCGTCCAGCTCCAGCTCGCGAGCGGTGAGCTCAGCGTCAAAAAGACGATGCGCGTCATCGAGGAGATCCTCATCCGGCGCGCCCTGCAAAAGACCAAGGGCAACCGCACGCGCGCCGCCGAGGTGCTGGAGATCAGCCACCGGGCTTTGCTGTACAAAATTAAAGATTACGAGATCACGGATCTCTGAGCCGTCCCGTTCGCGGCACGAGGGACCTCCCCGGCGGGCGCTGGTGCGGGTGGCGCGTTCCCAGCCGCGGGGCGCTCCAGGGATCCTCCCGCTCCGGCGAGGGCATTGCGCTCCGAGCGAACGCTGATTTAGCATCGCCGGCCATGAATCGGTTCGTGCTCGGAGTGCTCGGCGCTGCGATTTTCGGCTGCGGTCCTTCCTACGAGGGTCAGGGCGCCAAGACGCCCGACGAGATCCTCGCCGAACAGGAGGCGCTCGCGGCGGAGCAAGAGAAGCTGAGGCGGGACCCGAGCGACTACGCCGAGGTCGAAGCCACCGACGAAGAGAAGAAGCGCGCGTGGGACGAGCACTACGCGGAGCTCGAGCTCAAGCGCGCGGCGCGCTCGGCAGAGACGTGTCCGGAGTCGGTGACGGAAAAGGCGCCGAAGGGCAAGGCGCGCGTCACTCTCGTGTTCAGGAACGACGGGCACGTGCGCGAAGCGCGCATCGGCGATCCCTACACGGAAACGGTCGTCGGGAAGTGCGTGCTCCGCGCGATGGAAGCGGTGACCGTGCGCCCGTACGAGGGTCCCGGGAAGACGGCCGAGTGGGACATCGATC
>Ga0079224_100013398_pt1 | contig 11416 bp, 11 predicted proteins | sample Stecom2015_FD_80414 | JGI IMG/M metagenome (GOLD analysis project Ga0079224, IMG submission 80414) | Agricultural soil microbial communities from Utah to study Nitrogen management - Steer compost 2015 | ecosystem: Environmental > Terrestrial > Soil > Agricultural land | place: USA: Utah...
GCGGGCGGCGCCGCGCGCGGCGTCGTCGGCCCGCTGCTCGACGCCGGCGTGACGCGGCTCGTGGTGACGAATCGCAGCGCCCCCAACGGACGACGGCTCGTCGATGCCTTCGCCGCGCGCGCGATCCATCCGGTCTTCGTCCCGTTCGACGCGGTCGAGCCCGGCTTCGACCTGATCATCGACGCGAGCGGCAGCGGCCTGCGCGACGAGGCGGTGCCGCTGACCGACGCGGTGTTCGGCTCGGCCGCGCTGGCCTACGACCTGTTCTACGCGGCGCAGCCGACCGCGTTCGTGCGGCAGGCGCTCGCCGCCGGCTGCACGCGGGCCTGCGACGGCCTGGGCATGCTCGTCGAGCAGGCGGCGGAATCCTTCCTCGTCTGGCACGGCGTGCGCCCGGACACCGAGCCGGTGTACCGGAGCCTGCGGCAGACGCTGCGCGCCGAAGCCGCTTCGCCTTCCCCGCCGGCCCGATGAAGCGCCGGAGCCGGACGCGCGCCGCGAAGGGACGGCGCGTGCTGCGCATGGCCGCGTGGGGCCTGACGCTGCTGGTGAGCGCCGTGCTCGCGCTGCAGCTGTGGTATTTCGCGCACGTGCTCTGGTGGAGCCGCTTCGATCCCGGCACCACGCGTTTCATGCGCGACGAGCTCGTGCGGCTGCGCGAGGACGACCCGAAGCGCGAGCTGCGCCACCGCTGGGTCGCCTACGAGCGCATCTCGCCGCACCTGAAGCGCGCGGTGATCGCCGCCGAGGACGCGAACTTCACCGAGCACGACGGGGTCGACTGGGATGCGATCGAGCGCGCCTACGCGCGCAACCGGCGCACGGGACGCATCGTGCTCGGCGGATCGACGATCACGATGCAGCTCGCGAAGAACCTCTTCCTGTCGGGCGAGCGCAGCTACCTGCGCAAGGGGCAGGAACTCGTCATCGCCTACATGATCGAGACGGTGATGACGAAGCGGCGCATACTCGAGCTCTACCTGAACGTGGCCGAATGGGGCGTGGGCGTTTTCGGCGCGGAAGCGGGTGCCCGGCACCACTACGGCGTGTCGGCGGCGCAACTCGGCCGCGACCAGGCGGCCCGGATGGCGGCGATGCTGCCCCGGCCGCGCTACTATGACGCGCACCCCGAGTCGGCCGCCCTGGCTCGGCGCGCCGCGATCGTCGCCCGCTGGATGGGCGCGGTCGATCCCCCCTGAACCCGCAGCGTACCGAAGCGATGGCCGAGCACGAGCTCGACGAGGCGGCCGACGCCGTCGTCGATCGATCCGAAGTGTCCCGGGCGGGCGTGCAGCCGCGCGATCCCGAGGAGGCCGCGCGCGCGCTCGCCGCGGTGCAGGAGCTGCTGCGGCGGCACAACCTGATCGTCGAAGCCGCCGAGCGCGAGCGAGGCGACGACGAGGACGCCGAGCAGCTCGCCGCGCAACAGGCGCTGCTCGACCAGCAGTACCTGCAGGACCTCGGCGCGCGCATCGAGCGGCTGCACCCGGCCGACATCGCCTACATCCTGGAGGCGCTGCCGTACGAGGACCGGATGCTCGTCTGGGACCTCGTCCGGCCCGAGCAGGACGGCGAGATCCTGCTCGAGGTCTCCGACTCGGTCCGCGAGTCGCTGATCCGTTCGATGGACCGCGCCGAGCTCGTCGAGGCGGTCGAGTCGCTCGACGCCGACGAGATCGCCGAGCTCGCGCCCGACCTGCCGCGCGACGTCGTCGAAGAGGTGCGCCGCGGCCTCACGCAGCAGGAGCGCGAGCAGCTGCGCGCTTCGATGTCCTTCCCCGAAGGCTCGGTCGGCGAGCTGATGGACTTCGAGGCGATCACCGTGCCGCGCGACTACACGCTCGACATGGTGCTGCGCGAGCTGCGGCGGCTCGACGAGCTGCCCGATCACACCGACCAGGTCTACGTCGTCGACGAGCGCGGGCAGCTGCTCGGTTCGCTGCCGCTCGACCGGCTGCTGATCAACCAGCCGGAGGCGCAGGTCGAGGACGTGATGCAGCGCGACGTGCTCACGCTGCAGACGCTCGACGACGCGATCGATGCCGCGCAGGCCTTCGAGCGCTATGACCTCGTTTCCGCGCCGGTCGTCGATCCGAGCAATCGCGTGATCGGCCGCGTGACGGTCGCCGAGGTGCTCGACCTCATCCGCGAGGAGGCCGAGTGGGAGATGCTCGCCAAGGCCGGCCTGCGCGAGGAGGAGGATCTCTTCTCCAGCGTCTGGGCGTCGGCGCGCAACCGCTGGCTGTGGCTCGCGCTGAACCTGTGCACCGCGTTCGTCGCGTCACGCGTCATCGACGCCTTCGAGGGAACGATCGAGCGGGTGGTCGCGCTGGCCACGCTGCTGCCGATCGTCGCAGGCATCGCGGGTAACTCGGGCAATCAGACGATGACGCTGATCGTCCGGGCGATCGCGCTGGGCCAGGTCAACGCCGGCAATGCGCGCAGGCTGCTCCTGAAGGAGCTCGCGATCGCGGCGCTCAACGGCATCGTCTGGGGCGGCGTCGCCGGCGCCGCCGCCTGGCTGCTCTATCGCGACACCCCGTATGGCGTGCTGCTCGGCCTGACGATGGCGCTCGCGATGCTGCTGAATTTGCTGGTCGGCGCGCTGGTCGCGCTCGTCGTGCCGCTCACGCTCGAGCGGCTCGGGCGCGACCCGGCGCTCGGCTCGTCGGTGCTGCTCACGTTCAGCACCGATAGCATGGGATTCCTGATCTTCCTCGGCCTGGCGACGCTGTTCTTCCGCTGACGCGGCGTCGCTTCGGCCGCCGCGGCGATCGCCTTTCAGCGCGCGCAGAACACCGGGGTCGTGAACGCGCGCGCGCGCATCGCGATGTCCTGGTTCTCGAGCACCGGCGCGTGCGCGCTGCCGCCCTCGTAGCGCACGCCGTTCGCGTCGAGCAGCGCCTTCAGCGGCTCGAGCTTCACCGCGAAGTTGATGTTCTGCGGAATGTCGCCGGTCATCTGCGCGACGCGCAGCGCATTCAGCTTCGCGACGACGACGCCGACGACGAGCCCGCGCCGATCGAGCAGCGGCCCGCCGCTGTTGCCGGGCTGCACCGGCACGTCGATCTGCAGATGTCCGGGGTGGTCGCGCAACCCGGCGAGCGCCGAGACCATGCCGGCGCCGAGCTGGCCCGCCGACGAGAGCACGCCCTGCAACGGATAGCCGTAGGTGAGCACGGCCTCGCCCTGCATCGCATCGGGCGCGACGCGCAGCTGCGCGGCGTCGGCCACGGCCGGCCCCTTGAGCAGCGCGAGATCGTGCTTCTCGTCGGAGGCGACCAGCTCGAGCGGCGCGCCGTCGCCGCGCGCCAGTCGCGCGCAGCCGTCGACGACGTGATGGTTGGTGACGAGATGGCCGTCGGTCGCGACGTAGAAGCCGCTGCCGCTGGAGACGTGCAGGCGCTTCGTCGCGCGCGGCGCGCTGTCGTCGGCTTGTGCGTCCCGCGGCGACGGCACGCGCTCGGGAAGGCGACCGTCGCGGTCGAGCAGCGAGCCGGGCACCGGCGTCGGCGCGTCGGGAAGCCGCTGCGCGGTGGCCGGCGCCGGCGCGTTCGTGAGGAGGGCGAGCAGCACGGCGGGCGCGAAGACCGCCGCCCCGCGCGATGCGCGGCGAGACGGTCGAGGGGCGGCGCAGGTCGGGGTCATCGTCGCACTCTACGTGAAGCGGGACGATCGTCGCCCCGTTTCCGGACCCGTGTCGTGACATTGTGCGCGGACCCGGACACGGCGGCGATGCGGACCGCGGCGATGCGGACCGCGGCGATGCGGGTCGCGCGGTGCAGGCCGGTCACCTCGTCAGGCGAGGGGCCGGATCAGCAATCCGGTGGTGGAGACGCGCAATTCGTAGCGCATCGGCGCATCGGCGGGGACGAAGCTCGCCGAGCCGTACTCCGCGTCGTACAGCGGGGCGAGCGACGCGAAGCGGCGCCGCAGCGCGAACAGGTCGACCAGCGGATCGGTCGCCAGCGGATGGACCGTGCGCACGCCGGAGCGCTCGTCCTCGATCGAGCGGTAGCGGCCCGAGACGCGATCGAGCGCCCACAGCGTGTGCAGGCCGACCAGGTTGGCGAAGGGCTTCCATTTCAGGATGCGCGCGTCGACCTGGATCTCGTCGCCGGCCAGCTCGAACTGCGCCTCCCGGCCGTCGGTGAACCGGAAATGCGCCTCGAAGCGCCGCTCGCCCAGCGGCCGCACGGTGATCTGCGCGACGGGCTCCTCGTACGTCAGTGCGCGGTAGCCGTGCAGCCCGCCGGCGAGCGCGCCGAACAGCAGTCCGATCGCGAGCAGGAGCGCGCCGGGCAGGGTGCGCAACGCGAAGCGGCCGATGCGCAGCCGCGCCAGCGCGCCGAGACCGGCGAATATCGCGGCCAGACCGACGATGCCGAAGGCGACCGCCAACAGCCAGAGTGCATCGATCGTGCTTGCGACGTCGGTGTGGGACATGCCGGCAAAGCGTTCGGGAACGGCCAGCATAGCCGAGGAGACGCGAGGAGACGCGCGGGAGCGCAGTCGCGTGCTTCGATTCGGTTATGATCCATAACCGCTTGGCCATAACCGCTGGACCCGCTGGACGTGGAGGAACGAATGAGCGATCCGATCGTGCGCACCGACGTCGACCACGGCGTCGCCGTGCTTCGAGTGAGCAACCCGCCGGTCAACACGATCGACGCGAAGGTGCGCGCAGCGCTGTCCGGGGCGCTCGCGGAACTGAAGGCGCGCGACGACGTGCGCGCCGCGGTGCTCGCCTGCGAGGGCAGCACCTTCTTCTCGGGCGCCGACATCGGCGAGTTCGGCGGTCCGCCGAAGGAGGAGGAGTACCGGGCGCTGTTCAACGCGATCGAGAACCTGCCGTATCCGATCGTCGCCGCGATGCACGGCACGGTGATGGGCGGCGGCCTGGAGATCGCGCTCGCCTGCCACGCACGCGTGGCGGCGCCGCGCACGCGCTTCGCGCTTCCGGAGGTCACGCTCGGCATCATCCCCGGTGCCGGCGGAACGCAGCGCATGCCGCGGCTGATCGGCGTCGAGCGCACGCTCGAGATGGTGCTGTCGGCGAAGCCGGTCGACACGACCACCGCGCTGCAATACGGCTTTCTCGATCGCGTCGTCGAAGGCGATCTCGTCGCGGAGGCGCTGCGCTTCGCTCGTTCGCTCGCCGACGAAGGGCGCGGCCCGCGCCGCACCGGCCAGCTAAAGGTCGACCCGGCGACGTCCACCGACGCGATCGTCCAGCGCTTCGTCGAGCAGGCGAACACGCAGTACCGCAACCGGCGCGCCGCGCACACGGCGATCGAGGCGATCCGCGCGTCGGCCCGCCTGCCGATCGACGAAGGGCTCGCCTACGAGACGAAGCTGGTCAACGAGGCGAAGGCGACGACCGAGTCGAAGGCGCTCGTGCACGCGTTCTTCGCCGAGCGCGAGACGCGCAAGGTGCCCGAGATCCCGGCGTCGGTGAAGCCGCGACCGGTCGCGCGTGCAGCGATCGTCGGCGCCGGCACGATGGGCGCCGGCATCGCGATCTGTTTCGCGAACGCCGGCATTCCGGTGACCGTGCTGGAGACGAGCCGGGAGGCGCTCGAGCGCGGCCTGGCGAACATCGCCAAGACCTACGATTCGATGATCCAGCGCGGGCGCCTGACCGAGGAGGACAAGGCGAAGCGCATGGCGCTGATCGAGGGCGCGTTCGACTACGCGGCGCTCACGCAGGCCGACGTCGTCATCGAGGCGGTGTTCGAGGATCTCGCGCTGAAGAAGGCGATCTTCGAGCGGCTCGACCAGGCGATGAAGCCGGGTGCGGTGCTCGCGACGAACACGTCGACGCTCGACATCGACGCGATCGCGGCGGCGACGAAGCGGCCGGCCGACGTGATCGGGCTGCACTTCTTCTCGCCGGCGAACGTGATGCCGCTGCTCGAGGTCGTCCGCACGAGCGACACCTCGCACGAGGTGATCCGCACCGCGCTCGAGCTGGCGAAGCGGCTGCGCAAGACGCCGGTGCTCGCGAGCGTGTGCTACGGCTTCATCGGCAACCGGATGATGGAAGGCTACGCGCGCGAGGCCGAGCGCATGGTGCTCGAGGGCGCCACCCCTCGGCGCGTGGACGGCGTGCTCGAGGACTGGGGCATGGCGATGGGCATTCTCGCGGTCTTCGACCTCGCCGGGATCGACGTCGGCGTGAACGTGCACCGCGCCAACGCCGACCGCTACCCCCCCGACCCGACGTACTACCAGGCCGACTTCGCGTTGCACGACGCCGGGCGCCTGGGCCAGAAGACCGGAAAGGGCTACTACCGCTACGAGGGTCGCAAGCGCATCGACGACCCCGAGGCGATCGAGATCCTGCGCGCGCGCGCGAAGCAGCTCGGCGTTCCCCAGCACGAGCACGGCGACGAGGAGATCCTCGAGCGCTGCCTGTATCCGCTGATGAACGAGGGCTTCCGCATCCTCGGCGAAGGCGTCGCGCTGCGGGCGAGCGACATCGACGTCGTCTGGACGTCGGGCTACGGCTTTCCGCGCTATCGCGGCGGTCCGATGTTCCACGCGCAGACGATCGGCCTGCCGACGCTGCTCGAGGGCATCCGCAAGTACCGCGACCGCTTCGGCCCGATGCACTGGGAGCCCGCGCCGCTGCTCGAGGAGCTGGTGACGAAGGGGATGACGATCGCGGACTGGGAGCGGGCGAGGGCTGAAGGGTGAAGCGCGAAGGGTGAAGCAATGAAGGGTGTCGGCTCAGTCGCCTGTCCCCTTCTCCCTTCACCCTTCTCCCTTCTCTTCCGTCTCCCGCCGCCACACGCCGCTCTTTCCCCCGCGCTTCTCGAGCAGCCCCACCTGCTCGATGACCATGCCGCGGTCGACCGCCTTGCACATGTCGTAGACGGTGAGCAGGCCGACCTGCACGGCGGTGAGCGCTTCCATCTCGACGCCGGTGCGGCCTTCGCACTCGACGGTGGCGGTGCAATGCACCGTGCTCGCCGCTTCGTCGAGATCGAAATCGACGGCGACGCGGGTCAGCGCGATCGGATGGCACAGCGGGATCAGGTCGGCGGTGCGCTTGGCGCCCTGGATCGCCGCGATGCGCGCGACGCCGAGGACGTCGCCCTTCTTCGCGGTGCCGTCGCGCACGAGCGCGAAGGTGGCCGGCTTCATCCGGATCGATCCGCGTGCGACGGCGACGCGGTGCGTCTCGGCCTTCGCGCCGACGTCGACCATCTGCGCGCGCCCGGCGGCGTCGAAATGCGTCAGACCGCCGTTCGTCTCGCTGCGGGACTCGGCGGATGGGCGGGCGGCGGGGGCGTTCGCGGAGCTCGTCATGGTGCGTCGGGGCCGCGACTATCATAGCAATGCCGTTTCCGGAGGGATCGTCGTTGCCGAGCGCTCGTCTGCCGACCCGATGCCTGGCAGGCCTGCTGGCCGCCATGCTCGCGTTCGCCCCCCCGGTCGCGCAGGCGCAGATCGACAACCTGCCGCGCCTGGGCGACGCGAGCGCCGACGAGCTTTCTCCGGCGACGGAGCGGCGCATCGGGGAGTCGATCGTCGGCGAGATGCAGCGCCGCGCAATGATCGACGACGATGCCGAGCTCACCGACTGGCTGAATCGATTCGCCGTCGCGCTCACCGGCACGGCGCCGGCGAGCGGACACGACCTTCGCTTCTTCCTCGTACGTGATCCCACGCTGAACGCGTTTGCGCTGCCCGGCGGATTCATCGGCGTGCACACCGGCCTGATCGTCGCGACGCAGTCGGAGTCGGAGCTCGCGTCGGTGCTCGCGCACGAGATCGGGCACGTCACGCAGCGGCACATCGCGCGCATGCTCGCGCACCAGCGCCAGGGATCGATCGTGATGGTGGCGGCGATGGTGCTCGCCGCGCTCGCCGCGGGCTCGAACCCGCAGGCGGCGGGAGGTCTCGCCTCGCTGGGAAGCACCGTGGCGCAGCAGCAGATGCTGGGTTTCTCGCGCGACGCCGAGCGCGAAGCCGACCGCATCGGGCTCGACATGCTGCGACAGGGCGGCTTCGACACGAACGCGATGGTCGCGTTCCTGCACCGGCTGCAGAACGCGGGCCGTCTCTACGAGAGCGGCGCCCCCGAGTACCTGCGCACCCACCCGGTCACCTCGGCGCGCATCGCCGACATCCAGGCGCGCATCCGCGAAGGGCGCTACCGTCAGCGCACCGACAGCCTGGAGTTCCGCCTCGCCCGCGCCAAGCTGCGGGCACTCGCCGACACCGGCGTCGACGGGCTGCGGGCGGCGCAGGTGCATTTCGAGCGCCAGCTGCGCGAGCGTGCGATCGACGAGGTCGACGGCTGGTTCGGCGTCGCCACCGTGGCCGCCGCCCGGCGCGATGCGCCGAAGGCGCGCGAGGCGATCGGGGAGCTGCGGCGGCGCCTGCCCGAGCCGCACCGCTTCGTCGAGCGGCTCGCCGCGCAGGTCGAGCTGGATGCGGGGCAGCCGCAGGCCGCGCTCGCGCTGCTCGACGCCGCGCTGGAGCGCGATCCCGGGGCGCGTGCGCTGATGCGATTGCGCGCCCGCGCGCTGCTCGCCGACGGGCGCCACGCCGAGGCGGTCTCGTTCCTCGAGCGCTCGCTCGCGCTGCACGCCGAAGACCCCCAGCTCTGGGAGCTGCTCTCCGAGGCCCAGCAGGCGCTCGACCGTCCGGCGCTCGCGCACCGGGCGGCCGCCGAACGCTTCGTGCTGCTGGGAGCGTTGCCCGCCGCGGTCGAGCAGCTGCGGCTCGCGCAGCGCGCGCGCGTTCCCGATTTCCACGTCGCCTCGCAGATCGACTCGCGTCTGCGCGAGATCGAGGCGCGTTGGCTGCGCGAGCGCGAGGAGCGCGTCAACTAGCTCCGGCGGTCGTCGGGAACGCGACGCTGGCCGCGCAGATCCCGTGGCCGGGCGACGAATCCGAGCGTCTCCTCGGGTCGCGTGGTTCGGCCGAGGGTCAGGGCGCCGGAAGCGAGTCGCAGCACGAGCGAGCCGTCGCGCGGTTCGAGCGGCAGCGCCGCCAGATCGAGATCGTGCACGACGGCACCGCCGAGGTCGGTGCGCAACAGCAATTGTTCCTCCGGCCCGATCCAGCCGGCGTCGATCGCCGTGACGGGAGCACCGGTGTGCGTGACGAAGCGGGGCGCCTCGTTCGCGCCCTCGCCGGCGATCGTGCGCAGCACCAGCGGTGCGGCCTCCAGGTCGACGTAGACGCGTTGCGGTCCGTTCTGCCAGTACCAGCGTCCGTGCTCGTCGGCCGCGTAGTTGCGTGCGATGAAGTCGACGATGCGCCGGTTCGTGATCGGGCTGCCGAGCGCGTGGCGCGCCTCGTCGAAATCCGGCCGACCGCGGTCGACGAGTCGCCAGCGGCCGCGACGATCGAGGCGCAGCCAACCGAAGACGGCGGGCACGGAGGGCCAGCGTTCGATGGCGCGAAGGACGTCCGGATCCAATCGTGCGGCGGGTCGGGGTGCAGTCCCTTCCCGTCCTCCGTTCAATGCAGCTTCTCGGCGTCCGCCGGGTGCGGCTGGCGCAACGCCGCGTGGTGCAGCATGATCCGCCAGCCGTCCGCCTGCTTGACGTAGACGTTGGTGGCGATGCATTCGACGATCTGCAGGCCGCTGCCGACGCCGTGCGGGTCGAGCGCGAGCGTCTGCTCGATGACGTTGTGGATCGCGAGCACGGCGCCGGTGTGCGCCTGCACGTCGGTGCGCCGTATCTCGACGTGCCCGTGCCGGAAGATGCGCTCCCACGAGGCGCGGACCGCGCTCAGGCCGATGAAGCGATCGCTGCCCGGATGGATGCACAGGACGTCCTCGTCGTCCGCCCACAGCGCCATCATCGCCTCGAGATCGCCGCGCTGCATCGCGTCGTAGAACGCCTCCTCGACCGCGTCGGCCGTGCACAGGATCGCGCGCCGCATCGCGTTCAGCGCGGCGCGGGCCGCGCGCCGCTCGTCTCGAAGCGCATCGCGCGCGAGAGCGTCTCGAAGACCTGCGAGGGGACGATCCGCTGCATGCACGCCTGGTGCGCGAGCGGACATCGCGGCTCGGAGCAGGGGCTGCACCCCAGGTGCAGCCACTCGACGTGCGCCCGCGCCGACCGCGGGGGCGCCCGGCGTGGATCGGAAGGCCCGAACAGCGCGACCTGCGGGCGCGCATACGCGGCGGCGACGTGCATCAGCCCGGTGTCGGCGCTGACGACGCCGGCCGCCTGTGCGACGATCGCGATCGCCTCGTCGAGCGAAGTCTCGCCGCACAGGTTGCGTGCGGCCTGCCCGGACAGCGCGGCGATCTCGGTGGCCGCGCGCCGCTCGACGGCAGGTCCGACCAGCAGCACTTCCGACTCGGGCCGCTCGGAGGCGAGCAGCGCGATCAGCGACGCGTAGTGGCGCGCGGGCCACCGATGCGATTCGCCGGCTCCGGTGGCCGTGCACAGCACGATCGGCGGCCCCTCCCGGCCGATGTCGAATTTCGCGCGCACGCCGCGTTCGCGCTCCGGTCGCCGCGCGAGCCGCGGATCGGGCACCGAGCCGGGGTGCGGCGCACGCGGCTCGAAGGCGAGCGCCGCGAAATGCTCGGCGGGCTTCACCGGCCGCGTTCGCGACGCCTCGTGAATGCGGTTGAGCAGCAGCGCGCGCGACTGGCCGCGATAGCCGATGCGCTCGCGGATGCCCGCGAACCACGGAACGAGTGCGGAGATGCGCGTCTCGGGCAGCACGTAGGCGCGGTGATAGCGCCGCGAACGCAGCGAACGGCCGATGCGCCAGCGCGTGGCCCACAGCGTGCGGCCCTCGGGCGGCGGACCCTCGATGATCGCGTCGACCTCGTCCATGCAGCGAAAGACCGGCGCGATCGCCGGATCGCAAAGAACGTCGACGTGCATGCGCGCGTGCTGCTGTCGCAACAGCGACAGCAGAGGCTGCACCATTACCGCGTCCCCGATCGTGTTCGGCGCGATCACCAGCGCTCGCGAACCCATCGTCTTCCCCGACCCGGTCGATTCCCTCGCTTCGATCGTAACCCGCCCGCGCGATCGTGGGTCCAAGGGCAGGTCGACGCGTCGATCTTTCGCGCTTCGTGGAATGGGAGAGAGAAGGGAAGAGGGGAGCGCCGGACGCGCTCCCCGGGGGTCAATGACCGGCGGGCCGCTTCCCGTCGGCCAGGCGATAGCGCGTGCCGCAGTACGCGCACATCGCCTTGCCCGTCCGGGTCAGCTCGAGGTAGACGCGCGGATGCGAGGACCACAGCGGCATCTTCGGGTTCGGGCAGAACGCGGGCAGGTCGGCCGGATCGACCTCGACGACCGCGTCCTGCGACTGCGGCAGTTCCCGGGCGGGGGCGTTCATCGCTGCGCCGCTCCGACCGGGGTGAGCCATTCGCGGTAGCGCGGGTTGCGCCCGGCGACGATGTCGAAGAACAGGCCTTGCA
>Ga0079224_100013399_pt1 | contig 11415 bp, 11 predicted proteins | sample Stecom2015_FD_80414 | JGI IMG/M metagenome (GOLD analysis project Ga0079224, IMG submission 80414) | Agricultural soil microbial communities from Utah to study Nitrogen management - Steer compost 2015 | ecosystem: Environmental > Terrestrial > Soil > Agricultural land | place: USA: Utah...
CGCAGCCCTCGCTCGGCAAGCAATTCGCCCATGCGTTCGCCGTCGTAGGCGTTCATCTGGCAGCCGAAGCTCTTGACCCTGAAAGTCTCGGGTGAACCGCTTTGTCGCATGGGGACGGGCCCTTAGGGCATCTGCCCTTCGAATTAAAGCCGCAAGGCCTGCGCGATCGCATGCTGTGCGGCGGACGTCATGGCCTTGCGGTTTGCCAAGGCATCTCCCGACAACGGCTCGAGAAAGCGGATCGTCAAGTCAACGCGCCTGCGCGCTAGGATCCGGCGCACGTTGGCGAGACCCGGTTCGCCTTCGTACCACGCGACGTCGGGCGCGTCGGCGTAGTCGAGGGCGACCGGCTGGATCGGCACCTGACCTGCCAGCGGCTCGACCGCAGAGAGCAGCGAACTCTTGAACGGAAGGAGGTCCCTTCCGTCACCGGTCGTGCCTTCGGGAAAGATTACCAGCGGGCGCTCGCCAAGCGCCGCCCGACCCTGTTCAACTTGTCCCGGCACCGAACCGCGCCTGTCCCGGGTGATGAAGATGGTGTCGTTCTGGTCGCATAGCCACTTGAGGCCGCCGTGCAGACTCAGCCCGCTGTGGGCGACGAAGATCGCGCGGCTCGTCCCGGCGAGCGCCAGGACGTCGAGCCTACTGAGATTGTTTGAAAGCAACAGGGCTCCACGCTGCGACTGGCCCTCGGTTCGCGCCCGGAGGCCTGCAATCGTTCCCATTGGCCGGAGAAAGAAAGGTGGAACGCGGTCGCGCTGGCCAACGAGGGTTAATGCCGCGTGCGCCGGCACGATGGTCGAAAATCCGAGACCGACCCCGAGCCACCTCGCGTTGCGACGCAATCGGATCAGATCAGTCCTCGCGTTCGATGCGGACGCCGTAGAGCTCCATCCGGTGGTCCACGAGGCGGTACCCCAGCTTTTCGGCAATCTGTTTCTGCAGCGCTTCGAGTTCCGGGTCGACGAACTCGACCACCTTGCCGCTCTCGACGTCGATCAGGTGATCGTGATGGGCCTCGGGTGCCGCCTCGTAACGCGCCCGACCGTCACCGAAATCGTGCCGGTCTAGGATTCCCGCTTCCTCGAACAGTCGGACGGTCCGATAGACCGTGGCAATCGAGATCTTCGGGTCGATCGCCGCTGCGCGGGTGTGCAGCGCTTCGACATCGGGATGGTCCTGCGAGTCGGACAGGACACGCGCAATCACCCGACGTTGCTCCGTGATCCTCAGGCCCCGCTCCGCGCAGAGTGCTTCGAGATCGATGGATTGATGCAATGCGGGCCCCGTTGAACAAAAAGTAAAGTGCCCAGCCACTATGGAAGCGGCTGGGCGCTTTTTCAACTGCGGGCGGTTCCCCTACGCGGACTTCTTCTGGCGACCCCGTTTCTGGCCCGGCTTGCGGCCCAAGCCGATTTCCTTGGCAAGCCGGCGCCGGGTCTCCGCGTAATCGGGAGCGACCATCGGATAGTCCGCCGCCAGCCCCCAGCGGGCCCGATACTCGGCCGGTGTCAGACCGTGATCGGTCATCAAGTGGCGTTTGAGCATTTTCATCTTCTTGCCGTCTTCGAGGCACACGATGTGATCCGCCTTCACGGAGGCCCGCACCGAAACGGCAGGCTCCAGCTTTTCCTCGACGGCGGGAGCTGAATCAACTCCGGCCAACGCGCCATAGACGTTCCGGATCAGTGTCGGCACCTCGTCGACCGAGACATTGTTATTGCTTACGTGCGCGGCAACAATGTCCGACGTCAACGTAATAAGGGTTTCAGCTTTGTCGCTCTCAAAACTTGTCATTTCGCCCTCTTCTGCATTACGACCACTTGCTCTTGCTTTGATCCGCACGGTTGGCGCGCGTGACCACTTATGCAGCTTGCGCCTTCCCGAAACCAAAGACAAGCGCGGCGAAAATCATCAACATGGTTGTTGAGGAAGGCTGACTAATTCGCCGCTCTTTTAACCGCGAGCGAAGGTAATTGCGTCGAGCGGCACCCCGGCACCCCGTCGATAATAGGCACGGCGGCGGCCGACGCGCTCAAATCCGTGTCTCCGATACAGCGATTCGGCGGAATTTCCTTCGCGCATTTCGAGAAACAGACGATTCGCGCCGCGCGCCTTTGCCTCAGCAATGAACCGGTCGAGCATCGCACCGCCTATCCCTTTCCGGCGCCAAATAGGGTCGACCCCGATGAGAAGCAGTTCCTCTTCGTCGGCCGCGCCGCGCGACAGGACGAAGCCCGCCGCCGCTTCCCCCCCGCTTGGCCACCCACCGTGAGGCGCGGCAAGCAGATAAAACGTATTGGGCAGCAGCAGCGCGTCGCCAACTTGCCGCCGGGTCCAGGCTTCGCCGAAAGCGGGCTCGAACGCAGACTCCATGACCGCCATGATACGTTCGAGGTCTTCCATCATCCGCGCTCCGCCGGCTTACGGGCATCCGGCGGGCGGCCATAGATCGGGCTCAGGTCGCGGGACAACAGTACCTCCGGCAGCAGGGAAAACGCCCTGGCATCCGGCAAGATGTCGAGCGCGATAGTACCCGCGTCTTCGGACACGGCTTTCGCCTTGGCCTGGCTGCCGGCAACGACCTGGAAGCCGCGGTGCCCGATGGCGTCGCTTGGAGCTAGTGAGACGAGATTTTCCGCGGGAAGTCCGTCGGCGCGATAGTTCTGAATAAACCATTCGCCATGACCTCCGGTCATACAAACGGTCACGGGACCGGGATGCGATCGGCGCGCCATAGCCGCGACTATCGCGAGGGTCGGATAGCCAAGAACAGGCACTTTCCATGCCAAACCCAACGCACGTGCCGCGGCCAAGCCGATCCGCACTCCAGTAAAGCTGCCCGGACCGAGCGAAACGGCGACGCGAGCGGCCAGGCCTTTGCCCGGCAGCTCTGAGATCATCGGTACGAGCCGCTCGGCATGTCCGCGGCCGAGTATTTCGTAGGCACCAGCGACGAGCTCGTCGTCCTCGAACAGGGCGGCCGAACAGGCCTCCGTCGCACTTTCGATGACGAGTGTCCGCACGCCCGCGGCGCTACAACAGCTGATTGAAGACGTCGAACTCCGGTCGCGGGCTCCGTCCGAAAATACTGGCCGGATCGCCATATCCGATAGCGCAGATAAAGTTCGAGCGGACGTTCGGCTGGTCGGCAAAGAACTCGGCATCGACGGCCGCATTATCGAACCCCGACATCGGTCCACAGTCGAGCCCGAGCGCGCGCGCAGCGAGCATCAGGTAAGCGCCCTGCAACGAGGAATTGCGGAACGCGTTGGCCTCGCGCAGCTGTTGATTGTCGGCAAACCAGCTGCGCGCGTCGGTATGCGGAAAAAGCCACGGAAGCTGTTCGTGGAAGTCATGGTCCATGCCCACGATCACGCAGACAGGAGCTTCGGTGATCTTCGGTCGATTTTTTTCCATCGCGTGTTGCGCCAGTCGCTCCTTGGCCTCGCCCGACTTGCACCAGACGAGCCGCGCGGAGAGCTGATTGGCCGAAGTGGGCCCAAACTTTGCCAGTTTCCAAATAGCGCGGATTTGCTCGTCGGTGACATCGCGTTCGAGCCATGCGTTATAGCTGCGCGCCGTGCGGAATAGTTGGTCGAGCGCCACGTCGGACAGCGGCTCTGGGAGTGATCGGGCCATCAGGCGGCGCGGACCTCTGTGACCTCGGGCACGTAGTGCTTGAGCAGGCTTTCGATGCCGTGCTTGAGGGTCGCGGTGGAGCTTGGGCAACCCGAGCAGGCACCATGCATCGTCAGATAGACCACACCGTCGCGGAAGCCGCGATAGAGAATGTCGCCGCCGTCACCGGCCACAGCCGGGCGGACCCGGGTTTCGATCAACTCCCGGATTTGATCGACGATCTCGGCATCGGCCGGATCGTCGCCGACCTCGTCCTCCTCTGGAGGAACGGCGATGGCACTCGCGTTCCCGCCGGCAAACAGCGGTGCCTGGCTGACGAAGTGATCGAGCAGCACCGCGACCACCTGCGGCTTAAGTGCCGACCAGTTTGTGCCGGGCGCGGCGGTGACCGAAACGAAATCGCGGCCGAAGAACACGCCAGTCACTTCGCCGCTGTCAAACAGGGCCTGGGCGAGCGGCGACGCGTCGGCATCTTCGGGCGTCGCGAAATCGCGCGTGCCGGAAGACATGACAGTTTGGCCCGGAAGGAACTTCAGAGTGGCCGGATTGGGAGTTGTCTCGGTTTCGATGAACATGTCCGCGATGTAGGAAGTGCAGGTGCGGCAAGCAAGCAAGGCTCCCTTGGCTTGCACGAAGCACGACATTCACTGTCCCTTCATCACTCCACTGCGTATGGACCGCCGTCATGATAATCTCGACGCGTTTTCTGCGCGCGCTCGCCCCTTTTGTTCTACTCGTTCCGCTGCCGCTCGGCGCTCAGGCGGATTCGCTCCCAGCGCTCACGGCCACTTCTCTGCCGGCGCCGCGCTACGCCCAGCCCGACGATCCGTGGATATACCGCGGGACTGACATCCCGATCGACCAGGAATGGCTGTTCGGCGAAATGCCCAACGGTGTGCGCTACGCGGTGCGACGTAACTCCGCTCCGCCGGGTCAGGTGGCGCTCCGCGTGCGGATCGATGCGGGATCGCTGCACGAAAACGACTCCGAACTCGGCTTCGCGCATCTTCTCGAGCATTTGACGTTCCGTGAATCCAAGTATTTCGGGGTGTCTGAGGCGATACCGCACTTCCAGCGTCTCGGCGCCAGCCTCGGGCACGATACCAATGCCATCACCAGCCCGACCCAGACCGTTTACAAGCTCGACCTGCCCAACGCGACGCCAGCGAAGCTGGACGAAAGTGTCAGGCTAATTTCCGGCATGATCCGGGAGCCTGTGCTGAATCGCACCAACCTTGCCGCTGAAGTGCCGATCGTGCTCGCCGAGCGGCGCGAGCGTGACGGCGTTCAGCGTCGGGCGGCCGAAGCGACCCGGGAGGTCTTCTTCGCCGGACAACGCCTCGCTGATCACAGCCCGATCGGGACTGTCGAGACCCTGCAAGGGGCGACGCCCGAAGCGGTTCGGGCCTTTCATCGACGTTGGTATCGTCCGGAAAATGCGGTGGTAGTCGCCGTGGGGGATGCCGATCCCGCCCACTTGGCCGCGCTGATCGAAGAATATTTCGCCGACTGGAACGTGCCTGGCCTGCTTGTGCCCGCGCCCGACTTCGGTGAGCCGCAGGCTCCGGAGGGGACAGACCAAGCCAACCCGGTCGGCGAGACGCGCGTCATCGTGGAGCCCGGCCAGGCCCGCTCGCTCAGCTATGCGGTCCTTCGCCCGTGGAATCAGGTGATCGACAATCTCGAGTACAATCGCGGCCTGCTTCTCGATGCGCTTGCGCAATCGATCATCAATCGTCGGCTCGAGTCCGCGGCGCGGGCTGGGGGAAGCTACCTCTACGCCGGCGTGGAGCGCGACAAGACCAGCCGCTCGGCCGATAGCACATTCGTAGCGATCACGCCCTTGGGCGACGACTGGCAAGCCGCGCTGCAAGACGTGCGCGCGGTCATTGCCGACGCCGTTGCTACCCCGCCGAGCCAGGCCGAAATCGACCGCGAAGTTGCCGAGTTCGACGTGGTGTTCGCTAATCAGGTTGATCAGCGCCGGAATCTCGCGGGGTTCCAGCTCGCCGATGATCTGGTCAATGCCGTCGACATTCGCGAGGCTATTGCCGCGCCCGAGGTCAGCCTGGAGCTCCTGCGTGGAATGCGCGAGCGCTTCACACCCCAGACCTTGCACGAGCACACCAGGGCGCTGTTCGAAGGGGTGGTGATTCGGGCGCTATATATGACGCCCGAAGCCGGCGAAGCCGATCCGGCCGCCTTGCGCACCGCCTTGCTCGATCCGGTAGACGGAGCTGCCACCGTTCGGCCTTCCGCCGAACCGCTCGACTTCGCCGATCTGCCGCCGATTGGCGCTCCGGCCCAGCCGACCGTGCGAGAGCCGCTCGGCCTGTTCGTCAACAACGATGTCGAGAAGCTCACTTTCGCCAATGGCGTTCGCGCGCTGCTGCTACCGACCACGCACGAGCCGGGCCGGGTAACGGTTCGCGTGCGATTCGGGAGCGGACTGCAGGGTTTCGCACCCGACGAGGCAGTCTACGTCCAGCTCGGTGAAGCCGCGCTGGTCGCTTCAGGAGTGGGCGAACTCGGGCTGAACGAGCTCGACCGTATCGCGACCGGCCGGAAATTCGGCTTCGACTTCAGGATCGAGGAAGGGACGTTCATCCTCGAGGCGCTCACCCGAAAAGAGGATCTTGCCGACCAGCTCTATCTGTTTGCGGCGAAGCTGGGCTCGCCGCGGTGGGATTACGCCCCGTTCGAACGATCCAGGACCAGCGCGCTGCTGGCTTACCAAAGCTACGACAGCAAGCCCGAGACGGTCATCCAGCGCGATCTCGACTGGTTGCTGCATGGTCGCGACCCGCGTTTCGCGACACCGGACCCCGAGGCGTTGCGCGCCGCCACGGCAGAAGGTTTCCGCGAAGTCTGGTCGCGCCTGCTTGCTCAAGGACCGGTTGAGGTCCTGGTGTTCGGAGACATCGATCGCGAAGCCACGGTCGCTGCGCTGTCACGCACGTTTGGGGCCCTTCCGGCGCACCTTGCTCCGCCAGCGGCCGGAATCGTCAGCGCTTTTCCAGAGGCCAGCGCGGAGCCTCTGGTATTGACGCACAACGGTGAGGCGAACCAGGCCGCGGCAGTGATCGCCTGGCCGACGGGTGGCGGTTCGCTGGCCCTGCCGCAGGGCCGTAAGCTCGAATTGCTCGCCGAGTTGTTCTCCAATCGACTGATGGATGCGATGCGCGAACGAGCCGGGGCGAGCTATTCGCCATACGTCCGCTCGACATGGCCGCTCGACGTGGCCGACGGGGGAAACATCATGGCCATGGCGCAACTGCCTCCGGAACAGGTGCCGGCGTTCTTCGCAGCGGCTGATCGCATCGCCGCCGAGCTCGCTACGGAGGGGCCGACGGCCGACGAGCTGGCGCGCGTGACGGAGCCTATGCGCCAATTGCTCAACCGGGTTCAGAACAGCCATCTATTCTGGCTGAACGAGCTCGAGGGTGCCGCGTTCGACCGTAACAGGCTGGCATGGATCCCCACTTTCATGAACGATTATACCCAAGCTACACCCGAGGAGATGAAGGCTCTCGCGGCGCGCTATCTCGGCGGACATGGCGGATTTCGCGTGAAGGTTGTGCCGGATGCCATGCCCGCGACTGGCGGAGATTGAACTGTCATCTCTTTGGCCGAAGCGAAGCGATAACCGATGTAACATTTGCCCCGCGCTTCAGCCGCGGGTAGGGGCGCGGCCTCTAATCAATGGCGGATTTTTTCGAAGTGGCGAAGATTTGGACACCCGACGGCTGGCAGCAGCACGAGGCTCGGCACCTGCCCGTGTATGACGATGCAGGCGCGCTCGCAGACGCCGAGTCGACCATGGCCAATTTCCCTCCGCTGGTGTTCGCGGGGGAAGCGCGCGCGCTGAAGGCGCAATTGGCAGACGTGACCGACGGCAAAGCGTTCCTGCTCCAGGGCGGAGATTGCGCGGAGAGCTTCGCAGAGTTTCATCCAAACAACATTCGCGACACGTTTCGCGTGTTGCTGCAGATGGCGGTGGTGCTGACCTTCGCCAGCAAATTGCCCGTCGTGAAGGTCGGCCGAATGGCCGGACAATTCGCCAAGCCGCGCAGCTCGCCGACCGAAACGATCGGCGAAACAACCCTGCCGAGCTACCTCGGCGACAACGTTAATGGCATCGAATTTTCGGCCGAATCACGGCGTAACGATCCCATGCGCATGATCCGCGCCTACAGTCAGTCGGCAGCAACCTTGAACCTGCTGCGTGCATTCGCGACTGGCGGCTACGCCAATCTGCGCCAGGTCCATCAGTGGACGCTCGACTTCATGGGCCGCAGCCCTTGGGCGGACCGATTCAAGGACGTGGCCGACCGCATCGGCGAAGCGCTCGACTTCATGGAAGCGTGTGGCGTCGACCCGGAAACCGTGCCGCAGCTTAAGAGCACGGATTTCTACACGAGCCATGAGGCATTGCTGCTGCCCTACGAACAAGCCCTCACGAGGCAGGATTCGTTGACCGGGCAATGGTACGATACCAGCGCGCACATGCTGTGGATCGGCGACCGTACGCGTTTCGAGGGGAGCGCTCATGTCGAATTTCTCCGCGGCGTCGGCAATCCGATTGGCATGAAGTGCGGTCCGAGCCTGGAGCCCGACGCCCTGCTTGCCCTGCTCGACACGCTAAATCCTGCACGTGAGCCAGGTCGGATTACGCTGATCAGCCGCTTCGGGCACGAGAAGGTCGAATCCGGGCTACCGCGGCTCGTCCGCGCGGTGAAGCGCGAAGGCCATCCGGTAGTTTGGAGCTGTGATCCGATGCATGGCAACGTGATCAAGGCGGAAAGCGGTTTCAAGACTCGCCCCTTCGATCGCATTCTGTCCGAGGTGAAGAGCTTTTTCGCCGTTCACCGGGCAGAAGGTACACACGCCGGCGGCATCCACGTCGAGATGACCGGGCAGGACGTGACCGAATGCACCGGCGGGGCTGTTGCCATCACCGACGCGGGCTTGGCGGATCGCTATCACACGCATTGCGATCCGCGGCTCAACGCGGCGCAGTCGCTTGAACTGGCATTTCTGCTCGCCGAGATGCTCAATCTCGAGGTGAAAGGCGGGCAGAAGCACGCCGCATAGGCGGAACATTTCGCGGACATTCGCTTTTCTTTGCCGTCTCCTTGCGCCATCGTCGGCCGAAGGAAGGCCAGGGAGGTCGACTTGTCCGAAGCCCAGCGTAGTCTGGCGGCCGTGATTACATTCGCGGACCGTTACGCCGCTACCCGGCGGCGCAGCGAGGAATTGGTGGAGCCTCTATCGGAAGCCGACGCAACGCTGCAGTCGATGCCCGATGCCTCTCCGGCGAAGTGGCACCTGGCGCACACGACCTGGTTCTTCGAAACCTTTCTGCTTCGAGATCGGATACCGGGCTACCGGCTATATAACGAGCGGTGGCCGTTTCTGTTCAACTCGTATTACCAGAGCGAAGGCGATCGCATCCCGCGGGCCCGACGCGGAATGTTGTCGCGGCCGACGCTCGAAGAGATTGTCAGCTGGCGTAAGCATGTCGACGAGGCGATGCAGCCGCTGCTCGTCAATCGTGCGGACCGGGCGTTGATCGAACTGGGGCTCGCTCATGAAGAGCAGCACCAGGAATTGCTCCTCACGGACATGAAGCACGCGCTGTTCCAGAACCCGCTGGGCCCGGCTATCTGGCCAGCCCCCGCGGACGCTGGGTCGTCCACGGAAGCCAAGCGCGACGCTGACGACCTTTGCGAGGATTTACGAGGCGACCGATGGCACCGACATCCTGGCGGCCTTGCGCTGATCGGCCACCAGGCTGCAGGTTTCGCATTCGACAACGAAGCGCCCGCCCACCGGGTCGTACTCGAACCGTTCGCGGTCGCCCCGCGGCTCGCATCCAACGGCGAATGGGAGCAGTTCATCGCCGATGGCGGCTACCGCACGGCCTCGCTATGGCTTTCTGACGGTTGGGACTGGATTAGACGTGAGCGGATCGAGGCGCCGCTCTACTGGCGGAACGAAGAGCATTTCACGCATTCAGGCTGGCGGCCGCGCGATGCGGCTGCCCCGGTTTGTCATATCTCCTACTACGAAGCGGATGCTTTCGCGACTTGGGCCGGTATGCGCTTGCCGACCGAGTTCGAATGGGAAGCGATCGCTCAGAACCATGACCCGTTGGCGGGTAATCAGCTCGATGGCGCCGATCCACCGCTGCCCTGCATCGGTGGCGGCCTGTTCGGCGACTGCTGGCAATTTACGCGTTCGGCATATCTACCCTATCCCCGCTTCAGGCCTGCCGCTGGCGCAGTGGGTGAGTACAACGGTAAGTTCATGGCCGGCCAGTGGGTGTTGAAGGGCGCGAGCTGCGCGACGGTGCGTGGCCACTCGCGCGCCAGTTACCGCAACTTCTTCTACCCGCATCAACGCTGGCAGTTCACCGGTTTGCGTCTGGCGAGGGACCTCTGATGACCGCCGGCAAGAGCATTTCTCTAGTCAAGCTCGACGAGTATGGCGTGGACAAAGCGTTCCGCGCCGACGTGCTCGCGGGCCTGGCGCAACAACCCAAGGCGGTCCCGGCACGTTGGCTCTATGATGACGACGGCTCGCGTCTGTTTGAGGAGATAACGCGACTTCCAGAATATTATCCGACCCGTGCGGAAACCGAGATACTGAAGTCGAGCCGTGACGATTTTCGTCGTCTGATCGAGCCAGGCCGGGCCGTGATCGAATTCGGCTCGGGGTCTTCGGTTAAGACGCCATTGATCCTGCACAGCATCGAACCGGCAGCTTACGTCCCGCTCGATATCTCCGGCGATTTCCTGCGCCAGTCCGCGGCGGAGTTGTCGAGGGAGTTTCCGGACCTGCCGATCTACCCGGTCGAGGCGGATTTCACGAAGACCGTGCAGTTGCCGGAAGCGGTCGCTGAGCTGCCTCACCTTGGGTTTTTCCCGGGTTCGACCATTGGCAACATGGTCGCGCGCACGGCTGTCGATCTGTTGCGATCGATGCGTCAGACCCTCGGGCCGGACTCGCTTCTTCTGATCGGTATGGATCTGATCAAGGACGTGGCCGTCCTGGAAGCTGCTTATGACGACGCGGGCGGCGTCACGGCCGAATTCAACCTCAACCTCGCGCGTAGGATCAATCGGGAGCTCGGCGGCACCATTCCGCTGGACAAACTGCGCCATATCGCTCGCTGGAACGACACCTACGCGCGGATAGAGATGCACCTGGAAGCGATCGAGACGATCGCGTTCGATGTGTCGGGCTGCCCGGTGACCATGGCGAAGGGAGAAACGATCCACACCGAGAACAGCCACAAGTTCGACCGTCGCAGTCAATACACTCTGCTGCTGGCGGGCGGTTGGACCCCGACCGAGCGGTGGGTCGATACAGAAGGGCGATTTTCGCTGATCCTGGCAGCGGCAACTCGACCGCGCAACGCCCCGTGAACGCAAGGCCATCCATTCGATGGTGCGCCGACAAGGCGGCGATTCGAGCCAACCTGCGGCCGTTCGCGACGCCTTTTGTGTATACCGCCGGTTCCACGCGCTTGTCGTATCGCGGCGTCCCAAGACCTATATAGCGCCGATGGACTTCGCCCCCGTCTGGGATCAGCTCGCCCACAGCCTTTCGCAGCTCCCGCGTTCGAGTCTGCTGATGGCGGCCGTGGGGGCCATGCTGCTCGGCTTGATCGGCACTTTGCTGATCCGCCGCGTTCCGTCGCTCGGCAAGCTGCTGCGCCTGACCAGCACTCTGGGCCTGATGGGAATCCTGGTTTTGGTGGTGCTTCAA
>Ga0079224_100013402_pt1 | contig 11415 bp, 9 predicted proteins | sample Stecom2015_FD_80414 | JGI IMG/M metagenome (GOLD analysis project Ga0079224, IMG submission 80414) | Agricultural soil microbial communities from Utah to study Nitrogen management - Steer compost 2015 | ecosystem: Environmental > Terrestrial > Soil > Agricultural land | place: USA: Utah...
TCCCTCTCCCGCTTGCACTGCTTAATTTCCTCCAAAAGTTCCACCGCTTTGTGCGTCCATACTGCCCAATGGCCCAATAGTCCGCCCACAATTTCCTTCTCCCGGATGTGTCCGCCCACATCAAACTTATAGCTGGTCAACAGATCGGGAACAATATTGTCATCGTTGCCGGTATAAAGAGCAACCTCCTGGTATCGGGAGGAATAACACACCCCTCTAACTACATCCAGAGATTGGTAGCGATTAAAAGGTGCCATTTTGATCGCTTGCACATTCGGAATCTCGGCAAAATCCTTCCAAAAATCAAAACTCAACAACCTGCCTCCAACAGCGGGCTGTAGGTAAAATCCAAATACCGGTATAATTTCGGCCACCTTTTCTGCCCTACTAATCAGCTCCCTTTCGGACAGATCGCCTAATCCACCGGCACTTAATAAACCTAAATCATAGCCCAAGCTGCTGGCCAGTTTAGCTTCCTGCACGGCTTGCGCAGTAGGCCCCACGATGCCCGCCACTTTAATAAATGGCCGGGGCAGTGCTGCTTTTTGTATTTCTTCCGCAGCAATCCTCAACACCGGTTCTAAGAGATCAATGCCTTTATTTCTGATTTCGAATTGCGTGGAGTGTACCGCTACGGCTATTCCGCCAGCTCCGGCGGCCATATAGTAACGCATCAGTTGTCTTTGCCTCTCCTCATCTAGCCGTCGGTTGCTATCCAAAGCAAGAGGATGGGCAGGAATGACGGTACCTTCATGCAATAATGCTTTTATATCTTCCTTTAGTATTTTCATCTCAACCATTAAAATTTCCCTGACCTTGTTTGAAAATGTGTCGGCTTATTGTGGGTTTCACCGCCTCGGGCTACCCAATCAGCCGTCATCTCGATCATTTCTCTTAGAGAAACGTTGGGATAACCAAAAATCCGGTGGCATTGGCCAGCATTGTTCAACAAAACATCGGGAGCCTCTTCATTGACAAATCTAGGCTTTTTATCCAATAATTTGCCGAACTCTTTGGCTATCCACCGTATAGAAATCGTTTCCGGCCCGGTCACGTTCAGAATTTTGGCTGGATAACCACAAATGGACAAGGATCGCAAGGCGATTTCATTGGCGTCTCCCTGCCATATGACGTTCATATGGCCACTGGTCAGATCGATTTCACGCTCTTCGTTTACCATTTGCGCAATTTCCAAAAGATTGCCATAGCGCAAGTCAACGGCGTAATTAAGGCGATAGATCAGTAAAGGGGTCTTATATTTATGGGAGGTGTATTGGAAAATCCGCTCCCTTCCGAGGCAGGACTGCGCATACTCCCCTTTAGGGTCCGGTGCTACGTTTTCGTCGGCTCCTCCCGAGCCTATCGGAACAAAAGGATAGATATTACCGGATGAAAAGACGACTATCCTAGCGTTTTTGAACTTCTCTCCTACCCTCCCCGGCAGGTAAGTGTTCATCGCCCAAGTCGAATGTTCCTGGCCTGTAGTGCCGAACTTTTTGCCCGCCATATAGATGACATTGTCTACATCAGGCAGTGATTGCAATTCTTCATCATTTAAAAGATCGATAGAAATAGTCTCTACCCCAAACCCTTCGAGTTCTTCCTTAAGGCCAGGTTCTGAAAAGCGGGAAACCCCTATTACCTTTTTGTGTAGCCCAGCGTCTTTGATTGCACGAATAGCCAATTTAGCCAGACTTGGCCCCATCTTCCCTCCTACACCTAGGATGAGAATATCCCCGTTGAGCCGGGCCATTTCTTCCACCAAAGCCGGGGAAGGCGTGGATAACCGATCTTCAAGTTCTTCAACAGATTTTATCATTACCAGTTAAATTGTTAAGTTAAAAAAAGGTTATAGAAATTGCTTCCTGCCAGAAAGACTAAGACAACTAATCCTATGACTCCTGCAATTTTCGCGGGAGTTTTATTGACAAGCTCTCCCATAATGTCCTTATCATTCGCCACAAGATATAAACCAATGCCGATAAACGGAACAGCGAAAACCGTCACCCCTTGGGCAAAGATGATCAATTCCAAAGGCAACTTTCCAAAAGCTATATCCACAGCCGCTCCTATAACGATAACCAGCATGATCAATGCCTTGACAGCTTTACTGTTCAAGTCACTGCCGAGCGAAAGTGCATCCGCAAACAAGGTTCCGCCAATTGTCGCATTGCCGATAAGGGAGGAAAAGGAAGCTCCAAACAATCCCAGCATAAAGATGCCGGTTGCCCAATTGCCGTAAAGTGGTTCTAAAGCTTTGCCCATGTCCGTGGCTGCATTGACATTAATGCCTTGAGGATGAAGTATGGATCCGGCGCTCAGCAGAACCATACTTGAGATCAGCCCTAAAATCAAAATGCCCGTATAACTTTCCCGTTTTACATCAGCCACCTCACTCTGCTTCCAGCCTTTAGCCTGTACAAGATAGGATTGATAAAAGGCTCCTGCAATGGAGAAACTGGACGCCACCAAGGCGATGATCAACATGACAGAACCCGAAGGGACCTCGGGCGCTAACCCGGCCGCTACCTCAGCAAGATTAGGCTGAGCCACCGCCAAGGTGACGATAAAAGATAGCATCATGAGACCCACCATGATCATCATCACCTTTTCTAGGGTTTGGTAAAAGGATTTGAAGAAAAGAAGGGCAACGGCAAATACAGAGACGATTAAAACCCAAGGCCAGGAGGCGGTATCAAAGGACTCTGCAAAAGATAAACCCGCTCCTATGGAATTGCCTGCCTGAAAAGATACGCATACGAAAAATATTCCGAAACCGGTCATTACACTTGCCCATGAGCCCCATTTGGCTTTGAAGGTCTGTAATAGGGATTGGTCGGTAGCGAGGCCGATTCTCGCCCCCATGCTGGTAAAAGACAGCATCAACACCGTAGCTATTACAATAACCCAGAACAGGTCATAGCCATAAATACTTCCAAGTTTGGAAGTGAGCGTCAGGCTGCCCGGCCCAAAAACCAAAGCGGCTGTAATAATCCCTGGTCCTAATGAACGCCACCACTTTTGGGCAGCCGCTAACATTGTTTTATCATTATAAGTGAAAGGGAAATTTTAGGTTTATTTAAATAGCGGATGACACGAGGCACCTGTAAGCGTGCCTGTTCCCTGCTGATGCTCGTCGCATTGCCAGAGAAAAAAGCCCCGCTTACTTGAGCAGCCCAAACAAGGATCTTTCGGTAATAAATAAAACCATTTATTTTGATTGAGCCTTCCTAAGCACCTCTTGGAGACTAACGGGACGACCGCCCTGGGCCTTACTTTCATCAGCAGCGCTCATAAAAGCAAAGATCTCCAAGGTTTCCTCTGGGCTCACAGGCACTTCGCCTGTCTCAAAATAATTAATAATCTCTAATAGTAGCGGATCATATCCTCCATAGGGACCCAAAGCCACCACACCTGATGAGGTGTACACCACACCGCCATATCCCGATTTCCCGCTTCTGGTACCTCTGAAAGTTCCAATGCGTCCCCCTTCCCAGGTTCCGACGACTACATCCGTGTCAGGTGTATGAATCCGGGTCACTTCCTGACAACCCGTACCCATGACGGTAAATAAAGTTTCCACCCCATGGATACCATACCAATAAAGATCCGGATGGCTTGTCTCATAAGTACAAGGGCTATAAGCGTCAGCTCCGATCACCTGGCTTCTGTCCAGTTCCTGCGCCCCTTTAATGTACCTTAAAGAAGAGGCTGAAAAGACGGGGATGTTGTGTTTTTTGGAAGCTTCAAAAATTGCCACGGCATCCTCCAGAGAAGCCGCAATAGGCTTGTCGATAAACATTCGTTTGCCGGCCTCAAAAACCTCCAAAGCCTGCTCCAAATGTAGCCGACCATCATTTGTCTCAAGAAGAACGACATCGACTTGCTGCAGAAGCTCTTTGATAGTTCCTGTTATTCTCACACCCATTTCCTTTACTTGGTCGATATAACCAGGAATACGGTCTGCGCTGGAAGCAATGGTCTTACTTCCATAAGGATACGCCGCAACAACTTTGTAACCCTTGTATTCAGGATTAGGTGACGCGGCGTTGAGCACCTTGGTGAAGGCAATGCTGTGGGAGGTATCCAAACCAATAATGCCTACTCTTTTTCCTGCCTGCGGGGTAAGGCCTGTGGCAAAAGCGGCTCCCCCGATGCTTAGACCGAGCCCTGTGGCCGCGGTTGTTTTTATAAAGTCTCTTCTATTAAAAGCTTTCATATAGTTGAGTTTGTCTGGTTATTTAGTGTTTACAGAAAGAAGACGCATGATAGAACGGGCCAAGCAGAATGCCCGGCCGAACACGGTAATCTGCCTTCGGGTACGTACCAAAATTAAATAAACAATCTTTAACTCCAACTTAATTTAGATATTTATTTCATTATCCTCCAAGATACGCTATCAGCCATCCCGGTAAGACCAGTGGGAGCGATTAATAGGTATATCATTGGTGGTTGTCAACTCAAAGTACTATTTTTGAGCGTTTCCGGAAACGCGCCAACATATGTTTAAGAAATTACTTGTCGGAGTAATGTCAGCAGCCATCACCTTAGCCCTTCTTTATAACTTTGGGCCAAAAGAGTCAATCCAAAAGCTTGAAGGGGACTTCCCCACTGTTCCGGCATTCACCCAGGAACTCGAAGCTTATATTGCCGCCAAAGAAGATACGGTAAAAGGTTTGAAACCGAACAACGAAGCACGCATCGTTTGGGCGGATCCGACGACAAAAAGTAAAACGGCATACGCCATTGTTTATATCCATGGATTTGGGGCAAGCCAAATGGAAGGCGACCCGGTGCACCGAAAGCTGGCGGAACACTTTGGCGCCAACCTGTATTTAACCCGGCTGGCAGAGCATGGAATTAAGAGAAAGAACGCCTTCGAGTACTTGACTGCAGAAAAGTTGGTAGCGGATGTACGGGAAGCATACATGATCGCAAAGAGCTTAGGAGATAGCGTCATTGTAGTTGGAACCTCTATGGGTGGTGCTCTTTCCCTAATTCTAGCTGCTGAAAGACCGGATATACATGCTGTGCTGCTTTATTCCCCATGCATTGTCGAATACGGCAACCAGCTAGACGCTTTTTTCCAACCGTGGCAAGGCTATCTCATGGAGAAAGCCATGACCAATGAAGATGGCGTGTTACTATCTCCTAGAGAAGGCGACAAAGCCAGATACTGGTCCGAGGAATATCACGTAAACGCATACTCCAGCCTAGCGGTGTTATTAAGAAGCAAAATGACCGAACGTACCTTCAGCAAAGTGAAACAACCTTTGTTTATGGGCTATTACTATCTGGATGAGGAGAACCAGGACAAAGTAGTTTCCGTCCCGGCCATGTTGGAGATGTACGACGATTTGGGTACTTCAACAGAAATGAAAAGGAAACAGGCATTTCCCGCTTCTGGAGATCATGTAATTGCTTCCAGCATCACTTCTGGTGATTGGGAAGGGGTGTTGGATGCTTCGATTAAATTTCTGGAAGAAATCGCGGGAGTTCCAGCCTCCCAGCAAGCGGTGGGTGCAGACTAAAACTAGCGCTCCAGGTACCATTGAGCCCGAGCCATTGTACTTTTAATCAAACACCCAACTCGGGTTGTGAAATGTATAAAAGGTTTGGATTCTATGCAAAAACACCAGTAAAAACTGTCATTCTTGGTTACCTGCTCGTCGCTTTCCCATCCGGCAGTATACCCTTGTATTAAAATTGCGTCTGCTGCTTATCTATAGTGGTTGCGGAAAGTCCGGATCACCTTTAGATGTCGGAAGTTCGTTAGCTACAGAGGTATCCTTCTAAAAATTGATGCGTGTCTTTCCTCATCGCTGTCGATATCCGGCCGCATCTACGGAGGCTCTTCCGGGGAAGACAGAGGAGCTAATCCACAGGAGATAGCATTAGGTCGGCCCTGCTTTTAGAGACCCCGTTATACCAATACCACTCCGAAATGGACACGAACTTATCCTTTTTCATAGAGCTACCTCTTCATGAATTAGAACTTTCTTCCCAATGGATCGGCCGCAGGACGCACGGCAGCGTAAGCCCATTCAGTGACGCTACAAACTGCTAAATCCTGTTCGGAAAATTTCTCAAATAGAATACCTGTTCCGATTATTGCTTTATCTTTGGGCTTTAACAGTAATACCACCAAATATAACCTATGCAATACCGAACTTTAGGAAAGACCGGGTTAAGTGTATCTACCCTGGGCTTCGGCGCTTCTCCCCTTGGAAATGTCTTTGATCCGGTTGATGAAAAAGAGGGGGTCCAAGCGGTCCATCTCGCCTTGGATCACGGCGTGAATTTTTTCGATGTTTCTCCTTTTTACGGATTGACGCTGGCAGAAAGCAGATTGGGCAAAGCCTTGGCAGGAAGGAGGCACAATATCATCTTAGCGAGTAAATGCGGTAGGTACGACCTACAGGATTTTGACTTCTCCAGAAAGAGAATTCTCCAAAGTATTGATGAGTCATTAAGCCGGCTGAAAACTGACTACTTGGATATTTTCCAACTCCATGACATCGAATTTGTAGACCAAACTATCATCCTGGAAGAAGCTGTTCCTACCATGCAGGAGGTCATCCAATCCGGCAAAGCAAGATTCTGGGGAATAACGGGTTTGCCCGTGCGTTACCTTGCACACATTGCTCGGCTAACTGATCCGGATACCGTATTATCTTGGGGACACTATAACCTGTTGGAAGATGAGATCAATGACGACCTGGTTCCGCTCTCAGAAGAAATGGGCTTCGGCTTGATGAATGCTGCCCCATTGATGCAGCGGATATTATCAGATGCACCATTGCCCGATTGGCACCGTTCTCCTGCAGAGGTAAAAGCCATGCAACCGAAACTTTTAGCGCTCTGCAGAAACTATGGCGTTCGATTAAGTGACGTTGCCCTCCGGTATGCGATGGACCACCCAGGAATAGCCACAACCATTATAGGCATGTGTGAAGTAGAAGTGGTGAGACAAAACTTGGCGACCACAACTTTCGAAATCCCACAAGAACTCCTGGACGAGATCCACACGCTCGTCGCCCCCGTTAAAAACAGGATGTGGTTTGAAGGAAGGGAAGAAAACAATATCTAAAAATATTCCAGAGGGGCCATCCATATAACCGGCCAAAAGAAAATCATGAAAGCATTAGTTCTAACAGAGATTGGAAAAACAGAAGTACGCGAAGTTGAAAAGCCTACACCAAAAGCAGGGGAGGTCCTGCTTGAAGTGGGAATGGTGGGATTTTGCGGAGGAGACCTAAATGGCTTTAAGGGCCTTTTCCCTTTGCAAGAATATCCCAATATCCTTGGACATGAAGTAGGGGCTACCATCGTGTCACTTGGCACTGAGGTGCCAAATCATATCCGAACTGGTACAAAAGTAACTGTCTACCCTTATTTGGCGTGCGGCACCTGTGTGGCTTGTAAAAAAGGGCGGCCTAATGCCTGCAAAACCAACAAAACCATGGGGGTGCGTCGTCCAGGAGCCATGACCCGGTACATTGCCGTACCTTGGCAAGACATTTTTACTTCAGAGAAGTTATCTCTTCGCGAACTGGCATTAGCCGAGCCTTTAACCGTGGGGTTTCATGCGGCCGCAAGAGGAAGGGTATCTTCTGAGGATTGTGTGGCAGTGATGGGCTGCGGGATCGTAGGACTGGGAGCTGTGGCCTCGGCGGTGCACCGCGGGGCCAAGGTTATAGCCATTGATCTGGACGACAGCAAACTGGCGATTGCCCAACAAATTGGTGTTGCCCATACCATCAATCCCGCCCAAGTGGATTTACATGAAGCCTTGCACTACATCACCAAAGGGGACGGTCCCGACGTAATTATCGAAGCTGTGGGCAGTCCGGTGACCTACAAGGCCGCTGTGGAAGAGGTAGCTTTCTTAGGCCGGGTCGTCTGTATCGGTTACGCCAAAGCGCCAGTAGAGTTTAACACCTCGCTCTTTGTGCAAAAGGAAATTGAAATCTTAGGATCTAGGAATTGCGTGGGGAAAACCGATTTCCCTGAAGTCATTGCCTATTTAGAGAGCGGTAAGTTCCCAGTGGAGGAAGTGATCAGCAAGGTAATTGGCCTTGATGATGGCCCGGCCACGATGGAGTCTTGGGCCGCCAACCCCCAGGGAATCATTAAGATTATGATCGACTTCGACCGATAATTTTTGACAACAAACCTTATTAGATTTTACCTATTTATGATCCAGTCTGCTGTTACCATTGCCCTTGTTCCACAGATCAAAACCGGCCCTTGGATATTCTGGGATGACCTGGAGTCTTCGATCGCCAAAGCTGCCCAACTGGGTTTCGATGCCATAGAACTCTTTACGGCATCAGCCGATGCAATCAACCCACAGCAATTACAAGACCTGCTCAGCCGCTACAACCTCAAGCTCGCCGCAGTAGGCACCGGCGCAGGAAAAGTAATTCATGGATTAACCCTTACCGATCCTGATTCCACCATCCGTCGAAAAGCTGCTGCTTTTATTACCGAAATGATCGAATTTGGAGCGGAGTTCGGTGCCCCTGCCATTATAGGATCCATGCAGGGTAACGTGATGGCTCAGGGAACATCTGAACAATCACTGAGCTGGCTGGAGGAAGGACTGGAAGAACTGGGCGAACAAGCCTTGTCTAAAAATGCTTTCCTCATCTATGAGCCGCTTAACCGCTACGAAACCAATTTGTTGAACACGCTACAGGCGGGCTCCGAATTCATAGAGGGACTGCAAACGAATGGGGTAAAACTTTTAGCCGATCTCTTCCATATGAACATTGAAGAAACAGACTTAGCCAGAGCTATTGTAGATCATGGAAAGCATATTGGCCACGTCCATTTTGCCGACAGTAACCGAAAACCTGTCGGCTACGGACATACCGTTATGAAGCCAATCGTCTTGGCTTTACAAGAGATCAATTACCAAGGATATGTGTCGGCGGAGGCTTTCCCTTGGCCAGATCCAGACGCAGCTGCTTTGCAGACAATCACGGCTTTCCAAAAGCACTTTCAACAGTAACCCTCGGAAAAAGAATCGGCCAACAAGCCAAAAATCTAAAAGACAAACCCTCTATTTATAAACGCAAACAATCGACCCTAAATTATGAAGCGCTTCTGCTTAACCTTAGACCTCATTGACGATCCTGCATCCATCCGTGAGTACGAACAACATCATGCTCCCGGAGCTGCCTGGCCCGAGATCACTCAACATGATATCGACTGTGGCATATTAAACATCGAAATCTTCCGTACCGGCAACCGGATGTTTATGATCATGGAAACCGTCGATGATTTTACATTCGAGAAAAAATCGGAGATGGATGCAGCCAATCCTCATGTGGCTAAGTGGGAAGACTTGATGTGGGGATTTCAGCAACCCATTCCTTGGGCGAAGCCAGGCGAGAAATGGGTATTGATGGACCGAATTTTCAAGTCTGGACTGTGAACAACACTTAAAAGTCACCCGACCGGCAAAGAGGAATACCGAAGGTGAAGCTTTCTAAACCAAATAAGGCCCAATGCCAATCGTCAAGCCTTGTTTGGTTTTCTTGTTTCTCTTAAATTTTCAGCGTCCCAATAAATCGGTTCTCCTCTAAAGTAGCTATCAAAGCTCAACAAGGCGGCTGAGGATGTCCGGACGCCAAAAAGCACATCAGCCACTAACGGACTTTGATTTCTGATTCCCGTAATAAAGTTATTTAAGTGATCATAATGTCCGCCCTTATACCCCTCTTCGGCACGGAATTCATATTCATTGGAAGACTTTTTTTGGGGCTGATCGATCCCTTGGCCTAGTTTCTTGAGGGAACCAAACGAACGGGTGTCAGCATCAGAGTGTGTTCTCAACACCACATGATCCCAATGCACCTTCAACGAGCCCTTTTCACCAACAATGGTAAAATCTGTGCTTCCCCACTTCTTTGATACACCGTCTGCGTAATTAGCTCCTAAAGATACGGTGAATGCCCCTAAATCGTTTTTGTCAGGATAATCCAACAAGCCCAACATGATGTCCGGCGTGTCCCTGTACCCATCCGTATAATAGCGAAGTCCGCCGGTGGTGTATACTTTCTCGGGTCCAACGGCATCCGTGATAAAGTGGATGCTTGACAGTACATGGACAAATAAATCACCTGCCAAACCTGTCCCATAATCCTTCCAATTTCTCCAAACAAAAAAACGCTGGGGGTCAAAAGCATGTTTGGGAGCATTGCCTAAAAATCGGTCCCACCAAATACTCTCTGTGGTTGCGTCATCCGGTGCGACGTATTTTTTCAGGTCCTGTGGAGCTGCAGTAAATTGAGCTTCCACATAATTGATCTTGCCTATCGCCCCCGCCAGTAAGAGCTCTTTTGCGGCGCGGTTGCCGATAGAAGCCATTCCCTGGCTCCCGTTTTGGAAGAGGCGTCCTGTTTCCTGCTGGGCTTTGATTAAGGCCTTGCCTTCACTTAGCTTGTGGATGACGGGCTTTTCGCAATAGACATGTTTGCCCGCCCTCATGGCTTCTATGGCGATCTGTTGGTGCCAATGATCAGGAGTGGCTACGATCACAGCGTCCACATCGTCTCTTTCGATAATCTCCTTGTATTCTTTGGTGAGAAAAAGATCGTCACCCCAAGTGTCCTTTGCCAACTTTAGCCGTGCGTCATAAAGATCACACACGGCCACAAGCTGGGTTCCTTCCACACGCAAGGCTGTGTTGGTATCGGAGGTCCCCATTCCTCCTTTGCCGATCAACCCGAGGCGGATATTTTGGACTTTGTTTTTTAAAATACTTATTGGACTGGCCTGTATAATCCCCGGCACATAATTTAATGCGGCGGCCCCTACTGTCAGCTTCTTTATAAATGTTCTTCTTCCTTTCATAGGGGATTAAGTTGGGGAAAAACACAGAAATAACCAAAGGTAATTCTATATTATATCAATCTACGAAAAGAAATGGTACACACGATCGCTATTAATCCCTCTTGTTAGACGCCGATGCAGTTATCAGAGGCTCTGAAAGGTGGGTATCCCTCTTTTCTCCCTGCGGTTCATCCTGAGGCGGTTTACGGTGCCAATAGGAAGCTAAAACGGATCCAGTCACGTTCATCAAAGGACCAAACACAGCTGGGGCCAGTCCGACGGTCGCTATCTTACCCATTTCTTTAGCGATGCCCGATGCCAATCCTCCATTTTGCATACCTACCTCGATTGCTATCGTTCGGCAGTCACGCTCGTTCATCTTAAACATCCTTGCAGCCCAATAGCCCAGAAAATATCCCGTCAAATTGTGAGCGAGCACTACCAATATCAAAATACCACCAATATCTAACAAGCTGTCCCTTCCTGCAGCAGTAATAATCACGATGATTAACGCGATACCAAACATCGAGACCAAGGGCATCGCTTCGTCGAGCCACTTTACCCTTCCACTAA
>Ga0079224_100013403_pt1 | contig 11414 bp, 5 predicted proteins | sample Stecom2015_FD_80414 | JGI IMG/M metagenome (GOLD analysis project Ga0079224, IMG submission 80414) | Agricultural soil microbial communities from Utah to study Nitrogen management - Steer compost 2015 | ecosystem: Environmental > Terrestrial > Soil > Agricultural land | place: USA: Utah...
GCCGGAACCGGACGCGGGCGGTGTGGCTCGAAGCTCACGAGAATCGCGTTCCCGAGCGCGCCCTCCGGGCCCGGCTCGGCCTTGGCCACCACGGGTGCGTCGCCTTTGGCACGAGAAAAGCGCGCCACTTCGGCCGTGCACCGAATGCGCTTCCGCCCGCTGCACGAGAAGGCGGCCAGGACATCCCCGCCGCTTGCCGCGGCGAGCTCACGCATCACGGCGGAGAGCCGGGCGCGCGAGCAATCCACGTCGCTCAGAGCGCGCTGCTCGAACGCCTCCCAGCCGTCGCGGGACTCGCACGAGGCCACGACCACCCCGAGCCGCTCGGCCGTACGGGGCACGACGGGAGTGATCCCCATCTCGGCCGGTGTGAGCACCGGGGGCGCCGAGCGGCCTCGGTACTCCGCCCAGCCAGAACCGCCACAGCCGAGAGCGAGGGCAAGCCCCGCGAGCGCCGCTCGGAATTGCAAACGACTGCAGCTCACTCCGCCGATCCGCAAAATAGACGAATCCCTTGGCGCGGCAAAGCGCCGCGCCAAGGGAATGTCGAGGCCTGGTCCTGGATGACGGACGAAAGGAGCCGTCAGCCTTCGCTGCCAGCCTCGCCTGCCGCACCAGCGACGGCGTCGTCGCCCGCGGCACCGGCCTCGCCGCCTTCAGCACCAGCCGCGCCACCGGCTCCGCCGGCCTCGCCCGGCTCACCGGCGCCGCCACCGGCCCCGCCGGCCTCGCCCGGTTCACCAGCGCTGCCACCAGCGCCGCCGCCAGCCGCGCCCGGCTCACCAGCGCTGCCACCGGCTCCGCCGGCCTCGCCCGGCTCACCAGCGCTGCCGCCGGCTCCGCCACCGGCCTCGCCCGTGTCACCAGCGGCGCCGACCTCGCCAGCCGCCGCGCCTGCGCCGGCCGATCCACCGGTCGTGGCGCCACCCGTGCTGCCGCCCTTGCCGCCGCTGCCGCCCTTGCCGCCGCTGCCGCCCTTGCCGCCCGAGCCCCCGGTCGCGCCGGCAGAGCCGCCCTGGGGAATCGACGAGTCGTCGCCGTCGTCGTCGCCGCAGCCCGCGACCAGCAGGCCCGCGCTGAGCGCGGTGACGGCAAACAAGCTAGTTAGCCTCTTCATAATAGCGTTTCCTCCGAATCACCTAGGTCCTGCGTGGAGCCTTCTGGCCCGGGCGCGCCATGAAGCACGCGACGTGCCAGCTCGTCTTCATCAAGGCCCAGTGCCGTTCACTAATGCGTAATTACTCAGCTTCTCGACCATGACTGGGAGGGAGCGTCCGGGCCGTGAGCGGCCCAAACCGGACTCCCATGTCATAGCCGCGCCGCTTGTACGACAATTAGAGGGCAATTGGCAATCCCTGCGTCACTATGGGCCGGCCGCCAGGGTAATCGACAGCACCCCGTGCCCGCCCGATGCGAAGCGCGCCGACCCGGCGAAATGCCTCGGAAACCGCGCTGACATTCGAGGCCCTCCCGGCCCCCTCCCCGTCCGAACGATGGGCCGCCGTTCCCGTCCGGCCACATCTCTTGCAATGAAATGCGATGTTCGGGGGCCTGAGCCTTGGATTTGGCTTCGCCATCCGGCCACCTTCACGCTCGTCGTGCTCTCGCGACAGCGCTGTTCGCGGGGCACGCGCCAACCGCGCATTCGTTTGGAGCTCCGCTTCGGTCTCGGCCCACTCCTCGGGCGTCAGCCCGAAGTCGAGGCGCCAGTCGGGGATGAACTGACCATGTCGGCTATCGGGCTCTCGGGACCTCGATCCCCGGGGCGCGTGTGCCGGCGTGCCTGTGCCCTGCGGACACGCCTGCCCACGGACCGCCCTTTCATTGCGGGTCGCTGCCGGCGCTCGTTGCTCCGTGCCGCGCCGTTCGATCTCGCAAGCGGCCCTCGTGAGGGGAGCGCGCCGCGCCGGCGCCCCGCGAGTCCTTCAGCGCACGGAGCAGGGGTGCTCGACGCTGCGACTCGAGCCCGCCGAGAGCGGCCATTCGGCGCTCTTCGAATGAAGACCCGAATGGCTGCCGAGCGCTCGTGTGGGTCTCACTGGATGTTCGTAGCGACGACGGAGCGCCAAAGGCGGAGCGACTCCCTACGTCGGCGCCGTGAGTGCGCGCCGCGGACTGAACAGACGAAACCCCTCGATGGTCGTCGGATGGGATCCCGTGGATGGGATTGGAACGAAGGCTCCTAGTTTTGCGAAGAACGGAAAAGCATCGTGACGAGCGATGCCCCGTTGTGAGCGCGCCGACCCGCTAATACGATGCTGCGACCATGGCCAAGAAATCTTCCGAGGGCTCGTCGTCCGCTTTCAAGTCAAGCCTCAAGTCCGGGACCGAGCGGTTCCTCTCGCGCGTCGTCGTGCACGCGCTCGAGGACGGCTGGAGAACCCCGGAGGACTTCCTCCGGCACTTCGGTCCGATCGATCTGATGCGGGCACTCGAAGCGGCGCCGGAACTTCGCAAGAATATCCTCGTAGTAGCCGCCGGAGTTCACGAGAAGATCGCACGAAAGAAGAGCACGGAGTCGGCCGCCGAAGATCTTCAGATCGCGCTCGAGGAAGACTTGACCACGCCGGCGGATCTGCTGTCGCTTTTCCAGGCGGACGATCGCGTTCGTTATCTGGAAGCCGATCGGCTCTGGGGCTTCGCCTTCGAGGGTGACTTCCACAAGGCGAACGGCGCCGACCGCGATCGCGCCGTCGAGCGCATGGCGTTCCTCATCGAGACGGCGATCGAAGAAGAGCTGATGACCAAGCAGGACATCGGTGACGGGGTCAGCTTCTCCACGATTGCGGAGCGATTGCCGGTGCGCGACTTGCAGCGCGTCCTCGAGCACGCGCTCGAGCTCGGGCGACAAGGCGCGGCGCTCACCGAGGACACGCTGATGGACGTGGTGCCGTTGCGCGGACTGCTCGGCTACCTGCCGCTCGACCTCGTCTGGGACAAGGTCATCGTGAGCCGCGTCGCCGAGCCGGCCCGCTTCACCGGTAACGGCGGGGGTCGCCGCCCGCCCCCCGCCCGGAACCCGACGCCAGCCGCGTCGTCGGGCTCGGACACGTCGACGCCGAGCGCCGCGTTCGGCATGCAATCGACCGCCGACGCCGCGCCGAAGAGCGCGTCGGACATCATCGTGGACGATGACGCGTTCGGCGATCTCGACGACGAAATCTCCGTCACGGATGCCAAGAGCGCTCCTCGCCGTGAGGGGCCGCCGCCCAAGCCCGCCTCGGTGCCGGCGCCCTCGAGCGGTCCGGAGGACGCCACGGATCCGGCGCTCGACGCGACCTCGGTCGTCGATGCCGACATCCTCGAGCCCGCGGCGACCGGCTACACGGACGACGAGGGCGACGCCCGCAAGAAGGTGATCGACGGGCTCACGGCCATCAACCGCCTGCCGCCACGGCACGCCGAGTTGAGCACCGCGGTCCTGCTCTCGATCGAGAGCATGTACGCGGAGCTGCTCACGGCCTCGACGGACGAGGCGCGCGAGGAGTGCATCCGCGACTCGTTCCCGAACGAGCAACACCTGACGACCGCGTTGCTCGCGCTGATCGAGCTGCTCGATCCGACCATCGACACGAGCGATCCCGTGATCCGCGACGCGGACGTCGATTCGCTCATCAAGGTCGTTCTGTTCGAGGAGCGCACCCGCTACGAGCAGGCGCAGTCGGGCGAGACCTCCGTGGCGAACGGCTCGCGCTCGGTGCCGCCGCCCCTGCCGAAGGCGCCGCTGCCTCCCTTGCCGGCCGAAAAGACCCGCTGACGCGCGAAGGCCTTGCCGAGGCGCCCCGGGGCGAGCTAGAAACCCTCGCCCCGGGCCACCCGGGCGGCCGCGAACGCGTCCCCTCGGTGCCCGAGCAACCCTTCACCCGCGAAGGTGGCGGAATTGGCAGACGCGCTGGATTCAGGTTCCAGTGGGGTAACTCCTGTGAGGGTTCAAGTCCCTCCCTTCGCACCGAAAGCATCCCCGGAGTCGCGCTCCGGGCGCGAGCCGCGCCGCCGCTCGAGCGGCTAGAGCCGGCTTGGCTCGGTCTCGTTGCGTGTCTTGCCGCAACGGCCGCTCCGTCCCGTCTCGTTCCGTAGACGCGTTCGTCTGTCGGCGCGCCGCGATGAACAGCGCGAGCGTGAGCTCGACGGCAGCGGAAAGGCTCGGCCTTCCCCGACGAGGAAGCCTACCGAGCCCCGGTTCAGAGGCCGAGACGCCGGCGGAGCGCGAAGGCAGTGTCGCTGAGCCAGAAAAAGATGAGGTCGCGGACGATGCGGTCTCCGTCGGCCGCCGACGCGCCCGACGCGGCGACGTCGTGCTTGCGGACGAGCGCGATGCTCGACGGCAGGTCGTCGGCGATGAGCAAGGCAGCGCGCGCTGCGGTGAGGCGCGTGTCGGCGATCCAGGAAGCCACGTCCGAGAGCGGAGCGGCCGCGTAGGCGCGCGCCGCATCCTCGATGGGACCCCGGCCGATCCAGGGGAGCGCCTTCGAGACCCGGCGCGACAAGGTGGCGAGGTGCTCGTCGTCGGCTCCGGGGGTCCGGAATCCGGGCTCGACACTCCGAGCCGCTGCCGCGAGCAGGAGCTCCAGCTGCTGGGGCGACAGCCGATCCGCGGCGCCGACACCGCGCGCGAGGTTGGCCATGGCCCGGCCGATCAAGAACGCCTGCTCGGCCTCGCCGAGCGCGGCCACCGAGCTCGGAACGAGCACGCTCACCGGCGAGGTGAGCTCGACCTCGACGGCGCCCGCGTGCGCCCGATGGATGTACACCTCGAACTCGGCCACCCCGAAGATCGCCGCGAGGCGATCGCACATGTGCCGCACCGGGTGAGACGAGCGCCCGCTCAGGCGATCGCGACCCGTGACGTCCCAGCGCTCGAGCTCGGGAGGATAAATCTTGCCGGAGATGTCCCCGAGCGCCGCCAGGAGACGCGCCGCGAGGTCTTCGCCGCGGCGCGCCGAGAGCGCGGCGAACTCGGTGCTTCCGAACGCACCGGGTGACGCGAGCGCCGTCCGCGGCGTTCGCAGGCTCCACGTGGTGCGCTCGATTTCGTTCTCGTAGCCGAGCGCGACGAGCGGGGCGAGCGCGAGCGTGGCCTCCGCCGGACGCTCCAGCGCGCGGAACGCTTCGACGAGCTGGCGAAAGCTCTCCTGCCGCGTGATGTCGGCCGCGAGCACCGCCGTGAGCTCGACGACGGCGCGCTGGTACTGCCCGACCGCGAGGAGCCGTTCGGCGAGCTCGGCGCGGAGCGAGATCTCGCCCGGGTACAAGATGAGGCCTCGTTCGAGCCAATGGACGGCCTCGTCCGACTGTTGGAGCTTCCCGGAAAGCACACGGGAGAGCTCGAGGTACACGTCGGCCCCCGGCGCGCCGGAGCTCTCGATGTGGCGCTTGAGGGCGGTCGCGTAGCGCGCGAACGACGGGCCCGCTCCCGGCTCGACACTCGCGATGAGCTCCGAGAGCTCGCCCGCTGCCGAGCCCTGAACCCCGACGATGGAGACGGCTTGCTCGTAAGCATGCGCCGAGGCCTCGAGCCGTCCTCGCCGGCGCTCTACGCGAGCGAGGAGCGTAAGAGCGCCGACCCGAACGCCGGGATCCGTGCTCACCCGCACGAGGCGCAGGGCGGTCTCCGCGGCCGCGTCGAGCTGACCCTCGGCGACCTGTATCGACGCGAGCCGTTCGAGCGCCTCGCGGTGATCCGGATCGTGCTCGAGCACGGCGTCGAGGTGGCGTCGCGCGCGCTTCCGGTCCGCCAAATGATCGGCGCACGCAGCCGCCAGGCGGAGGTGAGCGGCGATCGCCGTCTCGAGCGGCGGCCGCGCGGCGAGCGCCTGATCCAGCCGCTCCACGGACTTCTCCCACTGACCCGCCCGCGAAAGCAGGTCGCCGAGGCGAAAGAGCGTCCCCGCGTCCCCGGGCAGAAGGCCCTGCACCCGCTCGAGCGCCGCGATTCCGGACGCGAGGTCGCGCTTGTGGCTCGCGTAGAGCTCGGCGATGCGCGCCCAGAGCTCGGCGATGCGCTCGGGCTGCTTCGCGAGGCGAGCGGCCTGCGTCAGGATGCCGAGGAGGCGATCGAGCTCACCGCGCGCGACGAGCAATTCGCCGACGCGCTCGGCGGCCGTGGCGTGATCGGGATCGACCTCGAGCGCCCGCGTGAGCGCTCGGACGGCGCCCTCGGCGTCGTTTTGCGCGAGGCGCGCTTCGGCCGCGCGCACGAGGAGCACGCCCGCGTGCGAGCGCTCGAGCTCGACGCGAGCCTCGTGCTCGGCGGCTTCCTCGAGCAGAACGGGATCGCCGAGTCGCTCCGCGATACGGCTGAACCCGCGCACCGCACCGAATGCTTCCGGATCGCGCGCGATGGCCGAGCGATACGCCTCGAGCGCGTGCGGGCTGTCGAGGGACTCGAAGCGCTCACCGAGCCGTGTCTCGTGCGCCGCCACGCTCGCGGGATCGGAGAGCACCGACGAAAGCTGCGCGTGCACGTGTGCGAGCAGATCCGCGTCGCCCTCGGCGAGGGCGATCCGTTCGAGCCCCTCGAGCGCGCCGAGATCTCCGGGAGCGAGCTGGAGGATCGCGCCGAGCGCCTGCCTTCCGCGGTCGGGGCTCGCAACTCGGCCCGTCGCCTGCAAGCGGGCGAGCTCGCGCAAGGCGCCCACGCGCCCGCCCGGGTCTGCCAGGACGCGAGCCTCGACCGCGTACAAGGCGCCGAGCTTCTCCCAGTCTCCCCTCCCCGCGTACAGCGGCTCGAGCGCGAAGAGCGCTTCGACCTCGGAGGGCTCTCGCTCGAGGACGCTCTCGAAACAGCGGATGGCGCGATCGTTGTCGAAGAGCTCGTCGCGATACACCTCGCCGGCACGGAGCAGCGCCGCGATGGCGAGCCGCGGGTCCGCGTGCGCGCGCGCCTCGCTCTCCAGGGCGGCGACGAGACGCAGCGGATCGTCCCCCTCGGCGAGCAGCCGCGTGACCCCGTCGCGCGCCGGAAGGAGGTCGGGATCGGCGGCGAGCGCCTGGTCGTAGGCCACGAGCGCCTTGTCGCGGTGATGGAGCCGTGTCTCGTAGAGCTCGGCGATGCGCAGCGCCACGCGCGCCCTCGCCTTCGGCTGGTCGAGCGCTCCGAGCTCGAGCTCGAGCAAGCCGACGAGCTCCTGATAGCGCTTTCGCTCCTCGAGCAGGTGCTCGAGCGCGCGGATCGCGGGAGCGTGGGCCGGATCGATCTCGACCGCGCTGCGATACGCGGCGATCGCCTCCTCGTGGCGTCCGAGCTCCTCCTCGCACACGCGCCCGATCCGAAAATGGAGCGCCGCGAGCCCAGGCCCGCGCGGCGTGATGGTGAGCTCCCGCTGGTAGATCTCGAGCAGCTCCTGGAAGCGCCGGCCGCGATGGAACACGCGCCCGAGCGCGGCGTAGGCCGGCGCATAGCTCGCGTTCCGGTCGAGAACCTTTCTGTAGTAGCTGACCGCGAGCAGGTCGTCGCCGAGCTCGAGCTCCGCCACCTCTCCGGCGCGGTGAATCAGCTCGAGCGCCCGCTTCGGCTCGCGCGTGCGGCTCGCCTCGGTTTCGAGGGCCGCAATGAGCTCCTTCCAGAGGTTCGCGCGCTCGGCCGCCCGCTGCATCGCATGGAGCGCGGACATGTCTTCCGGCGCGAGCTTGAGGATCCGCCCGTACGCGGAGAGGGCCTGCGCAGGCGAGCCCAGCGCGTCTTCGTAGAGCCGGCCGAGCTTGTACAGGTAGACGATCTTGGTCTCGAGATCGCCCGAGAAGTCGACGGCACGCTCGTAGAGCGAAGCGAGCTCCGCGAAGCGCCCAGCCTGCGTGAACAAGCGCACGAGCGCCTGGAAAGACGGCGCGTGCCCCGGCATCACGCCAAGCGCGAGCTCGTAGTGCATGATGGCGTCGTCGAGGCGCCCGAAGTTTTCCTCGCAGAGCGCGGCGACGCGCGCGTGAGCCGCGGCGCGCCGAGCGGGATCGCGAACGGCTTCTGCCTCGCCGACGTGGACTTCGATGAGCTTCGCGAAGTCGCCGAGCTCCGTGTAGAGCTCGGCCAGCGCCTGGATCGCGGGCAAATAGCCGGGATCGAGCGCCCGCGCGCGCTCGTACCACTCGATGGCCGCCGCGCGATCGTCCAGCCGCTGGGCGTAGAGCTCGGCGAGCTCCTGATAGTACGCGATGCGCGCCGCCGGTGAGCTCGCTGCTTGCGCGAGCTGCTCGAGGATCCGCGCGCGATCGGCAGGGCGATCCTGGCGCTCGTACACCTGAGCGAGCGCCTCGAGCATCATCGTGTCGAGCGGCGCCTGCTCGACGGCGCGCTCGAGCGCTTTGGCCCCATCGTCGAGGCTCCCCAGGCGATCGAGCCAGATCCGCGCGGCGCGGTAGTGGCAGAGCGCGCGCACCCCGGCATCCGTCGCGAGCTCCGCCTCGCGTTCGAGCACGGCGATGAGGTCGCGATCGCGTCCCTGCCGCTGATGCAGCCGCTTCAGCGAGTGGATGGGCGCACAGGTGCGCGGCTCGATCTCGAGCGCGTGCTCGTAGAGCTCGATCGCGCCGAGGAGGTCGCCGCGATGCGCCTCGAGCAGACGCGCGCGCGCGGCGAGCACCGCCGCCCGATGCCGGGGATCGGAGCGCACGGCGTTGGCCTCGTGCCCGAGCGTGCGTTCGAGCACGTTCCACGAGCCGGCGAGGGTCGTCGTGCGGACGATCCCGCGAACGCGCGTCGCATCGAGCTCACCGAGCTGCCCGGCCTCGTCGAACGCGGCGCGCGCTCGCTCGGGTTCGTTCAGTACGTCTTCGAACAGGCAGCCCTTCTCGTACAGGAGCTGAGCGCGGCGCTCGGGGCTGTCCGAAAGTCGGAGCTCCGCATCGAGGAGCGGCAGGGTTTCCCGCGCCCGACCGAGGAGGAGCAGCGTGCGCCGCGCTCCCTGAATGGACGGCAGATGATCCGGCAGCAGCGCGTGCGCACGGAGATAGGCCTCGCACGCCGCGCCCGTGTCGCCGAGCGGGGCCTCGAGCAAGCGAGCGGCTTCGTACTCGAGCCGGCCCGCGCGCACCGGCGACGGCGAGCGCTCGAGCTCGCTCCTCACCGCGGCGAGCAGCGCCCGCGCGGTGTCGACAGCGCGCCGAACCGGCTCCGGTGCGCGCTCCACCGTTCCGCTCTCGGGAGCGGCGAGCCGGGCACCATCGATGGCGACCGTCGGCCGCGCGTCGTCGTCGATCGCCGCGAGCGCAGCGAGCGCGGCCGGCGACTTCGGAAGCGCGTCCGCGCGTAGCCGTGGAACCGTGACGGGCTCTGGCAAGCCGCGCACGCGGCGCGCCGCCTCGGCCGCGGCGCGCGTGAGGTCGAGGCTCGTTCCGCGCGTATCGGACGTGAAGGGCACCTCCGCCGTTCGCTCGGCCTCGGCGAGACTCGGGCGTCCTTCGGACGCGGGCGGTGGCGAGCTCGGCGAGGACTTGGGGCTCGAGCCGGGGTCCGCTTGTTTGCCCGTGCGCGAGTTGCGAGCGGGGGGTGGAGGAGGCAGTCCCGAGCGCCGCCCCGATGGGCGCGGAACGGAGGGCTTGCTGGTGCGATTCGCGTCGTCAGCCATGAAATGGACCCGAGTCGGCGGGCGGCGGGTGGTCGAAGGGGCGTTCCGAAGGGGCCCCTGTCCGTTGCACTCGGCCCGAGCGTACCCCAACTCGGCGCCGAAAATCCGCGAGTCCCGTCCGTTCCGGCTGGAGCCCGTCGGAGCCCACACGCGGGGCGAGGCGCGCCGCATCGTCCCCCTGCCCCGACCCCGTCCCCCGTGCTATCAACCGCGCGCCGTGGCGTCCGACCTCCTCGTGTTTCGCGCCGTGCGCGCGCTGGATCCCGCGCGCGCGCTCGACGCCGTCGTCGACGTGGTGATCGAAAACGGCCGCATCGAGCGCGTCGGCGAACGGGCCGGTGAAGAAGCGGCCCGCGCCGAGCGGGCGCGCGTCATCGACGGCAGGGGCCGCTGGCTTGCGCCGGCGTTCGTCGATTTGCATGCCCACCTGCGCGAGCCCGGGCACGAATACAAGGAGGACATCGCGTCCGGCCTACGGGCCGCGGCAGCTGGCGGCTATGCGCACGTATGCGTCATGCCGAACACGCGCCCCGTGAACGACACGCGCGCCGTGACGGAGTTCATGCTGCGTCGCGCCGCGGAGTGCGGCGGACCCCGGCTCCACCCGATCGCCGCGATCACGATGGGGCAGAAGGGCAAGGAGCTGACGGAGATGGCCGAGCTCCGCGACGCAGGTGCCGTCGCGGTGAGCGACGACGGTGTCTGCGTGATGTCGAGCGCGGTGATGCGCCGTGCGCTCGAGTACGCGAAGAACTTCGGCATGCCCGTGATCCAGCACGCCGAGGATCACGAGCTCACGCAGGGAGCCGACATGCACGAGGGCGCCACCTCGGCGCGCCTCGGGCTCAAGGGCTGGCCGCGCGTCGCCGAGGACGTCATCGTCGCCCGCGACGTGATCCTCGCCGACTACCTGGGTGCCCGCTACCACGTTGCCCACGTGTCGACGCGCGGAGCGATCGCGATCGTGCGTGAGGCGAAGGCGCGCGGCGTCGACGTGACGTGCGAGGTCACGCCGCATCATCTCCTGCTCACGGACGCGAGCCTCATCGGCTACGACACGGCGTGCAAGGTGAACCCACCGCTGCGCGAAGACGAGGACGTCGCGGTGCTGCGCCGTGCCCTCGCCGACGGGACCATCGACGCGGTCGCGACGGACCACGCGCCGCATTCGCCCCTCGAGAAAGACTGTGAGCTCTCCGAGGCCTCGCCCGGCATCATGGGGCTCGAGCTCTGCTTCGGCCTCCTCTTGGGGCTCGTGGGGCAAGAGCGCCTCACCCTCTTTCGCCTGCTCGAGGCGCTCTCGCAGCGCCCGGCCCGGATCGCCGGCATCGAGGCGCCGCGCCTCGCCGAAGGGGCGGAGGCGGAGCTCGTGCTGCTCGATCCGGAGTGGCGCTGGACGCCGCGGCGCGCGCGCCTCGAAACCAAGAGCAAGAACAGTCCGTTCATGGATCAGGAGCTGAAGGGAAAAGTGGCGATGACCTTGGCGGCAGGGCGGATCGTGTACGAAGCCGTAGAAGGAGCGCGGTGAGCAGCGTGACGGAGCGTCGCGGTTTCCTCGCCCTCGCGGATGGAACGGTGTTCCCCGGGCGCCTGTTCGGCGCCGACGGGACCGCTGTCGGTGAGGTCGTGTTCACCACGGGCATGACGGGCTACCAGGAGGTGCTCACCGATCCGTCGTATACCGGGCAGATCGTCACGATGACGGCCCCGCAGATCGGCAACACCGGCGTCAACGAAGAAGACCCCGAGAGCCCGACGGGGCGGCCCGAGGTCTCCGGCTTCGTGGTGCGGGACGCGAGTCCCATCGTCTCGAATTTTCGCGCGACCGCCGACCTCGGCACCTACCTCGCCAAC
>Ga0079224_100013405_pt1 | contig 11413 bp, 10 predicted proteins | sample Stecom2015_FD_80414 | JGI IMG/M metagenome (GOLD analysis project Ga0079224, IMG submission 80414) | Agricultural soil microbial communities from Utah to study Nitrogen management - Steer compost 2015 | ecosystem: Environmental > Terrestrial > Soil > Agricultural land | place: USA: Utah...
CCCGGCAGGCTCATGGTCAGTATACCACCCGCCACCAGCGCAATTGTTGTCAGTAGATTTCTCACTTTCATGGTATGATTGAATTAGTTGTTAGTGCGCCCAAAACTAAACAGCTTTCCAGTCATCTGAAATACCTACTAGTGAGTATTTTTAGCTGTGCTTTTCTGTATCTTTGCACACACCATCCTTCTATCATGAATAGGGCAAAAGAAATCCGGAATTTTTTTTACAGTCAGTATTTTGCGGATGGCCTTCGTATCACCTTTGGTGCGCTTACTCCCGCGCTCATATTCTCCTGGCTGGGTGATCTTCACGTCGGGATTACCATTTCCCTCGGCGCCATGGTTGTAGGCTTATCGGATACACCCGGGCCGTTGAATCACCGCAGAAACGGAATGCTCTTATGTACGCTGGTGGTTTTGCTCTCCTCCCTATTCATTAATCTGGTTAACGATATTCCCGTCCTCCTTGCGGTCGTCATCGTAGGCCTGAGCTTCCTGCTGTCCATGTCTGCCGTTTATGGGGCACGAGCTTCGTCTGTCGGCACGCTGGGGATCCTTGTAATGGTTTTGAGCATTGACAGTGCGGATAAAACGTTCTGGGAGGTCACCGCGCACCTGACCTATATCTTGGTGGGCTGCATTTGGTATATGGTATTAAGCCTGTCCCTCTATCAGGTAAAACCGTACCGCCAGGCGCAGCAGGAGTTAGCAGAATCCATCCAGAACGTTGCTGACTACATACGTATCAAAGCCAATTTTTACGACTCGAAATCCGACATTGAGCGGAATTACAGGGAACTCATCGAGCAACAGATTATCGTGAGCCACCATCAGGATAACGTCCGCGATCAGTTGTTTCGCAGCAAAAAGTCCATCCGGGATACCACGAAGATCGGGCGGTTATTGATCCTTATTTTCACAGATATCATTGACCTGTTCGAGCAGAGTATGGCCACCCATTATGATTACGACTCAATCCGTCACCAATTCGGACATACCGGCGTGCTGCAGCATTTTAACCTCACCATCCGCAGGATAGGCAATGAATTGGCACACCTGTCCTACCAGATCAATGCCGATAAGCGTCCAAAACCTCTCTACAATTTCAAAAACGACCTTGACCGTATCAAAGCCGCAATTGAAAAAGTAGATAAAGAACACCAAATCAATACATTACCACTAAAAAAAATCTTAATTAATGTCCGTAACCTTATCCAACGGATCAAAAACATTTATGGGTATTTTGATTTGGAACCGAAAAATGAGTTCCATCGGGAAGAAGCCGACCTGAGTCAGTTTGTCGAGCGGAAAGAGATCGATCTGAAGCAACTCCGGGAGAACCTCACGCTGAGTTCCACACTGTTCAGGCATGCTGTGCGAATGGCCGTGATGATGGGGGTAGGTTATCTTGTCTCTTTGCTTATCAACGTAGGAAACCATAGCTACTGGATTTTATTGACCATTATGGTTATCCTGAAACCCGGATTCAGCCTGACCAAGCAACGGAATTTCCAACGGCTGATCGGAACCGTTGTCGGCGGCATCGGCGGTGCGCTTATTTTGATGCTCATCCGTGACGAGACCTCCCTGTTTATATTGCTTCTCCTATTTATGGTCGCTACATACAGCCTTATACGGGTTAATTATATCGTCAGCGTCATGTTCATGACACCGTACATCCTGATTATGTTCAGCTTCCTCGACATGAACACGCTGACCATACTGCGGGAGCGGATTGTTGACACCCTCATTGGGTCCGGACTGGCCTTTCTGTCAAGTTACGTCATTTTACCTAACTGGGAAAGTACACAGTTACACCCTATTATGCGCAAGTTACTGATTGCCAATTACCGGTACATTGCGCAAGCCCTGAAAATAATTGCCGGCCAATCTCTGAGCGTAACCGATTACAAGTTGGCCCGGAAGGAGGTGTATATCACCACAGCCAACATGGCCTCAGCCTTCCAACGGATGATCACCGAACCCAAAAGCAAGCAGAAAGGCGCAAAAGAACTCAACAAGTTTGTGGTATTCAACCATATCCTCTCGTCCTATTCGGTCCCGCTCCTAAACAACGTTCAGGACGCTGATAACGCATCACTGACGGGAGAACACATACGGCTGGTACGCAAAACACTGTTTCTGCTTGCACAGACGATCCGGCTTTTTTCCACAGACGGGGCCGAGGATGAATTCAGGGAAATCGAAGTGGATACGCCGGCGGACCTGGACACAAATAACATTGACTCCAGTGAATCCCGGTTGATTACCGAGCAACTCAACTTCCTTTACCGGATCGTTATCGACCTTAACAAAACGTGCGAACAGCTGGTCAAGCGCCGTGACATGGAGTAACTTTTTGATATTCATTCGGACAACGCGTATCTTTGACGCTCATGAGCACCTCAACAGCACACTACGACTTACTCATCATCGGGGGTGGCCCTATCGGGTTGGCTTGCGGCATCGCAGCACAGGAAGCCGGATTAACCTACCTGATCGTTGAAAAAGGCTGCCTGGTGAATTCGCTCTATCGCTATCCCCAGAACATGACCTTCTTTTCCACCTCGGAAAGGCTGGAGATAGGCGGCGTTCCGTTCGTCTCAACCCATCCGAAGCCCAAGCGGGCAGAAGCCCTCGAATATTATCGCCGTGTGCTGACCAAGTTCGACCTGAACATCCACCTGTTCGAAGAGGTGATATCGGTGAGCCGGAACGGAAAGTTCCGGATTACGACGAACAAATCCAGCTACACCGCCACATACGTGACGGTAGCCACCGGGTTTTATGACATTCCTTGCCCACTCAACATAAAAGGCGAGGACCTACCCAAGGTAAGCCATTATTACAACGACCCCCATTATTATGTGGGCCAGAAAGTGGTGGTGGTCGGTGCAAGCAACTCATCGGTAGACGCGGCGCTGGAAACGTTCCGAAAGGGTGCGGAAGTTACCTTGGTAGTCCGCGGAGAAGGTATCGGCCCAAGGGTAAAATACTGGGTACGGCCGGACATGGAAAACCGTATAGCGAACAGTGAAATACGGGCGTTGTTCCACAGCCAACTGACCGAAATCCGCCCTACCGAAGTCGACATCCAAACACCGGAAGGACGGATAACGATCGAAAATGATTTTGTACTGGCCCTAACTGGATACCAGCCGGACTTTGCCTTTCTGGAAAAAATAGGCATCAAGCTGTCAGCGGATCCTTCCCGTGAGCCTTATCACGATCCGGAGACCATGGAAACCAATATTCCAGGCCTCTTCCTGGCAGGTGTCGTCTGCGGCGGGATGAATACCCATCGTTGGTTCATCGAAAACTCGCGCATACACGCCAACCAGATCGTAAAAAGAATCGTGGAAATAGAAGGAACGACGCATTAAGCTGACGGCGCAGCCAATCCTTTCAGAAACACCGTTGCCATCTTTTTCTGAAGTTGCAGGATACGATCAAATTCCCCTTTGGTGGGGAATAACGCGCCTTTAAGGTCTTTCAAAATACTGAACCGCATGCCCACGAGGGCAAACAGAATCATCTCCGCGGTTTCCTGAATATCATCAACGACCAGTTGACCCGCATCGACTCCTTTTTGAAGAATCCCTCCGATCAGCGCAACTTCCCGGGCTTTTGAATCCCTCATCACACATGCCATTTCGTCCGGTATCTGCTGAGCGGCAGATATGGAATTTTCCAGCAGGGTGTAATATTTGGTAATAAAGGCGATCCGCTTATCCAGGATAAACATCATGGCCTCCTGGCAGTCCCGGATGGACGACAGCTCTTTCTCCAGCTCCGCGAACGATTGGTCGGTTACATGGGTCAATACCGCGGCATAAAGTGCGTTTTTATCCGGAAAATAATAGTATAAGAGTGCTTTGGAAAAAGAGAGATCCTGTGCAATTTCAGACATGGTCGTTTTCGCAAGTCCGAAATGCGCAAACCTACGGGTTGCCGCTTCCAAAATTTGTATGCGCTTTTTATCTGCATTTATCATACATTGCCATCTTGCTATCAGGTCAATCGCTTATCTTTGGCCACTAAAGATAATATGTTAAAGATACATATTTATAATTGAATTATTGAAAATATCGGTCAAAATTCAATGAAATATTCGATACACGAACATGTCTCTCTCAAAGCCTACAATACGTTCGGCGTATCCGCCTACGCGGCGCGGTTTGTGGAGATCGGGTCTGAAGAGGCACTGGTGTCCCTGTTTGCCCATGGAAAACGCGCGGGGGAGCGGTTCCTGGTGCTGGGTGGCGGGAGCAATATACTATTCACCAAAGATTTTGACGGTCTGGTCATCCGGATTGCTATTCCCGGCATCCGGCACCGGATTTCGGCCACGGAGGTTACCGTTACTGCGGGCGCGGGCGTTCGTTGGCATGACCTCGTCTGCTATTGCGTGGAGCACGATTTCGGGGGGATTGAGAACCTGGCGCTCATTCCCGGAACAGTAGGGGCCTCTCCGGTGCAAAATATCGGGGCATATGGCCGCGAGTTAAAGGATGTATTTATCAGTTGCCGCGTTCTTGACACGACCAGTGGAAAAGTTACCACATTCTACAAGGCGGATTGTCGGTTTTCATACCGTGACAGCCGCTTTAAAACGGAATCCAAGGGACGTTATATCATCACGGAGGTTACGCTCGGGCTGTCGCTTGAGCCTGTCATCAACACGTCGTACGGTGCTATCCAAGCCGAGCTGACCAAACGCAATATCCTGAAGCCCACTATTAAAGACGTGGCCGATGTAGTGTCTGCAATACGGACGGATAAGTTGCCCGATCCTTCCACAATAGGCAATTCGGGTAGCTTTTTCAAAAATCCCATCGTCACCGTACAGCATTTGCAACAACTACAGTTCACTTTCCAGGACATGGACTTTGTTTACTATCCGGTAGACGAAAATCATGTAAAGATTGCCGCCGGCTGGCTGATTGAACAGTGCGGCTGGAAAGGGAAACGGGTGGGGGACGCTGGCACCTGGAAAAACCAGGCACTTGTGCTAGTCAACCATAAAAATGCTTCTGGATCAGATATTTATGAACTTTCCGAACGCATCATCGCCGACGTGAAAGAAAAGTTTGATATCACGTTGGAGCGCGAAGTAAATATAATATGAAAATATAAAATATTACTGTATATTAGCCTAATAATTAAACGATCCATTCTTCTTTAGCACGATACTTGCACTAGGTTACGCGACACTAATTAGACTAAAACGTCAATTTCCAGAATAAGCATCCGGACCGCTTATTTGAATATAGAATGTTTAACCCGGAGTCCAGGCTCTAACCTGGGATCCCTTAAACCGTAAAAAGATGACGAGATTTGAGTTTAACACATTAGTGGTGGAGCACACAGAATCCTTGAGGGGGTACGCATTGCATTTCACCCGCGACAACGAGGATGCGAACGACCTGGTTCAGGATACCATGTTAAAGGCGGTGACCTATCATGGCAAGTTTAGAGAAGGTACCAACCTAAAGGGATGGTTATATACCATCATGAAAAATACCTTCATCAACAATTACCGCCGATTTGTGAAAACGAATAGTTTTGTCTCGCAGTCCGATGAGATTTCCAGCGCAAACCTCGCCTACAGTGCGGCCAGAAATGCCGGCGAAAATAAGTTTGTCATGGAAGACATCAAGAGCGCTATGGCCGAATTGTCAGACGAGTATTACATTCCGTTCAGTATGTACTTTGAAGGTTACAAATACCACGAGATATCCGAGCACCTTCAGATCCCCATCGGGACCGTAAAGACACGCATCCACGTAGCAAGACGGACCATGAAAAAAGCCTTGAATGCATACAGATATGAGCGATCCTAGCGCGATCCCCTCCTTACCTGTTTATTCGAAATCTCAACTGGCATTGCGGAATGGTCAGGACAAACCCGATGTTTGGGTTGCCTACCGCGGACGGATTTACGACCTGTCAAAAAGCCGCCTGTGGTTCAAGGGGAAACACTATGAACATTGGGCCGGTCAGGACCTTACCGAAGAACTGGCCGATGCGCCGCATTCCGACAGCGTCTTTGCGCGCTTCGAAGTCATCGGACAGCTCGCCGGGGCTTCTTAAGGCTCCTCAGGTCAATCGTTGATCTCGAATCTGGTGAGTTCCGTGAAACGCGCAACCCGCTGCCTAATGAGATCGGGATCCAATTCCTGCAACCGCTGGGTACCGAACTTTTCCACACAGAACGAGGCAAGAGCCGAACCAAATATCACTGCATTTTTCATATTCTGGAAGCTCAGGGTCCCTACCCTCGCTAGGTAGCCTATGAAACCACCCGCAAACGTATCCCCTGCGCCGGTCGGATCGTAGACTTCAGCGAGCGGAAGCGCCGGAGCCGAGAAAACACGGTCCTCCCCAAACAAAAGCGCGCCATGCTCCCCTTTTTTAATGATCAGGTATTTGGGACCGAGCTGTTGAATTTTTTCCGCTGCCTTCACCAGGGAATATTCACCGGAAAGCTGGCGGGCTTCCGCGTCATTGATCGTCAGTACATCCACCCGCTTCAGTACATTCATCAGATCATCCCACGCGATATCCATCCAAAAGTTCATCGTATCCAGCACCACCAACTTCGGTTTATTTTGTAAGCGCTCCAGCGTGGTCAGTTGTACCTGCGGACTAAGATTACCCAACAATACATACTGACAATCTTGATAACTTTCCGGCACCACAGGATCAAAATTCGCCAGAACATTCAGCTCGGTTACCAACGTATCCCGGGTGTTCATATCGTTGTGGTATTTTCCGGACCAGAAAAACGATTTTTCGCCTTCCTTGATCTCCACCCCCGTAAGGTCAATACCTCTTTCCTTCAGCATGCCCAGATTGGTGTCTCCGAAATCATCACCAACCACCCCTATCAACTTGACACGGTCATATAAATACGCAGACGCAAGTCCGGCAAAGGTTGCCGCACCCCCTACGATTTTATCTGTTTTTCCGAAAGGCGTCTCTATGGCATCGAACGCGATGCTGCCAACGATCACTAAACTCATATCATTCGATCTTTTGCGGGCAAAGGTAGGCGTTTTCAGGAGGTTTACGAAGTATTGTATTGCAAATATCCCGCGGTAAGACTAAATTTGCTGCGCCATGGTTCATCGGCTTGTTGCCATATTGCTCATTTGCGCGCTGTTTGCAGAAAACATCTCCCGTTTGCTCATCACAGCGGCCTTTGAACTTAATCAAAACTACATAGCCGAATACTTCTGTGTAAACAAGGGCCGGCCTCAGCTACATTGTGACGGAAAGTGCTACCTGGCGAAAAAGTTAAAGGAAGCTGAAGAAAACGAAAAGAATTCCGAGCGGGAACCACTGAAGGTTCATTATCATCCGGCGTCCCTTTCGGATACCTTAACACTGACCTTCGCGCCATCGGTAAACGATAGCTATCCATCCATTGAAGTCCCGTTTATATTACCCTCACGACCCACCACTATCTTCCACCCGCCGCGCATTCAATCCTGATTTTAACAAGGGTAAACGGCCATATTCCCATTGGCGGAATGCTGGCAACTGTTGGGTAATACCGGTATGAAACCGGTTCATCAAAGATAGATAAATGAATATATACGCAATTTTGAGAGCAGCTTTTCTGCTGGGTCTCGTCGTGTGCGTAGAACGGTCAGCTGCGCAGAACTTTTCCGTATCCGGCAAAGTTTATGACACCCAGACGGGTCAAGCTCTACCCGCCGTTATCATACGCAGTGGCGATGGCCTGCACATGACTCAATCCGAAAAGGATGGGTCCTTCCAATTGACGGTAGAAAAACTACCGGTCACCTTGGAAATAAATCTGATAGGTTACAAAACACAATACATAGCTGTCGGTTCACAGGACAGCAGATTGAATATCCAGCTGGATATTGACCCCGTACAGCTCAACGAGGTGCGCGTAGGGATCAACCCCCGTATCAAAAAAGAAACTCCGGGTTCCGTAGCCCTTTTGAACGCCGATGATATCCAGCGCGGAAACGGAGTATCGCTGCAATCCGCGCTTCATACCGTCCCTGGTGTACGGATGGACCAAAGCACACTCGCTGATTCACGGATTTCCATCCGCGGAAACGGCATCCGGTCGCCTTGGGGAAGCCGCGCCGTAAAAATTTATATCAATGACATTCCTGTAACCGAAACCGATGGTACCACGCGCATCGAAGCCCTGGATGTAAATAACATCGGGCGAGCAGAGATTATCAAGGGGCCCGTGTCCAGCCTTTTTGGCGCGGGAACGGCAGGAGTGCTGCATTTTCAGTTACAAAGGGCCCCTTATGGGGAACGGAGTGTGAACGTATCCGGGCTCGTCGGCAGCTACGGACTAATTCGCATAGGTACCGCTTACCGGTCGGGCGGAGATAAGGTCAACAGCTACGTATCGTATGGATGGCAGCAATACGCAGGGTACCGTTCGCACAGCAATGACATGAGGCGCTTTCTTACAGGTAACTTTCAACTTTTTCCGAGCGACCGGCAGGCCATTACCATACTGGTCAACCGCAGCACCCAACATTCGCAGATTCCGGGTGCCCTTACGGAGGTGCAGGCTACCGAGGACCCGTTGCAGGCAAACCCGGTCAATGTCAGCAAAAACGCCGGGAGGTATCAGAACTGGACACGCATAGGCATCGGTCAGCAATACCGGTTCAATGAAAAGCTTTCAAACAGCACCAGCATCTTCAGCTACTTTTATGATCTTGATCACCCCTTGCCGTATGCCTATATACGCAATCAGTACCAAAGTTACGGCGGTCGCACCCGGTTTACCTTTGATCCGGGATTCCGTTTATTCGCCACGGTCTTCAGCCTGGGCGGCGAATTCAACCAAGGGCTTACCAAAGGAAACCAGTTCGTTAATGAAAATGGCACAGAAGGAGATATTCATACGAATACCGACTATGAAAACACGTACTTCTCACTTTTCTATCAGTCGGAAACGGCACTGACACCACGTACGCTGTTCACCGCGGGGGTAGGCATCAACAGTATGCAGTACTTGGTGCGCGACTACCTGGTACCGTTACAAAGCGGCGTGAAACAATTCAGGGCACAGGCTTCACCGCGGATCGCCTTGAGCCACCGGTTTCATGACGCCATAAGTCTGCATGCCAGTATCAGTACCGGCTTCACTCCCCCCACCACGTCCGAAATCAAGACCGCCGATGGCACGCTTAATCCGTCGCTACAGGCCGAAAAAGCTCTTAACTACGAGCTTAACGCTAAGGGCAGCGTGCTGCGGTCACGCCTCAGTTACGACCTGGCGGTATACCGCATGGCAATGAAAGGCGAACTGATCGCTCAAACCGTGCAACAGGGCATCACAGTTTATCAAAACGCCGGCAGGACCGATCACCGCGGAGCTGAACTAGCCCTTTCCTGGCTTGCCATCGACAGAGAGGATGGCCTTTGGATTCAGCGGCTACATCCGTTCGCAGCCATCACCTACTCCGACTTTTCGTTTGTGGACTATAAAGTCCGTGATCCAGAAGGAATCGTGGTGGCCGCATTCGACGGCAACCGACTGACCGGCGTTAGTCCCTGGATGATCAATCTGGGAATCGACTTGCGCCTGGCGGCGGGAGTATACGCTAATTGCAATTATCTCTTCAACGACCGCTTGCCGTTGGACGACGGAAACAGTGTCTTTCATCCCGGTTACCATGTGGCAAACGCTAAAATCGGCTATCAGAAGGTAATTGCCAAACGGTTTCGGTTCGACGTTTACTGTGGCATTGACAACCTCCTCAATCAGCAATACAGCTCATTTGTGGCACTGAATGCGGCGGTATACGGTGGCGGGCAGCCGGCGTACTATAACCCTTCGCCCGACCGTAATGGTTATGGGGGAGTTACAATGGGTTATTTATTTTAATCAGCAGCTATGAAAAGAATTCAACGGATCCTAACGATACTATTAGCAAGCATTTTGAGCGCGTGTTCTACACCCCCCGGCCAACATCATATAGACGCAGAAAAAACGCTTTCGGCGTCGCCCGACTTTTCGGCGGACTGTCCCTATTTTTCTTTCGATCATATGGGCAATCCGGTATTATGCTGGACAGAAAAAAACCTATCCGAGGGCGTCACCCGTCTGGCATTTGCCCGGTATGACATCACCACGGGCGCTTTCGGCACCCGAATTGTTGTTCCGGGATCCGAAGGAATCCGTGCTTCGCCGGAAAGCACAGGGAAAATAGCATTTAAGAGCGACGGGACCATCATTGCAGTATTCGCCAAGCCCTTTCCAGAAGAGAAAAATCCCTTTGCGGGCGCAATCTACTATAGCCTATCTTCCGATGCCGGAGCGTCCTGGTCGCCCCCCCGCTTTCTGCATTCCGACACTTCGCATCACTACGGTCGAAATTTTTTCGACCTTGCGCAGCTCGGAAACGGCGAGGTGGGGGCAGTATGGCTAGATGGACGCGATCAATCGATAGAGGGTTCAGCCCTTTATTTCTCCTCAACGGGGAGCAGCGGTGGATTTACCAATGAAACCATCGTGCACAGTGGCACCTGTGAGTGCTGCCGCACGGATCTCCTGGTAGACAAAAACGGAATGATCCACGTGGCCTATCGGAGCCTGACGTACCCGTCGTCGTTGGCAGGCAAACAAGTGCGCGACATGGCGTATGTTCATTCGACAGACAATGGTAAAACCTTCAGTCCGGAATCCGTTATCAGTCCCGATCACTGGGCAATTCAGGCCTGCCCCCACACCGGCCCTGCCCTGGCTTGGGAAAATGGACGTCTCCACGCGATCTGGTTTACCGCGGGAGGAGGCGCCGGTTTGTATTACACTTCTATGCAAATAGGGAGCAGCACTTTCAATAACCGACAGATGCTGACCGAAACAGGTAGCCATCCCCAGGCAGCCGCAATAGGGCCCGATACCGTTTATGTCGTCTATGAGAATCGGTCCATGGATCCGCCCAACCGCCACGGGATGGCTGGGGGGAACAGGCATGGGCAGGATCAGCATGAAATCTCCCATACGTCCGGATCTCCGATACTCCTGCATCCGGTTATCAACGGAATTCCCGCGGAGCCGATCCGCCTTTCGTCCGATGGAACACACAATCATCATCCGGTAATTGCGAACGTGGCCGGATCTGTACTTGTTGCCTGGGTTTGTGAAGATGGAAATAGGTCGACAATTAGATACAGAGCTTTGTGGCCATGAACAATTTTCCATAGCTGTTACCTGCACCGTTTGGCGCGGGATGCCTCCCGGAAAGCCGTACCGTGATATTCAGGACACGCAGAAATCGAGTAGGAAGTAAGGGATTATTTCCCTTACTGTCCTCTCACACCACCCTGCGTACCGTTCGGTACAGGGCGGTTCCTTAAGTTTTGATCCTCACCTTTCGGTAGTGATCCGAGAGAAA
>Ga0079224_100013406_pt1 | contig 11413 bp, 9 predicted proteins | sample Stecom2015_FD_80414 | JGI IMG/M metagenome (GOLD analysis project Ga0079224, IMG submission 80414) | Agricultural soil microbial communities from Utah to study Nitrogen management - Steer compost 2015 | ecosystem: Environmental > Terrestrial > Soil > Agricultural land | place: USA: Utah...
CCTCCTGGTGCTTCTGGCGCAGCGCCTTCACCGGCGCCCTGTTGATCTCGTTGAACGTGGTCAGGATCGCGTTGGTCGCCTGCGACTGCAACAGCCGCTCCGCCACGCGCTGTCGCAGCCGCGACATCGGCACCCGCTGCTCCGGCCGTCCCTCCAGGACCTTCGTCAGGTCGATCGGGGCGCGCACCTGCGGCAGGGTCGGCGCCGGCGTGCCGCTCGGGATCGGCACAGCGGGCGCAGGCGCGGGCGTCGGAGCCGACAGCGCGCCGAGCACGTCGCCCTTCGTGATACGCCCGCCCTTGCCCGTGCCGGCGACATCGCCGGAACCGAGGTTGTTCTCGGCCATCAGCTTCGCGGCCGACGGCATCGCGATTTCCTTGCCGGGCCGGGAGGCCGGGGCAGGCGCGGATTGCGAGCCGGGTGCCTGCTGCGCGGGAGCCGGGGCGGCGGCGGGCTCCGATGCCGCCGGCGCGGAAGCCTGCGCAGCGGCAGCCCCGGCCTTGGCTTCGGTATCGATGATGGCGATCACCTGGTCCGCGACCACGGTCGCGCCGTCGCCGGCACGGATCTCGGTGATCACCCCGGATTCCGGGGCCGGCAGCTCCAGGACCACCTTGTCCGTCTCGATGTCGATGAGGTTCTCGTCCCGACCGACCGCCTCTCCCGCCTGCTTGTGCCATTGCAGCAGCGTCGCCTCGGCGACCGACTCCGACAACTGCGGGACCTTGACTTCTACCAGGGCCATTTTGTGAAGTACTCCGAATTTCTATGGAATCTTGCGCCGGGCGCCTCGTTCAGTATCGACGGCGCCCGGTCCGGTTTCGATGGGTGCCGCGTCAGGTCGACGATTTCTTCGCGCGCGACTTGCCTTCGCCGAAGGCCGTGGCGATCAGCTCCTTCTGTTGCGCGAAATGCTTGTCGAAGTACCCGACCGCGGGTGATGCCGATGCCGGACGACCGGCATAGCCGAGCTTCTGGCTCGCACCCAGGGCTTCGCTGATGTGGTGCTGGACGTTGAACCAGTAGCCCTGGTTCTGCGGTTCGTCCTGGCACCAGACTACCTGCGTCGCATTCGGATAACGCTTCAGTTCGGTCTCGAACGCCTTGTGCGGGAACGGATAGAGCTGCTCGACCCGGACGATGGCGACATCGTTCGCATTGCGCTCGCGCCGGGCGGCGACCAGGTCGTAGTAGACCCGTCCGGAGCACAGGATCAGGCGCTTGACCTTGGCCGGCTCGATTGCCGGATCGACCTCGCCAATCACCGTTTCGAACCCGCCCTTCGAGAAGGCCTCGAGCGGGGAAGTGGCTTCCTTGTGTCGCAACAGGGATTTCGGCGTGAGGATGACCAGCGGCTTGCGGAACAGGCGGATCATCTGCCGGCGCAGCAGGTGGAAGATCTGGGCCGGCGTGGTCGGCTGGCAGATCTGCATGTTGTTCTCGGCGCACAGTTGCAGGAAGCGCTCCGGACGGGCCGACGAGTGCTCGGGCCCCTGCCCTTCGTAACCGTGCGGCAGCATCAGGGTCAGGCCCGATACCCGCCCCCATTTCGTTTCGCCCGAGGAGATGAACTGGTCGATGACGACCTGGGCGCCGTTGACGAAGTCGCCGAACTGCGCTTCCCAGACCACCAGGGTGTTGGGTTCCGCGGTCGAGTAGCCGTATTCGAAACCGAGCACCGCCTCTTCCGAAAGGACCGAGTCGATGACGGTGAACTGCCCCTGGTTGGGCGCAACGTTCTGCAGGGGAATGTACTTGCCCACGCCCCATTGCTCGCGCTTCTGGTCGTGGAGCACCGCATGCCGGTGGGTGAACGTGCCACGACCGCTGTCCTGGCCTGAAAGGCGCACGCCATAGCCGCTGGCGACCAGCGTCGCGAAGGCCAGGTGTTCCCCCATGCCCCAGTCGAGCGGCACCTCGCCGCGTCCCATCTTGGCGCGTTCCGCGATGACCCGCTGCACGAGGGGATGGATGGAGACCGTATCGGGTACCCGGGTGATGATGTCGGCCACCCGCTGCAGTTCCGGCAACGGCACCGCGGTGTCGGCGCTGTCGGTCCACTTGCGGTTCAGGTACGGCATCCAGTCGACCGCGTACTTGCTCTTGAAGTTCGAGATCACCGGATCGGCCGTGTGCCGGCCGGCATCCATGGCATCGCGAAACCCGGTAGCCGCCGCGGCCACATCGTCCTCGGTGATCACGCCCTGCGTGACGAGCTTGTCGGCATAGATTGCGCGAGTCGACGGCAGGGCCGCGATCTTGCGGTACATCAGCGGCTGGGTCAGCGAAGGCGTGTCCTGCTCGTTGTGGCCCAGCTTGCGATAGCAGACGATGTCGATGACGATGTCCTTGCGGAACGCCATCCGGTAGTCGACCGCGATCTGCATCGCCAGCACCACCGCCTCGGGGTCATTGCCGTTGACGTGCAGCACCGGCGCCTCGATGCTCTTGACCACGTCGGTGCAGTAGAGCGTCGAGCGTGCATCGCGCGGGTCGGAAGTCGTGAAGCCGATCTGGTTGTTGATGACGATGTGCACCGTCCCGCCGGTTCCGTAGCCGCGGGTGAGCGCCATGTTCAGGCACTCCATCACCACGCCTTGCCCGGCGAAGGCGGCGTCGCCATGGACCAGCACCGCCAGGACCGCGTCGCCCTTGGGATCGTCGCGACGGTCCATGCGAGCCCGCGCCGAGCCGCCCACGACGGCATTGACGATCTCCAGGTGCGAGGGATTGAACGCCAGCGAAAGATGGACTGGTCCGCCCTCGGTGGAAACGTCGCTCGAGAAGCCCTTGTGGTACTTGACGTCGCCGCTGGGCAGGTCGTCGGCGTGCTGCCCCTCGAATTCGGCGAACAGTTCGGTCGGCATCTTGCCGAGGATGTTCACCAGGACGTTCAGGCGGCCCCGGTGGGCCATCCCGATCACGATCTCCTGGATGCCGTGCTTGCCCGAATGCTGGATGACTTCATCGAGTCCGGCGATGAAGCTCTCGCCGCCCTCGAGCGAGAAGCGCTTCTGGCCGACGTACTTGGTATGGAGGTATTTCTCGAGGCCTTCGGCGGCGGTGAGCTGCTCGAAGACGTGGAGCTTCTTCTCGCGCGAGAACTTGGGTGTCGCGCGGGTCGACTCCATGCGTTCCTGGATCCATCGCTTCTGGGCCGGATCGGTGATGTGCATGAACTCGGCGCCGATGGTGCCGCAGTAGGTATCGCGCAGGGCGTGCAGCAGGTCGCGCAGCGTCGCGCTCTCGAAGCCGAAAAAGGTGTTGGCAACCGAATAGATGTTGGCGTGGTCACCCTCGGTGAAGTCGTAGAACGCGGGCTCCAGCTCGGGGATCGTCGGCCGTTCGTGGCGCTTGAGCGGATCGAGGTCCGCCCAGCGATTGCCGAGCGAACGGTAGGCCGCGATCAGGGACTGGACGAAGACCTGCTTGCGGGCGGTGCCGGCGTCGCCCCCCATGACCCGGGGCACCAGGGTTCCCTCGCGGGCGCGCTCGGCGAAGGACTGGACGATCGGGCCGTGGGCGATGTCACGCGACTGGACGTTGCCGTCCGCGGCGGGAACCACCTGCATATTGTCGAAATAGGCCCGCCATTCGTCCGAAACGGAACCCGGATTATCGAGGTAGCTCTCGTAGAGTTCTTCGATATACGGGGCATTACCGCCGAACAGATAGGAGTTCGACTGGAACGACTTCATCATGAACGCTTCACCTTTTGTAACGAGTTTCTCGTCGACGAGGCATGGAACCCGTCGATTTCCGGGCTCCAGACGGACGGACCGGCTTCCGGCCCGCCATGTCCGCGATATGCGATACCTGGCGCTACATCATTGAAATTCCTTTCGGAACGACATCAAGGATACTCGTGCTCTATGACAGCGGCCAGCTTGCCCCTGTGGTTCCGAGGGATCGGGCGCGACCAGATCACCCCGACGGGGCTTGAGCGTTGCCCCGTCGCAACGACCGCAAGCCCTGCGCGCAGCATGACCCGCTCCCGGCGGGCCCGAAGCGCCGAAAAGACGGGTTCGGCCGGCATTGACCGGATCGGGCACACCACAGGCAACGAAAAGGCCGGCAATGCCGGCCTTTTCGTCATTCGCGAGGACACGCCGGCTCGGCCGGCCCGCCCTTCGCCAGGTGCTAGCGCTTCTCGATGGGAACGAAATCCCGGCGGACGCTGCCGTTGAACAACTGGCGGGGACGACCGATCTTCTGCTCGGGATCGGCGATCATCTCGTTCCACTGCGCGATCCAGCCCACGGTCCGGGCCAGCGCGAAGATGCAGGTGAACATCGACACCGGGATGCCCATGGCCCGCTGCACGATGCCGGAATAGAAGTCGACGTTCGGGTACAGCTTGCGCTCGACGAAGTATTCGTCCTCGAGCGCGATCTGTTCGAGCTTCATGGCCAGCGCGAAGAGCGGGTCGTCCTTGACCCCGGCCTCCTCGAGAACCTTGTGGCAGGTCTCGCGCATCAGCTTGGCGCGCGGGTCGTAGTTCTTGTAGACGCGATGTCCGAAACCCATCAGGCGGACGTTCGAATCCTTGTCCTTGACCTGCTTGATGAACTCGCCGACCTTCTCGACGCCGCCCTGCTTCTGGATCTGGTCGAGCATGAGCAGGCAGGCCTCGTTGGCGCCGCCATGGGCCGGCCCCCAGAGGGTCGCGATGCCGGCCGCGATGCAGGCGAACGGGTTCGCGCCCGAGGAGCCGGCGAGTCGCACCGTCGACGTCGAGGCGTTCTGCTCGTGGTCGGCGTGGAGGATCAGGATGCGGTCGAGCGCGTCGACGAACACCGGATTGGGCACGTATTCCTCGCAAGGCGTGCCGAACATCATGTGGAGCACATTGCCCGCGTAGGTGAGCTCGTTGCGCGGGTACATGAACGGCTGGCCGGCGGAATACTTGTAGGCCATCGCCATCAGGGTCGGCATCTTCGCGATCAGGCGGATCGCGGAAACATGGCGATGCTCGGGGTTATTGATGTCGAGCGAGTCATGGTAGAAGGCCGACAGTGCGCCGACGACGCCGACCAGGATCGCCATCGGGTGGGCGTCGCGCCGGAAGCCGGCGTAGAAGCGACTCATCTGCTCGTGGACCATCGTGTGATGGAGCACCCGATAGCGGAAGTCGTCCTTCTGCGCCTGGTCCGGCAGTTCCCCGTTGAGCAGCAGGTAGCACGTTTCGAGGTAGTTGCAGTTCTGCGCAAGCTCTTCGATCGGATAGCCGCGGTAGAGCAGTTCGCCCTTGTCACCGTCGATGTAGGTGATGCGCGACTCGCACGAGGCAGTAGCCATGAACCCCGGGTCATAGGTGAATTTGCCCGTCTGGCCGTAGAGCTTGCGAATGTCGATCACATCCGGGCCCATCGTTCCCTTGTAGATAGGAAACTCCACCGACGGGGTGCCGTCGGTAAAACTCAGGGTGGCCTTTTGTTCGCTGGTCATCTTGATGATTCCTGTCAGTGCAGTTGTTCGATCGGCCAGTACCCGGCCTCCGGTTCGAAAGTGTCGAGAGCAACGCTCAGACCGACCGGAGCCATCCGAGCACCCGGCGGGCGTCGCCACCGGCTGCCCCGCCCTGCGGCTCGACACGTTTGAGAATCAGGTCGAGAAGTTCGTTGTCGGGAAGGTCCAGGAGCGCGTCCAGGCCGTCGACGTCGCTCTCGCTCAGTCGATCCCCGTAGGAATCGAAGAAACGCTCGAAGACGATGTCGTTCTCGAGCAGCCCCCGCCGCGCCCGCCATCGGATGCGGCGCAGCCGCGCCGCATCGAGCGAACCGCCCCGAAGCCCTTCCATGGGCTCAGATGGCACGTCGGACCATCAGGTCCTTGATCTTGCCGATTGCCTTCGACGGGTTCAAGCCCTTCGGGCACACATCGGTGCAGTTCATGATCGTATGGCAGCGGAACAGCCGGTACGGATCCTCGAGATTGTCGAGCCGCTCGCTGGTCGCCATGTCCCGGCTGTCGGTGATGAAGCGGTAGGCCTGCAGCAGGCCGGCCGGGCCGACGAACTTGTCGGGATTCCACCAGAAGGAAGGACAGGCGGTCGAGCAACAGGCGCACAGGATGCACTCGTACAGGCCGTTGAGCTCCTCGCGCTGCTCGGGGCTCTGCAGCCGCTCCTTCTCGGGCGGCGGCGTATCGTTGATCAGGTAGGGCTTGATCGAATCGTACTGGCCGAAGAACTGCGTCATGTCGACGATCAGGTCGCGAATCACCGGCAGCCCCGGCAGCGGGCGCAGGACGATCGGCTCCTTCAGGTCGCGCAGGTTGGTGATGCACGCCAGCCCGTTCTTGCCATTGATGTTCATTGCGTCGGAGCCGCAAACACCCTCGCGGCAGGAACGCCGGTAGGCGACCGAATCGTCGAAGTCGCTCTTGATGCGCATGAGCGCATCGAGCAGCATCTTGTCGGTCGGCTGGAGTTCGACCTCGAGGTCCTGCATGTACGGCCGGGCGTCCTTGTCCGGGTCGTAGCGGTAGATCGAGAATCGCACGACACGGGTCTTGGGGGACGAGCTCGCTTGCGCTGGCGCCTGCACCACTGCGTTCATTTGTGCACTCCGAATCGAATCAGAAAGTCCGTGCCTTGGGCACGAAAGTGTCGACGGTCAGCGGCTTGAGGTTGACCGGCTTGTAGTCGAGCCGGTTGCCTTCGCTGTAGTAGAGCGAATGCCGCATCCAGTTGACGTCGTCGCGATCGGGATGGTCGCGATGCGCGTGGGCGCCGCGGCTCTCCTTGCGGCCTTCGGCCGCGACGATGGTCGCCTTGGCCACTTCCACGAGATTGGCGAGTTCCAGGGCCTCGACGCGAGCGGTGTTGAAGACCTTCGACTTGTCATCGATGTGGATGTTGTCGGCCTGCGCCGCAAGGTCGAAGATCTGGCCGACGCCCTCGGCGAGTAGCTCGGACGTGCGGAAGACCCCGCAATGCGTCTGCATCGAGCGACGGATGTCATTGGCGACATCCTGGACCCGCTGTCCGGACTGCGAAGCCTCGAGCTTCGCCAGCCGCGCCAGGGTGGCATCGCCGCCGTTGGACGGCAGCGGCTTGTGGGCCGGCTCCTTGAGTCGGCTGGCCACGATGTGGTTGCCGGCCGCCCGGCCGAAGACCACCAGGTCGAGCAGGGAGTTGGTGCCGAGCCGGTTGGCGCCATGGACCGACACGCAGGCGCATTCACCGATGGCATAGAGCCCGCCGACGACCGAGTTGGGGTCGCCATCGCGAGGCGCTACGACCTGGCCCCGATAATTCGTCGGGATTCCGCCCATCTGGTAATGGATGGTGGGCACGACCGGAATCGGATCCTTGATCGGGTCGACGTTGGAAAACTTGATCGCGATCTCGCGGATCGAGGGCAGGCGCTTCATGATGGTTTCGGCGCCGAGGTGGTCGAGCTTCAGGTAGACGTAGTCGGCGTCCGGGCCGCAGCCGCGGCCTTCCTTGATCTCCTGGTCCATCGAGCGCGAGACGAAGTCGCGTGGCGCGAGGTCCTTGAGGGTTGGCGCGTAGCGTTCCATGAAACGCTCGCCATCCTTGTTCAGGAGGATCCCGCCTTCGCCTCGGACACCCTCGGTGATCAGCACGCCAGCGCCGGCGACACCGGTCGGATGGAACTGCCAGAACTCCATGTCCTCGAGCGGAATGCCCGCCCGGGCGGCCATGCCGAGGCCGTCGCCGGTATTGATGAAGGCATTGGTCGAGGCCGCGAAGATGCGCCCGGCCCCGCCGGTGGCGATGACGGTGACCTTCGACTCGAGGATCATGACCTCGCCGGTTTCCATCTCGAGGGCCACCACGCCGACGATGTCGCCATCGGCATCACGGATCAGGTCGAGCGCCATCCATTCGACGAAGAACTGGGTGCGGGCGCGCACATTGCGCTGGTAGAGCGTGTGCAGCAGCGCGTGCCCGGTGCGATCGGCCGCCGCGCAAGCGCGCTGCACCGGTTTTTCGCCGAAGTTCGCGGTATGGCCGCCGAATGGCCGCTGGTAGATGGTGCCGTCCGCATTGCGGTCGAACGGCATCCCGAAGTGCTCGAGCTCGTAGACCACGTTGGGCGCCTCGCGGCACATGAACTCGATCGCGTCCTGGTCGCCGAGATAGTCCGATCCCTTGACGGTATCGAACATGTGCCAGTACCAGTTGTCCTCGCTCATGTTGCCCAGCGAGGCGCCGATCCCGCCTTGCGCGGCCACGGTGTGCGAGCGGGTCGGAAAGACCTTGGAGAGCACTGCCACCGAATAGCCGGCTTCGGCGAGCTGCAGCGAGCAGCGCATGCCCGAGCCCCCCGCCCCGACGATCACGGCGTCGAACTTGCGCCGCGGCAGGTTGTTAGCCAGCTTGTTGAGAACTTCCGCCATCTCAGACTCTCCAGAGGATCGTGACGGCCCAGACGACGTAGCCGACCAGCACGACGATGGTCGCCGCTTCGAGGGCCAGTCGCAGCATGGCCGGCTTGATGTAGTCCATGAGGATGTCGCGCACCCCGATCCAGGCGTGGTACGAGAGCGCGAGCATGGCGACCGAGGTCACGATCTTCATGCGCATGCTGGCGAAGAGTCCTGCCCAGTTGCCGTAGGTAAACGCGGGCAACATCAGCAATTCGACGAGCAGCCAGAGGGTGAACACGACGATGACGACGCCGGACAGCCGCTGGATGGCGAAATCGCGCCAGCCGTAGTGCGCGCCGACGATGGTTCGACTGATGGTCATCAGAACACCCCGAAGATCTTGAGGCCGGCCAGCGCGGTGAGCACCAGGCTGGCGAACAGCACGATGGCGGCCGACTTGCGCGCCGCCGGCAGGTCGGCGCCCATGTGCAGGTCGAGGAACAGGTAGCGAATTCCGGCGAACAGGTGGTGCAGGAACGCCCAGGCGAGTGCCAGCAGCACGAGCTTGGCGAACCAGTGCGACACCACCGCCGCGTAGCGCTCGAAGCTGAGTTCGGACGTCAGGCTTTGCTGGAACAGGTACAGGATGAACGGTATCCCGACCAGGAACAGCAGGGCGCCGCTGATCCGGTGCAGGATCGAAACGATTCCCGGCACCGGAAGTCGATACGTCATTAGTTGCGAGACGTGGATGTTCCTGAACTCTGGCCTGGGCTTGGCCGCGGACTCGGACATGGGTTCACCTACCTCTAGTCGGCTCGGTTCATTATTTGCCAGACGAGGACGCGCTGCCTCATCGACGCGGGGATCGGCCGAACCCTTCTGTCACCCCGCGATAAAACCCGCATATTCTGACCGAATTTGGCGCGACGCACCAAACCCGGCCACCAGCACGGCCCGCCGCCGCACCCGGCACACCGCGCCGGCCGCTGGCCCGGACCCGCTCCGCCACCCTGCCCGCATCACCGACATGCCGGGTCGACATCCCGAAGCCTCAGTTGAGTTCGCTGAAGTAGTGATGCCGGCGAGTGACGTACAGGCCGCGCCGGAACTCTACCGCGACATCGCCATAAGTGCTGGATACCCGCTCGACCTGCAACAGCGGCGAACCGGGCTCGACGCCGAGCAGTTCCGCCGTGGCGGCATCGGCCGCGATCGCCTTGATTCGCTCGGCGGCCCGGATCATGCGCGTGTCGAACTCGCGCTCGAACAAGCCGTAGAGCGGGCCGCTGTATGCCGCCAGGCGCTCCGCGGTCAGTCCCCGGAAGCGGGCGCCGGGCAACCAGATCTCGTCGAGGACGGTCGGCTCGCCCTGCAGGTCGAGGACCCTGCGGATGCACACGACCGTCTCGCCGGCCTTGAGACCGAGGATCCGGGCCACGTCGACGGGCGCCCGCAGGCGCCGGCACTCCACGATGCGACTGCCGAGTTCCTCGCCGCCTTCGTCGTCGGGCAACAGGCGCAGGAAGCGGAACTGGGTGCGCGCCTCGTGGTGGGTCGCGACGAAGGTGCCCCGCCCCTGCCGTCGTACCACCAGGTTGTCGCCAGCGAGCTCGTCGATCGCCTTGCGCACGGTGCCCTGGCTCACGCCATAGCGGCGGGCGAGTTCGACCTCGCTGGGGATCGCCTCGCCGGGCTTCCATTCGCCCGCCTGCAGGCCTTGCGTCAGTAGCCGCTTGATCTGAACATAGAGCGGCACGAAGCGGGGGATATCGGCCTGGCCGACATTCCCCGGCGCTTCATCCGCCGCCTGGGGCCGGGACTCGTTCATGACCCGGATTCAACACCGGAACATCCGACACTGTCCAGTCACTTTTATCTTATATAAGATATGGGTCTCAATTGACACTCGCGAGCCCGCGACCCTAGAATCCGCGAGGTTCTGCAGGCTCGCCACCGTGGCTCGGCGACAGGCTCCTGTCCAACGCATTCATCCGAAAGGCTTCAAATGTCAAAACCCGCAAAGCGCGTTGCCGTCACCGGCGCAGCCGGCCAGATCGGCTACAGCCTCCTCTTCCGGATCGCCAATGGCGACCTGCTCGGGAAGGACCAACCCGTCATCCTGCAACTGCTGGACATCACGCCGGCCCTGCCCGCGGTGGGCGGCGTCGTCATGGAACTCGAGGACTGCGCCTTTCCGCTGCTCGCCGGCGTCGTGGTCACCGACGACCCCAATGTCGCGTTCAAGGACGCCGACGTCGCGCTGCTGGTCGGCGCCCGCCCGCGCAGCAAGGGCATGGAGCGCAAGGACCTGCTCGAGGCCAATGGCGCGATCTTCACCGTCCAGGGCAAGGCGCTCAACGACCACGCCAGCCGCGACTGCAAGATCCTGGTGGTCGGCAATCCCGCCAACACCAACGCGTACATCGCGATGAACTCGGCACCCGACCTGCCCAAGAAGAACTTCACCGCGATGCTGCGGCTCGACCACAATCGCGCGCTCTCCCAGCTGGCGGCGCGCACCGGCAAGCCGGTCGCGGGAATCGAGAAGCTCGCCGTCTGGGGCAATCACTCGCCGACCATGTACGCCGACTATCGCTTCGCGACGATCGACGGCAAGTCGGTCAAGGAGCTCATCAACGACGAGCCCTGGAACCGCGACACCTTCCTGCCCACCGTCGGCAAGCGCGGCGCCGCCGTCATCGAGGCGCGCGGCCTGTCCTCGGCAGCCTCGGCGGCCAACGCCGCTATCGACCATGTCCGTGACTGGGTCCTCGGCACGAATGGCAAGTGGGTCACCATGGGCATCCCGTCTTCGGGCCAGTACGGCATTCCGGAAGGCGTCATCTACGGCTTCCCGGTCACGTGCGCCAACGGCGAGTACACGGTCATCGAGGGGCTCGAGATCGACGATTTCTCCCGCGAGCGCATGAACCTGACGCTGGCCGAGCTCGAGGAAGAGCGCGCCGCGATAGCACACCTCCTCGCCTGAACCCACCCCGGGGCACATTCCCCGGGTGCGTCGACCGCCGTCCGATGGCCGCGGCGGATCGACCTCACCAGGACTTCGGCC
>Ga0079224_100013408_pt1 | contig 11412 bp, 8 predicted proteins | sample Stecom2015_FD_80414 | JGI IMG/M metagenome (GOLD analysis project Ga0079224, IMG submission 80414) | Agricultural soil microbial communities from Utah to study Nitrogen management - Steer compost 2015 | ecosystem: Environmental > Terrestrial > Soil > Agricultural land | place: USA: Utah...
CGGTCGTGCGGTACAGCGCCGCCTGGAAGGGTCGCACAAAAAACCCCGCCGAGCGGGGTTTTTCGCCTCGAAAAAAGCGAGCCCGTCAGCTCGCGTCGACGCTGACGAACTGGCGGTTCTTCGGCCCTTTGGTTTCGAAGCGCACCCGGCCGTCCCGGATCGCGAACAAGGTGTGATCGCGGCCGATACCGACGTTGGTGCCGGGATGAAAGCGCGTGCCGCGCTGGCGCACGATGATGTTGCCGGCGGTGACCGCCTGGCCGCCGAAGATCTTCACACCCAGGCGCTTCGACTCCGAATCGCGCCCGTTCTTGCTGCTTCCGCCTGCCTTCTTGTGTGCCACTGTTCTCTACCCGTTTCCTGCTGCGACCGGGTTGGACCCGGCCAATGACCTTAGGTTCGCGCCGCTATTCTTCCCTGGCCGCCGTCTTCTTCGTCGCCTTCTTCGCGGTCTTCTTGCCGCCGGCCGGCTTCTTCGTCGCCTTCTTTTTCTTCTTTTTCGCGGGCGCGGCTTCCGGTGCGGCCTCGGCTTCTTCCGCGGCAGCCGGGGCCTCGGCGCGGGACTTCGCCGGCGCCCCGCCGATCGAGGTGATCTCGACCTCGGTGAACCACTGCCGGTGCGTGTGCTGCCGCAGGTAGTTCACGCGGCGCTTGAACTTCGTGACGCCGATCTTGCCGGTCCGCCCCTGGCGCACCACCCGCGCGGTCACGGACGTGCCGGCGAGGAGCGGCGTGCCGACCTTCACGTCGCTCCCCTCACCCACGAGCAGCACCTCGTCGAAGCTCACGTCCGCGCCTTCCTCGGCGTCGATCTTCTCGACCTTCAGGCGCTCGCCCTCCGCCGCACGGTACTGTTTTCCACCGGCGCGAAACACAGCGTACATTCGACTGCTCCAGCAAACCGGCCGGGGGATGCTCCCGGCCGCTGAGATTCCAGGTTCCGTCGGAACCGGCCGCCGTCCCGGCACCCGGGGGAACGCCCCCGGCGCCCGTCGGCCCCGTCACAAAAGAGGCGGAATTCTATAGATTCGCCGCCGCCGGGTCAACGCGGCCCCCGGTGCCGAAAGCCCCACGCGCTTCAATGGCTTGGGTGCCCGCCGCCACCCGCCCGGGGTGACGCCGTCGGTCGCCAATGGGCGACGATTCAGGCATTATCGTCGGCCATGCAAGTCGCCGAACGTGCCGCCGCTTCCCTGTCCTTCGAGGACGTCGCACGACTCGCGGGGCCGGAGATGGCCGCCGTCGACGACCTGATCCGGGAATCCCTGAAAAGCGACGTGATGCTCGTTTCGCAGGTCTCGGAATACATCGTGACGAGCGGCGGCAAGCGCCTGCGCCCGCTCATCGTCCTCCTCGCCGCCCGTGCCCTGGGTTACGGCGGGCGCCAGCACCTTCTCGCGGCGGCCATCATCGAGTTCATCCACACGGCCACGCTGCTGCACGACGACGTGGTGGATTCCTCGGCCCGGCGCCGCGGGCGCGATACGGCCAACACGGTGTTCGGCAACCAGGCGAGCGTGCTCGTGGGCGACTTCCTGTACTCGCGGGCCTTCCAGATGATGGTGGATCTCGGCCGCATGCGGGTCATGCAGATCCTGGCAGACGCGACCAACACCATCGCCGCCGGCGAGGTCATGCAGCTCATGAACGTGCACGACCCCGACCTCTCCGAGGCGAGCTACCGCCAGGTGATCTACCGCAAGACGGCCCGCCTGTTCGAGGCAGGGGCACAGATCGCGGCCGTGCTCGCGGAGCGCAACGCCGCCGACGAGGAAGCGATGATCCGCTATGGCCAGAACCTGGGTACGGCCTTCCAGCTCGTCGACGATGCCCTGGACTACGGCGCCTCGGCCGACGAGCTCGGCAAGAACCTCGGCGACGACCTCGCCGAGGGCAAGATGACGCTGCCCTTGATCTACGCCATGGCGCGGGCCAGCGAGGGCGAGCGGCGCATGATCCGGGCCGCCGTCGAGGCCGGCGGGCTCGAGCGCCTCGACGACATCCGCGCCGTCATCGAGTCCACCGGCGCGCTGCGTTACACCGAGCAGCGCGCACGCGAAGCCGCCGACCAGGCGATCGAGGCCCTGTCCGGCGTGCCCGACTCGGAGCACCGGCGGGCGCTGGTCGCGATCGCCCGCTTCGCCGTCGACCGCCGCTCCTGAGACCCGCGTTGACAGCGGTATCCCGCGCGCATATGTTAGCGCTATCAGCATGAGCGGGCCGAGACGCCAATCCCGATCGCTCCCCCGGTGCCCGGCGCTGGCCCTCTGCCTCCTCGTCGGCCTCGCCGCCCGCGCGGAGCCCGCCTGCGACCCGGAGGCGGCCACGAACGGCGCCGGCCTGCGGGCGCTCGCGGAATTCCCGCTCGGGGTTGCCGTCCCCGGCGCCCCGTGGCCGCACGACCTGCTGGCGAGCCCCGAGCGGCAGGCGCTGGTCGAACGGCATTTCAACAGCATCACCGCCGAGAACATCATGAAGATGGCCTACCTGCAGCCGGCGCCGGGCCGCTTCACGTTCGAGCACGCCGACGGGCTCGTCGACTACGCCCGGGAGCACGGCATGCTGGCGCACGGCCATACCCTCGTGTGGCACCGGCAGGCACCGCGCTGGATGAACCGCTACGAGGGCTCGCGGGACGACTTCATCGAGCTGTTGCGAACGCATGTGGCCACCGTCGCCGCCCACTTTGCCGGCAGGCTCGAGAGCTGGGACGTCGTGAACGAAGCGTTCGACGACGGCGACCCTCCGGACTGGCGCCGCACGATCTGGTGGGAGAACATCGGCCCGGAGTACGTCGAGATCGCGTTCCGCGCCGCGCGCGCCGCCGATCCGCACGCGGCTCTTTATTACAACGACTACAACATCTCGGGCGCGCACGGCCCGGCGAAGCTGGACCGGGTTCTCGTCATGGTGGACGACTTCCTGGCACGCGGCGTCCCGATCGACGGGGTGGGCTTCCAGATGCACATCGATACCGATGCACCGGGCCCGGCCGCGATGCGCGAGGCGTTCGCCAAGGTGGTGGCGCGCAACCTCAAGGTGCGCGTATCGGAGCTCGACGTCTCCGTGAACCAGTCGCGCCGCTACCAGGAGCTCACGCCGGAAGTCGCCGCGCGCCAGGCGCGCCGCTACGCCGAGGTCGCCCGTGCCTACCAGGCGGCCGTGCCGCCCGGGCTCCGGGGCGGCATCACGCTCTGGGGCATCACCGACGGCGACAGCTGGATACCGGGATTCCGGAACCGGCCGGACTGGCCGCTGCTCTTCGACGCCGATTTCGGCGCCAAGCCGGCTTTCTGCGGGTTCGCGGACGGCCTGCGGACGGCGGCCGGGGAGTGAGCGCGATGGGAGCACCGGCGACATCGCGCGACGGGAACGGCAGATCGCCGGAGGCCATTCCCCACGTCGATGTCCTCGAGGACGTGTCCTTCGAGCGCTTTCACGGGGAGATCCGGCCCGCCGGACGGCCGGTGCTGCTCAAGGGCGCCGTGCTCGGCTGGCCGGCCGTCCAGGCAGGCCGCACCTCCGCGGAGGCCGCGGTCGCCTACCTGAAGGGCTTCGACCGCGGGCACCCGGTAGAAACCATCCTCGGCCGGCCCGAGATCGAGGGCCGCTTCTTCTACAACGAGCGTCTCGACGGCCTCAATTTCGCCCGCATGCCCGAGCGCATCGGCGTCACGCTGGAGCGCATCCTGAATGCGCGCAACGACCCCCGCCCGCCGTCGTTCTACATCCAGTCTGCTTCCATCCCGGATTACCTGCCCGGCTTCGCGCAGGCGAACTGGCTGCCGCTGCCCGATCCGCCCGTGGCGCCGCGCATCTGGGTCGGCAACCGCATCACCGTCCAGGCGCACTTCGACCTGAGCGAGAACCTCGCCTGCTGCGTCGCCGGGCGGCGCCGCTTCACGCTGTTCCCGCCCGAGCAGACGCCGAACCTGTACCCCGGCCCGTTCGAGCTCACCCTGGCCGGTCCGCCCGTCAGCATGGTGCGGCTCGACGCCCCTGACCTCGAGCGCCATCCGAATTTCGAGATCGCGCGCCGGCACGCGCTGCGCGCCGAGCTCGAGCCCGGCGACGTCCTGTACCTGCCCTACTTCTGGTGGCACCACGTCGAGGCGCTCGAGGACTTCAACGTGCTCGTGAACTACTGGTGGAACGACGCCGAGCGGGACCTGGGCTCGCCGTTCGATGCCCTCCTGCACGCGTTGCTCGCGATTCGCGACCTGCCGGAGCGGCAGCGCGCGGCCTGGCGCATGATGTTCGGCCACTACGCGTTCGGGGAGAACGGCGACCCGGTGGCGCACCTGCCGCCCGAAGCCCGGGGATCGCTCGGACCGCACGACGCGCACCAGCGCCAGGACATCCGCCTGCGCCTGATCGCGGCGCTGGCGCGCGAGGCCGGCATCGGGCCGCCGGGGCGGCGATGAGCCGCGGGCACGCCGCCCTGCTGCCCGTGGCCGTCCTGCTCGCGGGCGCGGCGCTGGCCGGCACGCCGCCGCCGGCAGCCGTGTTCGAGTGGTTCGAGTACAGCGGGCACGATGACGTGTTCGATGAGCCGCTCGCGGATGCCGGGTACCGCAACCCGATCGTGGCCGGCTTCTTCCCCGATCCCAGCATCACGCGCCGCGGCGACGACTGGTACATGGTGCACTCGTCGTTCGCGTACACGCCCGGCCTGCCGGTCCTGCACAGCCGCAATCTCGTCGACTGGCGCCTCGTGGGTCATGCGCTCACGCGCGAGCAGCAGGTGCGCCTGACCGGCCTGGGCGTCTCCCGCGGCATCTTCGCGCCGACGATCCGCTATCACGACGGGCTCTTCTGGCTGGTCACCACCGCCGTCGATGCGGGCGGCAATTTCCTCCTCACCGCTGCCGACCCGGCCGGGCCGTGGTCCGAGGCGGCCTGGCTGCCGGAAATCGACGGCATCGACCCGGACCTGTTCTTCGACGACGACGGCCGCGCCTGGATCGCCCACAACGGACCGCCCGAAGGGGCGCCCCGGTACGACGGCCACCGCGCGATCTGGCTGTGGGAATTCGACGCGGAGGCGCGACGGGTGGTCCCGGGCTCCGGGCGGGTGATCGTGGACGCGGGCACCAACCCGGCGGCACGGCCGATCTGGATCGAGGCCCCGCACCTTTATAAGGAGAACGGCTGGTATTACCTGTTGTGCGCCGAGGGCGGCACCGGTTACGACCACTCCGCCGTAGTGTTCAGGGCGCGGCGCCTGGACGAGCCGTTCGTGCCGTACGCGGGCAACCCCATCCTCACGCAGCGCAACCTCGACCCGGCCCGCCCGGCTCCCGTGACCAGCGCGGGCCACGCGGACCTCGTGCGGACCCCGGAGGGCGAGTGGTGGGCCGTGTTCCTCGCCACCCGCCCCTACGAGCGGATCTACTACAACACCGGGCGGGAGACCTTCCTGCTCCCGGTGCGCTGGCAGGACGGCTGGCCGGTGATCCTCGACGCGGGCCTGCCGGTCCCGTGGCAGACGCCCCGCCCGTACCCGGACCGTCGGGAAACGGTAACCGCGCCCCTCACCGGCAACTTCACGTGGCGGGACGAGTTCGCGGCCGGCACGCTCGACCTGCACTGGTCGATGCTGCGGGGCTTCGATCGCGACTGGTTTACGCTCGCCGGCGGCACCCTGGTGATGCGGCCGAAGGCGGAGCCCATGAGCACGCTGGAGCAGCCCGCGTACCTGGGACGCCGCCAGCAGCACCTCGCCTGGCGCGCCACGACCGCGCTGCGCCTGCCGGCCGGCACGGGCATGTCCGCCGGCCTCGTGGCCTTCCAGAACGAGACGCACCATTACTACCTCGGCGTACGCCGGCGGCAGGCAGGCGGTTACACGCTGTTCCTGGAGCAGGCGAGCGGCTCACTCCCGCAAACGATCCGCTCGATCGCCCTCGAGGGGCAACCCGGCGAGCGCATCGTGCTCGGCATGTCGGGCGATGCTGGCCGCATCGGCTTCGACTGGCAGCTCGGCGATCGCGAACCGGAAAGCCTCGCCGAAGGACTGGACGCGAAGCTCCTGAGCACCGAGGTGGCCGGCGGCTTCGTCGGCACCACCGTCGGGCCGCACGCGCGCCTGGAGCCTTGGCAGGCGGCCGGCGGGCGACCCGGCGGGCGGTACCGCCGATCGCGGTAGCGCCCGCCCGTCGCCTTCTTTTTCTTATTCGAAGAAGCCCCGGACGATGATGCTGTAGCGCCGGTCGTTCATGAACCAGCTGCGCGGGGCCTGGCGCAGGTCGTCGTGAATGATCGCGGAGGTGCGTATCACCTCGTTCAGCAGGTTCACGCCCTGCACGCCGACCTTCCAGTTGTCGTTGATGTTGTAGAAGACCGAGCCGTCGAGCTGGCCCGTCGCCTCGTTCACGATCGGCTGGAAGGGCACGATCACGTCACGGATCGTCAGCAGGAACTCGTCACGCCACGACCAGGCGAGCCGCGCCGACCACTTCTCGTTGTCGTAGAACGGCGCGATGTTGATCGTGTGCCGGGACAGGCCCTCGAGTGGCAGCCGGCTGATGTCGACGGTGGACTGGTTGCCGGCCGCGACGTCCGGATCGGTCTCCGACAACGTGCTCTGCGGCACGTTGCTGGAATCGACGTACGTGTAGTTGGCCGCCAGCCCGAACCCGCTGAGCCAGCCGCCCAGGAACTCGTAGGTCTGCTGGTACGCGATCTCGAAGCCGTCGATCTCGCCGACTTCCTTCGAGTTGACCGCCGTCGTGACGATCGCGTCGAAGGTGGCGCCGTTGTTCGTGAAACTCAGGCGCTGGACGTCGTTCGTCCGGATGTTCTTGAGGTCCTTCGTGAACAGCGCCACGCTGATCTGGCCGACGTCGCTGAAGTACCACTCGAACGTCAGGTCGATGTTGTCGGATTCGACCGGCAACAGGTAGGGGTTGCCCGCGTTGAAGCGCCCGATCGGCCGCCCGCCGCCTGCCTCGATGTCTTCCGCGTTCGTCTGCAGGTTGATGTCGTAGTACGCGCGCGTCAGGCCGAAGTCGGGCGGCGCGATGCCCTTGAAGTACGCGGCGCGGAACTGCACCCCGTTGCCGACCTCGAGCTTCAGGTTCAGGCTCGGCAGCCAGAAGTCGTAGTCCAGCTCCGCCGTGAACGGCGTGATCGCGCCGTTCGCGTAATCACGCGCCTGTTGCCGCACGTCCGGCGGCAGCTCGCAGAAGGCGCTGACCGACTGTCCCGGCTCGTCCGGTATGCACTCCTCGTCCGAGGTGAACGTCTGGAACTGGAAGCTCTGGAAGCCGCTTGCCTCGCGCTTGGTATCGGAGTAGCGCAGGCCGACGTTACCCGAGAGCGACCACCCGTTGTCCAGCGACTTGCCGAACTCCACCATGAAGTAGGCGGCGTTGTTCGTCTCCTTGACCGGGTTGATCTCACCCGGCAGGAACGGCGTACCGGGCACGACTCCCGGGCGCGAGGCGAGCGGCATCCACGACGGGGTGGCACCCCTGGCACGCCACAGGTCGGCAATGGCGGCCGCGTACGTGACGTACTCGTGGTACTGCTCCGCCGTGTTGCCGGCGTAGAACAGCCGGCCCTCCGACAGCGGGTTCCTGGTCTCGCCGTCGAAGAAGTTGTCGAACCGGAACACTTCCAGGTTGCTCGGTGCCGCCGGGTCGTCGAACCACACCGGCCCGCCACCGCCCCAGATCTCGCTCAGGCTGCCCCAGTTGTAGGTGGAGAACCGCGCCGTCTGGTCGCGCTCGGCGAAGCGATAGCCGAACTGGATCGATTCGATCCAGTCGTGGTCGGCGAACACGCGCTCGGCATCGATGCGGAAGGCGTCCGAGGTGCCTTCGCTGGCCTCGATGTGGTCCATCGCCGAGCGGTAGAAGGAGTTGTACGGATCCTCGAAGCTTTCGTGACCGGGGCCCATGTACGTCGGGCAGAACTGGTCGGGGGGACCGTCGCACAGGATCGGCGGCGTGAACTCGACCGTCGGGATGTCGTCACCGTCGAGGTCGATCATCACGTTCTGGTAGGTGGAACCCCAGATCGTGGTGTCCAGGTTGTCCACGGTCGACTTCACGTGCTGGTAGTCGAAGCTGAGGGCCCAGTCTTCGCTCACGTTCCACACGAAGTTGAACGCGAGATCGTTCGTGACGAACCGCTGCTTGACGTCGCGGCGGATGTTGTTGCTCTGGAGGCCGAGCAGCGGCGTCCGCGGATTGCCGCTGAACTGGTCGTCGCGCCAGCCCGCGTCGCCCGTGATGAAGCCGCGATCGAACAGGCCGCTGTCGTCGAACTGGAACGTCGTGCCCGGCACCGCGCGGGAGTCGGCGATGCCGGTGTTCTGGTCGTTGCCGGTGACGTTGTCCGTCGCGATCTCGACCACGCGCTCGGTCCACGCCTCGCGCGAATCCGAGCGCAGGAACTGGAAGGTCGCTTCCATGTCGTCGTTCGGGCTGCGCCACTGCAGCGCGCCGGAGTACCCGTAACGCTCGCGATCGAACTCCTGGCTGCCGGCGACCGCGCCGCGCGGGAAGAACACCTGCCCGACGGGCGTTTCGCCGCCGCCGGTGTCGATCACGTCGCCGCTCGAATACAGCGTGCGCTGGGCGAAGTTGGATACCTGGAAGCGATCCGCGCGTGACAGGACCTGCGAATAGACCGCGCTGCCGAGGATCCCGAACTCGCCGACGTCGGTGTCCCAGCGCATGCTGCCGAGCAACGACCCGGTCGGCGAGTTCTCCTTGATGAAGTCGCTGTAGTTGTTCTCGAGCGAGAATCCGAGCACCCGGTCGTCGCTGTCGAACGGTTTGCGCGTGCGCAGGTTGACCGTGCCGGCGATGCCGCCTTCGACCATGTTGGCCGAGGGGCTCTTGAACACGTCCACGCCGGCCAGAAGCTCGGGCGGCACGTCCGCGAAGCTCAGGCCGCGCCCGTTGTTCGCCGTGAAGGAGTCGCGCCCGTTGACCTCGCTGCGCACGTAGGTCAGGCCACGCACCACCACGCCGCTGCCCTCGACCGAGAAGTGATCGGGATCGCGACCGGCCGCGAAGCGATTGATCGCGACGCCGGGGACCCTCTGCAGCGCCTCGGTGACGGAGCGGTCCGCGAGCGCACCGATGTCCTCGGCCGTGACCGAGTCCACGATGACGTTCGAGAACTGCTTGATGTCCTGCGCCGACTGCAGGCTGCCGCGCACGCCGCGCACCACGATCTCCTCGGGACGCCGGTCGTCCTCGGAGAGTCGCATGCTCTGCGTCTGCGCGCGCCGGTCGTCGGCCTGGCTCGTGGTATCGGTATCATCCTCCTGCGCATACGCCGGCGGAACCGCGACGGCGGTCAGCGCCAGCCACGGTATGCTGGCGCGAACGGCGGATGCGAGTGCAGTCAGACGATAGCTGTTGAGCGGTTTCTCCCCCGGCATGTGGCCATCCCCCGCATTTTGTTGTGATCGTTAACGTTAGCGCTAACATGGATTATCATAGACCTCGAATTGCCTTTGTCAAGGGGGAGATCACCATGGGGTTCCGGCCTTGTCCGTGAGCGCGTTCTCCGTGCTCATCGTCGGCGGCGGCACGGCCGGCTGGATGACGGCGGCGGCCCTCTCCCGGCTCCTGCCGCCCGGCACCGCGGACATCACCCTGGTCGAATCGGAGGCCATCGGCACGGTGGGCGTCGGCGAAGCGACCGTGCCGCACATCCGCTTTTTCAACGCCAAGCTCGGCCTCGACGAGGCCGACTTCATGGCCCGCACCCGCGCCACCTTCAAGTTCGGCATCGAGTTCCACCACTGGGGCCGGCTCGGCGATCGCTACCTGCACCCGTTCGGCGCTTTCGGCGAGGACATCGCCGGCGTGCCCTTCCACCACTACTGGCTGCGTGCGCGCCGGACGGGTATCGCCCGCGACGAGCTGCAGGATTACTCGCTGCCCGTCCTCGCGGCGCGCGCGAACAGGTTCTCCCGGCCTTCCCCCGACCCGGAGCACCCGCTCTCCACGTTCTCCTACGCATTCCAGTTCGATGCCGGCCTGTACGCGGCCTTCCTCAGGCGCTTCGCGGAAGCGCGCGGCGTCACGCGGCGCGAAGGCCGGATCGTTGACGTTACCCGGGACGCCGAAAGCGGCCGGGTGGCATCGGTCACGCTGGAGGGCGGGGAACGGCTCGCGGCCGACCTGTTCGTGGACTGCTCCGGCTTCCGCTCCCTGCTGCTCGGGCAGGCGCTGGGCGAGCCGTACGAGAGCTGGAGCGCCTGGCTGCCGTGCGATCGCGCGCTCGCGGTGCCCTGCGCGGGCGTCGGCCCGCTCACGCCCTACACCCGGGCCATCGCGAAGGACGCCGGCTGGACCTGGCGCATCCCGCTGCAGCATCGTGTCGGCAACGGCCACGTGTACTCCAGCGCGTTCACCAGCGACGAGGCCGCGCTCGATACCCTGCTCGGGCACCTCGAATCGCCGCCCCTCGGCGAACCGAGGCCGCTGCGCTTCACGCCCGGCAAGCGCCGGCGGCAGTGGTCGCACAACGTGGTCGCGATCGGGCTGTCGGCGGGCTTCCTCGAGCCGTTGGAGTCCACGAGCATCCACCTCATCCAGCTCGCGATCGGCTACCTGGTCGAGCTCTTCCCGCATCGCGCGCCGGACCCGACGAGCGAGGCGGAATTCAATCGCATCATGGCGCTCGAATACGAGCGCGTCCGCGACTTCATCATCCTGCATTATCACGCGACCGAGCGGGACGACACGGAGTTCTGGAACTACTGTCGCACGATGTCGGTCCCCGATACGCTCGCCCACCGGCTGGAGCTGTTCCGCGAACGCGGCGTGATTGCGCGCTACCGCGAAGGCATGTTCCTGGATCCGAGCTGGTACGCCGTGCTCTTCGGCCAGAACGTCGTCCCGCGCCGCTGGGACCCGGGCGCCGACGTCGTGAGCGATGCCGAGATCGCCGCGCTGCTCGAGCGCCTCACCGCCGAATACGCCCGCACCGTGGCGGCGATGCCGACGCACGAGGCGTTCCTCAAGCAGATCGGCGCCCACCACGAGATGGCAGCCGCATGAGCGCTCCGGCCACAGCACCTGCCGCTCGGCGCATCGTGATCCTCGGCGACGGCGTGGCCGCGTGGATGACCGCCGCCGCCCTCGCCGACGCGCTGGGGCCGTCCTGCCGCATCTTCGTGGTCGACCCGGGCAGCGGCCCGCCGGCCGATTTCGCGGGCGCCGATACCCTGCTGCCGCTCGCCGCCGCGCGCTTGCCCTTCCGGCGCGACGAAGACCGGCTGCTGTCCTCCGCGCGGGGGACGTTCGGCTGGGGCGTCGCGTTCGCCGGCTGGGCGGCCCCGGACCGCGCATGGTTCCTGCCGTTCGGCTCGATCGGCGCGAACCTCGGGCCGTTGCCGTTCCACCACATCGTGCTGCGCCTGCGCAGCGAAGGCCGGACCCC
>Ga0079224_100013409_pt1 | contig 11411 bp, 6 predicted proteins | sample Stecom2015_FD_80414 | JGI IMG/M metagenome (GOLD analysis project Ga0079224, IMG submission 80414) | Agricultural soil microbial communities from Utah to study Nitrogen management - Steer compost 2015 | ecosystem: Environmental > Terrestrial > Soil > Agricultural land | place: USA: Utah...
CCCCAGCGCATAGTGTGCTCGCCGCCGCCCCCGCCACCGAAGTTGCGAAAGCATTTTTCGCCCAGGTTAGCGCCCTGATAATAACAGAAGGTCTGGTCTGGAATCATCGATGCGGGCGTCATCCCCTGGTCGAGCCCCGTAGCATAGACGAAGGGCTTGATCGTCGAGCCCGGCTGCCGCTGCGCCTGAGTCGCGCGGTTGAAATCGCTCAAGCGGAAATCGAAACCGCCCTGCATCGCCAGAACTCGCCCGGTATTGGGATCCTGGGCCACGAAGCCGCCTTGGACTTCGGGCACGGTGCGGACAGCCCAGGCATTCCCACTGGGCACCACGGCGGTCACGTCGCCGACCTTGATCGCATCGGGCAGCCCCGTTAGCGGCGACTCATCGCCGTTGGAAAAGCCGATCGTGGCGGAAGAACCGTCGCGCGCCGTGACAACGCCGATGCGCCAATTCTGATAATTGATGGCGATATTGCTCGAGGCAAGCTGCTCGGTCAGGTCTCCGTTTTTGGGATCGATCGTCGCGACAGGCCCATGCCAACCGCGGCCGCCTCCGAAGCGCATCAATCCGGCACGAAGCGATCGCTGTGCGGCGGCCTGCATTTCGGTGTCGAGCGAAGTGCGAACCCAGAGTCCACCAGCGTAAACGCTATGCGGGCCGTCCTCGGCCTGTTCCCCGTAGCGGTCGATCAACTGGCGCCGGACTTCCTCAAGAAAGTACCCGGCGTCGGCCGAACTCGCCTCGGGCCTTTGACGAATCAGCCCAAGAGGCTCCGCTTTGGCGGATGCCGCCTGGGCCGCGTTGATGTGACCGTTCTCGGCCATGACATCGATGACGAAATTGCGGCGCGCCATTGCCGTTGGGAAGTTCCGCTCGCGGCTGTAGCTTTCAGGTGCCTTGGGCAGAATAGCCAGGTACGCCATTTCGTGTAGTTCGAGATCGCCGACATCCTTGTCGAAATAGGCGCGGCTGGCCGCCTGAACACCAAAGCTGCGACGACCCAGCGGGATTTCGTTGAGATAGAGTTCGATGATCTCACGCTTGGTCAACACGGCTTCGATCCGGCGGGCGAGGATCATCTCCTTCAGCTTGCGCGTGATGGAGTATTCGTTGCCGAGAAGTATGTTTTTCGCGACCTGTTGCGTGATGGTCGAACCACCCACCGCACGTGTGCCCGAGCCCATCTTGCTGACGTAGTCGTAGACCGCGTTGAGAGTGCCGGTAAGATCGACCCCGCCATGAGTCCAGAATGTCTCGTCTTCGGCGGAGGTGTATGCGTTGATCAGCTGGGTCGGGAAATCCTTGAATTGCAATTGTACGCGTCGTTCGCGCGCATAAGTATGGACGATCTCACCGTCGACACCACGCACGACGCTGGGCAACGGGGGTTCGTATTCAAGCAGCGCCCGCGCGTCGGGCAGGTCGCGTGCGAATATCGCCCAGGCGGCGATCGACACCGCCATGAGCAGGCCCAGTGAAATCGATCCCCAGCGGAACCATCGCTTTTGGCGCCAGCTAGTGCGGAACCAGTCCATCGCACCGCGGGTGTCGCGGCGTATGCGGTATTGGAAGTTTTCGCCCGCTGTCAGATCGGTATCGGCCATCTTGCCGCAGCCCTTAGCACGCCGATTCCGTCCGGCGCCAGAACGTTGCGATGGATCGTCAGGTCCCTGCTTGGCGGGCGAAGTAAATACGGATCGCTCGGGCTATGGCTTCGGCGAAGCTAGCCTGACCTTCGGGCGAAGCGAGACGCCCCGCGTCCGCGGGATTGGAAATGAAGCCGGCTTCGAACAACGCTGACGGCACGTCGGGGGCCCGCAGGACGACAAGAGAGGCCGCACGCTGCGCTTGCGGATGGAAATCGAGGGTGCCCTCGCCCTCGCGCAGGATAAGGCGGGCAAACTCGTCGGATTGCTCCTGAGTCTGGCGCTGGGCAAGCTCGACGAGGATGGCATTGACCTCGTGGTCCTGGTTTACCAGAGGCACCCCGTTGACTACGTCGGCGCTGTTCTCTCGCGCCGCAAAGCGCGCGGCGGCCTCGCTCGAAGCCCTCGTGGAAAGGGTATAGACGCTCGCACCGCTCACCGCCTCCTTGTCCCCCGCGGAATCGGCGTGAATCGACAAGAACAGGTCGGCGCCGAGTTTGCGGCCGATTTCCGCCCGCTCGTCGAGCACTAGGAATTTGTCGTCATCGCGGGTCAGCGCAACGCGTACGCCCCCTTCGCGAAGAAGCTGATCGCGCAACGCACGCGCCAAAGCCAGCGCGAGTGTCTTTTCGCGCAGGCCGGCCCCACTCGCACCAGGATCGTGTCCGCCGTGGCCGGCGTCGATCACTACCAGCGGACGAGCGGCGTCAGCGGGTCCCAGGACGGGCGGCAATCCCACCGTCGCGCCGGCATCCGGCAGTGGCACCCGGATGACGTACCCGCGCCCGAGAAGTGGAGCACGCAGGCCCAGAGCGTCGCCAAGCACATAGAGCCCCGCAAGCAACAGCACGGGTGCAAGAAAAACCAGCGCTATCTGCAGACGGTAGAGCACTTCGCGACCAAGGTTAGCGCGGTTGACCCGTTCACCAAGGGAATTCTGCGACGCCGCGCAATATGGTTGCCGTGGCTTTCCCCCAATGCTAGCTAGCACGCCGTTCGAAGGTCCGGTGAATACATCCGGGATTTCGGCCACGCCGGGGCCGCGTTCTGCCGCTCCGGACACGCTTACAGGTTGATGCCGTAATGATGAGCAAGAGCTTTTCCGCCAATTCGCGACCGATCGGTTGCGTAGCGGCGGCAGCTCTCGCGCAGACTGTACCCCTGCGCCTTCCCGTTTCGGCAGACACGTTCCGCGGCGCCACCCGCATCGTTGTTGGCGGCGCCTGTCCATTTTCCGTCCGCGCTAGCGGCGGAACCCACACATATCGGCGCGTTCCGGTCCCGGGCCTTGAGTCCCGGGCAACCGCGCGTGCCGGGAGACTATTTAATGGCAACGCGCATGTTGATCGATGCGCGCCACCCGGAAGAAACCCGGGTGGCGGTGCTCAAAGGCAACCGGATTGAGGAATTCGACTTCGAATCTGCCGAACACAAGCAGATCAAGGGCAATATCTACCTCGCCAAGGTTACTCGCGTAGAACCCTCTCTACAGGCGGCCTTCGTCGATTTTGGCGGCAATCGCCACGGATTTCTCGCCTTCAGCGAAATCCATCCTGACTATTACCAGATCCCTCAGTCCGACCGCGATGCGCTGCTTGCCGAAGAGCGGGCTCATGCGGAGGAGGAAGCCGCGCTGCGCGCGGACGAGGATGACGAAGACTTTGAGAGTCGCGACGAGGATGAGGACGATGACGACGACGCTTCGCAAGTCGAGGAAATCGACACCGGCGAAAGCGACGAGGTGGCCACCATCGAGGACGGCCAGGTCGAGAATGGCGACGATGAATCCGAAGACGATGGTGCCGAAACCGTCGTCGACGAAGAGGGGGAACCGGCTTCGCGGGGTCGCCGCGGTCGCGGCCGGCGCCAGGGTGGAGGCAACCGCGCGCGCGCCAAGGAAATGGACGAGCTGCGCGCCAAGCGCCAGGCGTTGCGCCGACGCTACAAGATCCAAGACGTCATTCAGCGCCGCCAGGTGCTGCTGGTCCAGGTCGTCAAGGAAGAACGCGGCAACAAGGGCGCAGCTCTTACGACGTATCTTAGTCTCGCGGGCCGTTACTGCGTATTGATGCCCAACTCGGGCCACGGCGGCGGCATCAGCCGCAAGATCAGCTCGGCAAGCGATCGCAAGCGCCTGAAGCAGATCGTCGGCGAACTCAGCCTGCCGAAATCGATGGGTCTGATTGTTCGCACGGCAGGGCTCCAGCGTACCAAGACCGAGATCAAGCGCGACTTCGACTATCTCGCCCGGCTGTGGGACGAGATCCGCGAGAACACGCTGGCCTCATCGGCCCCTGCCCTGATCCATTCCGACAGCGACCTGATCAAGCGTGCGATCCGCGACATATACAACAAGGAAATCGAGGAAGTCGTCGTTGAAGGCGAAGGAGGCTACCGAGCGGCCAAGGAGTTCATGAAGCTACTGATGCCAAGCCACGCCCGGCGGGTAAAGCAGTACGCCGACGCGGTGCCGCTATTCCAACGCTACGGCGCCGAAGATCAGCTTTCGGCGATGTATGATCCGGTCGTGCAATTGAAGAGCGGCGGCTATCTCGTCATCAACCCGACCGAAGCGCTCGTCTCGATCGACATCAACTCGGGCCGGTCGACGAAGGAGCACGGCATCGAGGCGACCGCGCTCAATACCAATCTCGAAGCGGCGCGCGAAATCGCCCGCCAGCTCCGCCTGCGCGACATGGCTGGCCTCGTCGTCATCGACTTCATCGACATGGAGTACGGCTCCAACGTCCGTAAGGTCGAGAAGGCGATGAAGGACGCGCTCAAGAACGACCGCGCCCGTATCCAGGTCGGCCGCATCTCGGGTTTCGGGCTGATGGAGATGAGCCGCCAGCGCTTGCGCACTGGCGTACTCGAAGCGACCACACGGGCCTGTCCGCACTGCGACGGTACCGGCTTGGTCCGTACAGCGTCGAGCGCAGGTCTTTCGGCGCTGCGCCTGATTGAAGATGAGGCGGCTAAGGGGAAAGGCACCACGATCAGCCTCTGCGCCTCGACCGAAGCAGCGATTTACCTGCTCAACACGAAGCGCGCCGATCTCGCCGAGATCGAAGTCCGCTATGGCGTACAGGTCGAAGTTCTGCCGGAGGGCGAAGAAGAAGGCGCAAAAATGCGCGTTACCAGCACCGGTCCGCGCCCGACAACGACTCCGCGCTTCGAGCCCATCGTGGAGGACGTGGAGGAAGAGCCTTATCCGGATGAAGGCGACGACGACGAAGCCGAAGAGCGTGCGAGTGGCGACGATCGCTTGATCGAGAGCGAGGAAGACCGGCAAGGTAAGCGCCGTCGTCGCCGCCGTGGTGGCCGCGGTCGCAACCGGTCTGACGAGCGTGAAGACGGTGAGGAAGGCGGCGAAGACGCGCCCAAGGACGCGCAGTCGCCATCGAACGCCGACGCTCACGAGGAAGAGAGCGACGACCGGCCAAAGAAACGTCGCCGCCGCGGCGGACGTCGCAGGCGCCGGCGTGACGAGGACGGCGAAGCGGTGAGCGAAACGCCTGGTTTCGAAGGCGCCGAAGCCGCCGAAGCTATCGCAGAGGAAGCGATCGATGAGATCGTACCGGAGTCGCCCGAATCTGCCGAAGAAGCACCTGCGCCCAAGCCGCGCGGTCGACGGAAAAAGCCTGTCCCGAGTGGAACCGAGGGAGAAACACCCGTCGAGCCTACTCCCGAAGCGGAATCCGCGCCGAAGGCTCCTCCGGAAGCACCAACGCCCAAGCCGCGTTCGCGCCGAAAGAAGCCAGTCGCGGCTGAGGTCGAGGGGGACGAGGCGTCGGTAGAGCGTACACCTGCCGAAGTGACAGACGTCGCGGCGCAGCCAATCGAGGCGGCACCGGTGACGGAAAAGCCGAAGCGCTCCCGGCGGAAGAAAGTCGAGTCAGAGCCGACGGAGGCAAAGCCGGCAAAGGCAAAGGCCTCCACGGCCGCTGCAACCGAGGCACAGGCGGCTCCAGCCGAACGCGCCGAAACTAGCCCAGCCGGCGAAGCAGAGGGGCCTCCGCGCCGCGGCTGGTGGCAACGCACTTTTGGCGAATGACGTGTGCGCCCCCCGTTTTCAACAAAGGAAACGGGGGGCAGTAACTTCGCTTTACGCGTGGCGGCGGAAACCGAACGCGAATTTCAGGCCCAGATAGGCCAGGCCAGCCAGAGCTCCGAGTTGGAGCCATGACGGTCTCTCGTCACTGCGCTTGCCTCGCGACCCGCGAGCCTGCGCAGTATGGTCCGAATCTTCGGCCCAGGCGTGCGGCATGGCAGAATTGGGAATTCTCGACATTTCGTGTGCGTCCCTTGCTAATACGCCCGGACAACGGCTCCGGCGCGCGTGCGGTTCCACCGCACTAGCGATCGAACCTTGACGCCAGGCCGACGGATGTGAAGGGAGCGCCGATGTCCGCTGCCCGGGTCACAGTGATCGTCCTTGCCGGCCAGCGCGCGGGCCTCGTGAATCCTCTGGCATCACGGGCGGGGGTCTCGCACAAGTGCCTCGCACCAATCCGTGGCAAAGCGCTCATCACTCATGTTCTCGACGCGATAACGAGCGTGGCGGCGGTGCAGACCATTCGCATTTCGGTGGAGCCCGAAGCCCATGCACAGGTCGAAGAATTGCCGGCGGCCTATTCCGATTGTGGCATCTCTATTGCGCTGGTCGCAAACCAGCCGAACATCGTTGACAGCGTTCACGCCGCGACAAGCCCGAACGATGGCCCGATTCTCATCACGACAGCGGACAACGTGCTGCTCAATAGGCCGGCAATCGAGCAGATCCTGGCGGAGCTTGAAAGCGTCGACGGCGTTCTTGCGCTTGCCCGCAAGAAGAACGTGGTCGCGGCCCATCCCCAAGGGCAGCGAAACTTCTACCGCTTTCGCGACGACGAATATGCCAACTGCAACATTTACGGTTTGGCAAGCCGCAAGGCGCTCGAATCAGGTGCGGAGGTCTTTCGTGGCGGTGGCCAGTTCATGAAAAGCATGTGGCGAATGGTGCGAGCGTTTGGTCCGCTCAACATCCTCATGCTTCGCCTGGGTGCTTACGACCGCGACGAAGCCATGAGCCGTTTGAGCCGGCGCCTCGGCATCTCGATCAAGGCCACCGAATTCTTAGACGGTTCGTTGGCAATCGACGTCGACAACGAGCGGACTTACCGGGTCTGCGAAGAGCTCCTGACGAAGCGCGCAACCTCGGAGGCCGCAACCTAAGCCGCTTCTTCGCAGCGGTGCGAGATCAACGCATCGGCGATCCGCGCCACCTCCGATTCGAGCGTGCTTGCCAGCTCTGCCTCCTCGAGCCGCGCCCATTCGACGAATTGGGGCATCGGCGGTCCGATGCGGATGGTCCCCGCCCAGCCTCCTTCGGCGGTTCGCACGCTTCGGACGGGTTGACCCAGCCTCAAACCTGCCAGCGCCAGCGAGCGGTGAAACCGCTGCGCGCAAGCGAAAGTATGCGCTTCGGGCAGTCGGCTGATGTCGATTGTGGCCAGTGTGCGCATCTCAATGGGATGCGATCTAGCTTCGCCTTGGTGCCCCGGTGCGAACGGGTCGACGGGTTTCAGCCCGAACGGCTCGACGAGTTGACGAGCAAGCGCCCGCTGGAACGCCTCCACGACACCCGTGACCTGGCGCAGAGACAAGTTCTGGAAGCGTTCCAACTCGAAAATCGAACCTTCAAGCCGCAGCCAGAGCCCGACGTTGTCCTGATCATCGAGGCGTTCGCGTCCCGACCACCCATCGGGCCACTCGGCGCGTCGGAATAACTGGGTAAGGCCCTGCGGCAATGGTGCCGCGCGCCTTGCTGTCTTGGCCGGCACCAACGCGAAGCCGCTGAACGGGGGCCCACCCATGAACTTCGATCCCGTTAGGAACACGATCGCCCCGCGATCAAGGTAACCGTGCAGAGCCTCGCTCGTTATTCGGGCCTGGCACGCATCCACTACCAGCGAAACTTGGTCGCCTTCGTCCGCCAGCAATGCGTCGATCTCGGGCAACTCGGGAAGAATTAGACCCGTCTTTGAGCCGTGCACGACGTGCACTAACGACCGTCGACCGATCGCCCGCGCGGACCGGACTTCCGCGCGGATTTGCGCGGCGATCGTCGCGCTGTCGTGCGCCAGGCCCTTCGCGGATCGCACTGGAACATCGACCAGGCTGACATGCTCGAGTCCCGGGACGCGTTGTCCCGGCGTCACTGCAGCTCCCCGGCCGGTCGTTGGCGCGAAATACATGCCATGTGCCGACAGCAGGCATCCACTGCCGACTTCGTCCGCGCCCAGCAGGATGTTGTGGATTCCAGCGTCAGCCTCGCCGGTCACGGCTGCCAAAGCGACATATTCGAGATCAGTGCCCGAGGGCGCGAAGACGATTTCGCATTCAGAACTCAACCGATAGGCCCGTCGGATCCGGACTCGCAGCGCCTCGAGCCGATCTGCGTAGCGCCCCTTCGGCTCCGCGGCGAGCTCCATCGTCCGCGCGAAAGCCTCGCGCGACATGTCATTTGCCGTTGATGACGCAAAGGCCCGTGTCACACGCGGATAGGGCGCGGCATAATATCGATTAAGCCCTGTCGTCGGATCGAGCACAATGCGTTCGTCGCCGCCGCTCGCAAGCAGGCGCACAGTTTCGCGTGCCTGTGAGTCGAGCGCAATATCGGGTACTAAATCGGGAAAGCCTGGGGGGGCCAGAACCATACGGCGACCAATCGACTTGGAAGCTACAACTCGCGCCTCTATGGGCGCGGTTTGTCTTGGTTGAAAGGATGTTTGTGTCCGAGAGTATCCGGCCGCTGGCGATCGACCCGGCCGCCAAAGCGCGCCTGCGCATATTGTTCATCGCCAAGCACGCGCGGTGGGCTGGCGGTTTGCATCCGGAAGACGGCAATCACGCGGTGTACCACGTGGAGATCCGCACCATTCTCGAGGAGCTCGGCCTCAATCTCGTGTTGGCGGACAGCTTCGAGGCCTTGTTCGACAGGTCCGAGGTCGATTTCGTATTCCCTCTGCTCAACCGCGCCGGTTTTCTGAATTCGGAGATGCTCGGACCGCTCCTCTGCACGCGGCTAGGCTTGCCATTTCTCGGCGCCAGCCCGATTCTGCGCGGGCTATCGGACGATAAGCATCTGGCCAAGCGCGCGGCGGTTGCAGCCGGAGTTCCGACGGCGCCGTGGGCCATTTATCGCCGAGGGGCACCCGTGGCCGAGGAACTCTGTCCGCCGGCCGAACGCTGGGTGATCAAGCCCAATGCATCTTCCGCCAGCTGGGGCGTCCGAGACGCAACGGATTGGGCCGGTGTCTGCAACGCGATCGCGGAAATCCAGGCTGAGGGTCATGATGCGATCGTTGAGCCTTTCCTCGAGGGAAGTGACGTCGAAGTTCCCGTCATCACCATCGGCAACCCAGTGATACTCCCCAAGATGATTTTTCGGCAGGCTGATCCGAACCACTTGAGGACCTATTACGAAAAGCGTGACCTGGTCGATCGCGGTGCCAAATATACTTTGGATTATTTCGAGGATGCGGGAATCTCCGCGCTCATCTCCGAGTACACGCGCAAGCTCTACTCCGAGTACCGTCCCTTCGATTACGGCCGGTTCGAGTTCAGGCTCAACGAGCGTACCGGGGAAGTGACCTTCGTAGAGGTCAACCTTAACTGCAACCTGTGGTCCGAAAAGGTCTTCGGTCGCGCGGCCAGGCTCGCGGGACTCACGCATCCGCAGTTGATCGAGACGATCCTGGCGGATTCGCTCAGGCGCAACGGGCTGATGGAATGAAGTAAGACGCTATCGAGCCCAGCCTTAACACTCTCCCACGTACGACGACCGACGACATTACCTCGAATCGACACGCGTGCCACGGAACTTGCGGCCGGATTTTGGCGCCCGCCGCTTGCCCCGCGCGCCGGGACCGCTAGATAGGCCGCGTAGTTGAGGAATTCCGATGGCCGAGTTCACCCTTCCCAAGAACAGCCGGATCACTGCCAAGGGGCGTGAGCACAAGGCGCAGGGCGCCGCGCGTGCGCGCCGTTTCAGGGTTTATCGGTGGGACCCAGAAGCCGGAGAAAACCCGCGCTACGACACCTTCGAACTAGATCTCGATGAGACCGGGCCGATGGTCCTTGACGCGCTGATCAAGATAAAGAACGAAATCGATCCGACGCTGACCTTCCGCCGCTCTTGCCGTGAAGGAATTTGCGGCTCGTGCTCGATGAACATGAATGGCACCAACGGGCTCGCCTGCACCACGGCGATCGAAGACCTCAAGGGTGAGGTCCGCATCACGCCGCTGCCGCATATGGAAGTGGTGAAGGACCTGGTCCCCGATTTCACTCATTTCTACGCCCAGTACGCTTCAATCAGGCCGTGGCTGCAAACCGTTTCGACCACACCGAATGGCAAGGAGCGGCTGCAAAGCCCCGAACAGCGTGAAAAGCTCGATGGGCTGTACGAATGCATTTTGTGTGCATGCTGTTCGACAGCATGTCCTAGCTACTGGTGGAACTCTGACAAATACCTGGGTCCGGCCATCTTACTCCAGGCGTACCGCTGGCTGGCGGACAGCCGTGACGAGATGGCGGGCGAACGGCTCGACCATCTTGAAGACCCATTCCGGCTCTATCGCTGCCATACGATTATGAACTGCGCACAGGTGTGCCCCAAGGGGCTCAACCCAGCGAAGGCGATTGCCGAGACTAAAAAACTGCTGGCGGAGCGCGCCGCCTGAGCGGAATTCTCGGCCGATACCGCGCGCTGGTCGAAGCGGGCGAACTGCGCCCCGATGCCGAGCAGGAAGTCGCTGCGCGGCGCCTCGACGCGCTGCAAGGCGAGCTTGAGAAACCTCCCGGGAGAGGCCTCCTCGGCCTGTTTCGCGGAGCCCCGCGCGTTCGCGGCGTTTACCTCTGGGGCGGAGTTGGCCGCGGGAAGTCCATGCTGATGGACTTGTTCCACGTCACTTTGTCGATCGAGGCGAAGCGCCGCGCCCACTTCCACGCGTTCATGATCGAGGTCCACCAGCGCCTGGGCGAGGCCCGCAAGTCAGAGACCGGCGATCCGATCCCGCGGGTCGCTGCCGGCATTGCGGAGAACCTGCGCTGCCTCGCTTTCGACGAGATGGTAGTCAATAACTCGGCGGACGCGATGATCATGAGCCGTCTGTTCCGTGCGCTCATCTGCGACGAAGGCGTGACTGTAGTCACGACGTCCAACCGCCCGCCCAGGGACCTCTACCACGACGGGCTCAACCGCGAACATTTTCTGCCTTTCATAGACCTGATCGTGTCGGAGCTCGATGTACTCGCGCTCAACGGACCGACCGATTACCGGCTCGACCGCATCGGCGGAATGAAGGCCTGGCACGCGCCACTCGGCGACACGGCAACGGCGCAGCTACGCGAGTTGTTCTTCCGCCTGACCGATTATCCGCCCGAGGACGCTTCACACGTGCCTTCGGCCGAGATCGAAGTCAGCCGCGGTCGATTCCTGCACGTGCCCAAAAGCCTCAAGGGCGTCGCGGTGTTCAGTTTCAAGCGGCTGTGCGGCGAGCCCCGCGGCGCGGCCGATTATCTGGCCATTGCCCAGACCTATCACACGGTCATCGTCGTGGGCATTCCTGCCATGGGCGCTGACATGCGCAACGAGGCGATGCGCTTCGTCACGCTGATCGACTCTCTCTATGAGAACAAGGTCAAGCTGTTCGCTTCGGCCATGGTCGAGCCTGAACGCCTTTACCGCACCGGTGACGGCAGCTTCGAGTTCGAGCG
>Ga0079224_100013410_pt1 | contig 11411 bp, 11 predicted proteins | sample Stecom2015_FD_80414 | JGI IMG/M metagenome (GOLD analysis project Ga0079224, IMG submission 80414) | Agricultural soil microbial communities from Utah to study Nitrogen management - Steer compost 2015 | ecosystem: Environmental > Terrestrial > Soil > Agricultural land | place: USA: Utah...
CCGCTCTCGCTCCTGCGCGTCTGGGACGGCGGCATGGCCAGCCACGGCGGCTTCGTCGGCGTCACCCTCGCCCTCGCCTGGTTCGCCCGCCGCCACCGCCAGCCCCTGCTGCACCTCGGCGATCTCATCGTCTGCGCCGCCCCCGCCGGCCTGCTCTTCGGACGCGTCGCCAACTTCATCAACGGCGAACTCTGGGGCAAGGTCAGCCAGGTGCGCTGGGCCATGATCTTCCCCGAAAGCGCCCCCGGCCTCCCGCCCGAATTCATCGCGCCGCGCCACCCCGTGCAGCTCTATTCCGCCGCACTCGAAGGCGCCCTGCTGCTCGGCCTCATGCAATTCCTGCTCTGGCGCACCGACATGCTCCGCACCGCCCGCGGACGCCTCGCCGGCATCTTCTTGGTCGCCTACGCCGTGGTCCGCGCCATCGGGGAAATCTTCCGCGAACCCGACGCCGCGCTCATCCTCGGACTCAGCCGCGGCACCTTCTACTCGATCTTCGTCTTCGCCGCCGGCCTGTTCCTCTGGCTGCGCCGCGCGCAACCGGTCAGCACCCCCGCCCCGCCCGCGGCGCCCTGACCTCCACCCCGCGCGCCTCCAGCGCAGCGCGCAGTTTTCGCAACAGCTCCGCCGCCTCCCGGCCGTCACCGTGCACGCACAACGTGTCCGCGCCCACCTGTATCCATTCACCCGATACCGAGCGCACCCGGCCCGACGACACGATCTCCAGCGCCTGTGCCAACGCCCCGGCCGCGTCCAGCGTCGCGCCCGGCCCGCCGCGCGGCGCCAGTCGTCCGTCCGCCAGATAACCCCGATCGGCAAACGCCTCGCGCCACACCGTCACCCCCGCCCGCTCCGCCGCCAGCGCCAACGCCGACCCCGCCGGCGCGAACACGCCCGCGTCCGGCGCGCCCAGACGAATCCCCGCCAGCACCGCGCCGGCCAAAACGTCGTCCCGCGCGGCTTGATTATACAGCGCCCCGTGCGGCTTCACGTGACGCAACACCACGCCCTCCTCCGCCGCCAGCCGCGCCAGCGTCTGCACCTGGCTCGCCACCAGCGCCGTCACCGCGCCGGTCGGCAGCTCCAGTTCGCGACGCCCGAAATTTTCGCGGTCCTCATAACCCGGATGCGCCCCCGCCGCCACGCCGTGCGCGCGCGCCGCCCGCAGTGCCGCGCGCATGTCCGACTCGTCGCCGGCGTGACCGCCGCAGGCGATGTTCACCGAGGTCGCCGCCGCGAACAATGCCTCCTCGCCTGGCGAACCCTCGCCCAAATCTGCGTTGAGATCGACCGTCCTCACCCCTTCCCTCCCGCCGCTCCCGCGCACAGGTCGAGCCCCGCCCGCAACCAGCCCAATTCCTTCTCGCGACGCCACAGAGCCTGCTCCGCCTCCGCCAGAGAAACGCTCACAAACCTCACCGTCGCGCCCGGCCGCGCCTGGGCCAGCCGGTCCAGGTCGGCGGTGATCACCTGCGCGATTTGCGGATAGCCTCCGACCGTCTGGCAATCCGCCAGCAACACGATCGGCTGTCCGTCCGGCGGCACCTGCACCGCCCCCGCGGCCACCGGCTGCGAAACCATCTCGTCCGTCCGCAGCCGCGTCAAAACCCCGCCCGACAGGCGCACGCCCATCCGGTTGCCCCGCGCCGTCACGTGAAATTCGCCGGCCGCCAACGCGCCCTTCGCCTGATCGTCAAACCAGTCCGCCTGCGCGCCCGGCAAGACCCGCACCTCCAGGCCGTCGCGTCCACACAACGCCGTTCGCACCCCGGCGCTCCACGCGCCCGGAGCCAACCCGCTCCGGGCCAGCCGTCCCCAGCTCAATTCGTCGCCCGCCTGCAAGGCCCGTCCGATCGATCCGTCCGCGCCGCCAAAGCCTCCCGACAACGCGACGCCGCGCCCGCCCAGCACCACCGGCGCGTCGAAGCCTCCGGCCACCGCCAGATAGGCCCGCGTCCCCGACACCAGACGCGAACAATCCAACGTCTCCCCCGCCTCGACCGCGAACACCCGGTTCCACGGCAAGCCCGCCACCTGCGCGCCCGTCAACACCAGCCGCGCCGCGGCCTCGAAGCGCAACACCGGCCCGGTCTGCGTCAACTCCAGCACCGCCGCCGTCTCCGCGTTGCCCGCGAGCACATTGGCCACGCGCGCCGACAGCCGATCCACCGCGCCGCCGGCGGTCACCCCGTGGCTTCGCCAGCCCGGACGCCCCAGATCCTGCACCGTGGTCAATCCGCCCGGACGCACCACCCGCATCCGGCCCATCCGGCCGCGGCCCCGCACCGGCACCACCGACGCCACCGCGCCCGTCGCCACCGCGGACTTCGGCCACCGCTCCATCGGCTTGAACACCACCGAATCCCCCGCCATCAGCAAGGCCGGCGGCTCGGCCGTCGCCGTGAACAACCGCAGCGGCGTGCGCCCGATCAACCGCCACCCGCCGGGCGATTCCGACGGATAAATCCCCGTCTGCGCGCCGCCGATGCCCACGCTGCCGGCCGGCACCCGCGTGCGCGGCGTGCCCCGGCGCGGCGTGTGCAACGCCTCCGGCAATCCCAGCAAATACGGAAACCCCGGGGCAAACCCCACCGCCGCCACGCGATAGACCGGCTTGGCGTGCGCCGCCACCACCTCGTCCGCCGACAGGCCCGCCGCCTTGGCGACCTTGACCAAATCCGGCCCGAATTCCCCGCCATACACCACCGGCACCTCGACGCGCCGCCCCGCGACTCCCTTGGCCTTTCGCGCCCGGCCCGACAAGGTCTGTTCCACCCACGCCGACACCCGGCCGTAAGCCGACACCCCCGGCTGCCCCGCCACCGCCAGCGGATCATAATAAACCGCCAGCGACGCGAACGCCGTCACCACCTCGGTCACGCCCGCCGGCAACCGTTCGCGCAGTTTTTCCGCCCAGGCCACCACCCGCGCCGCGAGCGCCGCGTCGCAGGAATCGCCTGCGATCACCAACAATGCGGAATCTCCGAGCGGCTTGATTTCCATTCCGCCCACGATGCGCGCAAATTCCAGCGGCACAAGCCCGCGCCCGGACGCAAAAAAACCGGCGTCATCGCGACGCCGGTTTGTTGAAATCAAAAAACGAAATCGTTTCAGCCGAGGATCTCTTCCGGACGGAAGAAGCGGGCGAGCTCGATGGCGGCGTTTTCGTCGCTGTCGGAGGCGTGCACGACGTTCTTCATCATCTCGGTGCCGAAGTCGCCGCGGATGGTGCCCTTGGCGGCCTTGCGCGAGTCGGTCGGGCCGAGCAGATCGCGGACCTTGGCGACGATGCCCTCGCCCTTGAGGCCGACGATGAGCACCGGACGGGAGCTCATGAACGCCTCGATCTCGGGATAGAACGGCTTGTCGGCCACATGCGCGTAGTGTTCGCGCAGCAAGGCGGGAGTGAGCCGGGCCAGCTTGGCCGCGATGATTTCAAAACCGGCGGCTTCGAAGCGGCCGATCACGTTGCCCACATGCTTCTGCTCCATGCAGTCGGGTTTACAAATGATAAGGGTTTTCTGCATAAAGGGTCACGCAAACCGCTCCCCGCCCGGATGGAAAGCCTGATTTTCCCCAATCTGGCGAGGCGGACGACAGCCCGCGCTTGAGGCATCCGACGAATCCTCCAAATCTCGCGCAACCCCGCCTCATGCCCCTCCCCAAACTTTTGACCCGTTGGTGGCTGCGCTGGCCCGTCGCACTGCTCATCGCTCTGGCCGCCATCGCCACCGCGCCGCGTTGGTGGGCCGGCCGGGACGGCGTCCGCTGGTTTGCCGGAGAATCCGAACTGGTCGCCGCCATGGCCCGGCAAGTCGCCGCGACCACGGACCGGGGCGTGTCCGACAAGGACTTCACCAACGACAGTCCGCTCTTCAAAGGCGAATGGGGCTTTGGCACCTATCAGATGACCGCGCTCGGTCTGTTGCAGGTCGCGCAGGAACATCCGGAGCTGCGCGCGGAACTCCTCCCCGCCGCCGAGCACGCCATCGACCGCATGCTGTCCGCCGAGGTCCGCGCCTTTGACACCAAAATCTGGCGCGGTGAGGACGCCCTTGAATCGCTCGACGGACCCAACGGCCACGGCGCCTACCTCGGCTACATGAATCTCGTCCTCGCCGTGCACCGTCGCGTCGTGCCCAACTCCCGCTTTGCGGAACTCAACGACCGCATCACCGCCGCCCTCGCCCGCCGCCTGCGGGAAAGCCCGGTCGGGCTGGTCGAAACCTATCCCGGCGAGGCCTACCCCTGCGACAACGCCGGCACCCTCGCCTCACTGATCCTGCACCAGCGAACAACCGGCGCCGATCACGCCGCCGTCATCGCGACCACGCTCGCCCATTACCGGGAAACTTGGCGCGACCCGGAAACCCGCCTGCTCCACCAATCCATCGAACCGCGTCACGGCACACCCGGCCCCGGTCGGGCCAGCGGCACCGCCCTCGCCGCGTTTTTGCTTTCATACGGCGAACGTGACATCAGCCGCGATCTGCACGAGGCCGTGATGCGGCGCTGCGGCGACAGCTTGTTCGGCTTTGGATACGTCGATGAATACCCGGACAACCAACCCGGCCCCGGCGATGTCGATTCCGGTCCGCTCATTTTCGGCATCAGTCCGTCCGGCTGCGCCTTCAGTCTCGGCGCGAGCCGCATGTTTGGGAACCGCGACGCCTTCGTGGGCCTCTACCGCACCGCCCACCTCATGGGGACCCCGGTTGACCGTGGCGGTCGGCGCATCTACGCCACCGGCGGCCCCCTCGGCAACGCCCTGCTTTTCGCCATGCTCACGGCCAACCCCGAACTGCCATGAAACGCCGTCAACCACCCACGTTGCGTCGCATCCTGTGCGAATTCATCGCCCTCCTCATCTTGCAGGCGATGCTGGCCCGCGCGCTTTCGCACATGAGCATCCTGGACCATCTGCTTTCGCCCGGCGCCGAATCGCGCCTGGCCTTGGGCCTGACCGCCTGCTTCCTCCTCCTGCGGATGTTCGTGCTGCTGTTCTCCCCCGCCTGGCTTTGCGTCCGCCTCTGGCTTTGGGCCACAAGACCCAAAGCCGGGTGACTCAAATCGCCACTTCCTGACGCGCGCGTTCCGCCAGGACCGTCGAGACGTAGCGTTCGCCAAAGCTGCAACCGATCGTGACGATCGTCTTGCCCGCATACTCCGGCCTCATGCCCACGTGCATCGCCGCCCAGACGTTTGCCCCGGTCGAAATGCCCGCGAGAATGCCCTCCTGCGTCGCCAAGGCCCGCGCCGTGTCCAACGCGTCCTGGTCGCTCACCGGGATGATCTCGTCGATGATCTCCCGGTTGCAGTTCTTCGGAATGAAACCCGCGCCGATGCCCTGGATCACGTGCCGGCCGGGCTTGCCGCCCGACAACACCGGACTCGCCGCCGGCTCCACCGCGAAGCTCCGCAGCGCCGTGCGTGACTTCAACACCTCCGACACGCCCGTGATCGTGCCGCCCGTGCCCACCCCGGCCACGAACGCCGCGATCTCGCCGCCGGTCGCCGCCCAGATTTCCTCGGCCGTCGTGCGACGATGCACCTCAGGATTGGCCGGGTTCTCGAACTGCTGCGGCATGAAGCCCCGCTTGCCGTGCGTCTGCAAAATCTCCTGCGCCTTGGTGATTGCGCCCGGCATGCCCTCGCCCGCCGGCGTCAGCACCAACTCCGCGCCCAACATGCGCAGCAACACCCGGCGCTCCAGCGACATCGTCTCCGGCATGGTCAGAATCAACTTGTAGCCGCGCTGCGCGCAGACAAACGCCAGCGCGATGCCCGTGTTGCCCGAGGTCGGCTCGACGATGATGCTCTCCGGACCGATCAGACCGTCGCGCTCGGCCGCCTCGATCATCGCCCGCCCGATGCGGTCCTTCACGCTGGAGCACGGATTAAAATACTCCGCCTTCACGTAGATGTTCGCCGGCACCTGCGCGGCGATACGGTTCAGCTTGATCAACGGCGTGCGACCCACCGTCGCCACCACATCGGGAAAAATCTCAGAGGACATGCCCCGCCAACCTGCCCCCCGCGCCAAAACAGGTCAACAGGATCGATCAGGCCGTGCCGCGCGTCAGACCGGCCGCCACCGCGTCCCCCAGCGCCAGCCCCGACAACGCCGCCCCCTCCACCCTCGGTCCGCCAAACGCGTCGCCGGCAAACCCCAGCGCCAACTCCGGCAACCACAACGCCCGGCCCGCGTGCGACGCGCGCGGCTCGCAAAACTTCCACCGGTGCAACGTCGCCCCCGTCACCCGCGAGGCCAGCCGCCCGGCCACCTCCGGTATCAACAAATCGGATACCTCCGCCTCGGACGCCCCGTAGTGCCGCTCGGAAAACTCCGGACCGGCGTGCACCGTCACCGCGCCCGCACCGAACGACACGCCCTTGTCCACGTTGTCCGCCAGCCAGCGCACCGGCCCGTCCTCGAATTTCAATCCGCCCGCCGGCAGCCCGCTGGGGCCGTCCAGCGTCAGCAGCAACGTCAGGCACGGATGATATTCGACCGCGGTCAGGCTCGCCTCCGTCTCCGCCGGCAGCTCCACCCCGCCGGCGCGCAGGATCGCCAGCGACTGCGGCACCGGCGAGGTCAGCAGCAACCGCTCCGCGCGCACCATGCCGTGATCCTCCACATCGAGCTCCCAGCACCCGCAGTCGTGTCGCCGCGCCTCGGTCACCTTGTGCTCGCGCAACACCCTCAGCCCCGCGGCCAGTCCTTTCGGAATCGCCGTCATGCTCGGTCGTCCGACGAACCGCCGGTGACCGCCCGCCGACCACGGCGCTGCCCAGCCCCGTGCGCACCACTCCTCCACCAGTCTGCCGAACTCCGGATCGCGCACCGTGAAATACTGCGCCCCTTGGTCGAACACCGCCGCGCCCACCCGCCTGGTCGCCATGCGCCCGCCAAAGCCGCGGCTCTTCTCCAGCACCAACACATCGCAACCCGCGGTCCGCAGACGGCGGGCGGCCAACAAACCGGCGATTCCGGCCCCGACGATCACCGTGGTTTTGTTCATGCGCGCACCGTGTGCATCCCGAGCACATGTCGCAACGCCGAGCCCAAGGTTTTGTGACGAAACTCGTAACCCCCCGCCAACAGCCGCGCCGGTTCCGCGCGCGTGCTCGCCAGCAGCGTCTCGTCCGCCATCGCGCCCAGCGCCGCGCGCAACACTCCCGCAGGCACCGGCAGCGCCGCGGGCCGCCGCAACACCCGCCCCAGTTCGCGGGTGAACTCCGCGTTCGTCACCGGCGCCGGTGCCACCGCGTTGACCGCCCCCGACAACGTCTCGTCCGCCAGCGCCTGCGCGATGCAACCGACCAGGTCGTCGATGGAGATCCAGCTCATCCACATGCGCCCGTGCCCCAGCCGTCGCCCAGTCCGGCGCGAAACAACGGCAGCAGTTTTTTCAACGCCCCGCCCGCCGGCGTCAGCACCACGCCCGTGCGCAACCGCACCGTGCGCATGCCGTGCGCCTCCGCCGCGCGCGTCTCGCGCTCCCACGCCTGACACACCTCGCTCAAAAACCCGCGCCCCGCCGGCTCGTTTTCATCGCAACGCACCTCGCCGCGGTCGCCGTAAAATCCGACCGCCGACGCGCCCACGAAAACCCCCGGCCGCTCCGGCAACGCGCCCAGCGCCGCCACCAGCGCCCGCGTGCCTTCCACCCGACTCTCGCGGATGCGCCGGCGACGCGCCTGCGTCCAGCGTCCGCCCGCGATGTTTTCCCCGGCCAGGTGAACCACCGCGTCGATGCGTCCGGCCTCGGCCAGTCGTCCGACGACCACCTCGTCGGGCGCGACCGGCACGTCGCGCACCAGCCGCAAAACCTCGTGTCCCTGCGTGGTCAGCAGCGCGCACAGCGCCCGGCCGACCAGCCCCGTCGAACCGCTCACCAGCACCCGTAGCCGCGGGCGATCCGCCCACCGTTTCCACAACGCGAGGTCCGCCGCAGTCACCGCGTGACGGTAGGCGAACATGCGCTCCAGCCGCGCGCGCACCAACCGGCCGCCGAGCGCGTTGCCAAGCGCCCCGCCGGGCAACGCGAACCGGATGTCGTCCGTCAGCGTCGAACCGGCGTTCTCCGGCGTATCCGAAAACCGGTGACAGTGCTCCCAGAACTTGAACGGCCCGCGCACCAGCCGGTCGTTGAATTCGCGCCCCGCCGCGTGTCCGAAGTGCTCGGCCTCCAGCGTCAGCCAGCACGGGCCGATCCATTGCTCCAACATCACCCACGCGCCGTCCTCGATGCCGCCCTTGCGCGCGATGACGTCGATGCGTTCCCACGGCGGACACAACCGCTCAAACGCCCCCGGCCGCCCGTGCCAGGCAAACGCGTCCGCCGCCGAGACCGGCAGCGGGGAGGAACGGGTGAAGGTGAGCGCGGAGGGCATGGAACGGACTGAACGAGATGAAATGGGGGGATGAATGCAAACCAAGGCGGCCGCGTCGGCTGGTGCCCAAGGAGCGCCGCTTTCCAAGCGGCGTGTTCGAACGCCATCACGCGGCAAACCGCCGCTTGGAAAGCGGCGCTCCTTGGGCTTACCGCTTGCGGTGCGCGTCGCGCACCGCGCGGCCGGTGCGGCCGGAAAGCGTCTCGGTGGACAACGTGCGCAGCGCCTCGGCCATCGCGATAAAATCGGGCGGCTGCGGCGCGGTGAACGCCAGCGCCTCGCCGGTGACCGGATGCGTCACTTCGATGTGCTCGGCGTGCAGCATCACGCGCTCCGGCTGGATCGGATAAAGCGGATGCGGCTTCCAGCCATAAACGCGGTCGCCCAGCAGCACGTGGTTGATCGACTTCATGTGCACGCGGATCTGGTGCGTGCGGCCGGTGTGAATCGTGCAACGCATCAGCGAGACGAGTCCGCCGCCGAAGACCTCGACCTGCGCCCAGTCGGTGTGCGCGGGACGTCCGCCGTGTTCCTCGTCCACGATCGCCATCTTGTGGCGCTGGTTGGGATTGCGTCCGATGGGCGCTCGGATGCTGCCGCTCATCAGCGTGCCCTTGCCCTCGACCAGCGCGAGGTAGCGTTTGTGCAACTCGCGGTTGGCAAACTGCTCGGCCAATCCGCGGTGGGCGGCGTCGGTCTTGGCGACCAACATCACTCCGGAGGTCTCGCGGTCGAGCCGGTGCACGATGCCGGGACGCTCCACGCCGCCGATGCCGCTGAGACTGCCGGCGCAATGGGCCAGCAACGCGTGCACGAGCGTGTCCTCGCCGGTGCCCGCGCCGGGATGCACGACCATGCCGGCGGCCTTGTTGACGGCCAGCATGTGCTCGTCCTCGAAAAGAATATCGAGCGGGATGTCCACCGCGCGCAGGTCGGCGGGACGCGCGTCGGCGAAGGAAAATTGCAACGCGTCGCCGGCGCGCACCTCGGCGCTTTTGTCCAGGACGACGCCGTCACGAGTCACGCGTCCGTCGGCGATGGCGCGTTGAAAGGCCGCGCGGCTGTGCTCGGGAAAGGCGGCGGCGAGAATCTTGTCGGCGCGCCCGCGGCGGGTTCCCTCGGGGACGATGTAGGTGGTGATGGACACGCGCTTTTGATTGCCGGTCGCGAGGCGGGGAGCGACTGCAAAAAAAGCCGCCCCGAAACGGGGCGGCTTTGAAACGGTTTGACCGGCTCGGATCACTCCCGGCGGCTGCCCATCAGGATCATGAGGATGTGCAGCAAGGAGCCGAGGGCGGCCACGAAGGCGGCGACGTAGGTCAGCGCGGCGGCGTCGAGCGTCTCGTGCACGCCCTCCATCTCGTCGCGTTCGACGATGCCGAGGTTGACCAACTCGGCCTTGGCGCGACGGCTGGCGTCGAACTCGACCGGCAGCGTGACGAGATGGAAAAGCACGATCACGCCGAGGGCGACGGCACCGAGCACCAGCAGGTTGTAGCCGATGGCAAGGCCCATGTAACTGAACAGGATGATGCCGCCGAGAATGGCGTAGTTGGACATGCCCGCAGCGATCTGCGTGGCGGGCGCCATGGTCTGGCGCACGTTCATCATGGCGTAGCCGACCTTGTGCTGGATGGCGTGGCCGGCCTCGTGGGCGGCGACGCCGAGCGCGGCCAGGCTGGTGCCGCGGTAGTTCATCTCGGAGAGCGCGAGGCGCTTGTTGATCGGATCGTAGTGGTCGGTGAGCTGGCCGGGAACCTGCACGATCTCGACGTCGGAGATGCCGGCGGAGCGCATGACGGCCTCGGCGGCCTCGCGGCCGGTGATGCGACCGCGCGAGGGAATGCGCACGTTCTTGTTGTAGGCACTGTGGATGCGCGACTGCGCATACAGGCCGAAGAGCATGGGAATGATGATGAGAATGATCCAGATGAACATGGTGATGAAAAATGGGTCGGGTCGCGCATACCTTATCCAGACCGATCGGGTTGCAAGTAGAACCGTTCGGATTGGAAAAAACCGGCGTGGTTGTAAACGTGCCCGACATGCACCGGGGGCGGCGCGTTCCACGGCCGGACGCAAAAAAACCGGCGCGGTTTGGACCACGCCGGTTTGATTCACCAAGAATCAGCACTGACAGCCGCCGGCCACTGCGCCGGCGGAGATGGATTGGGGGGCGATCAGCCGAGGCTGGGCACATCGACCCACTTGCGCTGGGCCCAGGAGTCGAGCGCGAGCTCGGCGAGCTGAACGCCCTTGGCGCCTTCCTTGAGGTTCCACGGGAAGGGCTCGTCCTTGACGACGTGCTTGAGGAAGAGCTCCCACTGCACCTTGAAGGCGTTGTCGTAAACGCCCTGGTCCGGCACGCGGGTCCAGCCGTCCTTGTAGTTGATCGGGCTGTCGATGTCGGGATTCCAGATGCAGCGCGGCGTGGCGGCGAGGCTCTGGGCCTTGCAGTCGCGCAGGCCGGCGACGGCGGTGCCGTGGGTGCCGTCAACGTGCAGGGTGAGCAGGTCGTCGCGATCGACGCGGGTGGCCCAGGAGGAGTTGAAGTGGAGGATGGTGCCGTTGTGCAGCTCGAAGGTCGCGTAGGCGGCGTCGTCGGCGGTGCACTTGTATTTCTTGCCGGCTTCGTCCCAACGCTCGGGGACGTGGGTGGCGCCGAGGCAGGTGAGGCTCTTGATGTCGCCGAAGAGGTTTTGGATGACATACTGCCAGTGGCAGATCATGTCCACGATGATGCCGCCGTCGTCTTCCTTGCGGTAGTTCCACGACGGGCGCTGGAGCTTTTCGTGCTCGCCGGTGAAGACCCAGTAGCCGAACTCGCCGCGCACGGAGAGGATCTTGCCGAAGAAGCCCTGGTCGATGAGCCATTGGAGCTTCACGAGGCCGGGCAGCCAGAGTTTGTCCTGCACGACGCCGTTCTTGAGGCCGGCGGCGGTGACCTCGTTGTAGAGGGCGAGCGCCTCCTTGGAGGTGGTGGCGGTGGGCTTTTCGCAGTAGATGTGCTTGCC
>Ga0079224_100013411_pt1 | contig 11411 bp, 9 predicted proteins | sample Stecom2015_FD_80414 | JGI IMG/M metagenome (GOLD analysis project Ga0079224, IMG submission 80414) | Agricultural soil microbial communities from Utah to study Nitrogen management - Steer compost 2015 | ecosystem: Environmental > Terrestrial > Soil > Agricultural land | place: USA: Utah...
ATGCCGGAGGTGACTCCGCCCACAGCGAACGGGACCTTCCGCCCCGCCGGGAGGGCCGACGGCCTCCCGTGAACCGCCGCGCACCGGGTAGGGGCCCCGGTGCAACACGGCGAAAGCGAGGAAGAGCACATGGAACGCAGAGAGCCGGGCTGGGTCGTCGTCGGGGTCGACGGCTCCACCTCCAGCAGGTACGCGCTCGAATGGTCGGCGCAGGAGGCACAACTGCGCGGACTGGGGCTGCGGATCGTCACGGCCGTGGAGATCCCCGATCCGCGGGACCCGCTCGCCGGTCCGGCCATCCCCGCCAACGTCGAGGCGTCGCCCCTGTTCCGGGACGCGCGGGCGCTCCTGGACTACGCCGAGGAGTGGATCGGGCGGCTCTACCCGGAACTGGAGACGCGCACCCGGCTGGTGCTGCGCCGCCCCGCCGAGGCGCTGCTGGAGGTCGCCGAGGAGGAGGGGACGGCGGTGATCGTCGTCGGCTCGCGGGGGCGCGGCACCCTGGCCTCGGCCTTCGCCGGATCGGTGGGCGTGGAGCTGGCCGCGCACTCGCCGGTGCCGGTGGTGGTGCTGCCCAAGCAGCACGAGACCGCGCCCGGGGCGCGCGAACGGGTCGTCGTCGGCGTGGACGGCTCACCCGCCAGCCGCAACGCCGTCGGCTTCGCCTTCGCCGAGGCCCAGCGGCGCGGCACCGAACTGGTGGCGGTCTGCGCCTGGCAGCCCATCACCGCCTTCGCCCTGACGCTGGGCCCGCTTCCCCCCGAGGTCTTCGACGACGAGCCGCTCACCGAGGCCGCCCGGCAGACCGTGGAGGAGGCCCTCGCCGAGCACCGGGAGCGCTACCCCGACGTGTCCGTCGACATCCGCCCCGTCCGCGCCCACCCGGCCGCCGCCCTGCTGGAGACCGCCACCCCGGCCGACCTGATCGTCGTGGGCTCCCGCGGCCGGGGAGGCTTCACCGGCCTGCTGCTCGGTTCGGTGAGCCAGTCGGTCCTCCACGGCGCGCGCGGCCCGGTCGCGGTGGTCCGCTGACCCCGCCGCGCCCCGGCCCGTCCGGCGGCTGCGGCGCGACCGTCGCGGACCCCGGTGCGGGACGGGCCGGAACATGTACTACATTGCGTCGCAGTGGTCAGGCTTACCTGCTGGAAGGTGGACGGATGAGACGCGGAGCCGACCGTGGTTGACCTCTGGACCACGGTGGTCCAGCTGGCCTCGCTGGCGCTGGCCGTCTGGTGCGGGATCTCGGCCTTCCGGGGCCAGCCGATGCTGGTGCCGCACCTGGTCGGCATCGCGGTGCTGGAAGTGCTGCTGCTGGTGCAGCTCGTGCTGTCGATCGTGCTGCTGGTGCGGGGGCCGCAGCCGCCCGACACCGTCACCTTCGTCAGCTACCTCGTCACCCTGGTCCTCGTCCCGCCGGCCTGCGCGGTGTGGGGGTTCATGGAACGCAGCAAGTGGGGCCCCGCGGTCATCGCGTTCGCCTGCCTCGTCCTGCCGGTCCTGATGGTCCGGCTCGAACAGATCTGGAACGCGCCCGTTGCCTGAGACCGAGCACGACACCACCGGCACCACGCGCGCCGGCGGCCCCGGACGGCTGCTGGTCGCCGTCTACGCCCTGTTCGCGGTGGCCGCGACGGGGCGCTCCACGGTGCAGATCCTCACCCGCTTCGAGGAGGCCCCGCTGGCCTACTCGCTGTCGGCGCTGGCCGCCGTCGTCTACGTCGTGGCGACCGTGGCCCTCGCCCGCGCCGGCCGCGTCTCCCGCGGGGTGGCCCTCGCCTCCTGCACCGTCGAACTCGTCGGCGTGATCGCGGTCGGGCTGTTCACCCTGCTGGTCCCCGAGGCGTTCCCGGACGACACGGTCTGGTCGCTGTTCGGCAGGGGCTACGGGTTCGTGCCGCTGGTGCTGCCGGTGCTGGGGCTGCTGTGGCTGCGCCGGTCCCACCCGCGGTCCGCGGCGTCCACCGGAGAACCGGCCGGGCGCGGATAGCCTGAGCACATGGCACGCTCCGAGTCCGCCGCGTCCCCGTCCTTCCCGGTCCTCGTCTCCGCCGACTGGCTGCGCGCGCACGCCGACCAGGTCGTCCTCGCCGACGTGCGCTGGTACCTCGACGGACGCTCCGGCCGTCAGGCGTACGCCGAGGGGCACCTGCCCGGGGCCGTGTTCGTGGACGTCGACACCGACCTGGCCGCTCCGGCCGGCCCCGAAGGCGGACGGCACCCGCTGCCCGACCCCGTGGCCTTCGCCGCCGCGCTGTCCGCGCTGGGCATCGGCGACGACACCGCGGTCGTGGCCTACGACGACGCGGGCGGCTCCACCGCGGCGCGCCTGGTGTGGATGCTGCGGGTCCTGGGGTCGCGGGCCGCGCTGCTGGACGGCGGCCTCCAGGCGTGGCCGGGACCGCTCGAACGGGGCGAGGCGACCCCCGAGCCGCGCCGGCGCACCCCCGTGCCGTGGCCCGCGGACCGCGTCGTGGACACCGCGACGGTCCGCGCGCAGCTCGGCGACCCGGCCCGGCTGCTGCTGGACGCCCGGACGGCGGGACGGTTCACCGGTGCGGCGCCCGCCCCCGTCGACCCGCGGCCGGGGCACATCCCGGGCGCGCGCAACGCCGCCTGGCAGGACAACCTCGACGACACGGGACGCTTCGCCGCCCCCGAGGCGCTGCGGGCCCGGTTCTCCGCGCTCGGCGCCGACACGGCCGCCACCGTCACCGTCTACTGCGGTTCCGGGGTGACCGCCTGCCACGACCTGCTGGCGCTGGAACTCGCCGGCTTCACCGGGGCCCGGCTCTACCCGGGGTCGTGGAGCGCCTGGGGGGCCGACGCGTCCCTGCCCGCACAGACCGGCGGCTGACCGGTGTCCCGGTCGACGCCGCGGCGGCCGCGGGGACGCACCGGCGCCGACGGCACGCCGGACCGGGACGGACGGCCGCCCCGCGACCCGTGAACTCTTCGAAACCGGACCTTTCCGCCGTCTCACCGTGTTCTAACCCTGGATGCCGATTCTGAAGACAGACCCGTAGATGTCCGGAAGGAAACTCGAATGAGCGCGATCGACCGCGGTAGCGGTTCTTCCATGGAAGAACCAGAGCGCCCCGAGGGCCCGCTGGCCGACGCAGAGGGCCGGGAGAACGCCACGGAACCCCGGGGGGACGCGGAGACCGGCTCCGCCACCCCCAGCGGGGTCCGCTCCGAGCCCCGGTCCGCCCCGACCGCTTCCGACCCTTCTCCGTCCGCCGCGCCCGCACCGGACCCCGCCGCACCCGCGTCCGATCCGCACTCGGACTCCCGGGGGACCCCCGGCGCCGAGAGCGCCGAGGCGCCGTGGCACTCCGCACCGCACCAGGCCCCCTTCGCCCCGGGACACGCCGCGTACCAGCCCGCCCCGGGGCAGGGCGCCGAGTTCCACGGCTCCAGCCCCTATCCCGGACCGGGCACGGGCCACCACGCCCCGGGGCAGGGCGCGGCCGCTCCGGCCGACGGCGCCCCGTGGACCCGCCAGCCGGAGTGGTTCGAGCGGGCCGCCGCCCACCAGGCCCGTCGGGAACAGCCCACCGGAGGCTGGGCCGCACCCCACCAGACCGGGGCGTTCCCCGCGTACGGCGGGGGGTTCCCGCCGCCGTACGGCGGCCCCGCCCCCGGCGCCGCGCCGCGGCGCGGCGGCCGCGTGGTGCTGGTCGCCGCCGTGACCGCGCTGCTCACCAGCCTGGTCGTCGGCCCGACGGCGTCCGTGGCGACCGCCTACCTCCTCGACGAGAAGGCCGACGACGGCCCCGCCGCCACCTCGACGGCCTCGGGCGACGTCACCGGGGTCGCGAACCGGGCCCTGCCGAGCGTGGTGTCCATCGCCACCGCGGAAGGCGGCGGCAGCGGGTTCGTCATCAGCGACGACGGGCTGATCGTCACCAACAACCACGTCGTGTCCGGCGCCCGGGACCTGACCGTGCTGTTCAACGACGGCTCCCAGGCCCCGGCCGAGGTCGTGGGCACCGACCCGGTGTCCGACCTCGCGGTGCTCCAGGCCGAGGGCGTCTCCGGGCTCACCCCGGCGTCCCTGGGCGACTCCGACCAGGTGGAGGTCGGCGCCGAGGTGGTGGCCATCGGCTCGCCGCTGGGCCTGTCCGGCACCGTCACCTCAGGCGTGATCAGCGCCCTGCAGCGGCCGGTCAACACGGGCGTCAGCGGACAGCAGCCGGGCGACCCGTTCGCGCCGCAGCCCGACCAGGACGAACCGCAGGCCACCACGTCCACGGTCATCGACGCGATCCAGACCGACGCGCCGATCAACCCGGGCAACTCCGGCGGCCCGCTGATGAACATGGACGGCGAGGTCATCGGGATCAACACGGCGATCGCGACGACGAGCGGCAACCCCCTGGCGCAGTCCGGCTCCATCGGGCTCGGCTTCGCCATCCCGATCAACCAGGCCAAACCCATCATCGACGAGCTCGTCACCACCGGCGAGGCCACCTACGCGGCGATCGAGGCGTCCGTCACCGTGGCCGAGAGCGGTCCCGGCGCGGAACTGGTGGAGGTGAACCGGGGCGGTGCGGCCGACAAGGCCGGGCTGCGCAGCGGCGACGTCATCGTCCGGGTCGCCGACCGCACGGTGACCGACCCCAACGTGCTCATCGCCGAGATCCGCTCACACCGCCCCGGAGACACCATCACCGTCACCTACGAACGTGACGGCAGGACCGGCAACACCCAGGTGACCCTGGCCGCCCAGTCGCTCGGAAACTGACCGCCCCGGCCCCTGGACGTCGCGGTGCTTCCCCGGCCGGTCGTCCACACGGCCCGCATCCTCCTCCGGCCGGGGAGCGGACCGCGGGCCGCCACCCGCTGGGGAGGGGGCGGTCCGCGGTTTCCCCGCCCGCCCGCGGGCCGCGGGGGAGCGGGCCAGCGTCACGGTGCCCCCCACGATGGCCAGGGCGCTCACCGTGATCGCGGTGACGGGAAGCACTCCCGTGGGCAGCGACTCGCCCAGCAGGGTCAGGCCGACCAGCACCGCCGTGAGGGGGTCGCTGATCAGCAGGGTGGCGTAGGCCAGGGCGAAGTGGTCGCCGCGGTAGGCGTTCTGCACCAGCAGGGCGCCGCACGCCCCGATGACCAGGGTGACCAGGGTGAGCGGACGGAGCACGGACAGCGGGTCGTCCAGCGCGGCCTCCCCGATGACCTTGGCCAGGGCGGAGATCGTCGCGAAGCTGATCCCCCCGGCCAGGGCGAGCGCCCCGGCCCGCAGGGCTCCGGAGACGAAACGGGAGAGGACCAGGCTGCCGAGCAGGGCGGCGCTCGTGCCCGCGCACAGCGTCCACACGGCGGAGGAGGACGGTTCCTCGCGCGGACCGGGGTGCCCGGACAGCATTCCCACCAGGACGACGAGGCCCAGGGTGACCGCGAGGCAGCCCGCGACCTCCGTTCCGGTGAGCCGCCGCCGGTGCAGCACCGCCGAGGCCACGACCGCGCACAGCAGACCGCTGACCCCGATGGGCTGGACGACCGTGAGCGGGGCCTGGGTCAGCGCCCAGACGTGGGCGGCCGTGCCGACGCCGCTGAGCCCGGTGCCCGCCAGCCACACGGGGTCGCGGACCAGGCGGAGCAGGAGGCGCAGCTGGCTGAAACCCGTCTTCGGGGCGCTCACCAGGATCGCTCGTTCCTGGAGTGCCGCCCCGGTCGCGAAGGCGACCGCGCCCAGGGCGGCAGCGATGATGGCCCCCGTCATGTACCAGCCCCTTGCCTGAAATCGGCGCACGGCGAACGGCGCTTCCGGTGGAGTCCCGCGGCTGCCGGCGTGCGGCGGCTCCAGCGATCGCCCCCCGTGTCGGGCGAAACCGATTGGGACCCAGCTAAGGGGGACAAAGGGGAGGGTACTGGCTCGGGAGGCCCGTGTGACACACCGCACCGGCGACTCCCCGGAGATCCCGGTGTCGACCTGCGGGAATTCCGGGGAGTATCCGGCCTACAACCGACCGGCGAGGTCCCGCATGGTGTGCAGCAGTTCGACGAGCACGGGGCGCAGCCGCGGGTCCACCCGCCGGAAGAGGTCGTACAGCCGGTCGTGGACGTGGGCCTGGTGCGCGTCGAGCGCCCGCCTGCCCTCCGCGGTGACGCTGACGACGGTGGCGCGCTCGTCCTCCTCGGAGCGGCGGCGGCGCACCATGCCCTTGCGCTCCAGCTGCTGGAGCATGCGGGTGGCGGACGGGGAGGAGATGCCCGCGGCGTGGGCGATCTCACCGACCGTGGGATGCCCCACGGCGAGGGCGCTCTCCAGCAGCAGCGCCTGGGCCAGGGTGAGGCTGGGCTCCACCCCGCTCGGACCGCGGCTCCGGGCACGGGCGACCGCTCGCACCAGCTCTCCCCACGCGTGTGAGAACTCCGCGAACTCCGCGTCGCTGCGCTCCACTCCTCAACCTCACTCGACGGTCACTCTCCGCTTTTAGTTAGCATAGACAATAATTAACCATGACACGTAAGAGGGACGAAGAACCGACCACTGTGAGGGGGGCGCATATTGATATGGCTGCTGATCGCGCACTTCGCCGCTGCGGCTCTGGCTCCGGCCCTGGTCCGGCGGTGGGGACGTAACGCCTTCCTGGCGCTCGCCCTGGTCCCGGCGGTCACCGCCACCTGGGCGCTGGCCCGGGGGCCCGGAGTGGTCGCGGGCGAACCGGAACAGCTCCTCATTCCCTGGGCGCCCGAATACCACCTGGCCCTGGCCTTCCGGATGGACGCGCTGGGACTGGTCATGACCCTGATCGCGGCGGGGGTCGGCGCGCTGGTCCTCGTCTACTGCGCCCGCTACTTCGACGACGACGAGCCCGGCCTGGGCCGCTTCGCCGGGGTGCTCACCGGTTTCGCGGGCGCGATGATCGGCCTGGTCCTGGCCGACGACCTGGTCCAGCTCTACCTGTACTGGGAGCTGACCACGGTCTTCTCCTACCTGCTGATCGGCCACTACACCGAGCGGCGCGACAGTCGGCGCGCCGCGGCGATGGCCATCAACGTGACCACGCTGGGCGGCCTGACCATGCTGGTCGGCCTGATCATGCTGGGCGAGGCCGCGGACACCTACCTGATCTCCGAACTGCTGGCCGACCCTCCCGACGGGACCCTGGTATCGGTGGCGCTCGTGCTGATCCTGGTGGGCGCGCTGTCGAAGTCGGCGATCCTGCCGTTCAGCCTGTGGCTGCCCGCGGCCATGCAGGCGCCCACCCCGGTCAGCGCCTACCTGCACGCCGCCGCCATGGTCAAGGCGGGGGTGTACCTGATCGCACGGTTCACGCCCGCGTTCGGGGACGTCACGGTGTGGCGGTACACGGCGCTCGCCCTCGGCACGGCGACGATGGTCGCCGCCGGGTGGAAGGCGCTGCGCCAACACGACCTGAAACTGCTGCTGGCCTACGGAACCGTGAGCCAGCTGGGCTTCCTGACCGCGACCTTCGGCGTGGGCACCCGCGACGCCGCGCTCGCCGGACTGGCCATGCTGTGCGCGCACGCGCTGTTCAAGGCCCCTCTGTTCCTCGTCGTCGGCATCATCGACCACAGCACCGGCACCCGGGACCTGCGCGAGCTGTCCGGCCTGCGGACCAGGATGCCCGTGGTGTTCTGGACGTCGGCGGCGGCGCTGGCGTCGATGGCGGGCCTGCCGCCGCTGGCCGGGTTCGTCGCCAAGGAGTCCGTGTTCGACGCCTTCCAGCACGCCGGCGACCCCGTCGTGGCGCTCGGCCTGGCCGGGGTGGTCCTCGGCTCCGTCCTCACCGTCGGCTACAGCCTGCGGTTCCTGTGGGGCGCCTTCCTCGACAAGCAGAACGTCTCCCCCACCCCCCTGCACCCCCCGGGGCCGCTGTTCGTCGCGCCCGCGGTGGTCCTCGCCGCGCTGGGCCTGGCGGGCGGCCTCGGTGCCGCGCTCGTGGACCCGGTGCTGGCCGCCTACGCCGACACGGTGGCCGGCAACGCCGGACGCGACCCGGCCCACCTGGCGCTGTGGCACGGCCTCTCGCTTCCGCTGCTGCTGTCCGCGCTGTGCCTGGCGGGCGGTCTGCTGCTGTTCCAGCGGCGGGTGCTGGTGTCGTGGCTGGGCGCCCGGTTCGCGCTGCCCGACGCCGGAAACGTCTACCGGCGCATCGTCTACTACGTGTCCAGCTTCGCCACCCAGGTCACCGGCCTCACCCAGCGCGGTTCGCTGCCGCTCTACCTCGGCACGATCATGGTGTCGCTGCTCGTGGTCAGCGCGGTGCCGATCGCGTGGGGACAGCTGTGGAACCTGGAGACGCCGCCGGTGCGCTGGGTCGACTCCTACGCCCAGCTCATCCCGGCCGCCATCATCATCGTCTCGGCGCTGTGGACCCTGATGGTGCGCGGCCGCCTGTTCGCGGTGGTGCTGGCGGGGATGACCGGCTACGGCACCGCGACCCTGTTCGCGCTGCACGGCGCCCCCGACCTGGCGCTCACCCAGTTCCTGGTGGAAACCGTCAGTCTGGTGGTGTTCGTGCTGGTGCTGCGCCGCCTGCCACCGCGCTTCTCCACCCCGGTGCTGCGCAGCCGCCGCCTGGTGAACCTGGGCATCGGCGTGGCCACCGGAGTGCTGGTGTCGATGATGGCCTACCTCACCCTCGCCGGACGGCGCGCCGAGTCGATCTCCGGGCAGTTCCCCGCGGCGGCCGAGGAGGCGGGCGGACGCAACATCGTCAGCGTGCTGCTGGTGGACGTGCGCGCCTGGGACACGATGGGAGAGATCTCGGTGCTGGCGGCGGCCGCCGCGGGGGTGGCGAGCCTGCTGTTCGTGCGCCGCCGCGCCCGGCTGCCCCGCACCCGCGTGGAGACCGGGCGGATCGTGGCACGGATTCCCCAGCTCCCCTCCCCCGAGGAGGTCGAGTGGACCCCGCTGCCCCTGGCCCGCGCGGACGACGTGATCACCCCGCGTGTGGCGCACAAGCCGCTGTGGCTGCCCGGCGTGCTCTCCCTGGCCCAGGAGCGCCGGTCGGTCATCTTCGAGGTGGTGGCCCGCCTGCTGTTCCCCGTGACCATCGTGCTCTCGGTCTTCCTGCTGTTCACCGGCCACACCCAGGTCGGGGGCGGGTTCGCGGGCGGCATCGTGGCGGGTCTCGGCCTCGTCGTGCGCTACCTGGCGGGCGGCCGCCACGAACTGTACCTGGCGCTGCGGCTGCCCCCCGGCCTGCTGATCGGCCTGGGGCTGACGATCACCACCGGAACGGCGCTGGCCGGGGCGGTGTTCGGCACCGAGATCCTCGCCGGAGGCGCCTTCGACCTGCACCTGCCGTTCCTGGAGCCGGTGCACCTCACCTCGTCGCTGGCCTTCGACTTCGGCGTCTACGTGCTGGTGATCGGCCTCATCCAGGACATCCTGTACAGCCTCGGCGCGGGCATCGACGAGCAGGCCGAGAAGGCCAGCCGCACCGGACAGGCCCCCAGACACGAGAGCGAGGAGGTGACCGCGTGAACGACACCCCCACCATCCTGCTGATCGTCGTGATCGGCGTCCTGGTGGCCGCGGGGGTGACGCTGCTGCTGGAACGCAGCCTCACCCGCATCCTGCTGGGAGTGATCCTCCTCGGCAACGGGGTCAACCTGATGATCCTGTCCACCGGCGGCACTGCGGGCGGTCCCCCGCTGCTCGGCTTCACCCCGCCCGAGGAGATGTCCGACCCGCTGCCGCAGGCGATGATCCTCACCGCGATCGTCATCACCCTGGGCGTGACCGCGTTCCTGCTGGCCATGGCCTACCGCAGCTGGCAGCTGCAGGGCCACGACGAGGTCCAGGACGACGCGGAGGACCGGCGGATCGCCACCGGCGGGGAGCGGCGCCGCGCCCGGCAGTACATCCGGGCGCAGAAGCGGGCGCTGCGCCGCACGATCCGGGCGCAGCGGTCGGCCCTGGAAGCGCAGATCGACGCGCAGGACGAACTGGAGGAGGCCCAGCGCGCCGTGATCCGCGAGCAGATCGCCCAGGCCCGCCGCGACCTGGAGGAGCGGCTGGAGGACGCCGACGACGAGGCCCGCGCGCGGCTGCTCGACTCGCAGGCCGCGGACGCGCGCGCCGCCATCGAGGAGGCGCGGCGCCGGGTGCGGGAGGCCCGGCAGGAACTCGCCGAGCACCTGCGCACCGACCGCGAGAACGAGCGCCGGCTCCGGCGTGAGCTGCGGCAGCGCATCCGCGCGCAGAAGCAGCAGCTGCGCGCCAGCATCCGCGCCGAACGGGAGCGCCTGGCCCGCGCCGAGGACAGCGACATGCAGGGGGTGGACTGATGATGGAGGCGCTCCTTCCCTACCTGGTGCCGCTCCCGATCGTGGTCCCGCTGTTCGCGGCCGGTCTGAAGTTCGCCCTCGGAGTCCGCTGGCAGGGCCTCAACCAGCTGATCAGCGTGGTCGCGCTGGCGCTGGTGCTGGCCACCGGCGTCGCGCTGCTGTTCGGAGTGGCCGCGCACGGGCCCCAGGCCGTGCAGGTGGGCGGCTGGGAGTTCCCGATCGGCATCACCCTGGTCGCCGACCGGCTGTCCGCGCTGATGGTGACGGTCTCCTCGGCGATCACGCTGGGCGTGCTGGTGTACTCCATCGGCCAGGGCACCGCCGACCAGGAGGAGGCCACGCCGCTGGCGATCTTCTACCCCTCGTTCCTCATCCTGGTGGCGGGCGTGTCCAACGCCTTCCTCACCGGTGACCTGTTCAACCTGTACGTCGGCTTCGAGATCCTGCTGACCTCCAGTTACGTGCTGATGACCCAGGGCGGCACGGTCGCGCGCATCCGCGCGGGCTCCACCTACGTGGTGGTGTCGCTGCTGTCGTCGGTGGTGTTCCTCATCGCGATCGGCCTGATGTACGCGGCCACCGGAACCGTGAACATGGCGCACCTGGCGACGCGGCTGGCGGAGCTGCCGACCGAACTGCAACTGGTCCTGCAGGTGATGCTGCTGATGGCGTTCGCGATCAAGGCCGCGGTGTTCCCGCTGTCGGCGTGGCTCCCGGACTCCTACCCGACCGCGCCCGCGCCCGTCACCGCCGTCTTCGCGGGCCTGCTCACCAAGGTCGGCGTGTACGCGATGATCCGCGCGCAGACCCTGCTGTTCCCCGACAAGAGCGCGGTGGACGTGCTGCTGCTATGGGCGGCGCTGGCCACGATGGTCGTCGGCATCTTCGGGGCGATGGCGCAGACCGACATCAAACGCATGCTGTCGTTCACCCTGGTCAGCCACATCGGCTACATGGTGTTCGGGATCGGGCTGGCCAGCGTGCACGGCATGTCGGGCGCGGTGTTCTACGTGGCCCACCACATCACGGTGCAGACCACCCTGTTCCTGGTGGCCGGGCTGGTGGAGCGGCGCAGCGGCAGCACCTCCCTGCACGACCTGAGCGGACTGGCGAAACTGTCGCCGGTGCTGGGCGTGCTGTTCTTC
>Ga0079224_100013412_pt1 | contig 11410 bp, 10 predicted proteins | sample Stecom2015_FD_80414 | JGI IMG/M metagenome (GOLD analysis project Ga0079224, IMG submission 80414) | Agricultural soil microbial communities from Utah to study Nitrogen management - Steer compost 2015 | ecosystem: Environmental > Terrestrial > Soil > Agricultural land | place: USA: Utah...
CCTCGCTGGTCCCGATCGGATTCTTTCCGAGGGAGAGCGTCCGGAACTTGACCTCGGTGCCGTCGACGGCCGACGCCACCCGGACCGGGACGGGGCTGTCCTCGTGGTGGCCGACGCCGAGCTGGCCCGCGTCGTTTCGCCCCCAGCAGAAGGCCTCGCCCAGGTCGTTGAGGCCGCAGCTGTAGTCGGCTCCGACGAAGAGCGCGGCGAAGCCCTCCGCGCCGACGACCGATACGACCTTCTGCGGCGTATGATGGCGTCCGCCCAGCATGCCGATGCCGAGCTGCCCGCGCTCGTTGTCGCCCCAGCACCACGCCTCGCCGCGCTCGGTCAGGCCGCAACTGTGCCGGTGGCCGGCGGCGACCACGCGGAAGCGAAGGTCCTCCTCGCCCGTGTCGACCGGCGCAGGACGGTCGTCACTGGACAGGTCGGAGCGCCCTGTCTCGCCGGCCTCGTTTCGCCCCCAGCACCAGGCGGCTTCGCCCGCGAGCCCGCAGGTGTGGTGCACTCCAGCCGATACGGCCTGCATCCGCAGGACGATGCGGAATTCCGCCTCGCCGGATACCGCATCCCCTTCGACCGTGACCGTGAGCTTGCCATCGATCGGCCGGCGCGCTCGCAGAAGGCCGGTTTCGTCCACGGTGGCCGCGGTCCGTGCATAACGGTCGTCGCGGGCTCCGATCTCGGAGATCTCCCAGCGGAGCGGGCGGTCGAAAAGCTCCTCGCCATCCTCGCCGTAAAGCCGCACGGTGTACTGGAGCGTCTCGCCGACGACGAGCTCTGCGTAGTCCGGGTCGACCTCGACCCTGTGGACCCGCTTCGGCAGGACCTTCACCGGCACGGTGGCCGTCATTCCGCCCGAGGACGCCGAAACCTCCGTCTCGCCGGGCCGGACCCCGAAGAGCTCGCCGTTTTCGTCGATGGTTGCGACCTCCGGGTCGGCGCTGCTCCACTCCACCGGGCGCTCGATGGGGACGCCGCCATCGTCGCGGACGGTGGCCGTGAGCTTCACTGTCTTGCCCTCCCGGACCTCGGGATTCTTCGGCGTGATCTCGATCGACGCCACCCTCTTGCGGACGATGACCCAGGCCGAACCCTCGATGTCGCCGGTCCGGGCGAAGACCTGCGTCTCCTCCTCGCGGCGCTTCGAGCGCAAAACGCCGCTCTCGTCGACCTCGGCCACGCGCGTGTTCTCCACGCGCCAGGTGAAGGTGCGCCCCTCGACCGGCTTGCCGTGCTCGTCGTAGGCGATGGCCTCGAGCTGGATCTCCTCCTCCGTGAGCATTTCGACTGGATCGGGACGGATCTCGACCCTCCGCACCGGATCGCGGACCTGGAGCTTCATCGATCCCCGCTTGCCACTCACCTCGGCAAAGATGGTCGCGGAGCCGGGGCGCAGTCCCTCGACGACGCCGTCCTGACTCACGAACGCCACTTCGGGAGCGCTGCTCTCGAAGGTGGGCTGCACGTCCTCGACGAGCCTTCCCTGGTTGGTGTAGGCGCGGACCTCGAGCTCGAACTTTTCGCCCGTGACGATCGTCTTCTCGGCGGGCAAGACCTCGACCCGCTCGATCCCCGCGTGTGGGACGACCTGCTCGTCCGGGGCGCATCCCAGCAGGAGGGCAAGAAGGCCCGGGAAAAGCCAGCCCGCATGTCGACGCTGCATACTGCACACCTCTTCGACGCTCCGGGGGCGATCCAATGGTAGCGGAAAACGCGCGGCGAGTGGACGAGAAGGCGCGTTCGGGGGGGAATGCCCGGCGAGGCTCGCGACTACCGCGCGCGCCTTCCGCGCGTCAGCACTGCGAGAACCGCCCGAAGCTCCTCCGGAAGCGGCGATTCGACGCGCAACCGGCGTCCGGTGACCGGGTGGTCGAACACGATCGCCGTCGCGTGCAGAAAGAGCCGCTCCAAGCCCGGCAGACGGGCGCCACCGTAAAGTGCATCGCCGGCGATGGGATGGCCGATGGCCTGGAGATGGACGCGGATCTGATGGCGAACCCCGGTGGGGATGGTGCAGCGGACGAGGGCGAATCGCCCCTGACTGGGCGCATCGAAGAACTCGAGCGGTTCGACGCGGGTCAACGCCTCGCGGCCCTCCTCCCACGACCGCGCGACCCGCGAACGCGAGGCGGAGGCTGGGAGGATTGGCCGGCGGATCTCGCCTGCCTCGGGCGCTCCCCGTACCAGCGCGAGATACTCCTTGTGCACCGCCCGCACCGCGAACATCTCGCGGAGTCGCATCCAGACCGGTCGGGACCGGGCGAAGAGGACCACGCCCGAGGTTTCGTTGTCCAGGCGATGCGCCGCACCACCCTCGCGGGGATCGGCCGAGGCACGGGCGCAGGCGGGCTCGCGGGCGACGACGGCGTTGGCGAGGGTGCCGGTCTCACCGGGCCGAAGCGGATGCATGGGCCAGCCGGCGGGCTTGTCCACGGCCAAGATCCACTCGTCCTCGTACAGGACGCGGAGCGCTCGCGGCTCGGGGAGGGGTGCCAGGTCCGTCGGAACCTCGGCGACGATCTCCTCGCCCGCCGCGAGCACGTAGCCCTTGGCAGCTCGCCTTCCCCCCACGCGGACCTTGCCCTCCTCGATCGCCCGAATGGCGAGCCGACGCGAGATGCCAAGCCGTCGGGCGAGGACGCGATCGAGCCGCTCGCCCTCCTCCTCGGGGTCGACTTTGAATCGACGCTCGTCCACGGCGCCTGGTTTACCCGAAGAAGACGCTCGCCGCCTCGTAGATCTCGGGGTCGAGGGTCTTGAGCGACCGGGTGGCCTCCTCCAGCGGTGTGGAGACGATGCGGTTGCCGCGCAGCGCCGCCATCATCCCCCACTCTCGGCGCGCCACCAGGTCCGCCGCGTGGATTCCGAATCGCGTGGCGAGCACGCGGTCGTAGGCGGTGGGCGCTCCCCCGCGCTGAACGTAGCCGAGGACCGTCACGCGCGTCTCGAGCCCGGTCCGTGCCTCGATGGCGCTGGCGACTTCGTGCGCCACGCCCCCCAGCTTCAAATGTCCCCACTGATCGTAACCGCGGGAGACGACCTTCACGCCCTCCCCCAGGTCGACCGCCGCCCCCTCGGCGCAGACGATGATCGAAAAACGCTTCCCCGCCCGGCGCCGGCGCTCCACGTGCTCGACCACCTGGTCGATGGTGGTCGGCCGCTCGGGGACGAGGATGGCGTCGGCGCCTCCCGCCAGCCCCGCGTAGGCCGCGATCCACCCCACGTGCCGGCCCATCACCTCCACCACCATCACCCGCTGATGTGATTCGGCCGTGGAATGGAGGCGATCGATGGCGTCGGTGGCGATCTGGACGGCGGTGTCGAAACCGAAGGTGAAATCGGTGCCGCCCAGGTCGTTGTCGATGGTCTTGGGCACGCCGACCACGGGGATTTCCGCCTCGTGCAGACGCCGCGCGATGGAGAGCGTCCCCTCTCCTCCGATGGCGATCAGGGCGTCGAGCCCGAGCCGCCGCATGGCCCGCCGCACCGCCTCCACGCCTTCCGGCGCGGCGAGCGGGTTGTAGCGCGAGGTGCCGAGGATGGTGCCGCCGAGGTGCAGGATTCCGGAGACGCGCCTTCGCGTCAGGCGCTCGTGGCGCTCCTCGACCAGGCCCGCGTAGCCGTCGCGAATCCCCATGACCTCGAGGTTGCGCTCGTCCGCGCGGCGGACGATGGCGCGGATCACCGCGTTGAGGCCTGGACAATCGCCCCCGCCGGTGAGGACGCCCACCTTCAGCAGCGACTTCACGGCCCAAAGATTGGGGAGCGCGAGCCGGCGAGGGAAGGGATTGAACGGCCGGGGAAGTTGGGAGTAGAAGCGGACAGACCCCCCAAGGAGTCTTTGCGGAAATGGCCTCTGTTCGACCGTTGGTTCTCGAACTGATCCGGCACACCTCCTCCGGACTGCCCGAGGACGTGCTCGACGCCCTCGCGCGGGCGCGGGATCGGGAGGAGCCCGGCTCGCGCGCCTACTCCACCTTCGAGCGAATGATCCAGAACGTGGAGGCGGCCCGCGAGGCGAGCGCCCCCATCTGTCAGGACACGGGGACGCTGATCTTCTACGTGGATTACGGCCCCGACTACTCCCCCCACCAGCTGGAGCGCGACATCGTCGGTGCCGTTCGCGACGCCACCAAGAAGGCGTACCTGCGGCCCAACGCGGTCGACTCGATCACCGGCGAGAATTCCGGCGACAACGTGGGCGTGGGCTCGCCCTACATCCACTTCCACCCGCGCCGCAAAAAGGGCCTGCGCATCCGCCTGATGATGAAGGGTGGCGGCTGCGAAAACGTGGGCGCCCAGTACTCGCTCCCGGATACGAGCATCGGAGCGGGCCGCGACCTGGACGGCGTGCGGCGCTGCATCATCGACGCGGTCCAGAAGGCGCAGGGCTACGGCTGTGCGCCGGGAACCATCGGCGTCGGCGTCGGCGGCGATCGCGTGACTTCTTACATGGAGTCGAAGGAGCAGCTATTCCGCCGCATCGACGACAAGAATCCCGATCCCACCCTGGCCGCGCTCGAGGAGGAACTCACCGAGTCGCTGCAGCAGCTCGGCATCGGCCCCATGGGCTTCGGCGGCAAGACCACCGTCCTGGGGGTGAAGATCGGCGCGCGGCATCGCGTTCCCGCCAGCTTCTTCGTCTCGGTGAGCTACATGTGCTGGGCCTACCGGCGAGGCGAGCTGGAGATCAAGGGTGACAAGGTCTACCTCTCCGGCCGGCGCATGATCCCCGCCGAGCCACGCCGCCGGACCGCGGCGAGCACGACGGCCGCCCGGACGGCGAAGAAGGCCGCGGCGAGGGTCGGCAGCTCCACGAAGAAGTCGAAGGGCGCCGCCGCGAACAAGGCGAAGGGCACCGCGGCCGCGAAGAAGGCCAAGAGCACGGCCGCAGCGAAGAAGGCTGCCGCGAAGTCGGCGACGAAGAAGTCCACCGCCGCGAAGAAGGGCGCGGCGAAAACCCGGCTGAAGGCCGCTCCGATCCCGTCCCGCCGGGCGAGCGCCACCAAGCTTCCGGTCCTCTGAGGTCGAGCCATGCCGAAGAAGATCGAACTTCCCATCACCGAGTCGGCCATCCGCGAGCTCCGCATCGGCGACGAGGTGGAGATCAGCGGCCTGATGGTCACCGGGCGCGACGCCGCCCACAAACACCTGGTGAAGACCTTCGACGAGACCTTCCATGAGCTCGCGAAAGACCGCTTCCTCTATCACTGCGGCCCGGTGGTGCAGCGCGACGGAAGCGGCGAGTGGCGCTTCGTCGCCGCCGGTCCGACCACCTCGATTCGCGAGGAGCCCTACGAGGCCGAGGTGATCGAGCGCTACGGGATCCGCGGCGTGATCGGCAAGGGCGGCATGGGCAAGCGCACCCTCGACGCCATGCAGAAATACGGTTGCGTCTACCTGCACGCGATCGGCGGGCTGGCGGTGGTGCTGGCGCAGTGCGTGGTGAAGGTCCACGGCGTGCACATGCTCGACCCGCTCGGCGTGCCCGAGGCGATGTGGTCCATCGAGGTGAAGGATTTTCCCGCCGTCGTCACCATGGACGCGCACGGCGGCTCGCTGCACGAGACCATCTTCGCCTCGTCCCGCGAGGCCGCACTCCGGCTCATGGAAAAAGGAATCGAGGCTCCGCCGCGCTCCGCCGCGGCGAAATGACCGTCGGCGGACCGTGATATGCTGCCGACACGTATCGAGCGTGCCGGATTCACTGGTCTCCACGAGGAATCACCATGCGCAAGTTGCCGGTAGCCATCACCCTGGTCGCGGCGCTCGCCCTCTCGGCTTGCGGTGAGGAAAATCCACCGACGCAGATCAAGCCCGCCGATCTCGACGCGGAGCCCGAAGTCTTCTTCGCGATGAAGCCTTGCACCTGCTACGAGTACGCGCCCGAGGAGGAATGGGCCGAGCGGCGGCAAGAATTCTCTGCGATGCTGGGCGTTGCGGTCGAGAACCTGGGTGCCGAAGTCCAGTTCGGTCGGCAGCTCCACATCGTCCGCTACCGGGTCTCCGGTACCCTCAACCGCGTGATCCGTCAGGAGTTCCTCGAACCGACCGATCCCGAACTCCTCCTCTGGGGCGTCAACCCCACCGGGGAGCACAACGCGCCCATCTGGAAGTTCGACCCTCCGGCCTCCTACGTGCGCGGCCCGGTGCGGGAGGACGTCGCCATCTCGACGGACGTGCAGACGACCCGGCACACCCCGCCCGACGAGGACCAGGAAGGACCCCGGATCCGCCTGGTCGCCCAGTATCGCCGTCCCGCCGAACAGGTGACGATCGGCGTCTGGGACGAGGTGACGCGGAAATTCGAGCCCGCGGACGTCAAGGCCGTTCCCATCCACTACACCCACACCGGATCCGAGCTGCAGACCGGGATCTGGAAGGGCTTCACCCGGTGGTTCGCTGTCGGTAGCGAGGAGGGAGAGGCGCCTCTCGTCCGCGGTTTCGTGAAGATGTCCTTCGATCTCGAGGGTCAGCCGACCTCGTGGGTGCTGGTCAACGTTCGCGAGCTCGAGGAATGCACGCCCACGGGCGCGGAGCCGCTGGACCATTGCGGTTCGTGAGCCATCGACGTCACCAAGGAGGAGAGCCATGCGACGGATTTTGGGACCTGCCGCGATCCTGGCCATCGCCTCGGCGTGCGCGAGCACGCCCGACGCCCCGCCCGCGCCCGAGGTGGTGAAGGCCGAGGTCTACCGCATCGAGATCCGCGACCAGGACTTCACGGAATTCGCGGCCTTCGCGCACGTGCAGCTCCCCCCCGGCGTAACGCCGACGATGGCGCGCTGGGAGGTCCTCGGCGGCTCGCCGCTCGTTCCGCTGGCGAGTGGCGAGACGGAGGTCACGGCCGACCAGCTGTCGGACGACGGCGTGGTCTTGGTGGGCGGTCGGGCCCCTTATACCGCCGACCCCGAGGCGCTCGCCGAGCTCCTGGCCAGCGAGGCGACGCTTCCGGTGGTCGTGCGGGGCCACCTGGTCGCCGGTAACGTGCACTACGAGTTCACGCGCGCTGGCCGCGTGCGGGCGCCGCGCAGCCCGGCGGTCTCGATCTCGCAGGTGGAGGCCGCGTCCATCCCTTCCGAGCGACGGATCTCGCTCGTCTTCTTCATCCGCATCGACAACCAGAACGCCTTCGACGTCCAGCTCGAGAACATCGACTACGACCTGCAGATCGAGGGCGTTGACATCGATCGCGGCCTCGCCGGCACCCGGCGCGCCATCCCGCGGGCCACGGCGGTGGAAGTGGATCTCCCCATCAGCCTGGACGAGACCAACTTCCCCGACGTGAGCAAGCACCTGCGCGGTGAGTCCCGGCTGCAGTACCGCATGAAGGGGGAGGTGCGGCTCGGCGTGGGTCGGATCCCCTTCGACATCTCGGGCCCGATCCAGGTCCGCGCGAGCGGATCCTGATCAGCGGCTCGACTTGCCACGGGCCGGTCGTCGGGCTCCCTGGGTGATGGCGCTCTTTCGCACTCCGGCGGCCGGCCGATCCCCCTCTCCTCCGACGTGACCGTGCAGCGCCGCCTTCGGAGGACGCGGCGCCTTCTCCTTCGTCGAGGGCCGGTACAGGAGGATGGTCCGCCCGAGAACCTGAACGAGCTCCGAGGCCGTCGCCTCGGCGAGTCCGCGGGCGGTGTCGAAGCGATCCTGGGGCGCCGACTCCAGCACCTTGATCTTGACGAGCTCGTGGTCCTCCAGGGCCCGCGAGGTCGCCTCCACCACCGCCGGCGTCACGCCCTGATGTCCGATCTGCACCACGGGCCGAAGGTGGTGCCCCAGGGCGCGCAGGGCCCTCCGATCCTTGCCCTTCAACTCGGCCAACTCGTACTCCTCACGCCTTCCGGCTCTCGAGCACGCGCAGCTCCCTCGTGGCCTCGGGATGCGTCGGCTCGAGTTCCAGGCAGCGCCGGTAGTAGCGGATCGCCGCGCCGGCGTCACCCAGAAGATTGGCGATCCGAGCGGCGAGGAGGAAGACCACCGCGGACCGCTCGCCGAGCTGGCGCGCGCGTTCCAGATCGGCGAGCGCCTGCGCCTTCGCCGCCTCGCGGTCGCGGGACGCGGCCAGCCGTACGTAGGCCCGGTAGGCCCAGAGCTCTGCCTCCCCGTCGTGGAGCGCGATCGCTTCGTCCAGCACTCGCGCGGCCTCCTCGAAGCGCCGCTCGCGGACCAGGGCGATGGCCACGTGCAGCTTGCGCTCGGCCTCGAGGATGGCGGTGACGTCCACCTTCTGCGCGCCGCCGGAACGCAGCTCGTCGAGGTACTCGTGGCGACTCTTCGCATCGCTCAGGACGTCATAGGCCTCGTTGAGCAGCGCCATGACCTGCGCGCGCAGGGCGCGAACTTCCCCCCGCGCGCCACCGAGGTCGGGGTGGTACTTGCGCGCGAAGGCGAGGTAGGCCGAGCGGATGGCCGCGGAAGGCGCGTCGGTGGAAACGCCAAGCCGCTCGAAGAGGTTCTTTCGCTCGAGCTCGGCGACCCGTTCGCGTAGCTCGGCGAGGACGGCCTCCTGGTCGGGATCGGACTCCCTGGTTCTTTCCGCGGCCGGCCCGCCACCCGGCGGTGCGTCGGCCACGGAGACCGCTGTCTCGCCAAAGAGAATCAGCCCCGCGTCGTGCAGGAAACAGCCGAGACGGAGGATGGCGTGCGCGTCGTCCGGATGCTCGGCCACCAGCTCGCCCAAGGACTTCTTGCCGTCGATGCGGGCGAGCGTGCGAGTCTCGACCGGCGTCAGCCCAAAGTTCTCCCAGGGGACGGGCGCCTCGGGATTGCGCCGGACTGGCACCCCCATCCACGGGGCCAGCCGCTTTTCCGCCGCCTCGAGGGGGAGCCTCCGCCCGATGGAGGCCAGAAGCACCCAGCGGTCGCCCAGCCGCAGTCCGGCCGCCAATCGCTCCTCTTCTCGCCAGTTGTAGCGCCCCTGCTCCAGGAGCAACGCACGGCCGAGCAGCCCGCGCGAATACGCGAGGAGATGCTGGTAGGCGTCGGCCGGGGCGAGGAGCCCGCGCGCGACCAGCGCCTCGATCCACCTGCCCTGCCGGGCATCGATCCCGTGCAGATCCTCGGGACGGACGAGGTTCTTCGCCAGGAGATAGCGGTCCTCCGCGAGCTCCGGATCGTCGGTGCGCACGAATTCCGGATCCCCTCGCCGGAACCCGATCTCGTAGACGTGTCCGCGCCCGTCCCGGAGACGCAGCCAGCCAGACCGGTTCGCGGCGGCGATCCGGGCGTAGAGCCCAAACGGCGTTCCCCCCTCGATCGCCCCTTCTTCCTCGAGGCCGGAGAGCCGCGCTTCGCTGGCCTCCATGGATCTCCCCCTGTCACTCGACCATGACGAGCTTGGCGCCCCCCTCCACGGACGCCCCCTCCTGGACGAAGATCTCCTTCACCGTACCATCCTTGGGGCTGGCCAGCTCGTTCTCCATCTTCATGGCCTCGACCACCACGAGCCCCTGGCCCTCCTTCACCTCCTGCCCCGGGGCGACGAGGATACGCACCACCTTGCCGGGCATGGGCGCGGTCACCACCTGCGGCCCCTCCACCACGAAGCGGCCGCCGGCGAGGCGCATGCGCATCCGACGCTCGTCGAGGAGCTCGATCGTGAAGACGTGGTCGCGCACGAGGACGTTGACCTTGCCGTCCCCGGACTCCTCCATCTCCACCGAGTAGGACGCGCGGTCGACGATGAGGCTGACGGCGCCGTGGTCCAGGGGAAGCGCATCCACGGTGTGCACCTGGCCGTCGACGACGACCTCGAAGACTCCCTCGCCCTTCTCGATGACGTGGATCTCGTGCTGCTTTCCGTCGAGGGTCGCCTGATACTTCATCGAACGCCTCCCGCTCGACCGAGCGCACGCAACCGACCCATCTCCGCCCAGCGGGAGCGCGCCGCCGCTGCGCCCTGGGCAGCGAGCTCGAGCTTCCGGGCCCGGTTCTTGTCGAGCTGGTACTGATACACCGCCGAGGCGACGAGCGCGACGCGCGCCAGCTCGCCGTTCGTGGCGGCGCGAAGCTCCTCCGCCCGGCGCGCGAGGAAGGTCGTGTCGTAATCGCCGCTCAGAAACTCCGGGTGGGCCACGATCCGTTTCAGATAGCCGATGTTCGTGGTGATCCCCTTCACCACGAACTCGGAGAGGGCCCGCTGAAGCCGCTGGATCGCCTGCTCGCGCGTGGGCGCCCAGACGATGAGCTTGGCGATCATCGAGTCGTAGGCCATCGGCACCGTGTAGCCGGGATAGACGCCGCTGTCGATACGCGTGCCGGGCCCGCCGGGCAGCCGAAGATAGGTGATCTTCCCCGGGCTCGGCATGAAGTTCTTCGCGGGATCCTCGGCGTTGATCCGCGCCTCGATGGCGTGTCCCTGCGCCCGGACCTCGTCCTGCGAGAGCGGTAGCGGCTTGCCGGCGGCGACCTCGATCTGCCAGCGCACCAAGTCCACGCCGCAGCGGAGCTCGGTGACCGGGTGCTCCACCTGCAGGCGCGTGTTCATCTCGAGGAAGTAGAAGTTCTTGTTGGCGTCCACCAGGAACTCGCAGGTCCCCGCGCCGAGGTAGTTCACCGCCCGCGCCGCACGCACCGCCACCTCGCCCATGCGCCGGCGCAGATCCTCGTCGAGGATGGGCGAGGGCGATTCCTCGATCACCTTCTGGTGCCGGCGCTGCACCGAGCACTCCCGCTCGAAGAGGTGGATGCAGTTGCCGTGCGCGTCGGCGAAAACCTGGATCTCCACGTGGCGGGGCTTGTCGAGGAATTTCTCCACGTAGACGCGGTCGTCGCCGAAGGCGGCGAGCGCCTCGCGCTGCGCGGCCGCGAAGGAGGCGTCGAATTCCTCCTCCGACTCCACCTTGCGCATGCCACGGCCGCCGCCGCCCGCCGCCGCCTTGATCATCACGGGGAATCCGATCGAGCGGGCGAATTCGCGCGCCCGGTTCACGTCGGACTCGGGCTCGTCCATCCCGGGGACCACGGGAACTCCCGCCTGGATCATCCGCTGCCGGGCGCCCGTCTTGTCGCCCATGGCGCTGATGGCCTCCGGCCGCGGCCCGATGAAGGTGATCCCGGCGGCGTCGCAGGCCTCGACGAAGGGCGCCTGCTCCGAGAGAAAGCCGTAGCCGGGGTGAATGGCCTCGGCGCCGGTGGCCTTTGCCGCGTCGATGAGGCGGTCGATGCGCAGATAGCTTTCGCGCGAGGGGGCCGGCCCCAGATGGACCGCCTCGTCTGCCATCCGCACGTGCAGCGCACCGCGGTCGGCATCCGAGTAGACGGCGACCGTCCGGATGCCCATCTCCCGGCAGGTCCGGATCACCCGGACCGCGATCTCGCCTCGGTTGGCCACGAGAATCTTGCGAAACACGGTCGCTTTCCTCCGCGGCGCAGCATAGGCGCTTTGTCCGCTCCCTGGAAGGGGTTC